>Ga0137297_10205_pt1 | contig 46775 bp, 51 predicted proteins | sample RamsorincwithD2O_FD_97191 | JGI IMG/M metagenome (GOLD analysis project Ga0137297, IMG submission 97191) | Mouse cecal microbial communities from Vienna, Austria - Mucin amended with D2O | ecosystem: Host-associated > Mammals > Digestive system > Large intestine > Cecum | place: Austria: Vienna...
CGCTCATTATTCTTCATTATGCGTTGTAAAATTGTTGTAAATTTGTTGTAGTTTACAAGTTCAAGTACCGCAAACCCTTGATTTTACTGGTCTTTTCCGCCAAGCGTTTTCATCGTCGGGAACTTTCGGGTAACCGAACCCATCAGCCTTTATCCAACTCCGACAGTCGCCGTAAACCAATATTTTGTCATTCCATCATTGTCCATATAAGTCCGTCACGAAATTGATTTTGATGTATTAATTGCGGTCAAGTCTAAAAATCCCGTTTCTGACGGATTTCCACGAACATTGATGGAGACTTATTTAACATGCGTCAAAAGCAAAGCTAAAGACACATCGTTACTACCTATTATACTATAATTTTTCCCTGGAGATTAGCCATAATCTCCTGCTTTTTCTCATCCGTTGCTTCTGCGTAAATGTCCATCGTAGTGGTAATGTCTGAATGTCCCATCACCGATTGGATCACCTTGAGATTGCTCTCGTTCTCACAGAGTCTTGTACAGAAGGTATGCCTTAAGCTGTGTGCGGAAAAGTTTGGAATGAGCACCGGCTCTCTCTTCTCTTCCTTAGCCTTTTGGATTTCCTCTGCGTTGTAACTATCTGTGATTCCGTGAATCGCACGATTAACACTTGAAGCTGAAAGAACACTGCCACCGGTAGTCAGAAATACAAAGTTGGTATAACCATCAATTGTCTCTGAGCGATATCCCATACACTTCTGCATCTCATATTCCTGAAGGAAAGCATCAAATACTTCATCAATCATTGGAATTGTTCTCGTTCCTGCCTTCGTCTTCGGAGTCTGAATATGCTTCGTGCAAGTTCCATCATCATAAGGACGTTCACTGAGATTGTGATTCACACTAATGGTTCGACTCTCAAAGTTCAAATCTTCCCATCTAAGTCCCAAGCACTCTCCAATACGCATTCCTGTACCAAGCAGAATCATAATGACGGGAACCCATCCATGATACTCTCTGCTATTTTGCATGTAACCGGTAAATGCTCTCTGCTGCGGAATCGTTAATGCTCTTCTTGGTTCCTTATCCCATACGTGGCTCTTCTTAATCTCTGCCATAACACCATCTGATGGATTTGTTCTTAGCAGGCCATCCCTTACAGCCATCTGCAAAGTTGGATGTATCTGAGTATGAACATTATCCAGCGTGTAAGCCTTCATTTCCTTATTTATAATCAGATCATAATAGAACTTCTTCACATCAGTATACTTAATGTCTGCTATCTTCCTTCTACCAAACTTAGGTCTTACAAAGTGATCATACATATACTTGTAATTGGCTCTTGTAGTAGGTTTCAAATCGACCTTAAGTGAAATGTATTTATCATACAGCTGATTAAGAGTAATCTTCTCTGGAGCATGTGTATCAATGCCATCCTCCATGTCACGAATGATCTTTCTCTCTTTTTTTCGTAGTTCTGCCAAATCCTTGGCATATACTACATGACGCTCTCCATACTTGTCTGTATAAGAATAGGAATAGCGCCCATCTGTTCTTTGACATTCGCCGGTACGAAGTACATACCCACGTTTGTCTTTTCTTGAATTAGCCATTCTGTCACCTCACTTTCCAGTGAGAAACAGCCTGCCTATTTGCCCTGATCAGCTTCTGCCTGACGTTCCAGTTCTTCGAAGCCTTTCATAAGCACCTGCGCTTTATTCAGTTGGAACTTCTCACAGTAGGCTTCCAGTCTTGCCAACTGCTCATCAGAGAAGCGTACTGAAATCTTGTGACTTCTCGAATCTTCGAGCTTTGGTCTTCCTGTTCTTGCCATCTGTTCAAAACCTCCATCTGTATTTATCATTATACTTTTTGACCGTCAATATTTCAAGTACTTTTTGAAAAAGTTTCAGAGCACTGCAGGCTGTCCTCACAATCCTACTCGTCTCTAAAATTTTCCATGTACTCATCAATCACTTCTGTATTCACAAGTACAATGCGCTTCACATGATAAACTGCATTCGCTTCCCTTGCCAACTCCTGGAAAGAATGAAGCCCCATTGAGTAAAGCTTTGCTCCCTCATCATATCTGACGAACTTCTTCTTACCATATTTAAGTAAATTCTCTAATTCCGGTACATCTGCTCTGCTGTAAGCCATAATCGCTTCCTCCTGTAAATTGAATTTTCAGAGGAAACGCTCTGTCCATTTTGTAGCAGGTATTCCCTCCTACTCTTCAAAGGACAGTTAGCACTTCAATTATCAGAATAAAATGCAAAAAAATCGTGGAGTGGGTAAATAAAGCCGACAGAATGTGTTTTATCTACTTCTTTAGCGGCTCTGAATTTAATTTCAAAGATCCCTTAAGTCTACCGTCTTCCGTAGTCTCACCATTTACTTCGACAGAATAATTCTTATGCATTGCTGTCATAATAATTGCTTCAAGAGCAAATATCGTAGCAATAGCAACAACTTCCTTCCCACTTAATTTGACTGGGAAGCAATGTATTTTCATCGGCATCTGCATATCCGTAGTCCTCCTTATCTCTGCAACTATCATAATTTTCCAAAAAATCTCTAACAGACTGGCAATGATAGCAGTACATAGTTTTAATGTGATTTTTCTCTCTTAACCGGCTCTTGCGTCTAGGTATGGGCATTATACTTCCACAATGCCCACACCTAAGATAGCTTATACAATAATTTCTGCGCTGTCCTTTCAACGAATCAACCCCTTAGAAATCATCAAAATCATCAGGATCATATCCTGCTTCTTCTAATGCTTCTCTTCTTTCATCCTCATCCATATCTTCGAGTTCATCAAAGTCGAGATCTGAACCAAACAAATCATCCTCTTCTTCGTCGCTGCCGCTTTCGGACCTCATTCCCTCTTCGATAAAATCAAATTGCATGGCCTGCTCAAATGGATCCAGGTGTCCATCTCTGTTAAAATCAAACATTGCATCAAATCCGTCTCTTACTTCTCTGTCCCAAAATCCCATACGTTTATTCCTCCTTACCAATTATCCCAATAATCTTCAGCATCACTGCCGTCCGGCATATATCCATCCCAGTCGTCCATAAAGTCGTCAAAATCTTCGTAGTCATCGAAATCTGGCATCTCTACCTTCTTATTTGTCGAATAACTCTTAGAGCTATAGCTTGATGTGGTTTTCTTGCTACTAGAAGAAGACGTTGAACTTTTAGAAGAGCTGCCACTTGAATAAGAACTGCTACCACTGCTTTTATTGCTGTAGGATGAGCTGCCTGTATAAGGCTTATGCAAATAGCAATAACTGCTACCTGATGCCTGATCATTGCTACACCCAGACTTAATGCATTTCGGTTTTGAATCGACGCTGCCGGCAATAAGTCCAATAATGATAATAACTCCAAAAATTAATAATCCCTTTGCTAATCCGTTTGCACTATCATTCATAATTCTTAATCCCCCTTTAATGTATTCCCATCGCAATCCAAATAATTATTCCGACAACTAATAGTGAGCCACCCAGTAATTTACTTCCATCATCCTTGCCGGTAATCAATACATATCCTCCAACAAAAGGCATAGCATAAATAGCTATAAGCATTATTGCCAAAAGACCTATTAATCCACCACCGCCGCCGTAACATCCACCTCTTCGACCTCTCATAAATAATCCCTCCCTTTACGATGCTGCAACTGGTATCTCATAGAATTCACATAAATATGGAAGTATGACATTTAAGTAATTTACCAACCTCATCACGCCTCTATCTCGACTTCTTTTTACAGATAGTTCATTTACTCTAATTCCAGCCTTACACATATCATAAGTATTCTGTGTAAACACTTTACTAAATGCATATATTTTTTCCTGTCCAGGTTGTTCAATATAATAATCAATCAGCTTATCTTTTCCAGAAAAATTTTTTACCGCCTTAATTTTTACCTGTTCTTCCAAAATCACTTTTTTCATCTCTTCTTCCTCCCTCTTACTTTGATTCAAAATACTGATACTTATAGCAATCCCAACAATAGCTCACATCACTACGCCAACAGGGACATCCACAGCTCATACATTTTTTCTTTATGCCCGTATTTACAATGCTATCCTTTTTCAATGTGGTTATTTTACTTTTTAGTTTAACCCTATTAATGCATCTCAATTGACTCTTCTTACGATAATCTCGATACACAGGTTTCACTATACGTGTACCAGTAATCACATCATCCTTTACATTGCCATCTGCCATTGTAAAACTCGGAAAGCTAATATAAACCCCATTTCTTTTAACTGTAAACGTCTCCATCAGCAAATACCTCCGTTTCTTTCTTATAAACTGATAATACAACGCTTCCTTTTCTTTATAATTAAAAAAACCATGCGAAGTATAATATCAACTTCGCACGGTTTTTTCCGCATGAGACAACTGCTATTCACTTTTTGTATTGTGCCCGCAATGAGGACATATAGGAATTAGTTTATCATCTTCCTGATCAATTATTGTGTCTGTTATATTCTTAAATGCAAGCTTATTTTCCTCATATAGCATATTAAAACCAATAGACTCAACTCTTTTGGTTTCAGCCAACTTTGATAATGGATATCTGGAAAAATAATATTTTTTCTTGCATTCAGGGCATTTAGTATCTATCAATTCAAATTGACAATACTGATTCCTGCATTCATAAGAATTCCCGCTTTGATATAGCTTCTGTCCACAAATCGGACAAACATTTCTTGAATCGTCTAGAGCAACCATATGTCTTAATATTATCTTTGTATATCGCCTATATGAGTTAATATCACTCAAACTAATTGGGATAATGCCAATCTTATCTTGTGACATTCCTTTATCTTCATTTGCGTCACCATAGAATAACAAGCTTTGCATCACAGTTGCATCATCAACTCCTGTTATCTCATTAGGGCGTGAAATGGTCAGGATAAAACATTCGTCATATTCATTAATTTTTATTTCTTTTCTTATGGCCTTTATTGTTTCCTTAATCTGCTCAACATTTCCTGGCATACAATACTTCCATGGCACAAACAAAATCTTATGACTAGTAGTTGAATAGTTAAAAAAAGCTGCATACAACCGTTGCTTCATATCACTTGCAAATGTTTTCTGACGGTTCTTAGGCCAACAAACCTTTGCCGCCGATACTAGTTGTTCTTGCTCTTTATCCAAAAGCGCATGATCAGCCGACAAAATACCATTTTTGAAAGAGACACCAGCCACTATAGAATTTAATAAATTATCTGATATTTCAAAGGAAGTTAAATCCACCTCAATTTCATTATATTTTGACATTTCAAGCACAAACCCTTGATCCGCATCTTCATAGACGTTTGCGTTCCAGTTTTCGAATCTATATGCGGATTCAACAAATCTGCCATTCTGCAAAACATCTTGCTGCTCATTTTCTGCCGCAAAATTATAATATCTAAGTGCAAACAGTAATAGAACACGACAAAAAACATCATATTCACTCTCAATTGGCTTTGCTATCTCCTCTATCCCCACCTTACTAGCGCCTTCTAATAGATTCCACAATTTATAAATATACTTATAATATTTATCCTTCATAAATATGTTCGTCTGCTTCAATTTGCCTCTTATCGGTGATGTTTTACGAAGACTTCTGTATAATTGTGTAGACTTGCAATCGCTTAATAAATTAATTATTTCACTAAGTTTTTCCGTTTGTTCTGCAAGAATTTCCTGCTGTATGTAAAGGTCCTCATCATCCAATCCTTTCAAGAGCGCATCTTTAGCCTTAAAGTAAATTTTCTGCTCAGAACTAACCGAATGAGAATCATCCATATTTATCTGAAGCTGACAATCCATTGTTTCAAGACGTAACCGGGAAGCTATTCTTAAGAACTCGTCCACCAAAGTTTTGGCTGCCTTATTTTCATAAATAGCAAAATCATCCTCCAAAACTCTAGCAAGTAATCGCTCAGGTATTAATCCATTTGCCTTAATTCCTTTCCAATGTTCACTATGTGAAGCTAGATAACGTATGGATTCTTGACCTGTCCTTGATGCAACCGCTGCTGGTCTTATTTCATTCACTTGCTTAAGATGTTGCTTAGGTTTATAAAACACATGCGGTATTCTCTGGGTATACTCCAAAGCCTTATCAATATCAAATTCGCGACTTGTAATACTTTCATAAGACCGACTGAATGTACAAAGTGAAATATGAAGTTCTTCAGCGTCTTCATCTTCGATGGCTGAAAATAAAATTTCTTGATCTATTCCTTCATCAATCAAATTATTTGCATAGGTTCTGCCAAAAGAATTATAGTCCAAGAGCATAGTTGGAGTCCAAGGTGTACATAACACACATACGTTAAAATGCACATCATCTGCTTCAAGTTCTATTGCTTTATCTTGAATAGGAACAGCAATCTTGCCGTTCTCAACCTTTATTGCATCTCCATTCACATATGCAAATGGAGACACAATTTCGGTAACAACAATCAACCCGGAAAAAGGAAGCACATATGCAGTTGTTTCACCAGATAGCTTTTGCTTTTGGTTCTTGTTATTTACATACGTTACTACCACCAATTATTCCTCCCCACGAAGTTTCCAATCCATAAATTCTTTAGCCAATTTCATGCCACTTTGCTCAAATTTTTTACGTAGTTTGTCACCAGCGTCCTTGTTAGCATCTCTATTCATCTCCACATATTCAAGTTTTCTAAGCACTTTATACGTTAGCTGATAATCGATTGCTTCACGGATAAGCTCGTCATTTGACAATCCAGATCCTTGACCTGCCGCAACATAAACAGGAACAAACTTGTTAATCTGGTCCAGTATACGGTTACCATATGAAATCTTAAAGTTAGCCTGAAGAATCTGCTCTATTTCTGCTAAAAGCGCATAACTCTCACCATCAAACTCATATTCAACAGCTGCTTTCAAAAACATTTTTTCCAAAGCCTCATACGGTAAATAGATTTTCTCTACTTCGGATAACTGCTTTCCTTTTGCACGCTTATTAAATTCAAGAACCTGTGCTCTATCATATACCTTATCAGTAATCTCAAATGTTGATTCATCTCTATTGGCGGTACCAACAAACCATACATTAGATGGAATTCTAACAGTATTTCCGTCAATTAAATTCTGAGGTCCACCTACAAGATATCTTGTATTTGCTGCATTTTTAAACTTTTTACCAGACATGTATGCAATCAATCTAAGCTTATCATTTGCAGTAACCTTAGTTTCTTCATCCTCATCCAAAACAAATGTATCTTCTGGGTAAAGCTTGTCCAGAATAGCTTTTAACTCTGCTGCTTCTTTTCCTTTTTCCTTTTCAAGCGCTTCTCTAACAGCTGGTGTAATCTCAGTTGGTAGCTGTCTTAAATCAGTATCAACAAGTTTAATCTTCCATTTATTTGCTTCATGTTCCAAAACAGACAAAAAATCCGCAAAATAGTACTCAACACGAGACAGATTCATTTCATCCAGAACAATGATGTAAATAGTGTCTTTATATCTGTCGCACCCAGCCCTATATAAGTCACAAGTAAATTCCTTTGCTGTAAATTTTTTGCTAAAATCATTATAATAGCCAAGCAATTCATTACGATCTCTCCAAGACGACTCAACTACGACAACATTAATTTCTCCCATAACTGCTTCTGCAAATATTTTAGGAAGGCTAGTTTTACCTGTTCCAGACATGCCCTGTAGGATTGACAAATGAGAAGAAGCCATTCCTGCAATATATGCTCGTAAATCTCTATCAGAATAGAAAAGTGGTTTTGCTCTGCTCGCAGCATATGTCTTTACATGAGTGACAAGTTTTGGCAGATTCATCGAACGCATATCTACCTTCAAATCGGCTCTTTGTTGTACGCGATTATATTCTTCACCCGTTACTTCTGTCTGTTGGATATCAATAGCTGTCAAAGCAGGACATATCTCGCCAACACTGTTCTCAAGCATTTTCTTCGTATTATCCAATTCGCCTCTTAAGTGATCATTAAGAGTACGCAACAAGTCTAATTGTGCCCGAAGTTGTTCATACTCCATCTGACCGTTTTGTAACCTTCCCAATTCAGCTCTGCTTTCAGCTATCTCTCTATCTTGATTCTGTATCCTAATGAGATAATCTTTTTCCGCATCAAGAGCACGTTTCATTTCAAGCAACTCATAATCAGAATACCGATTACATTTGTTTTCGAGCTCCTCAACTTTTTCCATTAGTCTCTCATTTTCTTCCTGAAGATCTTCTGCAGATATTCCCTCTGCTCTAATCTGCTTGAGTTTCATTTTGTTAAGTTCAATCTGAACCTGTTCATACTCATCTCTGACCGCATCAAGTTGTTCACGCGTTATCGAAAGCTGTCTTTTTAAGGATTCAACCATATCAGGATTTGCGGTATCATATACCTCTGCTTGCTTTGCTACTCTTTTTTCTTTTGATGCAAGCTGAGCTTCACGCGCTTCTAACTCAAACTGTTTTGTTTCAAAGTCGTCCATTTGATCTTCTAACTCAGTTCTCTTACCCGCAATCTCATCTAACACTTCTTGACTTGCAGTTTTAGCATCTTCTCTTGCCTGATCAATAATACCCTGCGCATCCTCTTCAGCCTTTTTAATTATTCCCCTAGCCTCTTCCTCCGCACCACTTATTTTTTCAGATATTTTATCCAACTTTCCTTGCAAACCACTTACAGTACTATCCAATTCTTGTTTTGTTTTTTCCAAATCAGAGGTTTCTTTCTTTAAGGCTTTATACTTTTCATCAAGTTCCTTTTTATACTCCTCTTCCATTTTAGTTTTAGCAGATTCCAATGAACGTTCCTGTTCTTCTCTCTTACGTCCAATTTCTTCCTCTAACTCATCTTCAAGAAGCTTTTTATAATCGGTTAAATCAACCTCAGCATCTTTTGCTATTTGTTTAACCTTTTCAAGAATTGCTGCATCCTCTTCCGATATTGTTATTCCAGTTGTCTTTGCAGGCGCAGCTGATGTATTATTTCCCTTGCCTTTGTTTCCTTTATTGTTCTTTCCTCTATTAGCCATCTGGTCTACCTGTTATGAAGTGACCTTTGTCAAGTGTAAATTACAAAAATCACCACAAACTTTTCCTTTCATTAAATTTTAACACTGGGTACAGAGGTAGAACCTCAGACTAACAGTCCCCGGCCTTGGCCACTCTGTTATACGTGGATTGGTTACCAACAGGTCAATGGTCCGCCGTGAATCTTGCCGTCTCCTAGCGTGAATCAAAATATATAAATATAATGTCAACAGAGGTAGATCGCAAATAATTCGGACCTTAGAGTGCTCCAAGGCTCTACCTCTGCATCCAGTGTTAATTAGTTTTGTTTGCAGATGAAATCTGATATAATCAGTTTTATCTGCTTAATTACCTTTCATGATATTCATCTGATTCTGTCACAGGCCTTGCCGCAAAGCGGTGCGAAGCAGCCTTGACCGAAACAGATGAATATCATATCTATCCTATATTCCCTGTTGCCATTCCCCACATGAAACAAGCAAGTTCTCTTGCTATTGCTGTGGTAGCTACATTTCTATTTATCCCTTTGTTTAATGTCATCTTATAGAATCGTCTACGCAGTCTTTCATTAGCTTTATCTGCATATGCTATTACTTCTGCAGAACATCCTTGTTGACGTTGTTTCAGTGATATAGATTTGTGTCCTATATTACCTCGTGTATAACTTTGAGCTGCTTCTACCATCAATCGCCTTAAATGACTGTTTCCGGCTTTAGTAATACTATATCGATTTCTATCATCACCGCTTGAATTCTCACTTGGAACCAACCCTAAAAATCCTGCAAACTTAGGTGCTTTTTCAAATCTGTTAAAGTCACCAATCTCAACAATCATTGATAAAGCTGTATGTGTTTTAATTCCTAGGAAGCATCCCATATTTTGAACTTTTTCCTTGTATTTCTCACCTGATGCAAGCTCTTCAATTCTATTATCAAGACGCTCTATCTTTTCTGTAAGATATTCGTAAGTCACAAGATACTCTGACAATGTTTCAAATCAAGATTCTTAAGCCATTTCATATGTGCGATTGTCCAATATGTTTTTCCGTCTTCATACTTCTTGCCATGACGAAGTACAAATGCAAGAATCTGCTGTTTAATCTTCTTAAGCATAAGCTTCTGATCATCACGCATGCGAATGTATTCCTTAACAGAATTATCTTCATCATCAGGAACATACACCTCGCTGTAAGTACGAAACGCTAAACATCTGGCTATATTACCTGCATCTCGCTTATCTGTCTTAACACGGTTTGTATTGGTGATAGCCATTGTTGTTGGTGCTAATATCTTACAGTCTACTGCATGCTCTTTCAGCTGATGATAAAGCGAATAACCTAAGCATCCAGCCTCATATCCACAAACAAAAGTTGCATCTTCTCCATACACTTTTCTCATTGATTCTATATATTTTAAAATCAACTTGTAATCTGAAGGTATTGTTTGTTTATACTCAACCTTATCAGTATCATAACAATAACAACATAAAGTGTAACTTTCCTTATGGACATCCATTCCTACATAAACTATACTATTCATTGTGACCTCCTATTGTATGCGGTAATCCCTGTTACCTGATATTGTTTTCATCAACTAATATCATACAGGTAAATCCACGAATCTACAATTGTGAGGTCACTTCATATTGTCTCCTAATCCATATAGTTGATCAAAAGTACTGTTACCTTCTTAAAATAATCTTGGTAAACTCGATATTCATCTAATGGAATCTCTTTTGGCTTAGTTCCATCATTATGTGCTCCAAACTTATTTCTCTGCTCATTGATATAATCAAGCATTTCTATTATGCCTATGCCATCATTCAAAAGTAATCTTCTAAACTTTGAGTTTTCATTAAAATAGGCTTCAGCAACCAGGTAATAATACTTCTCCAGTACAGTTTTTCCGTCGTACTTTCTAAACGAGTTAAATATTGACATACTCTGAATAATAACTCCCGACTTAGTACTTACTGCATGCAATTCCTTTTTCTTTGCAACACAATCTTCAATGCCAAAATTGTCCAACATAGAATCAATATCCTCTTGCCTACGGATTGTTGTCTCATATTTCTTCACTATGTTAGGCTTATCTGTATTCGCAACATAATTATTAAGGATTAATTCAATAGCCTTAGCACTTTCCGTGATAACAGTATGTCGCTTTACCTGATGTTTATCCTCACATAGAATATTAAGATTGAATACTTCTCTATATTTTTCAAGAAGATTTTCAGCTGCTGAAGAATCACGCATATTAGGAAAATTCACCTTAATATATTGTTCAAAATTAGTACTCTGCATTTCAGGATAATCAACATAAAACTTAGTTGTAATTCCTTCACAGAAGTAATCTAGACCTAATTCTTCCATCTCCGGATTATAAATCAGTTCGTTATTCTCCCTCATTCTTTTAAAGCTTTCAGAATACCAAGGTGTAAAATTAACAGGAAAAGGGGATTCAACAATAAATTTATCTGGGTCCGCCTTCTTTACTGTAAATCTTGTTTTGATGTATACCTTTCTTCTCTCGGTATTAAGTATCTTAACTCTAGCTTGCCCCATTGATTTCATTTCTTCGGCCTCTGCCAAAGTTTCAGGCTCACTGAAATCTCTGTCAATAAGACTATCCTCGTAAAACTCAATCTCTCGTTTTGACGAATCCCTTCTACGGTCTTGTGACATTTTATTAATCTTTCCATACCTATGGTAGGCACGATTAACTTTATCAATCAGATCCAAGTCTTTTTTATTATGATTTGAATTTTCAGCATCACCATCATAAGACAGAAAATATATATCATCTTTCTTTGATGCCCAAGGAAGTTTACCAGGATAGAAATATGGCAAAACCTCTCCATCCATCATACTGATAAACATATTTCCAAACACCTTTTCAATAGTAAACTCTCCAACTTCTTTATTCTTTAGATACTCTTTTCCTTTTTCAGTTACTTTTTTCTCTTCATAGTAACCTTTACCCTCAAGGCTGGCTAAAATACGTTTTACAACTTCTTCACTAACCATGAGTAAGCTGGCAATTTTTCTATATGACATCTCTGGAACTGTAAGTAACTCCAAAACAGTCTCAGCCAACGCATCCAATTCGCCATCTGTAACCTTGTTTGCATAGCATTCAATAACCTCAACTGGCCAAGCAATATCATAGGTCACTTCAGTTTCTGCATCTGCTCTTTCAAATCTACGAAAAGAAAGGACTTTAGTATCAAACAGCTTGCTCATAGTATCCCTCTCCCTTCTCACATTCTTGAATTAAACTACCCAATATTGGTACACATTCAACAGTATCTCTATCACCAATAACTACTAATAACTGCTTTGCACGAGTTAACGAAACGCATAATCTGCTTCGATCCTGCAGATGACCGGTTCTTAATCTCTGATTATCAATATCAACAGTATTAGCTCTTACGCATGACAGAAATACAACATCAAACTCTTTACCCTGAAATGCATCTACAGTACCAATTTCAACCTGAAGTTGCTGAGTATCATTAAGTTGTTCTTTAATATGTTTTTCTAAGTATTCTGTCTGTTTCTTATAAAAAGAAATAACTCCAATAGTCTTGCTTGGATCTCTTTTTAAAACATTTTTTACCTGTTCGATAAGAAGATCTGCTTCCATTGGTCTAAACTTACTTCTTTTCCCTTCTTCAAGACCATAATGATTCTTATTAGCATCAATCCACACTAAAGGCTTATCATCATATATTCCGAGATTAGCCTGCTTAACGCTATTATCAACGGATGAAGAATCTAAGAAAAACCCTTCCTTTTCATAGATTTCTCTATTCACAAATTCTCCGATAACAGAATTCATACGAAACTGTTTAGTCAACTGTGCAGTTCTTCTAAGCTTATACGAAGGATCATCAAAGGCCTCATACATTCTTTGGAACAAACTCTTCTTCAAAACATCAAGGCTTTCAAGCTTCTCATCATTTTCAAACTGCTTAGTAACTTCTGGATCAAGCATATGAGGTAACTGTAAGAAGTCACCAACTAAGATTACTTTCTTTGCCATTGACATTGGAATAAGTAAGTCTAAAGGATTTGCACGTGCAGCCTCATCTACAATTACCAAATCATAGATGTGTGAAGATGCAAATCTTCCTACTTCCATAGCTTGCTGACAAGTTGCAGCGGTAATATTTGAATACCTGTCGATAATAGTCTGAATTTCATGCTCATCCTGGATCAACTCAAGGTATTTTTGAAGGATATATGCCGTCGCCTCATCTCTGTTTTCGAGTCTTTGAAGCCTTTCTTGATTCAACTCTTCATCCATCCTCTTTAGGCATTGCTCAATTGATGTCTGGCTATCAATTGAAGTAGAAACAACTTCCTTTTTACCAAATTGCTTTTTTAATTTCTCTACAACTGCTACGTACTTATTGAATGCAGCTTCATCTTTTCCTTTTGAGTTGAGAACATCATCAATAAATCCAACACCTTCAGGATAATCTATATTGCCATTAAAGATAGCTACTTTGAGTCTTATTATTTGTTGCTTGCCGCCATCAATATAACTGCTCATAGTCAATCTCTGTGCATTAAGTATCGAAATTATCTCATCATTCTTATCTTCTTCCCATTCCAGAGCAACAGTCTGTGAGGCAGATGAGTAAGATGTTCTGCTTAACAATTCAGTGATATCGGCAATTAGTTCTGGAGATAGTTTAAGCCTATTATCTTGTAATTCGGATTGAAGCAACTCTATTCCAGCCGCTGCATCTTTTCCTTTATTTTCCCAAGCATATACTCGGTCTCTTAATGTTTCCTTCGAATAATCAATACCTTCTGTGAGTTCTTCTACTTTTTCAGTAAGTTTTTCAGTAACTTTATTTCTCCAGTCTCTAATATTCAAAGTCTGTTTATCAGCCTCATCACGCTTACCTCCTTTTCGATCTGAAGGTATACCGTTTCCTTCAACACCAACAATTACATTTTCCACCGCTTCATGCTGGAAACTCGAAACAAGAATCCTTGGTATCTGATTATCGTTATGTTTCTTAAAGTATTCTTCAAATCTGGCAATGATAGCCTTAATTACTGTTGTTTTTCCAGTTCCTGGAGGACCTAAGATTAATGCAATATCTGGAGTATTTAATGCTGCTTCTATAGCATCTCTCTGCGCCTCATTAAACACCTTATCTGGAAATTTTTTCATAAGCATATTTGTTACCGGTTGCTCATGAATATTTGTTTTATCAATACTTATTCCCTTATCAACAATCATTGCTAAATTGCTTATAGGGCATTCCCTAGACAAAATGGAATTTCTGGCATTTTCACGTCTCATCAAACGAACAGAATCTCCCACTACGGAATAATACAAATATCCTTGATTAGGTAATTTTTTTCTTTCACTTCCAGAACGATCGTAAATAACACAAGTATCGCCTTCTATTTCCACAAAAGTTCCAACATGGATAGAATTTAATCCTCTTATCTGATCTGCATTTTCAAATCTATCAAGTTCCTTAATATCGTCACTATCAGTACAATCTATCTGGGAATCTTCAGGGAAAGGTTCCTCAAAAGAACTCTTCAGCTTAAATCTATATTCAAAGCAATCTGTCAACATACATTCATAACTAGTGTATTCCATAACACCATTTTCAGTTGCCTGCTTTAATACAAAAAGTCTTTCCAAATCATTGTAAGCATCCCAAATATCAAAGTATGCACCACCACTTACAATCTTCGTCATTCTCTCTGTTACTTCTCTTGAGATAGACGCTCCCTGAGTAGCATTAACAAAAATAACATGGCCTTTCATTATATAAAGGTTCTCGAAATCAGCTTTGCTTCGATCATACCTTACAAGATTCGTTGCAACATAAACGTTATCAATCTGTGTTACATGCAAGGATCTATCTTTAGAAACAAGAGTAAAATCTGCCCCCTTTCTTCCATATCCCTTTACAAATAGCATATCATTGTACTTAAAGGCACTATTTAAGTATGCAATTGGATCTTCTTTATCCTTTACACGCATTTTCCCAATTACTTCTTCGCCAATCTCAATTTCGATACCTTGCATCGCATTAAAATTAATAACATCTTGAAAGACCTTGACCTCAATAATCAAATCTCTTTCATCAGCATCAATTACTCTTACTATTGTGGCTGGTGAACTTCCATCAAGAAAAATATTATCCAAAGTTCTTCTATTGTTTTGATCTACTTCGAGCGATGTCGATTCAGCTTCTTTTTTTGCTTCGTATAAATCACTCATGTAATTATATGTAATATCAATTACATCACCGGCTGTAACACCGATATCTCTAAGGAGCTTCACTTCACATTTATTATTTCCACCCCAAATTATATCTTCAGCTTGCATCCTATTCCTCCCTTATAAGAAGATTGCATATCTAAAAACCAGTCCTAAATATTTTTCATCTATTACTGAATCACTTTCTTCATTCAAATTGATGTCTATATCCCTAAAGAAAATCTTATCCTTGTAACCAATTTCCACTGGTCCCATATCTTTCGTTATTTCTACAGGCTTATTTGCACCATTTCTTTGAAGATATAAAACGTTATTCTTTGGATTTAGCACATAAAACTTTCCATCCTTAGCCTTATTCACCATAAAATACTGGTCAACTGGCCTGGAAAACTTATCTCTCTTAATGTATAGATTAGAAATATAGTTATTAGTAACAGCATTTTTTTCTTCACGTAAGACAAAGGATTCTACTGCCACTTCCTTTTTTACTACTTTCTTTTCATCTTTAGCATCTTCAATGTAGTATCTATCTTTAAACTGCAAGAAAAACGGTCTACTATTCTCTTCGTCACACCATGGACAGAAATATTTACGTTCCAAATTAGGACTAGCAAAATGCCAATGTCCACATTCAGTGCACTTCATAACTTTATTTGAAGCTTCTAGACAGACCGTAGCAAATTCTCTTGCAGTAGCTCTTGCCACCCTATTTTCTTTACCCTTTACAAATGTCTTGTAGAATAAATCTGCGAGCTTTGTGGTAAACACAACATCCGCTGGTAACATCTGGGTAGATGTATTTGGAGAATCCTCCTCATCTACATACGGATAAAAACCTCGATATGCTTGTTCCTGTTGTTCAATCGTTCCATCCTCAATCATGTCACCCACATAAGGATGTCCGCAACGTAGAAGCTCAAATATGATTACAGCCAATGAATAATCATCTGTAAATATATCAGGTTGCATCTGTTTATTTACTATTTCAGGAGCCATATATCTTGATGTGCCAAGAATATTTCCTGAGTCACCACCTGGAATATAGATATTATCAATATCTATCATGCAGATTGAAGCAATTCCTGGATCTCTATTAACCAAAATATTATTTCCTGAAATATCACAATATGCTCTATTCGACTCATGAAGTAATGCAAACTGCATTGCAATTTTATATGCAAGGAATAACCTTCTTCTCAAGCCTCCCGTTTCTTCGTTATACCACTGTGAAAGCGACATATCCTTCGCTGGGACCAATAACTTATTCAACGAAACATGGTCTATAACTTTTTCCATTGCATAACCTATATATGGCTCTGTAAAAATATCCAATGGCTTAATAAACTGATCCGGATAACTTTGTTTGGACAACCATTCCAATTTATTCAGTCTGTTGCGGTTCTGATATTCATTACCTTTTCTATATAATTTAATAATAAATTTTCCAGTTGACTCCTCATACACAACTCCTTGCGAACCTTGCTTATCAACCTTTTCAGTAAGCAAATAGTTCTGTCCCGTTGTTGAGGTTATAATCATTCCTTCGAGGTCTCTCACGCTTTTCCCTCCAATACCAATAATCCGATTGTTTTATCATCATCATTTTTAAGTCTAAGCTGTTTCATCCACAACTCAATTTCTTCACTTATGCTTTTTTCATTATTTTTTGATATAAGTTCAATGAAATACTTCCGGAATTCATTTATGGATTCCATATTCAGTTCCTTTCCAATTCCATCAGTCATAGCTATTGCAGCTATGCTATTTATATCTCTTCTTATTTCTAAATGAATTGAACTCTTCAGTACAACCTCCGCGAGAGCAAATGTTTCTACAGAATAGCCTTCTTCCATATCTGTCATGTAGAAAGATTCACCATCAATATCTCCAATAATTAGACCGTCTCCGATTTGACCAATTAGTGCTTGACTATTCCATACAATAACGAAGTTAAGCGTAGTTCCGTATTCGTTCCATTCCTTTTCAAATCGCCCTTTCCAATCTCTAACAATAAATCTTTTTATTTCATCCAAATTAACAATGGTCATCTCTCCCAAATGTAATTTGGTAGCCAGACTTTTTATAGTCTCTATAGTTGCTTCTGAACCAGCCTTTGCATACTTGCAAGAACTGACTCCATCCGAAACAACCATACAGTATGTATTATCACACACTTTGCCAATGAACACAGAATCCTGATTACCAGATTCTGTATCCACATGGTGCTTACCTATTTCGCTATATGAATATTGAATTGTATTATCCTCACTAGCAAAATTCTTCATATAATCACTTCATCCTCATCCTCATCTTCCCACTTTAAGAAGCTCTGAATATCATTTGGATTTGAACTTGTCATACGGCTAATAGATGACATTGTAATCCACTGAAATACTCTAACAATATCAGCTGCATCATTTGCAGGAATTGGCTTACTTCCATTGCTCAAAAATGCACTAAGCATATTCAGATCTGTTGTTGGATCTACAGAAATTGCTATTCTCATACACTTCTGGCTTCTTTTGCCTTCATGTAACTGCTTAATTGGTTCCCATTCAAGATATTGATCAATTGAGGCTCCTGCTCCGCCCGGATAATCTGTTGGATAACCATCACTAATTAATACTACCGTTGGATAGCAGTCCTTTTCTCTGTAAATATCCTTATCTTCAATAAGTTCTGAGACAACTGAAATAGCTTCCCCCATAGGTGTACGTCCAGCTGCCTCAAGTTCTTCAAATTCGATAATGTCAACATTTGTTGGATACTGCTGCACTGTTACCTTGTCACCACCAAATGTAATAATGCTAACCTTGAACACACCCCTAACTTCATCCGCGTTTCTAAGTGATACAATCATCTCTTGAATAGCTCTATTAACAGCTTGGATTTTCTCACCTTCCATGCTTCCACTTGTGTCTGCTAAAATAAAAATTGGCAAAGCTCTTTCTTTTGTAATACTAAAATCATTTAATCCCATCTTCTTTTCCTCTAATCTTTCTGTATAAAATCCTTGAATAGTTCGTCTTCGGTGTCCTCAAACGACCAATCCTCAAAATTAATTCTATTGCTTATACTTTTTGTACTGTTTTCGGTTGTGTGCAATATTTTTCCTGGCTTAATCACCTGGGTGTTGGATTCAATTTCAACATCGTCCTGGTTCTTCTCTACATAAATACTTGAAATTTCATGTATCTCTGGTCCTATCGCAATAGCCTCATTATTTTCAAAATGTTCTACCTTAACACACTCTTCCTCTATGTCTTCCGTACTACTAAACGCTCCCACACTATTTAGTGTCCCATTTTCTGGATTCGTAGTTATAACTTCTTCATAACAGTTAAAAAAGCCCTTTTCCCTTATATGTCCAAGTTTTATTTGTTTAATATCCGCGCACGAAACGTAGTAGCAATCACAATCAATACAAAAAAATAAAGGCAACTTTTTATGATTTTCAACATCTATACAATTTTTCGTTGTCATTACTCTATCCGGATGATTTGGACATTTCATTTCACAACGAATTTGCTTCAGACTTTCCTTCAATTGCATTTTTAGCCGATTGTTCTTTTCAATAATTTCTTTATGTTTGTTCTTACCTTTCTTTCCACTGTTCTTCGTTTTCTTACTTTCAGTTTCAATTTCTCCTTTTGTATCGATGGCAGCTGCCTTACTCTTTTTTGTTAAAGCTTTTTCAACACTTCCCTTTCTTATCTCAATTGTCAATCCGCTTGATGCAACAGTTTTTAATTTTTCAAAAGGACCTTTTCCTTCTACAAATAAGTAATACTTTTTGCACCTATTACAGTAAAAAATAGGACCACCATATGAAATCCCCCTATATTTAAAGGTTTGATTTCGTCTAGTTTCTATCTTCTGATGATGTGCTGGACACTTAGTTGAATACCTATATTCCATCTTTTACCCTTTCTAACAGAAACTATACAATGCTTCATTAATTTATAAAGTAAAAAAACTGTGCGAAGTTAACTTTCATATAATTTACTTGCAGCCAAGACTCTTCTATAGACTTCTTTCTGCAACTGGCGAGGTTCTATTACTGTTGCATATCCTCCTAGCGAAAGAATATCCTTTATGACCTCTGCCTCATCGAATTTCAAATAAGTGATTTCTAACCTGTATTTATTTTCTTCTTTGTTGTATCTCGCCTTACGATCGTAATATGAAAAAATACGAAAACATCTTTCAATCACATGATTTACAGGATCGACATCCAATTTTACTGACTTAGTGTTTGCCTTTAGGAACTCTCTATATTCCATTTCTAAGTCTTCTTCACACAACTGATCCGTAAGAACAATGTTATCAATTGTATCCAAATTCATTTTAATAAATCTATGTTGGTTTGGCTCGTAAGCACTTAATCTAAACCGATCATTCTTAATTGAAAACTCTATCCTAACAGGAAATACTGATACGTTTCTATATTCAAATTTTTTCTCTTCGCGAATGTTGTCATACTTAATCGCTTTATGCTCGGCGATAGCTTTTGCTAATAAAGAAATAACCGGTCCATACTCTTTATTCTGCTTGGTTACCCCATCTGAAAATACGTTTCTAATTGCTATTTTTTCTGGAGCCCATTCACATACAATATCTTTTGTACTTGCTTCTAATTTCCGGATAGTTTCCTGCGATAAAAAATGACCAATATAATCATTACTTAGCAATGACTTTAATGCTTCTTTTTCAATTGCTCCAACCCTTATCGGGAAATTAGCATCAATAATCGGAGCATAGTTCCCATCATCATAATATAAAACCAATTCTTCCCCTTCTTCAGTAGCAAAAATAGTATCTGTAACATCGAAATCTGGCTCACCCGTCAAATACTTTTCAACCAAATAGTTTATGTCACTTTTACTATACTTATGTCCATTTTGAAGTAGATGGGCTATAAACTCGAAATATTTGTTTTCTGTTTCATCAAATAGATTCATATTTTTCAACCGCCCTTTTCCAGTCATTGGCTATTGTATCAATAGTATTATTCCCTTCACTAGAAATAACCTTAGCTCTCTCTCCAAAACTTCTAATCCATGGGAGCATCTCATTAGGATCTCTAAGTCTTATTTTATATTCATACAAGCCTTCTTCAATTCGACTAATCTTACCTCCATGACCTTCTCTTTCTATTCTTCCAAGTATATAAGGCTCCTTATCTTCATCAAATCTGAACTCTATTACTATTTCTTTTAATTCTTCATTTACTCCCGATGTACACCAGCATTCATCAAGAAAAGCAGCAATACCATCTACAATTTTCAATTCGTCTGCTTACATCTTTCTTAATGACCTTACAGATAAAATCTTGTCTATCCTAACTATGCTCTGCACATTTCTGTTTAAATCAAAACAATATAAATACTGCCGTCCATAAGCACTATCGTGAATAACACGAGACGGCAATACATTCCGTTCTAAGCCATCATCCATGATTACACTAACCGCTTCTTTTAAATTGCAACTGGATAATATTGGTAATAGAACGTTGTTATCCAGAGAATTGAAAAAATGATTGTGCTTAAATGCAAAAGTTTTATTGTAACCACATTCCATATGGCGTTCGCACTCCATATACAAATGAAGCTTCTGTTTCAAAAAGTAATATGGCATTTCAATTGGAGATACATTCTTTAGAAACTCTAAATAAAGGCTCAAATCTAACAATTCGTCATCAGAAAAATCTTCCCATATATCCTCAACTAGCTTATACAGAACAGTACGACCTTCTTTACGCGTAGTTATAAATCCTTTTTCTGTCAATTCGTCAAGTTTTACACGCAAATTATCTTTAGTGAAAACAACTGAATCATTATAATTTGGCATAGAATCCAACAATTCAGTAGCTGTCATCTCCTGACCATCAGAAAGAATTTGCTGCACAAAGAAAAAAGCCATAATATCCAATGCAGTAAAAGATTTGTTTCTATATGTATCAGCTAAATAGTTTTTCTCACTGTCTTCCATTTGATAAGAACAATACAAAAGAACTTTTTTATCTATTCTTCTCTTCTGAATGAATTTATCTGGCAGGTATGCACTTATCCTTCGTTGTTCGTTATCATATTTTCTTCCACTTATTCCCTTTTTCTCTATAAAATCATCTCTTGAAAAACATCCAAAGATGTAAATATCACGTAATATGTGCCTTATATTCTCATAATCTCTAATAAGCAGTGTTGATTTATTTAAAGCCATCCTCTTTTTCCTTCTTTACTATATATTTCCCGGATTTGATTCTTTCATCATTAGGTTTCTCTGCGTTGGCTAGAACTGCCCAAGAATTACCCACCTTAAAAGCTCCTGGGATTCTGTTCTCTAAACACAACGTGTTTATTCTTCGATCACTTATTCCCCACTTAGCTGCAGTTTCTTTTAATGACAAATATTTTTGTTCCATATAAGCTTCCTTTTCTTAACAACACAAAAAGATACAGTAATACAATCATATTATAATCGAAATCTCGAATAATATCAAGTTGAACATTAATTCACGTTTATTTTGCAATCGTTTGTTGATTGCGCACAAAAATAAGGGCTATATCCAGTATATAACCTTCGATAGCCCTTATCCTCATTCCTTATTAAATTCTCTCACAGAACGACAATGCGATCCATCCAGCACCGCTCTTAAGTCTTCCCCATCCAGCATCAGAGCCTTTTCCCTCTCTGACTTCAAGGATTGTGAAGATTCCCACACCAGTCACCTGTCCAGTCTTAGCAGTATTAGTTCCTGCACCCTTCCTTATATTCAGATCAGGAATACTAACCTTCACAAGAAAAGGTGTGTCCGTTTTGTTCACCCCTGCAGCAACCTCAGGATAAACCTGCTTTCCATTCCAGTCATAAACCTCATATCCCGGATTCTTATCAGCCATAGCCTTTGCATTGGCAAGAATCGTATAAGCGCCAAGCTGAGATTTTGCATCATCCCATGTCTTTCTCACACGATAATACTTCACCACATCCGAAGCTTCACCAGCCACATCATACTGAGTCAGTTTCCATCGTTCAATAATGCTGCAGAGCTTGTCCACATAAGTAAGACTCGTAGCATAACCACCATTTTTGATGATCTGTGCAGCCTTTTTATAATCGGTACATCCCTTTAAGCCCTCATATCTGAGCTTGCTTCCATTCTTGGCTCCAAGCAGATAAGCACTATGGTCTGCAATGGAGTCTTCCACACAGCTGTATCTTCTGAAATCAGCTGTAATAGTCACATAGCTTCCATCCGCATTCTGCTCCTGAGTCTTCTTTGTATAAACAGAGCTGCCATCCCAGGTAGAACCACCCCAGGTATTGCCTGAAAGTGATTTCTTCATTCCAAAGCAGTTATTCGCACCCTGTGCCAGCTCTGATTTTCCATAGCCACTTTCCAAAATAAACTGAGCCATAGATATTGATGCAAGAATCCCCGACTTCTTCTGATCTGCAGTAAACAATGCACCAACCTTTGCAATCACCTGTACCTCAGTCAGATTCTGAAACTCTCTTGCCTGCATACCGGATGGAATCGCTTCTGATTCTCCACCGCTAAGTCTCGCTGTAACCTTCGCAGCCAAATCACCCAGCCTTGCATAAAGCCAGTTCCCCGGACAACTCTTATTGGCAAACCATCTGTGAACCGTGATGAGCATCTCATCCTCCTTTGGCTGATAGCTTAAAGATTTCCGCTTATCTCCAAACCAAAGCAACTTCTTCTTCCCATTTCTCTGACAGATATCCACACACAAATCAATCAGCCTGTCATAGACCACCTCATTCATAGCATAAGGTTCCACCTTGCCGGAAGCGCACTCAATGGTAACTGCTCTCTGGTCATTCTCATTGTTGGAAGTACACCAGGAACGATTCTTCTCTTCCACATACAAACCAACCCTGCCATTCTTATCAATACCATAATTAGAAGAGGCCTGGGTGGATGGTCTGTGAAACCAATCCCCCAAGCCTTCTGCAGTGCACTGTCCCACAACACAGTGCGGAGATATTCTGTCGATTTTGTGGTTACGCTGTCCGGAATGATTCGGACTCAACAGTGTAAACGCCACTAAAGGGCTATTTGTATATCCCATACTCACTCACCATCCTTTTTGTCCTCTTCACTGCGGTCATGCAGCTGCTCCAACACCTTCTTAAGCTTCTCCGGAATAGGCAATCCCAAATGTCCTGCATTCTCAAGCAAAGAAATCCCCTCATTGCTGAGATAAAAAAAGATCACTGCTGTTCTAAGCACTGACCCTGTTCCGATAACCTGTACATCCAAAACATTTGCAATTCCTACCAGCATAAAGATAAGTACCTTTCTGCAGATTCCCTTGAATCCGACCTCAGAAGAAAGCTTCTTATCGGAAATTGCACACATAATTCCCGTGATGTAATCCGCCACCACAAATAAAAGCAATGCAATTATCAAACCATCACACCCTCCCAGGAAATAGCCAAGCCAGCCACCGATTCCCGTAAACACCAACTGCACCATACTCCAAAACTCTTTCATATCCTCTGTTCCTCCTTAAAAAATTGTATAGAAAAAGCAGCTGCCCGCCCTAGAGCAACTGCCTCATCCCAAAATGCTATCCCTATCAACCGTCCTCTTCCGTCAGCTCATAGGTAATCTTCATCGTCTTATCCGTAGTCTTCACCACGGCAGTACTTAAGTTATTGATACTGGCCAGATACGGTGTCAGCAAAAAACACATCCTGTAATCCGAACCATAGTTACCGCCCCATCCGAAGCAGAACTCCTTATACTGAAATAGCGGCGTACCCAGATTCAAAAGTCTTGTACTTCCCACAGTCTGTACCACCGTATCATCCGGCTTGATCTGGTAATCCCATCCGATAATCAGGTCATTTACCATAAACAGATAATTCGCACAGGTACCGGAACCGGTCTGCGATTTTCCCTCTGATGTAAATCCAAAGGGAATCAGCGTCACATCTGTGGAATTACTGAGATTGATTTTATAAATGCCTGCATCGTCATAAGCAGTCAGATATAAATATCCATTCCGGATAACACCTCTCACAGATCTCTGGGCATAGGTATCCACCTTGAAGCTTCCAATTGCTTTCAGGCAGGCATTTGACAGTGTCCACACACCTTCTGTCATGGTGTAATCATCCTTCTTAATTTTCACCCAGTACATCTTGGCATCCCCGGAAGAATTCGCCTGATTGGCAAATCCATACCAGTACCCGTCATGCCCGTCCAGAAAATCCCCATAAGGCGTATAGCTCCCCAGAAACTTAAAGGTACTGCAGGAAATGACCTTCTCTTCCAGTAGGTCATTCGTCGTATCATTCAGCCTGTCATTCAGCCCCAGAGTAAACACCGGAAGCCTTCTCTTATGGATGATCACGGAACTATCCTGGAATCGAATATTAATCAGGATATTGTTCTCAAAATCCACCTCCACCGCGCTGAACAACTCCGCAAGCTCTTCCACAGTCTGTGTTTCCAGTCTGGTCTCCATAATCTGGTAAAAGGCAGCCTTGGAATTCTCCATACTGCCATAAGCCGCCACACCGCCCTGCTTGGAAGTCAGTGCCACCGCAGCAATGGTTCCATTCCCCTGACTTGGTGTAAACTCCCATACAAAACGATACCCATTATCAAGCGGCTTACTCTCCGTCAGATTCATACTTCCCCTTGCCACATCCGCAGTAGCATTGACATCGTTGGATGCATATGCCACCGGAAGCTTTGCAGTGGATGGATAAATATTGTCCGCATCCTCTGTCAAAGCTTCCGAGTAAAGCAGTATGCCCCCAATCATGTTAGGACAGATTGGGAGCATGTTGTCATTCCAAAGCAAATGCGTATCATACTCCCCGGCCACAGAATAAAAAATACCCATAGGATTCAATCCCAGGATATGATTTACCGCATTCGTCACCATATTCTCTTCCTGTACTCTTTCCACCACTTCCCCGGTGGCATCATCGATCATCTCGATGACCATATTTCCTTTCAGCTTCATCCTTACCTACCTTTCCACCGGCATTGCAAACGCGCCGATTCCAAATCTTCCAGGAACCACATCACTATAGGTTCTCTTCACAAGCTCATCAATCTTCCAGGTGATATTTTCATCAATAGCAGACATCTGAAGCACACCACCAACTTTTACTTTCTTAATGGTTTCTTCAATCTTGATCTCGCCGTCCCAGGCTTCCCCCGCACCCATAGACTGACCCATAATCGCGGCAAGGCAATCACCGGTATCCACCGTAACGGTTCCACCTGATGCCCTGGCATATACATTGAAAATGTTTCTGTAATTCGCCACCAGATTCTCAATCGGATAATACAGCATGACGGAATGCTTCCCGGAATGCCAAGTCTCTTCCGGCTGATGAATCTCGATGATGTTATCATTGAACTCAAAGGTAAAATTAACCACCACCTGCCCATCTTCCTTCCAGACTACAGGCAGTTCCACAGATAATGTCTGTTCTTTTGTGTTGCCAATCACAACAGGTTCTTCTGCTGCAACAGCACTATCCAAACCTCCACTGGTTTCATCCACAACATCACTCTCTGCAGCATCCACAGTGCCGCCATTGCCTGCAGCATTTTCTACAGGTTCTGTAACTTCCACCGAAGGAATCACCACATCCCCTCTTGCAACCACTGACCTCTCCACCTGGTCTGCATTCACTCCCACAATCACAGAGCCAAAGAACTGCGCCATAACCGCTTCATTCGGTGCAAACTCGATGGAAATAATCTTCACATCACTCTCGCCAACCGTAAAAGAGCTGGCATTGGTAAAGGTATGAATACCAATCTTGCCAGCCTCTTTATTATCTATAATCTGGTTCAGCAGCCCGCTGATGTTCTTATCATTCTTAGACTTAGCATGTGCCAGTCTCGGATTCTTACCAACCCCTTTCAGCGTATGCTTTCCACCAATCTTACACTGCATGGAAGTAATGGCGGATATCCTGTTTTCGTCTGCCTGTCCTCCCTTGAACCGGATCACATCTCCTAAATCCAGAGCAGGATTTCCTGTTGTTTCGGAATCAAAAGGAACATAATCCACAACCGCCAAATCATTCAGGATATTCATACACAGCTGCTCTCTTGTTTCCTTCAGACCAAACTGCAACAGCGGATTCACACCAAGATTCAGTGTCAGTCCATCGTCCGGATCCAGATGATAATACTCTGCCGTTTCCGTTTTCATGTTGGTAGAAGAAACCGCCGTGTACCTTGTAATGAAATCGGAAAAGCTGCTGGTAAAGCGATGCTTCGTTTCCATCTCCATCACAGGCTCATTACCATACTTCCGCAGTTCCAATTTGCCCTCTCTGTTGATACAGAAAAACCCACCAAGAACCTGCCCCACATAGTAGAGCACATCCCGGTAGGTCTCAATATCATTCTCCGTAAAAATGGAAAGCAGTTCTGTTCCATTGGGCATCGCTTCATAATCAGCCTGACTCTGTGCCATTTCCACCTTACAGGCCTTGCAGCACAGGCTCACAAAATCATACACCGTGCCGATGGTTTCAAAGCCATTGAAGCTCTTATCAAACCGTAGCATGAAATCATAGGCTTTCAGCTCCAACGTCTTGATGTTGCGGTTAGCCTCCGACACCTCAAAGATTCCCATTGGAATCTCTTCAAATGTGCCATCCGACAGTCTCAGATGATAGAACAATTCCACCAGAGCATCTTCCAAAATATATCTGTCAATGTCAGATAAAAGCGTAATCCCCATCTCTGCTGCATACACCGTACCAAGCTCAATCTCAGTAGAGCCGCAGCATTGACTGGAAATATAGCCACTTCCCTTTACGATATCATCAGCTCCAAACTCATACGTGACACCCTTCGTTGTCGTAATTCTTCCCGACCAAAAATACCTTCTTGTGTTCTCCTGCACCGCCTGCAGGAATGCTTCACTTACTGGATACACGGAAACACCTCCTCCCTGAAATAAAAAGAGAGCCAGTTTCCCGACTCTCTGAATGAACAAATCTATTTCAATTATTGTTCATTATCACAGTAGATCTGAATCGCATTGTCAACAAATATAGCAGTTCCTTCCCCACCATATTCATCGATATTCTTTGTAAAATCACCACCTCCAGAATACATCTTACCTAATCCCCGCAGTATTTTATTGGAACAGGTATACATATTTTCTGTAATATAATCCTGTATTCTTTTCACAAGATTTTGCGCTTCAGGAGAAGCAGGGTTCATATCTTTCATTTCGCCAGCTTCCTTAAAGAGAAGCATAAATCTGTCAGCCAAAATTTTCTCATCTTCCTCTGTACGATTCTTCTGCTTCTCTTCCATTTCTTTATACTCTGGCATATTCCCATACAATTCCTTTGCCTGTTTAGCATATTCATCTAGTTTACTTCTATCAAATGCTTTGAAATCCATATGTTTCACTCCTAACATTTTTATTCCAAGTGCAAAATTCATCAAGTTCTCAATATGTTCCTTTTTCAATCTAAGCAATTCTATCTGCTGTTCTATCGCCTTGCTTCTATCAAAATCCGGACTATTTAAAATTGCCTTGATGTCTTTCAGTGGAAACTCCAATTCGCGAAACAGCAAGATGTGTTGAAGGCGCTCCAAATCTGTATCGTCATACAGTCTGTAGCCAGCATCGGTATATCCCGTCGGATGTAAAAGACCGATCTTGTCATAATATTGCAGAGTGCGTATACTCACTCCGGCAAGCTTACTCACCTCATGTACTGTCATCATTGTTGTATCCTCCATTCACTTGATAATGTTAATATAAACTATTACGTAACGTAGGAGTCAACATCTATTTTCAAATATTTTTATAATTCTTTTAATATAAAACTCACAATCCACAGCCCCTTATAACTTGTATCCTTCTTAAGCTTTGCCTTGAACCCTTCCACATACATTTCCGTCTGTCTCACACTTGCAGTCTCCGGGTCAAAGAATCCAACTCTTATCTTCTCCTGCTGTTTATACCCGGTAAGTAACCTTAGCCACTTCTGGGTAACAGAAAAGGAAACAGATATCGTAATAACACCAGTTCTCACCATATCCCTCTGCGTGGTTCCTGCCTCTGTCTCTCCACCACTGTCTGCTTCCTTATCTGTCATATCCACTTCATAACTATCCGGCAGAGGAAGATCCACGCCGTCAAAATTCAAATACTGAAAAAATGCCATCGTTTATCTCCCTCCACTTCTTAGATTTGCTCTCTGCTGGGCATTTACAATCACTTCATCCAACATCGTACCGCCAAGGTACACAGGAATTACAATGTCACCACTGCCACCGCCTACTGAAGAAACCGCATCCTTAATCGCAGATACAAAACTACTCATATCTGCACTGGATACAGAACCGCCACCTGCCATTGCCATCTGACCTGCATTCACCTGAGGATTGACCACCATATCTGCAGCAAGTCCACTGACCGCATCCTTGACCATTCCCTTGCTCTTCTCAATACCCTTAGCCAGTCCGTACATAAAGTCAGGCATCCAGCTCTCGTATTCCGTAAGAGGTCCTTCATCAGGAACAGAGAAATGTAGGAAAGACTTAATGGTATCAGCCACACTGCATACCGCATCCTTCACCTTGCCGATACAGGACTTGATACCATTCACGATTCCATTGATGATATCCGCTCCCCAGCTGAACGCCGAAGCAGCCAGATTCTTAATGAAATTCACCGCATTGGTAAATCCATTCTTGATGGTATTATAGATTCCGGAAATGGTATTCTTAATCCCATTCCACATGCTACTAAAAGCAGTGGACACCGTCGTCTTGATGGCATTCACAACGGTAGCCACCGTATTCTTGATGCCATTCCATACCGTCGTGATGGTGTTCTTGATGCCATTTATCACTGTGGTAACCACATTTTTGATGGCATTCCAAACTGTAGAAAATACCGTCTTGATAGCATTCAGTACAGTAGTAATCGCCGTCTTGATTGTATTCCAGGATGTAGTCAGGAATGTACTGATTGCCGTAACAACCGTAGTCACCACAGTCTTTATGCCATTCCATATCGTACTGAAAAATGTAGAAATAGCTGTCCAGACCGTAGTCGCAACCATCTGGATCGTATTCCATGCAGTGCTCAAGAATGAGGAAATCGCATTCACTACTGTAGTAAACACATTCTTGATTCCTTCCCATAACCCAGTAAAGAATCCAGCAATTGCATTCCATACCGTTTCAGCTGTAGTTCTGATTGCTTCCCATGCTGCAGAAAAGAACTCCTTCAATCCCTCCCACACAGCAACCGCAATCTCTTTGATATCCTCCCAGAGATCAATCCAGAACTGTCTGAATTCCTCATTGGTATTCCAAAGATAGATAAATGCCGCCACCAAGGCTACAATGGCTGCAATAATCAACACAATCGGATTGGCAAGCATGGTCGCATTCAGTGCCAGGAACGCAGTCTTTACTGCCTTAATCACACCCACAACCTTTGGCACAATGGTCATAATCGTACCCACTGCCGTAATGATTTTGCCAATAATGACCAGTACTGGGCCCAGCGCCGCAGCAATCAGTGCAACCGTCACAATGGTTTCCTTTACACCGTCCGGCAAACTGTTTAGTACATCAATAAATCCCTGCACCCATCCAACAATCTTTTTCACCGCCGGTAACAGAATCTCCCCAAAAGAAATGGCCAGCTCCTGCAACTGAGATTTCAGTATAGTGAGCTGACCTTCCAGGTTATTATTCATGGTGTCTGCCATACTCTGTGCAGCACCGTTACAGTTATCTATCGCTCCTGAGAGCTTCGCAATATCTCCTTCTCCTGCATTCATAAGTGCAAGGAAACCTGACATGGCATTCTTTCCAACCAGACTTTCTGCAGCCGCAGCCTTCTCCGATTCTGACAAACCACTAAAAGCGGTTCTACAGTCAGCCAGAATATCTGACAAATCCCTCATGGAACCGTCTGCATTGGTGGTGGCAACTGTCACCTCACCAATGTTTTCCCCACAAATCTTAACCTCTCCGGAAAGATTTGTCATAATGGTTCGAAGGGAAGTACCTGCCTGAGTGGACTTGATACCGGCATTTGCCATAAGACCGATGGCTTCCGCCGTATCTTCCACCGAGAACCCCAAAGCACCTGCAATCGGCGCACAATACTTAAAGGTCTCACCCATCATTGATACATTGGTGTTCGCATTGCTTGATGCCGCCGCCAACACATCTGCAAAATGCCCCGAATCCTGAGCCGATAAACCAAAGGCAGTAAGCGCATCCGTTACGATATCAGAAGTCGTAGCCAAATCTTCTCCCGAAGCAGCCGCCAGGTTCATCACACCTTCAATACCGGAAAGCATGTCCTCTGTCTTCCAGCCAGCCATCACCATGTAGTTCATAGCCTCAGCCGCCTCCGATGCAGAGAACTTCGTCTTGCTTCCCATCTCCCTGGCCTTAGCAGTCAGGTCTTCCAACTCTTTTCCGCTTGCACCGGATACTGCCGCCACCTTACTCATGGCAGCTTCAAAATCTGCTGCAGTCTTCACAGAAGCAGTGCCAAGCGCAGTCACAGTAGCCGTAACTGGAAGAAGCTTCTTTCCTGCCCCTTCAATGTTACTACCCACATCCTTTAACTTCTCACCCGTCGCAGAGATCTTCTGCAACGCCGTAGCTGACTGATTCGCCTGCTCTTCCAATCTCTTTAACTCATTCTCAGTTTCAATAATCTCTCTTTGCAGAGCATCATACTGATCCTTGGAAATCGTTCCATCATTTAATGCCTTTTCTGCCTGCTCCGCAGCAGTCTTTAAGGTTTCCAGCTTTTCCTTAGTTTCCTTAACCGCATCCCCAAGCAGCTTATGCTTCTGCGCCAAAAGCTCTGTATTACCAGGATCCAGCTTAAGAAGCTTTTCCACATCTTTAAGCTGTGCCTGCGTATTCCTGATTTCGGTATTAACACCCTTTAATGCTGTTTGAAGTTTCGTGGTATCACCGCCGATTTCAATGGTGATACCTTTAATTCTCGATGCAGCCATACCGAACCTCCCTTCATTTTATGGCAAGAAAAAGGAGCCGATTTCTCGACTCTTTACACAACAAAGGCACCAGATATTGCACCGATGCCACTCAAAAGCTATATTCAATTATCCCTACATGCTAAGTTTCTTGTACATTTATATTGTTTTCTTATTTACATTCTTCCCATAAATGCTCGTTCATAGAATTGCGATCTGCTAAAAATTCCATTTCCTCAACAAAAGCAGTATTTCCTGTCTCATTTAACAATTTTTCAAAATTCAGAAACTCATCGGAATTTAATTTTTCTCTCATTAATGCTTTTAATAATGCATCCTCTTCGTCTTGTATATATTCTACAGATATTTCTTCATTTTCTATTAAAGGCTTAATATCACAATAAGCCTTATATACTACATCATTTTTACTAAGAGCTTTCTCAAGTAACGATTGAATTAATTGTTTCTCATAATATTTTTTGTACACTTTTTCACGAATAGGATCAATAAACAGTTCATTGACATTAGTGTAGTCTTCATCTGATGAAAACACATCCATATCATAATAAAAAATACATTTTCCATCCAAATAATATCTTTTTACCATAATTATGCCAGCTTTCCAATTAAATCGTTAAATTAGAATGATATTGTGATTAGTTTTTATCCCAGATATAAACTGCTTAAACCGAAATTTATTAAGATACGTCTAAAAAATCATTTTTATGTCTGACAATTATTTGAAAAGTTCAAAAAACTTATCCACATTTGTCCCATATGCCTGTAATACCTCAAAAGATGAAAAAGCTTTCTTAAAGCACATTATTGAGAAACTATCAAGGCTTTCAGGACAACGAATTAACTTTTTTGCATCCTGTATCGTTTCTTCAAATTCTTGTTCAAGTTTACCAAAAGCAGGATTCGTCATAGCTTTGTAAGCATTTGCTATTTTTATGAATCTCTTTGCATTTATTTCCGTTTGATAACTACAATAATCAGCCTTTGCTTGTACTAAATCAATAAATAATTGTTGTTTGGATTTCCAGTAATCCTGTAAATTTCTACCGTTTAACATACAGTTTATTGTATCTGCTATATCATACAACTTATTTTCCCCACTTATTGTAATATTAACTTGCTGCTCAACCTTAGGTGCTTTTAATAAAATCTCATCGGCCATTGTTTGTACCTCTCAATTTACGGTTTATATTCATAACCTTTAAATCTGTAACATAATCAAAATCCCATAAGTTATTATATCAACATCTTTTCCATCTGTCATCCAAAATACATTGAGAATAGGTACATGAAAGAAAATCTCTCACTAAAATCGGTCAAAATCAGCCTGTGTAGCCAGCACACTGTAATTCTTGTCCGCATCCTGATCATTTCCGCTCTCCACATACATATCATTCACCATTCCTATCGTGAGTAAATCCAAATCCCTGATACTAATCCCCAACTGGACGCACCTCAACAGGAACAGCGGTGTTGTCATCGGACGGTCTGTTGCACGAAGTTTTTTTTAGCCTCTGCATCCGATCTGACATTCAATCCCCAAAGCTCTATAATCTTTGGAAGCACCTGATAAATACTGAATGTATTAAAATCATCCAGCCACTCTTCCGGTGTATCAGGAATACTCGGGTCTGCATGCTTTGCCATAACATAGGCAATGTTTTCAAACATCTCCAAAGAGAACAAATCAAGGTTGCTTACTTCCTCAGTGTTGCTGTCAATCGCCTTCTCCAAAGACGCCAGATCCTTGTAGATATCTCTCTGGAACTTCATCCTGTATATTCTCGGAATCGCAGCACTGGCTCTAAAAGGCACCTGCTTTCCGTCAATTTCGATATTCTTAACCATACTCATAATCAAAGTCCTCTCTTTCAAAATAAAGTAAAAGAGCCAGGACATTTCTGTCCCAGCCCATCAAACTTATCATTCTACATTTGTGTTCACACCGGTAATGGTTGGCATGTAAACCGCCTTGTACCAATCGGCATAAACCGTACTGTCTGTTTCATTACCGGTCTTAGCCTTAACCACACCGGAAGGAAGCGGTGTTGCCTTGATGGTAAGAGTTTCCGTCTGTACCTCCCTGCTCTCTTCGTTTGTCTTGCCCTCGATGCCAGGTCTACTTGCAGAGCAGTTATAAAGGACATGACGGATATGCTTCACATCTCCATCGAACTCAAAAAGAAGAGCAAATCTGTTCAACTCAGAGTTCGCATCCTCAATCAGAACCTTGTTATCATCCAGAGTCTCATTCAAAGCAGATACCCTGAAATCCTCAGGAATCATCGCAAGCTCCAGATCACCGTCATAACCCATGTTGTTATTTATTACATAGTATGCTGTACCATCAGCATAGAAATTCTCCGGTTCCCCATTGGCATCCAGAGAAATCGAAACAGCACCAGGTAATGCAACAGGAGTGCCGAAGGAAACTACACCTTCCTCACTTGTCTGAAGCATCGCATAATGCGCATTCTTAAGATTGTATTTGACCTTATTATTAGCCATTATTCAAACCCTCCATTTCATAAATTCGATTTTGCCTCGGCAAAATTGCGGCGAAATGCACGTCAGCTTTAGCTGACATCTTCCTTTGTGCATTTCTGCCATCCGCCGGCGGCATGCTTTGAGATGTTTACATCTCAAAGGCATACATGACCTCATAAAGCTTCTCGCTCTGGATCCATGTTTCCGACTTGTTATAAAAAATCTCGTGTCTGTCTAAGACATCCTCTACTCTCGATTCCAAAGAAGGATCCTTGAAATCGGTGTAAACTTCAATCCTGACTTCATTCATCTTGAAATACACCTTACCATCGGCAGCAAAGTTATCTCTGCCCGGAATCAGATAACAAATGAATGGCGGATCAGGACTTTCTCCCTCTGCAAAGTGATCATAGGCAAAGGGAATCTGCATTTCCTGAATAATCTGAACCAATTCTTCCATTAACATCACCTCTGCGAATCACTTCAAAGCTTTCTCTACTTCCTTTTCCAAAAGTTCAGCTGCAGCTGCTTCTGCCGGAGCGATATGCGGAAAGGCTCTCGTTCTGCCACCACCACGCTTGGCATGTCCAAATTCAAGCAGATGTGCCAGCCGATAACGGTTCCTGGAATGCACCGTGACTTCCATCGCGTTTGCATTCTCCTTCGTCGTTTTTACAGCCCAACTCTTTTTATATTTCCCAGTCTTAACCGGAGCACCTGCCTGTACTTCCCTTTTGGCTTTATTACCTGCTTTCTTCACAGCGGCCTTCATATCCTCTGTCGCAAGGTCAGCGTATTCCTGCAAACCTTCCATAATGACATGAGCCATTTGGTCAATCCTGCATCTGTCCGTTGCCATGCTTACCGCCTCACTTTCCTGCAGCTAAATTTCAGGCACTTCTTCTTGAAATTCGTATGATCCACATTCGTGATATCATAGATTTCACCCTTAAAAATAATCCTGTGAGTAGTAGAACCAATCTCCGATGCTTTTTTACAGTAACGAATCGTTACCGTCATCCCCACATCTTCCACAATTGTTCCGGCCTCTTCCTTTTCCTTGGAGCTTGCCATACCCTCACCGCCAATCGTTGCATGACAGATATAGAAATCTTCCCAACCGTTCTTATGATTTCCGATAGAATCGGTAATCACAGTATTCTTCTGGAACGTAACCTTCTCATTTAATAATCCAATGTCCATCGGCTACCTCCCATCAAAATTCCGGTGTTCGGATTCCAAAGAGCAAAGCCCGAAGCCCTACGGTGAGAGCCTTATGGTCTGCACCCTCACGATGCTCATATAGATAAGCCACCGCATACATCACCGCAATCTTACTCACAGGCTGTTTCTCAAACTCTTCCTGGTCTGTAAACCTTGCCACATCCATACATATCTGCTGGCTCTGAATAATGATGCCCTCAAGCAGTGCATCATCGTCATCGAAGTCCACCCTCAGATAATTCTTCATTTCGCCTAATGTAACCACTGCCATCAAACATCACCTCACAGCATTAACCGTTTGCAATCATCAAACCGGCATCCTTAAGTTTTGCTAAAAGGGCATTAAAATCATCCTTAAGTGCAGCAACTGTTGTAGCAGTACTGTCTTCCTGATGATCCGCAGGACAATCAATAGATGCTCCTAATGTTCCATCTTCATGAATATAAAGACCACCACCTACTTTAATGCCGCCCAGCTTGTCATAAGATGCAGGCGGAAGAACATATCCACTTCCACCACCGGGCATGTTTACAACTTTAGCATCATCAGTGAATTCCAAAGTTCCACCGATGACGGTCTTTTCGCCACCCTGCTCTGTATAATTCTTAACATTACTCATGTTCAACACCTCCAAAATCAAGGAGCCCAGAGTATTATCTCTGAGCCCCGTCTTCAGTTACTTATTTTGCAGCCTGCTGAAGAACCTTAACGGCTTCAGGAAGCACAAGCTTACCATCAACTCTCTTAGATGCAAGGAAGCCAACCTGACCATAATCAGCAAATCTCTCATTGAGACGCTTGAAGGTTACGCCCTGGCGATCACCAATCCAGTAGTAGGAAAGGTCACCGAAAAGAATTGTCTTCGCACCGGCTGCCGCAGTAGGCATAAAAGGTGAAGTGTAAATCTTCTTTCCAAGGATAGTATCAAACTCACCCTCACGAAGCGCAGGCTGCCATAAATACTGACCATTACCATCCTTGAGCTTTCTGATTGCACGAACTGTTGCATCATTAAGCACCCAGATTGCGTTCTTACGGTAAGGACTCTTCACGCTGTAGAACAGATCGATAAGCTCATCTGCAGTAATTGCAGTTGCGCTTGCAGCTGTCACTCCAACCTGAGCTCCACCAGTTGCATTTAAGAGACCGGTAGGCTTCTTAGTTCCGTTACCATTAAGAAATGCATCCTCCTCACAGTCACCGATACGTCTTGCAAATTCCTCACGGAAATAATTCTCAAGATCGAATGCAGAATCATAAAGGAGCTCTTCAGAAACCTTGATGATAGTTCCTACCTTGTGAGCATCAATCTGCTCCATTCCGAATACATCGTCAGATTCAGTGTAAGCACCATTCTCATCAATCCATGCTGCACTGCCCTTAGATACAACAACCGGAATCTTGTGAGTACCGTTTGAAGTATTAAATACGTGCGCATGCTCACGAACTGCATTGGTCTCAGCTAAGGCAGAAACAAGAGTCTTCTCAAACTCATCCGGTACAAGATAACCACCTTCGCTATCTACACCTTCAGAAAGTGCATTGCGAATCTCATATCCAATACCATCCTTTGCACGTGCCTGGCTCCAGAACGCCTTCTTATATGCATCTGAAGAACGGCCAATCTTCTCATCAACCTTACGACTTTCAGGCTTTGCAGTAATTGGAGTATTCACAGGTGCCGCAAGCTCGCGCTCTAACGCATCCATTCTCTCCTGACGCTCAATCTCATGGCCAAGATCCACAATCTCCTGCTCCATCTTTTCATATGCTGCGGTATCTTCTGCTGAAAGAATACCCTTTTCATTTCTGTGAGAATCCAGGAATGCCTTTGCCTGATCCCACGCCTTTGCTCTCTGACTTCTTAATTCATTTACCTTACTCATGTCAAAATCCTCCCATTATTTCAATAAACTCAATCTCTTATCGAGATCCTTAATTGGTGTACCTACTTCATCAGCAGGTGTAGCGTCTGCCTGAACCTCAGGCTTGTTGATAACTGCAGCTTTTGCAGGACTATCCTTGTGAACCTTTGTTGCCGGTTTTGAAAGCTTATTCATCAAAGACACCTGCGCAGCCTTTGCACTAAAAGCAAATGCTTCATTGGAACTGCCCCTTTTGTCATCTTTCAAAACATCATCTGCAAATCCAAGCTCAATCGCCTTATTTGCATTCATCCAGGTTTCTGAATCCATCAGATGAGACAGTTTCGCACGACTGAGGCTTGTACGGATTTCGTAAGCATTAATAATGCTCTCCTTCACCTCATCCAGCATTTCCATCGCTCTCTGCATATCACCATGATCGCCAAACGCCATCGTCATCGGATTATGAATCATCATAAGTGCCGTAGGTGCCATAAGAACCGTAGTTCCAGCCATAGCAATTACCGATGCCGCAGAAGCTGCGATACCATCAATCTTGATAGTCACGTCTCCCGGATAATCCATCAGCATGGAATAAATCTGACTGGCTGCGATGCAATCACCGCCAGGTGAATTTAACCAGATTACTACCGGTCCTTTTCCTGCAAAAAGCTCATCACGGAACATCTGTGGTGTTACATCATCCTCAAACCAGGATTCCTCCGCAATCGTTCCGTAAATCTCAAGCACTCTTTCAGCGCTTTCGTCTGCGTCCGGTGGACTGGTCTGATTCTTCCAGTTCCAAAACTTCTTGTTCTTCACTTGACCTTCCCTCCTCATTATTTTTTGTTGCATACGCTGCCCCAGCCATTTCAAGAGGCATCATATTGCCGTTTACCAGATACATATCCCCACCATCCTCGGCAGGAATCTTATCCAGATTTTCCAGTTCCCTGATATCATTTGCTGACATCCACCCGTTCTGTCTTGCAGTTGCATAGCCCTGCATCCTGCTCTGGTAATCACCACGAAGCAAGCCTTCCACGTTGAAAATGAAGAAATAGGTTTTCTTCTCTTCCTCTGTAAGAAGTGCCTTCTGCAGGTTCTGCTCCCACCTGATGATCCACGGCTGAAGCGTGTACTTCACAAATTCCAGCGACTGTTGCTCAATATTAGAAAAGCTCGACTTCTCCAAATCACCAACCATGTGCGGCGGCACTCGGAAAATTCGAGCTATCTCATTGATCTGAAATTTTCTTGTTTCCAAAAATTGTGCCTCATTCGGACTAATCGAAATCGGCGAATACTTAAGACCTTCCTCCAATACAGCTACTTTGTGAGCATTACTACTTCCACCAAAGGCTGCATTCCAGCTTTCTCTTACTCTCGCTGGGTCCTTCAAGGTTCCGGGATGTTCCAGAACACCGGAAGGAGCTGCACCATTTGCATAAAACTTTGAGCCATACTCCTCTGCTGCAATCGCAAGGCCTATCGCATTCTTTGCCATAGCAATCGGACTGTATCCAACCAGACCATCAAAGCCAAGTCCCGGAATATGAAGCACATCCGATGGATCCAGAATCACATTGCTTCCTTCCATCGTCGGTGCATCCTCAGAACTCTTTTGATACTGATAATAGAGCCTGCCCTTTGCATCCCTGTCTACCGTCATTCGATTCGGCATTAACGGATACAAGGCAACCACCTCGCCTTTACCATTTCTGATAATCTGACAATAACCATTTCCCCACAAAAGCAAATGTGTCATCAAAGTCTCTCTGAACACAAAGCTTGTCATCTCAGGATTCGGTTCATCATGAAGCAGATGATAAAGCGGATGCTCTGTCGCCTTCTTCTTGCTGCCATCCTCCAGATACTGGTACATATGAAGCGGAAGTCCTGCAATCGCCTCTGACAAAATCCTCACACAGGCATATACCGCAGTCATCTGCATGGCTGAACGCTCATTTACATTCTTGCCTGCTGCACTTCCTCCCATAAAAAAGGAATAACTGCTACCTGCCGTTCTATTTGTAGGAGCATCCCTGCCCCGAAATAAACTCATAATTCCCATTAGCCTTCCTCCTCAATACTTGTCTTGTTTGTCTGTCTCCATTCCTCATATTCCTCAGCAAATCCAAGACTTTCTATCAAATCAAAAAGAGCCTTGAATCTCGAAGCCTGCAATTCGTACTCTGCATCTTCATGATCAGGACTCTCTCCGATAATCTGTGTTTTGTTCAATTCCATTAAGCATTGCTTAAATATGCCTTCTTTCAGTTCCATACGATCCTCCTACTAAAATATATTTGACCAAGCTTTTACTATTTGTATAAACCCAATTACAGCAAGACCCATAAGCGAAATAACCACCAAGATAATGCCAATGATTAATGCAATCATATAAGTATAATTCCTCTCGTATCATAGACACTTCTGCCCTCGCTTTCATGTCTGACCGCTCTATCCAAAGCCATGATTGCAGCAACAATACCGTCAATCTTCTCTTTTGACTTTGCCTTTGTCACCTTAATATTTCCTGCAGGATCTGTATCAACTACCACATTTCCTGCCATCCATCTCATTACCGGATGACCACCATGAATGATTTTCCCTTCCATAAGCAGTCTGTAAAATTCCTTAGTAGGAGCAGACATAGAAGCAAATCCCTGTCCAAACGGAACCATTGTAAGTCCGTTATCCTCAAGGTTCTGAATAACATGAGTCGCATTCCACCTATCTACTGCGATTTCTAAAATGTGATACTTCTCTGATAAATCCATAATGAACTTCTCAATGAAATCGTAATGGATTACATTTCCCTCAGTGGACATGATGTAACCCTGCTTCTCCCAGATATCATAAGGAACAGAATTGGCTTTCAACCTTTTTGGTATTGTTTCCTCTGGAATCCAGAAGTACGGCAAGAGCACAAACTTTTCATCCTCATCCCTCGGTGGAAATATCAGCACCAGGGCCGTAATATCTCCTGTACTTGAAAGGTCAAGTCCGGCATAACAATCTCTCCCTTCAAGTGATGCCATATCTATCGGTTCATTTCCCCTCATATAAATCGCATCAGGAATCCAGGCAACAGTTGAACTAACCCACATATTACAGCGAAGCCACTTAAATGTAATTTCATCAGCCGGATTCTGCTTTGCTTCCCTATATGCATCTCTCAATCTCTCAACATCAACTGTATATCCAAGAGAAGGATTTACCTTATACCAGTTTGCTTCATCCTCCCAATCCTCATCATCCTTTAATCCATAGACCACAGGATAAAATGTCGGATCCACACGTCTGCCTTCTAAGATATCCACTGCTTTTGTATGAAGCTCATATGCAATGGAATGTCTGTCATTACCTGCAGTCGTAATTATAAAGTGAAGCGGATTCTGTCTCGCGTCCGATGAACCCTTTGTTAGTACATCGTATAACTGGCGATTTGGCTGAGTATGAATTTCATCAAATACCAAGCCACTTACTGAAAATCCATGCTTCCCACCAACCTCTGCGGACAGTACCTGGTAATAACCGGCATTGCCATAGTTGACAATTCGCTTTGTAGCTCCCATCAATTTAGAACGCTTCATCAGCGCAGGCGACATCTCAACCATCTGCTTTGCTACATCAAATACTATAGAAGCCTGCTGCCTATCTGCAGCTGCGCCATATACCTCTGCTGAAGGTTCGTTATCTGCATACAATAAATAAAGAGCGATAGCTGCTGCCAATTCACTCTTACCTACCTTCTTACATATTTCTACAAATGCAGTACGGAACTGTCTGTTCCCATCAGGTTTTACAATTCCGAAAATATCTCGTATCAATTGCTCCTGCCAGGGCAATAACCAGAATGGTGTTCCAGCCCACTTACCTTTTGTATGGCAGAGATTCTCAATAAAAGTAACCGCCCTATCTGCTTTCTTCTTATCATAATGAGAAGTCGGAAGCATAAACTTTGAAGGTTTATAATTCTTAAGCTTTGGATATCCCTTTGGTCTTGGTTCCTTTGCCATTATGAATCACCCCCAAGTAATGCCTCCATCTCATCTTCAGGTTCCTTACCCTTAGCATTACCAGCCACAATACGTGATCTGGATGACGGCGTGAGTCCAAACTCAGATGCTGCCTGCAGCATCAACTTCTGATTTGTATTTGCAATACCAACCCAAGGTGTCTGTTGCTGATATCCTTTATAAGTCTCAAAGGTAGAACCCTCCGAAGTAATATGCTCCTGCGCTTCCTTCCATCTAGCATAAGACTGACAGTATGCAGCAAATGCCGCCATATCCACTTCTGTAAGAACCCCCATCTGATTCATCAAATCTGCAAGACGCTCCCACTCTTTCTTAGCCTCAGCCAATAACCATTGCGGACACTCAGGCATTCCCTTTGCCGGAATTGGCTCTTTCGTATTCAATTTTCTCTTTCCAGGATTACCTTCCAGCTTCTTTATCGCTGTAGGCTTTGGCTTTCTTCCTGCCATGGTCATACCCCCTTCCATCATTATTTCGACTTGACCTGTACTTGACCTGTACTTGCACAGTACACGCGGGCAAGTTATCATATTCTATTTTTATGCATTATAAAAGCGCCTGCATTTCTACAAGCGCTCCATTTACATCATGTTTTATTTACAATTACAAATATCCAATTGATTCTTTGCATGCTTCACACATGTTTTCCAAAGCTTCATACCAAAATAATCCACAAGAAATTCCGGGAAAGCACTGATAATAAACACTTTATTATTGCCTGCTAAAGCCTGTTCACACATAAAGATATCATGTGGATTTGCTTCATCTAAATACTGTTCATAAGAAATAACTTCCGCATTTCCTAACAAGCATGATATTCTCATTGAAAAGACATCAATGATTTCTTTCCATACATCTATATTGTAATCTCTAAAATGCAGATTCAGTGAATTTCTCGAAGATATATTCTTATATTCAGCAAGATCACTAATTTCTACAAAGCAATTATCTTCATTTCCGCATTTACCTGCTTCAAAATCTCGCAATGCTTCAACCATCGGATAACTGATATATAGCTTTCCATTCTCAGTTTCATTGTCAAAGCTTTCAAGCATCTGGTTTATCACATCACCGTCATCTGACTTTCCCAAGTTTGTCTGATGTGCATCATAATCAAAGAAAAGAAACACCTCCGAAAAATCATCTCTTGATAATCCTTCCAATTGTTCTCTGATTTTCTTATTACTTTCCCTTAAGACCTCAATAATATCTGTGTCGAAATCATCCGCCTTGAGTTTCTTCCAAAGCATATAGATATTTTCTCCGGCCGGAAGCGTAATAATTTTAAAATTTCCATGCTTAAAGAACACCTTTGAAATATTATCAATAACCTGTGGTTCTCTGGCCTCTCCTTCAACTATAAATGCCTTATAGTCCTTATCTGCCATTAAACGCACCTGCCTTATACATTTTCTGAAGATTATGAGCCTGACGAAGTTCCTTTTCTGTCAGCTCTGAAATTGCTTTTATGCTATTATTCTCAAGAAGGAAATAGCAATCCGGTCTGAGTAAATCATTGCTCATAAGGTCGGTATTGTGTGTAGTTGTAAATACCTGCACACCAGTAATTCTTCTAAGTCTCTTCTGAACTGACTCTGATAATTCATAATGGTAAAATGCATCAAACTCATCAATGAAAACAAATGATGCTTTTTCCATACGGATATACCAGTAATAGAATAATGCAAGGGATCTGGTTCCTGTTGAAGCAATCTTGAAGAAGTCAGCATCTTTATTGTCGAAATGACAATATATAGCCTTTCTTCCATCGACCTCGCATCCATATAATTCATAATCGATATCATTTTCTTTTAAGAATTCCTGGAAATCCTTAACCTTGCCACTATTAACGATTCCTTCTGCAATGCTCTCTGATCCGTTCATAAAGCCTTCATATCCACGGCTATCAAGCGAATAGAATAAAAGCATCCTCTCGACAAAATCAATAAACTTCTTAAATACCTGATTCTGAACATTATCTGAAAGAATTGAATTACTATTTACATATTTCACTCTCGAAATCGGGCTTTCATTTCTTATTGATGCATTCAAAGTATCTGATCCCTCAAGCAAAGTAAATCCATCTCTTGTCAGGAAGTCAAAGAAAATGACTTCTTTTCCATCAATAGACAAACTTTCACTCTTTAAGGAATTCACATCCATTTTACTGTACTTATATACAACTTCATGTCCGTCGAACACGAAGGTGTACTCAAACTCTGCAAAAGATTTCCTTCCACTCATATTCAGATAAAAGTCATAGCTTCCCAGGAGTTTTTGCTTTTCAGTCAGATGCGTAATGATATCAAAGATAGCCAAACCAAGATTCGACTTTCCACAACTGTTGATACCATAAATAATTCCCTTCGTTATGCAGCCATTCTCTATTATTTCAGAATTAAAGCTGTAATTACTGGGTGTTCCTATATCTAATGTGATTTTATCCTTAAATCCTTTGAAATTTTCGACACTAAATTTCTTTAACATGATAATCACCTTCCATTTCTTTTTCTTTATTATATGATTATCTGCAAAAAAATTCAAGTCTATCCGTATTTTTTTTTACGGCTATTTCGAATTTTTATTTCGAATATTAACCCCCCATCTTCCATTTCGCGATTTTGCACAGAAGAGGGGGCGCCGGTCTTGGAGCCTAAGGGCTGTAGAGATTCAAATACCCCCTACCCTCGCTTTCAAAACTTGTACTCCACATATCTATCTTCCGTCATAGTCTTTACATTATGATGATGCTCACATAAAGGCTGCCAGTTCCCACGATCCGAATAATAAGGGATGTGGTACATTGTTGCGCCCTCAGTGTATGTCACTAAGTGACGGCCTCTTTCTTCCAGATATCTTTCAAGATCCGGAAATCCTTCATTCTTTACTGCCATGTTTGTCTCCTTTGATTTTCTTAGATTTGCACAGGTTTTCTAGGACGCAACGCACAAAAAGGCACTTCATCACTGGTATTTCTACCAATAACGAAGTGCCTTTATATGCACGTTTCTCAAGGCTGTTCCTCAAGAAATATCTATTCACTTTGCTTTTGTAATCCGTGCTTATCCATTGAGAAATCTCGGATTATTACATGCTAAATCATTGGAATCCAACGTCCGCCATCAGGATTGTAACACGTTTGAGTCCTATGTTAAAACCCTTGTGGAGGTCGGCTTTCATTGCCTATCTGTCGGATTAGTCCCTATTAGGGATGCTTTTCATTGTCGGGATTTTAAGTCAGTTTAATTTAAAATGGCTTATTTCCCTTTATTTAGCCGCTTTTCGGTATTTCGACCACAGCAATTTAACGCTGTTTCATTGATTAAAACTCTTGAATTTGTCGTACTCTTGTCGTATGGCACACAAGTTGTCGTACCCTCTGTCAGTCCTAGCCGGACTCTTTCCTAAAATACATCCAATTTGTGTGCTAAATTTTCAATCGCTTCCTGTTTCTTTGCATCGGTGACTTCTGCATAAATGTCCATTGTGGTTTCAATATTAGCGTGTCCCATAATGGACTGGATCACCTTTAAATTTGTTTCATTCTCGCAAAACCTCGAACAAAAGGTATGCCTCAAATGATGACATGAGAAATGTGGTATTAGCACAGGCTCCCGGTGTTGCTTGGAAGCATTAACCACTTCTTCTGCATTGTACGATTCGTATATACGCTTAATTGCCCGGTTGATAGACTGCGGATTGTGGACGTATCCAAAACGGTTCATAAAGATAAAACCTTTCATCCCATCAATCTCCGTTTCATTGAATCCATTTTCCTGCTGGTCTGCAAGCTCCGCCCGAAGTGCATCATAGACCGCATCCATCATCGGAATAAATCGTATACCCGCTTCTGTCTTTGGGAGTGATATAGAAAATGTACACATCGGGTGTTCCTTAAATTCCCTGCTGTAATAAACCAAACTGTGGTTGATGCTGATTATACGTTTTTCAAAATTTACATCTTCCCACCTTATCCCGATTGCTTCCCCAATCCTGCACCCCGTCCCTAACAAGAACTTAAACAAAGATGTCCAGCGGTAATATGTAGGATTGTTTTCTATATAGTTTATAAAAGCTCTCTGCTGTTCCAGAGTTAAAGCGTGTCTTACGCCATGATTTCTACCCGGCTGTTTTTTTATCTGCGCCATAACCCCGTCACTCGGATTGTTACGGATAATATCATCCCGCACTGCCAACTGGAATGTTGGGTGAAGCACCGTATGAATTGTTTCTAATGTGTTAATCTGCATTTCCTTATCTTTCAGTAAATGCTGGTAGAATTGAAGCACATCAGAAAATTTTATCGCTGCAATTTTCTTCTTCCCAAACCCTTTCCTGATAAAACGGTCATACATATATTTGTAGTTCCTCATGGTTGTTCCCCTGAGTTCCGACTTTGTAGATATATACCTGTCAAATACAAAATTGACCGTTGCACTGCCAGCTACATAGGTATCCAATCCGTCTAACTGGTCTTTAATCAGCTTTTCTTCCCTCTCACGCAGCTCCATAATGTCCTTAGAGTATATGCTCCGGCGTTTCCCTTCCGGATCGGTATAGGTATAAACATATTTGCCATCACAACTGCGTTGGGTTTCGCCTTTTCTTAAAACCCTCCCTTTATTATCCTTTCTTGATTTTGCCATCTCTGCTCCTTTCTCAAGGAAAGAGATTTCGTACTAGTACATTACTGCATTAATAATCGAGTAATATTATACCACTAAAGGTACACCCTTATAAGTCCATTTGAAAGGTTTAGCCATAAGATTGTATTGCTCAATAAACCGCAGAATGCTTGCTTTCAGTTCTTCAATCGATTTGTAGCTCTTCCTTTTAAGAAGACGACGGTTTATGATGCCAAACCAGATTTCAATCTGGTTCATCCACGAACAATGCTTTGGCGTGTATACAATACGTATCCTGTGGTCTCCCCGATGAAGGAATTCCCCACGGCTTTCCAGGTTTTTCAGTATGCCGGACTTCCCTTTGCGGCCAAGGTCCTCTGTCAGGCCGCACTGCTGTGCAACGAACCGGACCAGGCTTTCCGATTTATGTGTGTTCAGCCCGTCACAGACGAACGTCCATGATGCCCTTGGGTCCGTCTCGACCAATGCCCGTATGGCATCTACGAAATCCTCTTCGGTACGTGTAGGGTTCAGGTACGGAGATTCCACACGTCCCGTGGCAACGTCGAAGAAACCGATCAGGCTGGTCGTCCCATGGCGGATGTATTCAAATTCCATACGTGCTGCTTTCCCAGGGATTACGGGCTTGTCCGGATATTTGTGCTCCAGTGCCTGGATTCCGGTCATTTCGTCTACGGATATGGTATGGCCGCCTGCCGCACAGGCTGCTTCAGCCTCATGGTATACGGTGCAGATTTCATTCACTTTTTCCGCAAAAGTCTCTGGAGAATCTACTTTCTCGGAGGAATGAAGCCAGTATCGGACGAGATGCGGGTGGATTTCCCCCATATTTTAAAAAACGGCTTACCGTTTTAGCGGATATGGAATCCACAATCCCTGCCTTTATGACGGCATCCACCAGCAGGTTAAGGCTCCAGTGGCTGGCTTCATACCCCAGTTCTTCCGGATTACGGCAGGCAGTCTCCAGGATTTTGATGATCTGTTCGTCCGTGTAATGCATAGGCTGTCCGGGACGCGGGCTGTCATTCAGGAAGGAGGAAACAGCTTTCTCCAGACCAGAAGGGTCCTTTTCGGCAATCTCCCGCAAAAGAGGGATCCTTTTGATAAAGCGGCTCCGCCATTTACTGACGGAATCCTGCCCAAGGCCCACCTGGTTTGATATCTGCATGTTATCAAGGCCATCTGCGGCCAAAAGGATTATCTTC
>Ga0137297_10207_pt1 | contig 46649 bp, 40 predicted proteins | sample RamsorincwithD2O_FD_97191 | JGI IMG/M metagenome (GOLD analysis project Ga0137297, IMG submission 97191) | Mouse cecal microbial communities from Vienna, Austria - Mucin amended with D2O | ecosystem: Host-associated > Mammals > Digestive system > Large intestine > Cecum | place: Austria: Vienna...
ACTGATCGTTAACACGCCTGCGAAATATACCGGACTGACCGGCGTGGAAGTAAAGACAGAGATGGAGGCCGTGGGGATCGATGCGGCTGCAAAGACCGTCTCTTTCGCAAACGGCGAGACGGTCTCCTATGATAAACTGGTCATTGCCACCGGCGCAGTGCCCTTCGTCCCTGATGTGGCAGGCACCGGGCTGCCCGGTGTCTTTACCATGCGCACCCCGGATGACGCCATTGGTCTGCGGGATTATATAGACGAAAATAAGTGCCGTTCCGCGGTGGTGGTGGGCGGCGGCTTTATCGGTCTCGAGATCGCCGAAAATCTCTCTGCCAAAGGATTGAAAGTCACGGTGGTGGATATGGCCAGTCAGATCATGCCGAACCTGTTTGATGAGGAGATGGCGGACTATCTGCGCCGTAAACTGCAGAGCGGCGGGATCCGCATTGTCACAGGCGCGGGCCTTACGGAAGTGATGGGCAGCGAAAAGGCGACAGGGATCCGCACAAACGTTGGCACATTCGAGGGCGATGCGGTGGTTTTGGCCATCGGCGTGCGTCCGGCCACCGGATTTTTGCAGGATTCCGGTCTGGAACTGTTTAAGGGAACCATTCTTGTGGATGAATATCAGAAGACAAATCTGCCGGATATTTACGCTGTGGGCGACTGCGCCCAGGTTCACAACCGCATCACCGGCAAGGGACAGTGGTCCGCCATGGGCTCCACGGCCAACATCACCGGCCGTCTGTTAGCAAAAGGCATAAGCGGACAAAGCGTTCCTTACGGCGGGTGTCTTGGCACCGGCGTGGTGAAACTGGCGGAAGGGCTGAATGCCGGCCGCACCGGACTCACCGAGGCGCAGGCTCTGGCAGCAGGATTCGATGCCGTGAGCGTCACCTGTGTCACCGATGATAAAGCCCACTACTATCCCGATGCAGCTGCCTTTGTCACCAAACTGATCGCCGACAAAAACACCCACAGGCTGTTAGGCATCCAGGTGGCGGGAGCAGGCAGTGTGGATAAAATGGTAGATATCGCCGTGGCAGGCATCTCAGCGGGCCTGGCGGTGGAGGATTTCGACACCATGGATTTCGCCTACGCACCGCCCTTCTCCACAGCCATCCATCCTTTTGTGCAGGCCTGCTATATTCTGGAAAACAAGATGTCCGGCGCTTTCGAAACCTTCACTCCCGCGGAATATGCGGCAGGGAAGGCGAGAGATTATCAGGTCATCGACGCCCATCCCGCGGCGACGATCCCCGGCGCAAAGTGGGTGAACCTGAGTAAAGTCACCGGCCCTGTGGAAGGTCTGGGGAAAGAGGAAAAACTGCTGCTTGTGTGCGCCAGAGGAAAACGCGGCTATTTTCTGCAGAACCGGCTGAAAGCCTACGGCTATACGAATACCAGAGTACTGGAAGGCGGCGCTGCCTTCAACACAGTGAAAATACAGTTTGCGGGCGGCGTCATTCCGCCGGAGGAGATCAAGCGCGTGAAAGGGCTGGGTTGTCTGCAGGATAAACGCTACCCCGACGTGTTCAATGTGCGTGTGATCACCAGAAACGGAAAGATCTCCGCCGAGGAGCATAGGACCATTGCCGAGGCTTCCGAGAAATTCGGAACCGGAGCGGTTACCATGACCACCAGGCTGACCCTGGAGATCCAGGGTGTTAAATACGAGAAAATACAGCCTCTGATTGATTTTTTGGGCGAGCATGGCCTGACCACCGGCGGTACGGGTTCTCTGGTGCGCCCGGTAGTATCCTGTAAGGGCACCACCTGTCAGTACGGTCTGATCGATACCTTTGATCTGTCCGAAAAGCTGCATGAGAAGTTTTTTGTGGGCTATCACGGCGTGACGCTGCCTCACAAGTTCAAGATTGCCGTGGGCGGCTGTCCCAACAACTGTGTCAAACCGGATCTCAACGATCTGGGTATCATCGGCCAGCGGGTTCCGATGGTGGATTACGCGAAATGCCGGGGCTGCAAGAAGTGTCAGATCGAGGAGAGCTGTCCGATTAAAACGGCAAAACTGGTGGACGGTAAGATCAACATCGATCCGGAGACCTGCAACAACTGCGGCCGTTGCAGGGGCAAATGTCCTTTCGGGGCGTTGGAAGAGTACACCGAGGGGTATCGTGTCTATATCGGCGGACGCTGGGGCAAGAAGGTGGCCCATGGCATTCCGCTGACGAAGATCTTTACGAGTGAGGAGGAAGTGATCGATGTGGTAGAGCGGGCCATCCTTCTGTTCCGGGACGAGGGTATCTCCGGTGAGCGCTTTGCCGACACCGTAAACCGGCTGGGTTTCGACTATGTCAATGAGAAACTGCTTTCCGGCGCTATTGACAAGGCGGCTGTTTTGCAGAAGAAGGTGAAGGGCGGGGCAACCTGCTGATGGGGAGATAACGGAATTCAGGAATCGTTATAAGGCTGTTATGAGCCCTTGTACCGTGGGAAAGGACCGGTCATGGGAAAATGGCTTGTCCTTTCTGAAATGCTGCAGAGAAAGGTTAACCTTTTGAGGTAAAAATGCCTGCGACAGGACTGCCTGATGCCAGTGTGCTTTCCGATGCACAAATGGATGCCAAACTGGAGAAAGGATATGCTGATATACAGACTGGAAGCATAAAGTAAGGCCTGTATAATCATGCTAAGCGAATGATGAAGTGAAGATGATTTCACTTCATGGGAATTTGTATATTCCAGGAAGCAAAGAACGCTTCCTGTCATTAGATTTGCGGCGCATAATACGCGCCTTTTATCGTAACTTGCGCTGCAAGTTACGATAAGCTATATTATAAGGAGTATATATGAAAACAGAACAGTTTACATTTTCTACATTGGAATATAAAAGGCCGGATTTCCAGGAATTTGCAGCCTTTGCGGAGAAAACGAAAGAGCGCATTGAGAGCGCAGGCAGTTATGCGGAGGTAAAAGAGGCGTTACTTTCCTTTGACGGGAAGAAAAAGGATTTTTCTACGGATGTGACCATCGCCTCGATCCGTCATACGTTGGATACCCGGGATAAATTTTATGAGGGCGAAAACGAGTACATCGAGGAGACTTTTCCAACGATCATGCCGTGTCTTCTGGCGGTGGACGAGGCGTTGATGAACAGCCCTTTCCGGGCGGATTTTGAGAAAGAATACGGCAGGCAATATCTGGCGCAGAAGGAGTTGGAGAAAAAGGCGTTCTGTGAGGCCAACATTCCACTTATGCAGCGGGAGGCGAAGCTTGCCAGTGAATATGAGAAAATGATGGCCACAGCGGAGATTTCCTTTGACGGAAAAGTGCTGAATCTGTTCGGTGTGCAGAAATATTTTGAACACGAAGACCGGGAGGTGCGGAAGGGAGCAGTCCGTGCATACTCTGATTTCTATCATAAAAACGAGCAAAGACTGGAAGAGATCTGGGAGGAGTTACTCAGCATAAGAAATGAGATGGGGCGCAACCTGGGCTATGAAGATTATATTCCGGTGGGCTATATGAAGCAGGGACGCACCGATTACGGACAGAAAGAGGTGGAATCTTTCAGAGAACAGGTCCGCACTGTGATCGTGCCGATCTGTGAAAGGCTTTACGAGGCTCAGGCAAAGCGTCTCGGCGTGGAGAAGCTGGCCTTTTACGATGAAAAACGGATCTTTCCGGACGGCAATGCAGTGCCTGCCGGCGATGATGATTTTATGGTGAGGGAAGCCGCGAAAATGTATCACGAGATGAGCCCTGAGACAGGAGAGTTCATCGACTTTATGATACAACATGAACTGATGGATCTGAAAAATAAGCCGGGCAAGGCGGCCACAGGTTATATGACTGATTTACAGCGGTACCAGGCGCCCTTTGTGTTTTCCTGTTTTAATCAGACCATCGGCGATATGGGGGTACTGACGCATGAACTCGGCCACGCTTTCGCAGGCTTCATGGCCATGCGCAGTCAGCCTCTTTCAGATTACTATTCGGAATCCACCGATATTGCGGAGATCCATTCCATGTCCATGGAACAGTTTGCCTATCCTTACGCGGAGCGCTTTTTCGGGGATGGGGCGGAGAAGTTCCTCTTTGCCCATCTGCAGGAGGCAGTCACCTTTGTGCCCTTCGGCGTGGCGGTGGATGAGTTCCAGCATATTTGCTATGCGAATCCCGGCCTGACGCCAAAGGAGAGGACGCTTGCCTGGAAAAAGCTGGAGGAAAAATATATGCCCTGGCGGACGTATGAACCGGACGACTTTTTTGACAGAGGCGGATGGTGGTACCACAAGATCCATATATTCCTCTATCCGTTCTATTATATCAACTATACGCTGACCACCATGGGCGCCATGGAATTTAAGAAAAAGGAAAGAGAAGATCACGAAAGTGCATGGAAGGATTATCTGAATCTGTGCAAATGCGGCGGCAGCATGAGCTATTTGGAGACGCTGCGCTATGCGGGCGTTTCGAATCCCTTTGAGGAGGGAAGTGTGGAAAAGGCGATCAGCGTGGCGAAGGATGAGTTGATGGGCAGCAGGTATATGAGGGAGGCGTGAAACAGCATGGATTTAAAAGAAGCCATGCGGCAAAGACATACGGTCCGCAGATACACAGACAGGCCGCTCTCTGCGGAAATTACAGGGCAGCTGCAGCAATGTATAGATAAAATCAATGAAACCCATGGGCTTTCCATCGCCCTGAAAACGGAGGATATAAACGCGCTCCCCGGGGCCATCAGACTGTTTCTGGCAAAGGGAGTGCGGAATTATTTTATTATGGCCGGGCCGGATGCGCCGGATACGGATGAAAAGCTGGGGTACTGCAGCGCGGAGTTAATGCTGTATGCGCAGACGTTTGGGCTTAATACCTGGTGGATCGGCGGCACCTTCAACAGAAAGGCGGTGTCGGAGATGTGTCCGGACAGCAGAGTGGCGGGTGTGGTAGTTGTGGGATATGGACAGACGCAGGGGGCGCCCCACAAAAGCAAGTCGGCAAAACAGGTGTCAGACTATGAAGGCGAGGCCCCTGAATGGTTCAGGCAGGGGATCGACGCCGCCCTTTTAGCGCCGACAGCTCTGGGAAAACAGGCATTTTGGATAACAGGTTCCGGGAACAAAGTATCAATTAGATATGATGCAGGCGCTTTTTCCGGCATTGATACAGGGCTTGTGAAATATCATTTTGAACTGGGCGCAGGCAAAGAGAATTTTGTGTGGAGTTAGTGTTATGAAAATGTGGCGGCAGATCGGTTCGGATCCAATGTGGATAGATCTGCCGCCAGTTTCGCTGTTTTAAGATGCCGTCACAGAGCCGTCAGCTGTTTGCCAATGTCTTAATACTTGCCAGCCCTTTCTGTACGGCGGGAATCGCCAGTATAATAATCGTCAGCACAGCCTCCGCCCCGATATAGGATCCGTTGTAGGCGAAAGAGTAAACCGGAACGCTCATCCCCCAGTCTGCGGCATAGGCGCCGAAGAAGATCATGCCGGAGAGGAACGTGAAAAAGAACCGCCCCAGTACGCCAAACAGATATCCTTTGAGCAGCCCGTGTTTTTTGCCGGCGAAGAGACCGGAGAGCCCTAAAGAGCCGAAAGCGAAGAGATAGTCGGTGAGCATCTGGGGAATGCTGATAATATAGGGGTCCACGATCAGCTGTAAAATACCGTAGGCGCAGGCAGCCATCAGGCCGGTTTTTAAGCCGAACCAGTAGCCGATCAGGCAGATGAACAGCATGCTGAACAACGTGACGGAGCCGCCGTAGGGAGCGTCAAACAGTTTCAGGCAGGAAGTGACCATACCGAGGGCGATGGCCACGGAACAGAAGGCAAGTTGCTTTGTGCTGATGGACGATTTTCCCTGTTTCTCCTGTTTCCTGCCGGATAGGTAGCATGCGCCGAGTAAAAGTAAGAGCATAACAGCCACCAAAAGGCCGTAGCCGGCCGGGGTGAGATTAAAGTAACTTCCGTTCTGATCAATGATTTCTGTTGCAAAAAAAGACATAAAAAAACCTCCTTTGTGATTTGCCAGGAGGAAGGATATTGGAAAGGAATGTGCTGCGGATGTCCCATGGTCAGTCCATCTGATGATAACATCCGTTATGATTCCAACATGCTTCCCTACGCCAGTATTATCCGGTTCAGGTGATAAGGGTTAGGTAGATGTGCGCATTTTCGGGCACATCCGCCAGTCTCAGCATTCGCTCCCCTAGCAAAGTGTATGATTGTTGACTTTTTCTCAGTATAAAAGAAGAGGAAGTGGATGTCAAGAAAAACGTGTGTTGACTTTGACGTTGTGTAACGCTATGATTATAAGTGGAAACGCTGTGCAGAGAAAAACTGCCGTAAATATATGGCAGCAGGAAAGGACAATAATGCTATGAAACGTGGAATGCCTGCGATCTGGGTATTGATCAGGCCGCTTGTCATTTATTATGTGGGATATTATCTGATCCGTATGGTGGTGGGGACACTGCTTGCAGAAAGCGGGATAGATTTTCTGATGGAGGAGGGGAGTCCTCTGGTGAACGGGATCGCCATGCTCGGCGGTATGGCGGCGCTTTTTCCACTGATCGGGGAGGAAGCAGAAGAACAGAGGAAGGAAAAAAGAAAGCGGGGAGAGGATACGGCGCAGCAGGAAAATGAGGGAGAGCAAAAAAGTGCGGACAGCGTGAGGCCGGTTTTGCGCTATCTGGCGTTAGCGGTTTTTGCCGTCGCTTCCGTCGTTTTTTTTAATACCCTGATAAGCCTGTCGGGTTTGGTGGGACATTCCGCTGCTTTTCAGGAGACGGCGCAAAGACAGTATGGGGTGTCGGCAGGGATGGGCTTATTTCTCTACGCAGTCATATCGCCGGTGGTGGAGGAAGTGGTGTTTCGATTCCTTTTATACAACAGACTTCGCCGTACCCAGGACAGGGTGGCCTTCGGGGTGGTGACGAGCGCATTTTTATTTGCGGTCTACCACGGCAATATCGTGCAGGGGGTATACGCATTTATTCTAGGGGTGCTGATCGCCGGCGTTTACTATTATTTTGACAGCTTCTTTGCTCCGGTGCTGTTTCACGGGCTGGGAAACGCGGTTATTTTTCTTTCCAATATGATACCGGAGCTGTATGAATTCGTTTTTTCGCCGCTGATGTTTTGGATCTTTGGCTTGATCACGGTGGCTGGATGCCTGTATTTTGTGGGGACGCAGGGATGGATGAAGAAGAAGGAATGACAGGATGGCACAGGAAAAGCAGCAAAAAGAGTATGCTGCCTGCCCTGTGGCTCTTTATACAGAAAATTGTGACAGTGTAGATCATTCCAGGAGAATGCGGCATAATTTAATATGCCTGAGCATATCTCTGAAAGCGTCGCTGTCTGGCGATACTATTTTTATGCGCAGGTCTGCAAAAAGAAGACAGCTGCTCATGCAGTACGCAGGCTGCGTGGCGAGCTGGGAAAAAGCCTTCCCTGCCCGATTGCACAGAGGCGTCCAAAGGAAATATGCGCTACATCAAAGAAAGCTAAACAGCTCTTCGATCTCTTCCTTTGTCGTCCCCCAGCTTGTGGCAAACCGCACAACGGTATGCTCTTTATCAAAGGGCTCCCAGATCTCAAAGGCGACCTTTTTCTGAAGATCTTCCAGTTTCCCGTTCTCTAAAATAATAAACTGCTGATTCGTCGGAGAATTTAAGAAAAAGGAATATCCTCTCTCCGCAAACCCCTTCTTAAGAAGTTCCGCCATTTCGATGGCATGTCTGCTGATCTGAAAATACAGATCGTCGGTAAACAGTGTGTCGAACTGGATGCCGGTCAGGCGTCCTTTCGCCAGGAGTGCCCCATGCTGTTTGATCAGAGTGAGGAAGTGGCGGGGCGCATTCTTTTTGGTGAATACCACAGCCTCGCCGCAGAGAGCCCCCACTTTTGTGCCGCCGATATAGAAGATATCGCAGAGGTGTGCGATCATGGGCAGTGTCACGTCCGTATCATAACTCATCAGACCGTAGCCCAGCCTTGCGCCGTCGAGATACAGCGGGATCTCATAGTTTCTGCAGATGGCGGAGATGGCCTCCAGTTCCGCCTTTGTGTAGAGGGTTCCGTACTCCGTAGGATGGGAGAGATAGACCATGCCCGGAAATACCATGTGCTCATGGCTGCCGTCCGCCCAGAAGGTTTTGAGAAACGTTTCCAGCTCTTCGGCCCGTATCCTGCCTTCGTGGCCGGGGAGGGTTAACACTTTGTGGCCGGTGAATTCCACGGCGCCGGACTCGTGGGCGTTGATATGCCCTGTCTGGGCGGAGATGACGCCTTCATATTTTTGTAACACGGAATCAATGACTGTGGCGTTGGTCTGGGTTCCCCCTGTCAGAAACCAGACTTCGGCGTCAGGGCATCCGCAGGCCTTCTTAATCTTTTCTTTTGCGCTTTCGCAGTAATGGTCGTTTCCATAGCCGGGAAGTTTTTCCATGTTTGTTTCAAGAAGGCGCTCCAAAATTTTCGGATGCGCGCCCTGGGTGTAGTCGCAAGTGAATGATAACATAATTGTCCTCCTGTTTTATGTGTTCTATGCTGTACGGAAAAGGTTTTACTTTTTTGCACGTTGTGCAGCAGAATCATTGCAACGTATAAATTTCATATTATTTTAGCATGAAGAAACAACACAGGCAAGTTGGCGCTCTGGAACTGTTACCTGGAGATTCTATTCCACGGTATTTTATTTTTCCGATATTCAGTGAAAGTGTACAAAAAGGGCGATAAATAATTGTGATATTTATCAATTGACAGAAAATATAGGAGAAGGATATAATGAATTAAATAGAAATGAAGCGCTTCATTTAATGAACAGAGGAGATTGACGCATGGCTTCCTATAAACAGATAGCGAAACTTACAGGACTTTCCTTTGGCACGATCTCAAATGTGATAAATGGAAAAGGGACTGTTAAGGAAGAAAATGTTGAAAAAGTAAAGATGGCTATTGAAAAACTGGAATACCGGCCCAATTATCAGGCAAAGGCTCTGGCCTCTGATAAGACAGGGCTTTTGGGCGTTATAGTTCCTTCCATTAACGATGTGAGAGAAACAGAGATTTTCAGCTATATGGAGGAATTTGCGCGTTCCCGAGGCTACCGGATCATGCTCTCAACTTCCCAGAATTCTGCAAGGGAAGAGATCAATCAATGTGAGAATATGTTGAGCAGTCAGGTGGACTGTCTGTTTATTATGCCGTATTCGTCAGAGAACAGAGGATATTTTAAACGTCTTTCCGAACAGATGAAAGACCGTATTATATTTATCAATCGATATCTGGAAGATGTGGATATTCCTTTTACGGTTGTGGACAATGATTATGCCGCAGAGGAGATCATCCGGCATGTATATGAACAGGGCCACAGAAGTGTTACATTTTTAGATCTGAAGGACAGGGAGATCTCTTCCATCAGAGACCGGCGCAGGGGGATTATTAAATGGTCGGCCAGGATGGGAGTGGAATGCAATATGGTAGATGCAGTGAGCACGTCTGAAGATGAAGTGGCTATCGGATACCGTTATGCTGAAGAGGCGATCCGGAATTCAAATCTGCCTCAGCTGATTCTTGCACGGGACGATGCCATGGCGATTGGAATTTACAGCGCCTGCATACATCATAAAGTGCGGGTGCCGGAAGACGTGTCTATCGTTGGTTTCGGAAAGTATTATTCTGATTATATAACGCCCAAAAAGCTGACTACTTTCAATCGTGATTTTAAAAGTCTGTTAAAACAGGCAACAGATATGTTCCTGGCGATTACAAATGGGGAAGCTGAGAAGATAGAACGTAAAATTTTTATTAAAGGATATATGGAAAAGAGAGACACCGTCAGCAAAATATAATTTTTTTTGATAAAAATGAAGCGCTTCATTTTTGGGAATAATTTTAGAGAGAGGAGGGAATAAAGAAGTTAGAGAGATCATGAAATGACAGATTTGTCCGTATTGCGAGTTTGCTTTGCGGCAATAAAAAGGAAATTGTAAAATCAACAGCACACATGGAGGTAAAGGTAAATGAAAAAAATGATAAAAAAAGTGACCGTATTATTATTGGCGTTTGTATTACTCTTAAATATTTGCGCCTGTGGCAGCGAGGCGGAGCAGAAAACGCAGGAAACGGAGGTTTTGGAACTGGAAGTGGAAGAGCAGACGGCAGAAACGGAAAATGAGGAAGCGGATCAGGCCCCTTTGGGGGAAGAGGCAAAATTTACCCCGGAAAAGGATATTTCTTTTATTGTGGGATTTGATGCCGGGGGTACAGCGGACATTCCTGCACGAATTGTGGCGAAGTATATGTCGAAGTATGCGGGGGTGAATGTGGTTGTCAGCAATATTACCGGTTCCGGTGGTCAGGTTGCGGCAGAGCAGGTAAAGTCGATGGAGCCGGATGGCTATACGCTGTTGCATGTGCCGGTGGGGTATTATCTGCAGGCAGCCCTTGGCAACGCTGATTTCACCTATGAAGATTTTACGCCCGTGACAATGTGGTGTGATTCCTGGGTAGCATTAGTGGTAAATGCAGATTCACCCTATGAAACGTATGAAGATTTTGTTGCTGCTGTCAGAGAAAACCCGGATACGATCCGCATGGGTACTGTTTCCGGCACACTCCCCCAGCTGGCGGCTTTAGCTATTCAGGAGAAGGAACAGATCTCTTTTAAAATGGTAGATATTGGGGTTGATACAAAGGCGACCGAGCTGATGAGCAACCGGATTGATGCTTATATTGACGGGGTGGGGAATTTGTCTCAGTATGTGGAGTCTGGTGATTTTCGTCTTTTGATGGCATTTTCCAAAGAAGATACGGTGATTCCCGGTTTTGAGGATCTGCCCTCGGCGGCGTCTCTTGGATATTCAGATTTTGACTATCTGCTCCAGTCCTTCGGCATGTGGATGCCCGCGGGAACCGATGCGGAGGTCGTACAGTATTATGCGGATCTGATCAAAACCTGTTCCGAAGATCCGGAATGTATTGCCGAGCTGAATGCGTTGGGATATGGAGCGCGCTGCGAGGATCCGGGGGTTTATGCACAGATCTGCGCGGACACGCAGGAACAGACAAATGAAGCGGTTGCAGATATTTTGGAATAACCTGTTTTGACAGCAAGTGGCCTGACAGTGCACAAATCGATTTACGGACGCGAATTTCAGCGGCCGGAAATCGATTTTGTCAGAAGTTGTACTGGACGAGGCCAATGCATCGCAAAAAGCGATGCATAGCGGTACTGGAATAGAAAGGGAGGAAAACATGGGAGAATTAGTTTTTCTGGCGCTGGCTTTGGCAGTATGTGGAGTGCTTTACGGTATGAGCTTTGACTTTAAGACCAGCGTCCTGGATACATCTGGCGGGGCGGCGTTCTGGCCCCGGATTGTAATTGTTTTTTTGGCGTGTTTTATCATATTTCGCGGGATTCAGGTGATAAAAAATAAGGATAACAGGCAGTTTGTATTTGGAGAACTGTTTCGGGGAAGCCGCCTGTTTTTTCTCCTTTCCCTGACAGGCTATATTGTTCTTTTTAAATATGTCGGCTATCTTGTATCGACCATGCTGTTTCTTTTGATTACGGTAAATGTATTTTATAAAATTACCAGGGACAACTTCGGAAGCGTACGGTCTATTGTGACTCGAAATGCAGTGGTGGTGGCATTTGCGTTTGGCTGTTATTTCTTTTTCGCGAAAGTGGTCCACATCGCTTTGCCGCAGGGTACGATCTGGTCAGGCATTGTCGGTTAGAAACCGGGATAATCAGGGAAATACAGCCTGCTGTTACAGAAATACGATAAGGAAGGAGTAAAATAATGTTTGTAGAGGTTCTGCAAAATATACTGAATCCCACCAGTCTGCTGTTAATTCTGGCGGGGGTTGTCCTGGGAAATGTGTTTGGGGCCATACCGGGGTTAAATACGCCTATCGCCATTGCCCTGGTGCTTCCGATCACCATGATCATGGATCCGGTTCCCTCGGTATGCCTGCTCATGGGAATTTATATGGGAGGTGTTTCAGGAGGGCTTGTGGCCGCGATACTTTTGAAGATACCGGGAACGGCTGCCGCCGTGGCGACGGTTTTTGACGGATACCCGATGGCACAGAAAGGCGAAGGGACAAGAGCCCTGACCATCGGCGCTTTCGCCAGCTTTTTTGGAGGGATTTTCAGTTCCGTGATGCTGTTGATCCTTGCGCCGCTTCTTTCAAAGATTGCGCTTACCTTTGGCCCCTGGGAATACTTTGGGGCAAGTATTTTAGCACTGTCGTTGGTCACTGTTCTGGCAAAGGGCAATATGGTCAAGGGCTGTATTTCACTGGGGATCGGTCTTCTGGCGTGCTGTGTGGGACAAAGTCCTATCGACGGCGTGGCGTACCGCTATGCATTCGGGAGCGCTCATCTGAGGAATGGATTTGCTCTGGTGGCAGTGGTTATCGGCGTTTTTGCTCTGCCGGAGATCGTCAATAACGCGGCCAGAATGCGGGAGATTCCGGTGGTGGAAAAAGTGGATAGAAAGTTTTTTCATATGCTGGATTTTCAGAGCATCAAAAAATATATCCGCGCGTTTTTGCGTTCTTCTGTTATCGGGACGGTGATCGGTATTCTTCCCGGGCTGGGAGGAGGCCCTGCCGCCATGGTATCCTATGCGGCGGCAAAGAAGGCCTCTAAAACACCGGAAGAGTTCGGAAAAGGCTGTGAGGAAGGGGTGGTTGCAGCGGAAGCTGCCAATAATGCCACAACAGGCGGGGCACTAATTCCTCTTTTGTCTCTTTCTGTGCCGGGAGATACCGCTACAGCGGTGATGATGGGCGCCCTGGTCGTACAGGGGATCGCCCTGGGGCCGAAACTCAGCATGGATCAGCCGGTTTTGTTCCGCACGATCATCTTTGCCGTATTTATTGCTAATATTTTCATGTTCCTTTATCAGGCGTCGACGCTGGGGATCATGGCGAAGATCCTGAGCGTTCCGAAAATGTATCTGATGCCTTACATTGCCGCCTTTTGTATTACAGGAATTTTTTGCCTGAATTCCAATGCATTTGACCTGTACTATACAATAGGCTTTTTGATCCTGGGCTATGTCCTTGATAAAAACGGGTATCCCACTGCGCCGTTGATCCTGGGGCTGATCCTGGGCGGTATGGTGGAGGAAAATCTGCGCAGATCCATCGTCTATTACGGCAGTTTTGCGGAGTGCGCTTTCAGAATGTCAGTAGGGACGGTTCTGTTTGCCATAGCGGTACTGGTGCCGGTGGTTACGGCGGTGAATGCACTGCGCCACCTGAAAAAAGGACGGAAGGAGGAGATGTGATCATGAGGGCGATTATGGTTATGTTTGATTCGTTGAACCGCCGGTTTCTGGAACCCTATGGATGCAGCTTTACTGAGACGCCGAATTTTAGGAGACTGGCGGAAAAAACTGCCTGCTTTGATAACTTTTACGCGGGGAGTCTGCCCTGTATGCCTGCCCGCAGGGATCTCCAGACAGGGCGCTACAGCTTTCTGCACAGAAGCTGGGGACCAATGGAGCCCTTTGACAACTCCATGCCGCAGATTTTAAAAGAGCATGGCATTTTTACGAGGCTTGTCAGCGACCATGGGCATTACTGGGAGACCGGGGGCTGCACTTATCATACGATGTACTCCAGCTGGGAGTGCAAGAGAGGGCAGGAGGCGGATCCCTGGGCGTTACGTTCGGATGATCCGGAGATTCCGGAACATGTGCCCACCATGCGCGAATTTACCCATCCCGAGTGGTGGAGAAATAACTGGTGCAACCGGGAACTTTACAGACAGAGAGGCAAGTGGCCCATGGAGAGTGTGTTTGATGACGGGCTGGAATTTCTTCAGTTAAATGCGGGGAAGGATAACTGGTTTTTGCAGATCGAGACCTTTTCGCCCCATGAGCCGTTTGATGTCGAACAGGACTGCGATCCGGATTACACAGGGCCTCATTTTGACTGGCCGCCTTATGCTCCTGTTACGGAAACTGAGGAACAGGTGCAGCATATACGTAGGCGGTATGCCGCAGTGTTGTCGCAGTGCGACAGGAATCTGGGAAGAGTGCTGGACTTCATGGATGCCCATGATATGTGGAAAGATACGATGCTGGTTGTGAATACGGATCATGGTTTTCTGCTGGGCGAGAAAGACTGGTGGGCCAAGTCTGTAATGCCCTGCTATAATGAACTGGCTAATACGCCGTTTTTCCTGTGGGATCCGCAGGTTCCTGTCAGAGGGGAAAGGCGGAAGGCGTTGTGTCAGAGCATTGATATTCCGGTGACGCTGCTTGACTTTTTCGGAATTAAGGCTGCGCCGGAGATGCAGGGAAAATCTCTGAGGCCGGTGCTTATGTCGGACGAAAAGATCAGGGATTATGCGCTCTTTGGTTTCCATGGCTCCTTTGTCAATATCACGGATGGAAGATATCTCTATATGAGGGCTTCGGCCTCCGTCGGCAATACGCCTTTGTACGAGTATACGCTGATGCCGACTCATCAGGATACCATGTTTGGACCGAAGGAACTGGAAAAGATGGAGATCTGCGGGCCCTTTTCCTTTACAAAGGGAGCGCGGTTGATGAAGATCCCGGTTCCGGGCAGGCTTGCCAACGCTACTTTCTGCAATTCCTTCCAGTACGGGAATTTCCTGTTTGATCTCCGGGAGGATCCGGAGCAGTTAAAGCCTTTGGATGATCCGGCCCTGGAGGCGGAGATGATACAGGCCCTGCTTCGTATGATGGAGTTAAGCGATGCTCCGGTGGAGCAGTATGAGCGTCTGGGACTTGACAGGAAAACGGCGTATGATGGAAACCTTGTGCTGGAGGAGCGTGAGAGACGGCCGGGGTTTGACAGTTTTCCCATCACGAAAGAGTATCAGTGGGAGGCAGACGCCAGACAGATCTTTATCGGCATGCTGTCCCTGGTGGGCGAAGAACGGGTGGAGGAATATTTTGAGGCCTTCCGGGAAGTGATGGAGAAAAGTAAAGATAAGACCGTCGGGCGCAGGCATTTTGAAACACTGGCAAAGCGGTTTTATTCGGAAGACGAAAGTAAGAACTTTTATTTTATAAATAAGCTTGCGCGGGTGCGGTAGGATACCCATTATTTTCTGATGGGAATCAGTATTGTGCTGTTGCTGTTCTGGATAAGAAAGAGAGCTTTTAACTCTTTACAAATAAAACAATTTGTTGTATAGTGATACTCAAAAGTCGCAAAGGAGCGGTGAATGCTCACTTTGCGACTTTTTTTATGCACGGGCCCGAATAGGGAAATTAGCTGCCAAAGCGGCATGCGGGCTGCTCACAGGCATGGGAGAACAGCGTTCCCCTGCCGGGTTTATGAAGATAGAGGAGAAGAAAAAATGTTTGATGCAAAGTTGCAGGGGCCTCTGGCGCCGCTTTACAGGAGTGAATTCGAGCATGACAACTGCGGGATCGGGGCCTGCGTGAATATCAGGGGAATAAAGAGCAGGGATACTGTGGAAAACGCCTTAAAGATCGTGGAGAATTTAGAGCACAGGGCCGGAAAGGACGCCGAGGGTAAGACCGGCGACGGCGTGGGCATCCTGACGCAGATCCCCCACCGGTTTATGAAGAAAGTGACAAAGCCTCTGGGGATCCGGATCGGCGGCGAGAGGGAGTACGGCGTCGGCATGTTCTTTTTCCCGCAGGATGAACTGCAGCAGGGGCAGGCGAAGAAGATGTTTGAGATCATCGTGGAGAAGGAAGGACTGGAGTTTGCGGGATGGCGGGATGTGGCTGTATTCCCGGAAGTGCTGGGAAAAAAGGCGGTGGAATGCATGCCCCATATCATGCAGGCCTTTATCAGAAAGCCCTTCGATGTGGAGAAGGGATTAGCCTTCGACAGAAAGCTCTATATTGTCAGGCGGATCTTTGAACAGTCCACGGATATGACCTATGTGGTATCCCTGTCAAGCCGGACCATCGTCTACAAGGGTATGTTTTTAGTAGGGCAGCTGCGCACATTCTTTGCGGATCTGCAGGATAAAGATTACGAGTCAGCCATCGCTATCGTGCATTCCAGATTTTCGACCAATACGAATCCTTCCTGGGAGCGGGCCCATCCCAACCGCTTTATCGTACATAACGGAGAGATCAACACGATAAAAGGCAACGCGGACAAGATGCTTGCCAGAGAGGAAAATATGGAATCCGAGCATCTGAAGGATCAGCTGGGGAAGGTGCTGCCGGTGGTGAATACTTCCGGTTCCGATTCGGCGATGCTTGACAATACGTTGGAGTTTCTGGTGATGAGCGGTATGGATCTGCCTCTGGCGGTGATGATCACGATTCCCGAACCATGGGCAAACAACCGGACCATGAGTCAGAAGAAGCGGGATTTTTACCAGTATTATGCGACGATGATGGAGCCCTGGGACGGTCCGGCTTCCATTGTCTTTTCCGACGGCGACGTGATGGGAGCGGTGCTTGACAGAAACGGCCTTCGTCCTTCCCGCTATCTGATTACAAAAAGCGACACATTGATTTTAGCCTCGGAAGTGGGGGTACTGGATATCGATCCCGCCGAGATTCTGGTGAAGGAGCGGCTTCATCCCGGGAAGATGCTGCTTGTGGATACGGTGCAGGGAAGAGTGATAGGAGACGACGAGATCAAAGAGTACTATGCTTCCAGGGAACCCTACGGAGAGTGGCTCGACTCCCATCTGGTGACGCTGCAGGAGTTGAAAATCCCGAATCAGAGGGTGCCGGAGTTTTCCGATATGGAGCGTCAGAAAATGCAGAAGGCCTTCGGTTACACCTACGAGGAGTTAAAAAACAGCATTCTGCCCATGGCAAAGAACGGGGCGGAGGCTACGGCGGCCATGGGGATCGATACGCCGCTGCCGGTATTGTCTGACGCCCACCATCCGTTATTTGACTCCTTCAAGCAGCTCTTTGCCCAGGTGACCAACCCGCCCATCGATGCGATCAGAGAGGAGATCGTGACTTCCACTACGGTCTATATCGGAAAGGACGGCAATCTGCTGGAGGAGAAACCGGATAACTGTACGGTGCTTAAAGTACGGAACCCGATCCTCACCAACACGGATATTTTGAAGATCAAAACCATGCGCCATGAGGGTTTTCAGGTGGGTGTGGTGCCGATCATCTACTATAAAAACACCAGTCTGGAGAAGGCGGTGAACAGGCTCTTTGTGGACGCAGACAGGGAGTTTCGGAAAGGGGTTAATATTCTGATCCTGTCGGACAGAGGGGTGGATGAAAACCATGTGGCGATCCCTTCACTGCTCGCGGTGTCGGCCTTAAACCAGCATCTGGTGGAGACCAAAAAGCGCACCAGCGTGGCGGTGATTTTAGAGTCCGCGGAACCCAGAGAGGTGCATCATTTCGCGACGCTGTTAGGGTTTGGCGCCTGCGCGGTGAACCCTTACCTGGCCCAGGAGAGCGTGAGGGAACTGATCGATAAGCATATGTTAGACAAGGATTACTATGCGGCGGTGGACGACTACAACGACGCAGTGCTGCACGGTATTGTGAAGATCGCTTCCAAGATGGGAATCTCCACGATCCAGTCCTACGAGGGTTCCAAGATCTTTGAGGCCATCGGCATCGACAGAAGTGTCATTGATACCTATTTTACGGGGACGGTCTGCCGGGTGGGCGGCATCACGTTACAGGATATCGAGCGGGAGGTGGATGCGCTGCACTCCATGGCCTTTGATCCGCTGGGGCTGGAAAACGATCTGTCTTTGGATAATCCGGGGCATCACCAGATGCGCAGCGGCGCGGAGGAACATCTGTACAATCCGGCCACGATCCATACATTGCAGGAATCCACCAGGCGCGGAGACTATCAGCTCTTTAAGCAGTACACGGCGATGGTGGACAGCGAGGAGTCGGTGCACAATCTCCGGGGGCTGATGGCCTTTCGGTTTGCGAAAAAACCGGTACCTCTGTCCGAGGTGGAGAGCGTGGAGGAGATCGTCACCAGATTCAAGACCGGCGCCATGTCCTATGGTTCGATCTCAAAGGAGGCCCATGAGACACTTGCCATTGCCATGAATCATCTCCATGGGAAATCCAACACAGGCGAGGGCGGCGAGGAGGAGGAGCGCATTGCCACAAGCGGCAGCGACGAGGATAAATGCTCCGCCATCAAGCAGGTGGCTTCCGGACGTTTCGGTGTGACGAGTCGCTACTTGAACAGCGCAAAGGAGATCCAGATCAAGATGGCCCAGGGAGCAAAACCCGGAGAGGGTGGGCATCTGCCGGGCAGCAAAGTCTATCCCTGGATCGCGAAGACCAGACATTCCACCCCCGGCGTGAGCCTGATCTCGCCGCCGCCCCACCATGATATCTATTCCATCGAGGATCTGGCGCAGCTGATCTACGATCTGAAAAATGCGGGCAGGCAGGCGCGGATCTCGGTAAAACTGGTGTCGGAGGCCGGTGTGGGCACGGTGGCAGCGGGCGTGGCGAAGGCCGGGGCCCAGGTGATCCTTGTGTCCGGCTACGACGGCGGCACCGGGGCGGCACCCAGGACGTCGATCCACAATGCGGGGCTGCCCTGGGAGCTGGGGCTTGCGGAGACGCACCAGACACTGATCCAGAACGGGCTGCGGGGCAAGGTGCGGATCGAGACCGACGGGAAGCTGATGAGCGGCAGGGATGTGGCCATCGCGGCGATCCTCGGGGCGGAGGAGTTCGGTTTTGCTACGGCGCCTCTTGTGACCATGGGGTGCGTCATGATGCGTGTCTGCAATCTGGACACCTGTCCGGTGGGCGTTGCAACCCAGAATCCGGAACTGAGGAAGCGTTTCCGGGGCAAACCTGAGTACGTGGAAAACTTTATGAAATTTATCGCGGAGGAACTGCGGGAATATATGGCAAAGCTGGGTGTGCGCAGGGTGGATGAACTGGTAGGGCATACGGAGTTTTTGAAAGTCAGGGAAGATCTGCCGGAGCGGTTAAAACAGGTGGATTTGAGCCTGATTCTGGAAAATCCTTACGAGAAGTCCGGCGGCAGATTTATCTTCGATCCGAAACAGGTCTACGACTTTAAGCTGGAAAAGACGCTGGATATGAAGGTGCTTTTAAAAAAGTTTGGCAGGGCGCTGGAGAGCGGAGAGAAAGGAACCCTTGACCTGCAGGTGTCCAACACGGACAGAACCTTCGGTACCATTTTCGGTTCGGAGATCACGAGGCGTTACGGCGAGGGCGCGGCGGAAGACACCTGGAAGGTGCGCTGCCACGGCTCCGGCGGGCAGAGTTTCGGCGCTTTTATCCCGGCGGGTCTGACGCTCGAGTTGGAAGGCGATTCCAACGATTATTTCGGCAAGGGGCTTTCCGGCGGCAAGCTGGTGGTGTATCCGCCGAAGGGCAGCACCTTCAAACAGGATGAGAATATCATTATCGGCAATGTGGCGCTGTACGGCGCAACTTCCGGAAAGGCTTATATAAACGGCGTGGCCGGGGAGCGTTTCTGTGTCAGAAATTCCGGGGCGTTGGCGGTGGTGGAAGGCGTGGGCGACCACGGCTGTGAATATATGACCGGCGGCAGAGTGGTGATCATCGGCAGGGTAGGCAAAAACTTTGCGGCAGGCATGAGCGGCGGCGTGGCCTATGTGCTGGATGACGACAATGATCTGTATACGAAGATCAACAAGGAGATGGTTTCTTCCTATGAGGTGACTTCCAAGTATGATGTGATCGAGCTGAAGGAGATGATCAGGGAGCACGTGGAACTGACCGGATCAGTTAAAGGAAAGGAGATCCTGGACAATTTTGCGCAGTATCTGACCAGATTTAAAAAGATCATTCCCCATGACTACGAGAAGATCCAGAAGATGATCGTGCAGATGGAAGAGAAAGGGCTCTCGGCGGAGCAGGCGCAGATCGAGGCGTTCTATGCGCGCAAGCAATAGAGCACAGGGCGAATCCCGCGAACGAGGAAAATCTACGATTTTCCGAGTTTGCGCACTGCGGAATGGAGGAAGAAATATTTCCTTCCGGGCTGGCTGAGCTGTAAAACTGCCAGTATGATAGTGGATAGAATAGGAGATAGAAAGATGGGAAAACCAACCGGATTTTTAGAATATAACAGAGAGACAGCGAAGGCCCAGGATCCCAAGAGCCGGATCAGGCATTTTGACGAGTTTCACGAGCATCTGCCCATGGAAAAACAGAGGCTGCAAGGAGCCAGATGCATGGACTGCGGCGTGCCGTTCTGTCAGTCGGGAATGACGCTTGCGGGGATGACAAGCGGGTGTCCGCTGCACAATCTCGTGCCGGAGTGGAATGAACTGGTGTACATGGGAAACTGGCAGGAGGCCTACAGCAGGCTGCACAAAACCAACAATTTCCCGGAGTTTACGTCCAGAGTCTGCCCGGCGCTGTGTGAGAAGGCCTGCACCTGTTCTCTGGACGGGGAGGCGGTCTCCACAAGGGAAAATGAATATGCGATCATCGAAAATGCTTACCGGAAGGGTTATGCGGCGGCCAATCTCCCGAAGGTGCGGACCGGAAAGAAGGTGGCGGTGGTGGGTTCCGGCCCCTCCGGGCTTACAGTGGCGGATCAGTTGAACAGGAGAGGACATCTTGTGACGGTTTTTGAGCGTTCCGACCGCGTGGGCGGGCTTTTGATGTACGGCATTCCCAATATGAAGCTGGAAAAGCAGATCATTGAGCGGAAAGTGAAGATCCTGGAGGAAGAAGGCATCGTCTTTGTGACCGGCGTGAATGTGGGAAAAGATAAGAAGGCGGAAGCGCTGCTGCAGGAGTTCGACGCGGTGGTGCTTGCCTGCGGTTCCTCGAACCCGAGAGACTTAAGCGCCCCGGGCAGGGATGCGAAGGGTATTTATTTTGCGGTGGATTTTCTGTCGAGAAATACGAAGAGCCTTTTGGACAGCGATTTTGCGGATAGAAAGTATGTGGAGGTAAAAGGAAAAGACGTCGTCATCGTGGGCGGAGGCGACACTGGCAACGACTGTGTGGGCACCTGTATCCGTCACGGCTGCAAGTCGGTGACGCAGATCGAGATGATGCCGAAGACCCCGGAGGAGCGGGCTTTAGATAACCCCTGGCCGGAGTGGCCCAAGGTCTGCAAGACGGACTACGGCCAGGAGGAGGCCATCGCGGTGTTCGGGAAAGATCCGAGGATCTATGAGACAACGGTAAAGGAATTTTTGAAGGATAAGAACGGAAACCTGACTGCGGTAAAGACCGTGGAGGTAGGCTTCCGGAAGGATGAGAAGAGCGGCCGCATGGTGATGGCGGAACAGACGGGCAGCGAGAAGGAGCTTCCCTGCGAGGTGTTGATTATTGCCACGGGCTTTCTGGGCAGTGAGAAGTATGTGACGGACGCCTTTCAGGTGGAAGTGGACGGACGGAGCAATGTGAAGACGGAGGAAGGAAAGTTCTTAACTTCCGCGGCCCGGGTGTTTACCGCCGGAGATATGCATACCGGGCAGTCGCTTGTGGTGAAGGCCATTCGCCAGGGCAGAGAGTGCGCGAGAGAAGTGGACTTAAGTCTGATGGGATACACGAATCTGGCGGTGCAGTAGCATGGGCCCAGGCAATGGTAACAGTTCAGCCCTTTCAGCAGTGGATACGGCCTGTTCCGCTACGGTGCGGCGGATGACAGCGGGTGCACCAGAGCGGCAGGGTTAATGTATGAGATGCTGGGAATACAGTGGGAGCATGGCAGAATTGGATATGGCGATGTGGAGCTGTATCATTGGAGTGTAGTGACTGTTGACGGGCGAATCTTTATTATCGATCCATGCATGGACATCATTATGCCGACAGAAGACAAATTTGCTCATCCGGTGGTCGATTATGTTTTCAGTAAATATGGAAGAGGATAAGGAAAAAGCTGCGACTCGCAGATAACAGTGAAGCCGGTTGGTTTGAACTGTTGTATTCACAGAGTGGGCAGTGGCGGAAGCCTTGTGGCTGTTCAGAATTGTTCGGACAGCCACAGGGCTTTCTTTTTGCAGATAATGAATCGTGTGTTGTGCATGTATAGGAGTAAATCCATGTTTCGCAGTCTGACGAATATGGAAGTGCAGATGATCAGCGGGTGGTTTGGGGGATGCCGGGGAATGAGCAATGCATTTTTGCGGGCCTTATGGCTGACGATATAAAGGGTATGAATGCTTGTATAAATAAGATTGCTTTGGAAATGTTCAGCTTCTTTGATACAGGAAAGGGAAAACAGAGTAAGCCGGAGCGCTTTTATCACGGACATTTTAATGGTATTGATGGAAAGATAAGCAAAGAAAAGAATTTCTATCACCGGAAAAATTTTTCTATCTTTTTTTCTTTCAGGTCAAAAATATCTAAAAAACGGTAAAACAATTCTATTCTAAAAGCAGGTCATAAAAGTTAAAATCAAACCATGAAACATAACTTATCTATCGAAAGGAGAGGTCATGAAAAAGAGAGTTTTGAAAATGATCAGTTTATTGATGACAGCAGTGCTGGTGTTTGGTATGACAGCCTGCGGCAATGCAGACGAAGGTGCTGCGGAGACTGGAAACACTGAGACGGCGGAGGCGGATAATGCTGCGGCGGAGGCAGCGGACGACAGCGCAGAAACGGCAGGCGGTGAGAAGGTGACGATCACACTGTGGTCCCAGTTCTCGGATCCCAACTCTACTGACGGAAACTATGTTGCATTCTATAATGCGCTGGAATCCATCAAGACGGATATGCCGAATGTGGAAGTGGTACATGAGGGGACAGAATCAGAGTCCTACAAGGTTAAGTTAAAAACAGCGATGGCAGGAAATGAGCTGCCGGACGTATTCTTCAACTGGGGCGCCGGGACCATGAAGCCCTATGTGGATGCGGAGCTGGTACTGCCTCTGGACGAGTATATGACGGACGATGTGAAGAGCCGTATCCTGGGCGGTACGTTGGATAACTTCGTCTTCGACGGAAAGACCTACGGCTATCCCTACAGTGTGGCAGTTGCTTCTTTATACATCAACACCGAACTGTTTGAGCAGAATAATGTAAAGGTTCCCGAGACATATGATGAGCTGTTAGCGGCAGTGGATGCGTTCAACGCGGCAGGCATCACACCTATCTCTCTCGGTGAAAAAGATCTGTGGCCGGGCCTGATGATCTTCGGCATCCACGCCATCAGAATGGCAGGAGCAGAGGACTTTAACGCAGCATTAAACGGCACAGGTTCCTTTGATACGCCGGAACTGGCGGAAGCGGCAAAGAGAGTACAGGAGCTGGCGGCGAGAGGCGGCTTTGGAGACAGCGCTATGGGCACTTCCGAAGATGATGCAGTGGCAGCTTTCAAACAGGGCAGAGCGGCGATGATGTTTATGGGAAGCTGGTTAAACGGCGACTGTGAAGCGGACGACGCGGCAGTGAAAGGTAAAATTTCCGTTATCAAATTCCCTGTGATCGAAGGCGGAAAAGGCAGCATCGATGAGTTCCACGGCGGTTCCGGCGAGACCTTCCTGGTAAGCAGCAGCACAGAACATCCTGCAGAGGCAGCAGCAGTTGAACAGTATATCTGTGAGAAGATGTCAAAGGATCAGTATCTGGCAGGTTCCGGTATGCCCGCATAGGAAGCGGATATGGGCGATACGGCTGACTTGAACAGGCTCTCTCAGGAGATCGCAACACTGACAGCGGATGCCACAGGATACGATCATAGGAAATGTGCTGATGCATCTGTGGGATGATGAGGAAAGTCTGTGGAGCCTGTTTGAGGAATTCCAGTCTCTTGCAGAGTGATACACGGAGGAAATGCGATGGCTTTTTATCCGATTTACTATATTACGCTGGTATGCCCTGATCTGGCGACCTCGGAACGGAAAATAAGGGAATACATTGATCATGGGGCAAGGGCGCTTCAGATGGACATGCCGTCAAAAGATCCGGTGTTTGAGACTCCCTTTGTCAGAGAAAGTATGAAAAGGGCGCTTCAGATTTATGAGGGATATGACACATATCTTGATTTTTTTAGGAGAATCAGAGAGAAATATCCTTATCTGGAACTTCATCTTGTGGCGTATCCGGATGTGGTGGAGCGTATCGGCAGAGAAAAATTTGTTTCTTTCTGTAAAGAGATCAATATCACAAGTTTTATGCCTGTCAGCTCTGATCAGGAATACAGGTGCAGCTTTAAAAAGGATGGTCTTGTAGTAATCGAAAATATGGACGTGAATCTGCCGGATGCGGAGGTAGAGTATGCCGCAGGCCTGAAAGAGAATGAAGTGATCACGCTCAATTACAGGAGGCACAGGGAGTGCACAAGACAAGACTGTGCTGGGTTCCGGGACAAGATAAACTATCTCAGAAGACAGGGCGTGACAGCTAAGGTCTATGCGGTGGAGGGAATAGTGAATGCCGGGATGATGAAAGAGGTAAAGGAAGCGGGAGCGGAAAGAGCTTTTGTGGGAAATGTTCTGATGAAACTGTGGGATGACGAGAAGAGTCTGTGGGAGTTATTTGATGCATTTCAGGAGCTGGCCGGACCGTAGCATACGGTATGAATTTGGACAGGGCGGCAGAAACGGAATGAAGACGTAAAAAATGGCTGCAGCGCGGCCTTGTGGCTGCCTGGCAGTCCACAGAAGAAAAAAGAAAAAGGAGAGACAGATATGGGTTTTAAAATAATGTACTATGTGACGATAGCATGTCCTACTGTGGAAAAGACGCTGGAGATGATCGATCAATACGTGGCGCATGGGGTAGACAGCCTGCAGATCGATATGCCCTCTTCCGATCCTTTCGGCGAGACGGATTTTGTCAAGGAAATGATGAGAAACGGGTTGAAAAACGGGTACAGCTACGATGATTATATGGATGCGATCAGAAAGGTCAGAGAGAAATATCCGGCTATTGCCATCAGCATTGTTGTGTATCCGGATGTGATCGATGCCATCGGACTGGAACGCTATATGGCATTCCTGAAAGAAATCCATGCGAAGGATAACATTCTCTGTACGGATGAGGAGGCGCTTTTCGAAGCGTTTGACGAAAATGGCCTTACTTATATCAGTAATATCCCTTACAATGATCCGGAGTATGGTATTGAGCAGAATCAGCGATTTAAAGATGATCCGGATCATATGATAACCATGAGGACTAAAAGACGTACAGATGCTGTGAACCGTCGCTGTGACAGCTGGAAGGACCGGGTGAAACTTGTAAAAGAGGGCGGTTTGCGCTGTAAGCTGTATGCGGTTGCGGATGTGCAGACCGCTGAAGATGTGGCGGAGCGTAAGGAAGCCGGACTGGACGGTGTGATCATCGGAAATGTGCTGATGCGCCTCTGGGATCAGGAGGAAGAGCTGTGGAAAAGGCTGGCGGCGTTTGAAGCTTATGTGGAATGACAAGGCAGGGAAGCAGTGTCAGGGATCCTGCCGCAGATGTCGGTTGCGATGACCAATTCCCTGACTGTGAATGGTAACAACTGTTACCAATTTACAGAAAACACAATCAAATATAAATTTACTTAATAATAATTGTCCGCTATAATAATAGAGGACAATTATTTTTTGGCCGTTTGCATAACGGATATGTAATATCGGCAAAAAAAGATGGAAATTTGTACAAATATGTGTTGACTTATGGAGAACGATGGGATAATATAGTGTTATGCAATCAACTGGTCATGACGACATGACGAGCGAACCACTGGTATTATCCCCATCTATTACAGGAGGACTTGAGGATGGAAGGAAGATTACCAAAGTACTATCTTTTAAAGAAAGGCATTCTGAACAAGATAGAAACGGGAGAATATCAGGAAGGCGCGATGATCGAGAGCGAAAGAGAGCTGATGGAGCGGTATCAGTTCAGCCGGATCACTGTCAGGAAGGCAATCGACGAGTTGGTGAACGAGGGTTACCTGTATCGAATTCAGGGAAAGGGAACCTATGTGAAGGGGGATTCCCAGAGCCAGGACCTGTTCTGTTTAAACAGTTGTACGGAGGATGTAAGACGGCTTGGACGGACACCGTCCAAGAAAACCAAGGAGGCGGCGAAATGCCCTGCAGATGCAAAGCGCGCAAAACATCTGAACATTTCTCCCGGGGATATCGTACATAAATTCGGACGTATTACTTATGCGGACAATGAACCTCTGAATTATACGGTGACGTATTTGCCGGAAAAGATTTTTCCGGGACTGGAACAGTATGATCTGGAAGAGCAATCTCTGTATGACATCATCAGGACAGATTATAATGTCCAGATAACAAAAGCAAGAAGAACTGTGGAAGCGGTTCTTCCAGACCAGCGGGTAGCCGCCTATTTGGAGATCAATACGAATATGCCGGTAATTTTGTTTAATTGTATTACCTATGGGAATGTGTATGGAAAGGAAATACCCATCGAGACGTTTCGATGCTATTATCGGACAGATCACTATAAATTTTATATTGATCAGATCGGCTACCGTATCATGTGAAATGAAAACGGAGGAAAAAATTATGAGAGCAAAACTGACAGCGCTTTTAGCAGTCTGCACGCTGACCGCATCTCTTCTGACAGGATGCGGCAGTAACGAAGAAACTCCGGCATCCACAGAGACCGGGACACAGGAAGCAGGCGGGGAGACAGGCGAGACTGCCGCACCCGCAGCATCCGATTTAAAGATCGCTATTGTGTGCGACGCGTCCGGACAGAATGACAACGGATATAATCAGTCGGCGGTGGAAGGCGCTAAGGAATGTGCGGACACCATGGGAGTGGAGTATAAAGTCGTGGAGCCTACGGAGAGCATCGGCAATACGCTGTCTATTCTGGCGGAGGACGGCTACAACCTGATCTTCTCCATGGAATATGATTTTGATGCGCTGGTAAACGGCGAGGCGGGGGCAGCGCCGATTGCGGAGCAGTACCCGGATACGACTTTTGTTGTATTCAACGCGACGCCCAACCTGGACGAAGCCGGCAACACGATCCATGATAATGTGATATCCGTACTCTACAACGTAAATGAGTCATCCTATCTGGCAGGCGCATTGGCTGTACTGGTCAATGAGAATGCTGATGTTCTTCTCGGGGACGGCTACGATCTGACGAGTACGGAAGAAGCGAGAGCGCTTGGCTTTATCGGCGCAACGGATTCCGATGGCATCACCGTATTCGGCGTGGGCTTTGTGGAAGGCGCACAGCATGTGGCACAGGAACTGGGGGTGACTTACGACTACTACGCGAAATATGACGCAGGTTTTGCAGATACCGCAGGCGGCAGTACGGTGGCAGGCACTTATTATGGAAACGGCGCCAATGTGGTTTATACCGTGGCAGGCGCAGTGGGAGACGGCGTTGCTTCCAAGGCGAAGGAAGTGAAAAAGCTGGCGATCCATGTGGATGCAAATAAGGACGGCCAGCAGCCCGGTTATATCATGACGTCCGTTATTAAAAACACGAAGGTCGTTGTAAAGACACTGGCTCAGGCTTATACTGACGGCACCATCGGGGATATGGAAAATATCCAGGTGTATGATCTGGCGAGCGGCGCGACCTCGATCACGGATTTGGCAACCTTCAGCGCAGCGTTAGAGACAACGGACGAGGCGAAGGCGAAATGGGAGGAGATAACAGCATATCTCGCAGATCTGGAAGCAAAGATCGGGGACGGAACGATCAAGGTGACAAACAAGCAGAACGGCGACAGCTTTGACGAGGCATCCTGTCCGAATATTAACTTTAAATAATGTGTCGGAGAAAAGTTTTGTGAATCTGATCAGATAAATTCCGGGCCCGTATACGCGTATACCTATACGGGCCCGGAGTGTAAAGAGAAGGATAGCGTGAAAGGTATGGTTACTTATTATGAGTATGATACAGACGATAGATCTGACAAAAAGATTCGGCGATTTTACCGCAAATGACCATATAAACATTTCGGTGGAGCCACAGGAGATCAAGTGTATCGTGGGGGAGAACGGAGCTGGAAAATCAACGCTGATGAATATGCTGTACGGCCTTTTGGAACCCACGGAGGGAAAGATCCTGATCAGGGAAAAGGAAGTAAAACTGAAAAGCCCTATCGATGCGATCGCCCACGGAATCGGGATGGTACACCAGCATTTTAAACTTGTCCCGAGTCTGACGGTGTATGAAAATATCATGCTTGGTATTGAGGAAAAGCAGAAAAACGGTTTCCTGATCGACCGGAAAAAGGAAATTGAAAAAGTCAGTGAACTGATTGAAAAGTATAATTTTGAATTAAATCCTTTGGACAGAATCGAGGATATATCGGTGGGCAGCAGACAGCGGGTGGAGATCCTGAAGATGCTGTACCGGAATGTGGACATTCTGATCCTGGATGAGCCCACCGCAGTGCTGACGCCCCAGGAGGCGGATGAACTGATGAAAAGCTTGAAGGATCTGAAGGAAAAGGGGAAGACCATTATCGTGATCACTCACAAGCTGCGGGAAGTGATGGAAGTATCCGACAGCGTGACAGTGATCAAGCAGGGAAAGGTGATCGGGAATACCCTGACAAAGGATACGAATGAGCAGCAGTTAGCCCAGATGATGGTGGGCAGAGATGTGGTCCTGACCGTGGAGAACGCCCGCGGGGAAACGAAAGGGCGGGATGTGGTCTACGAGGCCAGCCATCTGACCACGTTAAACACCTTTGGGAAGGAGTGTGTGAAGGATGTATCCTTCACCGTGCGCAGAGGAGAAGTTCTGGGTATTGCAGGCGTAGAGGGCAACGGTCAGAGCGAGCTTGTGAAGATCATCAGCGGTCTGATGGAGGCGACGGAAGGAAAAGTCACCTTCAAAGGGGAGGATGTTACAAATCTGTGGCCTGACAGACTTCGTAAAAAGGGCCTGGGCATCATCCCCGAGGATCGGTTTGCCCAGGGGTTATGCCGTTCCATGAGCATCGGAGACAACTGTATCGCCGGTTATCACGGGGATCCGGAAGTCTGCCGCATGGGACTTTTGAACCGTAAAAATATCAATAAAAAGAGAGATAAAGCGGTAAAGGAATTTGATATCCGCGTGAGCGATGTGGAGGGAGATGTGTCTTCCCTCTCCGGGGGGAATGCCCAGAAGATCATTGTGGCGAGAGAACTGGCGGCGAAACCGGACGTTCTGATTGCCTGTCAGCCCACGAGAGGAATCGACATCGGTTCCATCGAGTTTATTCATAAGCAGCTGCTCAATTATCGGAATGAGGGAAATGCTGTGATACTGATTTCCAGCGAGCTGTCGGAGATCATGAGCCTGTCCGATCGGGTGATCGTCATGCACAAAGGGAGAATATCAGGCGAGATCGATCCGAAAGACGTGGATATGATGAAAGTCGGACTGCTGATGGCAGGTATCCGGCAGGAAGGAGAGGCGCAACATGATGAGTAAGAAGATAAATGGAATAGTGAAAAGCCTGCTCAACTGTCTGATTCCGGTGCTGTTGGCGTTTCTGGCAGGGGCGGTGGTCATTCTGGCGATCGGGGAAAATCCGTTGGAGGCCTATGGCGTTTTATTGAAAAAATCATTTTTTACAAGCGTCGGTTTTCAAAATACGCTGCACTATGCAGGACCCATGATCTTAACGGGGTTAGCCATAGCGATCACCTTTAAGGCAAATATTTATAATATGGGAGTGGAAGGTTCGCTGCTTGTCGGCGCTTTCTTTGCGGGCATTGTGGGAGCCAATCTGACAGGACTTCCGGCACTGCCGTTAAAACTGATCTGCTTTGCGGTGGCGATCGTCTGCGGCGTGGCGTTTGCCATGATTGCCGCTGTGCTGAAGGTAAAGTTCCGGGCGGATGAGATGGTGGTGACGATGATGATGAACTATGCGCTGGCAAAGGTGCTTGAGTATCTCTCTACCACCGTATTCAGAGACAGCGGAAGCGGCTATGTGTGTACGCCTGTGGTAAGCGATGGGGCGATGTTTGTGAGGATATTCGGGAAATCCAGACTGACTGCGTTTTTCTTTGTGGTGGTGCTCCTGTTGGTGGTGATGTGGTTTGTGATGAAACGGTCCAGACTGGGCTATGAAGTGACCGCCATGGGAAAGAATTTTGAGTTTGCCGAGGCGGTGGGTATGAATGTGGGAAAAAAGATCGTTATCATTATGGCGATCTCCGGAGCGCTGGCAGGCATTGCGGGGGCAGGCTGGATGTTGGAGGACCAGTATCGGTACACCCTGACCTTCTCCGGCAGTCCGGGACTGGGCTGGGACGGTATGCTGATTGCGCTGATGGGAGGTCATGATCCGATCGGCATCCTGATTGCGGCGGTCTTTTATGCGGGGCTTAAAACCGGCGCGGACAGCATCAATATGTATACCAGTGTGCCGAAAGAGATCGTAGCGCTTATTCAGGGCCTGATCGTGCTGTTTCTGGCTGTAAAGTTTATTCAGGATAAATTTAAAATCGTGAAGATTGGGAAAAGGAGAAAGGAGGCATAAGATGCAGCTGTTAGAAAGTATTCTTTATGATTGTGTTTACCACAGTGCGCCGATCATTCTCTGCGTGCTGGGCGGTATGTTTGCCTATAAGGCCAACGTGTTAAACATCGCGTTGGAAGGCATGATGTTAAACGGCGCCTTTGTGTCGATCCTTACCTATTATTTTACAGGAAATATGTTTGTGACGCTGCTTCTGACAGTGGGTTCCACGTTGCTGTACGGTGTGATCTTCGCCTTTCTCGGCGTGACCATGAAGGGAAATGTCATTATTATAGGCCTTGCGGTCAATATGATCTCCACGGCGGTGGCGGGGTTTGTGCTGGTGCTGATGAATTCAGCCAATATCATTCTGGAAAATTTTGACCTGAATGCGTTGAAAATCAACATTCCGCTGATCGGGAAGATTCCGATCGTGGGGAACATTTTAAGCGGCCATCCGGTGATCACTTACATCAGCTTCCTGATGATATTCCTGATGTATATGCTGATGTACCACACGAAGTTCGGCATTTATGTCCGCGTGGTAGGGGAAAGCGAGGAGGCGGCGAAAGCCATCGGTCTGCATACGGACTTTTACAAATATGCGGCGATCCTGATCGGCGCTGTGGGCTGCGCCTTCGGCGGCATGAACCTGTCCTTGGAGCGTCTGGGGCTGTTTACAAACGATATGGTGGCGGGCAGAGGATTTATTGCCATCGCGGCGATCTACTGCGGACAGGGAAAACCGGTACAGTCTGCGATCTATGCGGTGTTGTTTGGACTTTCCAGATCCCTCGCCGTAAACTTGAGTGTGTATGCCGGCAATGCGGCAGGGCTGTTCGACTGCTTCCCATATATTCTGATGATTGCGGTACTGGCGGCGGCGTCCTATGTGAAGCATAAAAATGTGAAGGTAAGAGGTTTTTAGAGATGAATAAGACAGCGCTTTTGATTGTAGATATGGTGAAAGATTTTACGGATCCCGAAGGGCTTGTATACTATCCTCAGAACAGAGAGGTGCTGCCGAAGATCCGGAAAGTTCTGGACAAATGCAGAGAGCATGGCTGCCTGATCGTGTTTTTGCAGCACTGCAACAGAAAGGATAAGCCGGACAGGCGGATCGCTTCCATGCGTCCCAACTGTCTGGAGGGGACGTCTGGCATCGAGATCGATCCGATGCTCCCTGTGGATGAGAAAAAGGATTACGTGATCCGAAAACGCCGCTACAGCGGGTTTTTCGGGACGGACCTGGATCTGGTGCTGCGGGAGAACCATATCGAGAATCTGATCATTGTGGGCACAAAAACAAACTGTTGCATCCGGGCCACTGTCACGGACGCTTTCTATCTGGACTACAACGGCATCGTGGTCAGTGACTGTGTGGCCACAAATTCGGAGACCGTGCAGCAGGTTCATCTGGAGGATATAAAGAAGTATCTGGGGCAGGTGATGGACAGCGAGGAGCTGTTTGGAAAACTGGAGGCCGGTGAACTGTAGAAGTAGGAAAAAAGTTAAAATAGCAGATAAGCTTGTGTGAAAGTGTGGTGGGAGCTTATCTGCGGAACTGGAATAGAGGTTTTAATGATGAAATACGATGTACTGACAAGCGGCTATGTGAGTATGGACCGCATTATACGAATCGCTTCACCCGCGCAGATCGGTTATACGTCCCTTGTCACAAATGCGGATAACACGAAGATCCAGTATGGCGGATGTTCTGTAAATATCGCGGTGGCACTGTGTAAGCTGGGACAGAAGGCCATGCCCATTCTGCGGGTAGGAGAGGACTGGGAGGAAAACGGATTCCAATCTTTTCTGAAAGAGGCCGGGGTACCCCTGGAAGGGACCACGGTGCTCGCCGGGGAATCCACTTCTACCTGCTATCTGCTGCAGGACAATAATAACGATCATATAACGATCTATTATCCCGGCTCCATGGATAAAAAGTATGCGGCGCCGATCCCGGAAGAGTATTTTAAGGAGGCCGGGCTTGGCGTGGTGACGGTGGCAAGCGAGCCGGATAACCGGTATTTTGTGGAGCGCTGTAAACAGGCAGGGGTGCCGATCGTCTTCGGCATGAAGGATGATTTTGACGCCTTCCCCGAGCCGTTTTTAAAGGAGCTTTTGCAGGAGAGCAGGATCATTTTCACCAATGAGGTGGAGCGGGCAATCATCGAAGATCTTTTTGGCTGTGAGACTATTGAGAAGCTGTTTGAGATCGGAAAAGTGGAGATTCTTGTGACAACGCTGGGAAAAGAGGGGAGTATCTGCTACGAGAAAACGGAACAGGGAATAAAGAAGCATAAAATCGGTATCTGCAAAGTGGAGCATGTGGTGGATGCCACGGGCTCCGGGGATGCCTATATTTCAGGCTTTCTATATGGCTATCTGCAGGGCCGGAAGGTGGAGGAGTGCTGTAAGCTTGGAGCGGCGTTAGCCTCTTTTGTGATCCAGGCGGCAGGCTGTTGTACCAATATCCCTTCTGCCGCGGAACTGGAGGCGAAGGCGGCAGAACTGTAAAACAGCAGATTCCCGGACAGTGCACAGCTTCATTTTCAGATGGGACTTGTACCAGCTGAAAATGTAAGCTTGGGGTAAGGTGTGCTGGAAGGGAAACTGCGGAACTGGAAACAGCAGATTCCCGGACAGTGCACAGCTTCATTTTCAGATGGGACTTGTACCAGCTGAAAATGTAAGCTTGGGGTAAGGTGTGCTGGAAGGGAAACTGCGGAACTGGAAACAGCAGATTCCCGGACAGTGCACAGCTTCATTTTCAGATGGGACTTGTACCAGCTGAAAATGTAAGCTTGGGGTAAGGTGTGCTGGAAGGGAAACTGCGGAACTGGAAACAGCAGATTCCCGGACAGTGCACAGCTTCATTTTCAGATGGGACTTGTACCAGCTGAAAATGTAAGCTTGGGGTAAGGTGTGCTGGAAGGGAAACTGCGGAACTGGAATGGAGGAAAAATATGGCAACATTATATATGGGAGTAGAGAAAGATACGGTAGCGCCGTATGTGATATTTTCCGGGGATCCCTGGCGGGTGGAAGTTGTGAAACAGTATCTGGACAACCCGCAGAAAGTGGCATTTAAGAGAGAATTCAATACCTGGATAGGTACCTACAAGGGAGTGCGCATCACGGTTTCTTCCACCGGCATGGGGGCCCCTACTGCGGCCATTGCCATGGAGGAGATGTATGAGGCGGGCATGCAGGTGGCGGTTCGCATGGGAACGGTTATGGCGCTGCGGGATGACATGCTGGGGAACTTTATCATCCCCATCGCGGCCATGCGGAGAGAACAGACAAGCGCCACCTATGTGGAGATGTCCTACCCTGCGGTGGCAGATATCGATCTGGTCAATATCATGAATGAAACGGTGATCCAGATGGGAGCAAAGTACATAAACGGGCTGAACTGTACGATGGACGGTTTCTACAGCCAGATGCATGATTCCAGATTTTCCCTGGAATCGGGGAGAGATATGGCGCCTGTCTTTGAGGAATTAAAAAAGCTCCATGTGACAGGGATCGACATGGAATCGTCCTGCATGATGACGCTTGGGAGACTGATGGGTGTAAAGACCTGTGTGGTGACAATGACCACCGTACTGGAAAATCTGAAAAAAGTTCTGGAAGGGCAGGAGCGCACAGACGCGGAGGATCTTCTGTGCAGGACAGCTTTAGAAGGAATTTATAACTATCACATGAAATATGGAAAGGAGTCATTATGAGTAAAGCGATCTTGACAAAGGGTTCTCAGACTGTTATTGGCATGGTACACTGCCTGCCGCTTCCGGGAACCTGCGGATTTGATGGGGATTATCGAAAAATTATTGATCAGGCGGTGCAGGATGCGCAGACACTGGAAAAAGCCGGGGTGGATGCGGTGATCGTGGAAAATATGGGAGACACGCCGTTTTCCGCTCTTCTTGATAAGGCGCAGGTTGCAGCGCTGGCTGCGGCGGCTGCCGCTGTGAGAGAGGCGGTTAAAATTCCCATAGGGATCGATGCGGCATTCAATGACTGTGAGGCGTCACTTGCTATCGCCGGCATATGCAGGGCCGACTTTATCCGCGTTCCGGTGTTTGTGGATACGGTACTGTTTTCCGACGGGATCATTTATCCCTGCGCCAAAAAGTGTATGGAATACCGGAAGGCCATGGGACTTTCTCATGTGAAGATCCTGGCGGACGTACAGGTGAAACATGCCAATATGCTGAATCCGCAGATCACAGTGGAGATGAGTGCCAAAGATGCCGCATCCAACGGCGCGGACGCGATTATTGTGACCGGTGCGGTGATCGGCGCGGAGACGCCCATTGATATGTTAAAGCGGGTACAGAAGGTAGTGAATATACCGGTTCTCGCCGGAAGCGGCGTCAATCGCGGCAATATTCATGAGCAGCTGCAGATCGCGGACGGCTGTATCATCGGTTCCAGTTTGAAAAAGGGCGGCGTTTTAACGAATCCCATTGATTACGATCTGGTGCGGGAAGTGATGGAAGCACTGTGAGTCTGAAGGGTTTGGATTCGGAGAGACAAGGGGAATGTGCCGTATTCCCCCACACAAAAGCCGCGCCGGAAACTGAGAATCCGGAGCGGCGGACAGAAAAGAAAAAGGAGACAGAAAAGACTATGATGAGACCAATGAAACTGGCGGGCAGTGAGTTAATGTTCGGTGAAGGCTGCCTGGCCTATATTAAGACAATGCCGTACAGAAAAGTGTCGATCGTGATCGGCGGTTCGAGCATGATAAAGAGCGGTATTCTGGATAAAGTGAAAGCATATTTTGCGGAGAGCGGCGCGGAGACCATGGTGATCTCCGGCGTGGAACCGGATCCGCATTTTGCCACAGTAAAGCGTGGAGCGGAGGAGATGAAAGGCTTTGGGCCGGATCTGATCGTGGCCTTAGGGGGCGGTTCCGTGATGGATGCGGCAAAGACCATGTGGATCTATTATGAGCATCCGGAACTGGAAAAGCTTTCGGATATTTTCCCGCCGAACGCTTTCCCGAAACTGCGCGGAAAGGCGAGATTCTGCTGTATTCCCTCCACCAGCGGTACAGCCAGCGAGGTATCCCGCTCTGTTGTGATCACCGACGAGGACGGTATGAAACAGGGATTGGGGAATATGGAGATGATGCCGGACATTGCGATCTGCGATCCCGAAGTAACAGCTTCCATGCCGCCGCATATCACAGCGGAGACGGGGATGGATGCGTTAACTCACGCACTGGAAGCACTGGTGTCCCGGAGAGCCAATTATCTGAGCAATATCCTGGCGGTGAGTGCGGCGCAGGATATTATGAAATGGCTTCCGGCCGCTTATGAAAACGGACAGGATCTGAAGGCGAGAGAAATCATGGTAAACGCTTCCATGGTGGCGGGCATGGCCTTTACCAATGTATCTCTGGGCATCGTCCATTCCATGGCGCACACCCTTGGCAGTTATTTCCATATTGCACACGGGCTGGCGGATGCGATCCTTCTTCCTTATATTATGGAGTTCAACAGCCAGGCGGATTATGCAAAGAAAATTTATGAGGATTTTGCGGCGTCGATGGGGAGCGGTGATCTGGCAGAAAGCGTACGGGAACTGAACCGGAAAGTCGGGATTCCCGGGGCCTTAAAGGACGTGATAACAGAGGAAGACCGTTTTATGGAGCTCCTGGACGATATGGCAAAAGCGGCTGCAGCAGACGGCTGTACGAAGACAAATCCGATCATCCCGGATGGGGATCAGTTTAAGGCGCTTTTTGTTAAAGCATACAGAGGGTAAAATTCTGACTTGGAGGACAGTATGGAAATAATATTATATTTATCAAACGGATATCCGACCATTGAATCAAGTATTCAGATGGCAAAGGAATATGCAGATGCAGGCTGCGGTATGATCGAAATTGATTTTCCTTCCCACGATCCGTTCTTAGAGAGCGAAATGATCAGGGACAGGATGAAAAAAGCACTGGAAAACTGCGATGATTACGAGGCGTATATGGAGGAGATCGTGGAAGTAAAGAGAAATCTTCCAGATGTAAAGCTTCTGGTCCTCTCCTACGAGAATACGATACAGGAAATCGGAACGGAGCGTTTTATCAGATTCTGTGTGGACAATGATTTTAAGGATGTGCTGTTAGTGGGGCTTACCGGAGATGAGATCAAGAATCAGATTATTGCTGCCGGTATCCGTGTGTCCTGCTATGTGCAGTACCAGATGCTGGAAGAGGAGATAGAATCGGCGAAAAATTCCAACGGTTTTGTGTATCTTCAGGCCAAACCTACGCCGGGACAAGGGTTTGTGAATCCAAAGTATCCGACACTGAAAGACTGCGTGCAGTGCCTGCGGGATCACGGGATAGACCGCCCGATCTACTGCGGCGTGGGCGTCCATTCGCCGGAGGATGTGCGCATGGTGAAAGAAGCGGGGGGAGATGCGGCCTTTATCGGCAGCACGATCTTAAAGCTGCAGGGAGATATTTCCGCGATGAAAGAAAAGATCAGGGAGTTTGCGGCGCAGTGTAAGTAAATACGGCGCGGCAGGCTTCGGGAGCGGGACAGTATATTCTGTTCAGACACGCTCCCGAAGCCTGCCGCAAGGTTTTCCCTGCCGTCAGAACACACTGAGCGCGCATCCAGCAGCTACTGCAATGATATAAAGAAGCAGCAGGATCTTAAAATTCTCTTTCATTGGGTGGTTTTCGCGAAACAGGACGGCCAATCCCACACCTGCGCCTGCCGAGAGCCCGGCGATGGCGGAACCGAAACTTAAGCCGCCGGCCAGATATAATTCGGTGATCAGAACGGAGGCGGCGCAGTTTGGGATCATGCCCAGGAGGGCGGCAAAAAAGGGCTGAAACAGCGTATCTTTTCCGAGAAAGCCGGACAGTCTTTCCATACCCGCAAAAGCAAGAAGAAGATTCAGGCCGAGGGTGAAGACAAAGAGCCAGGCAGTGAGTCTGGCAGTATGTTTAAGAGCCGGTCTGAAAATTCCGTTTCCCTCATGACAGCCGCAGGTTTTACACATGTCGTCGATATGCTTTTCTGCTTTTTTGTTCCGAAACAGGAAATCAATCACAAAACCGGCCAGGGCGCCGATCAACACTTTTGAAAAAAGAAGCAGGGCGATGGTCTTCCCGCTTCCCGGATGAGCAAAAAGGATCAGGACCGCCTCGTCTGAGGTGGATAAAAACACGGCCAGCAGTGTGCCGAGGCTGATCAGACCTCCGGAGTAAAGGTTGGCGGCGGCTGCGGAAAAACCGCACTGGGGGATGCAGCCTGAAATTGCGCCGGCGAGAGGGCCGGCTTTTCCGACTTTGGAAAAAAGACGGTTGCCGTATTGGCCGGCGTAGTGTTCGATGGCCTCCAGCAATAGAAAAGCGGCAAATAAAAACGGAAGGATCCTGAGCGTATCTGAGAACGCATCCAACAAAGCGTCTATCATCATTTTTTTACCTCATACATAAAATTATTATTAAGGTATACCATTTTTTGGGGGAATCGGCAAGCTTTAAATTGTTTGCTTCATGTAATTTCTTCATAGAATGTAAGCTGTAAACTGTTTTTGTGCTGTACAGAGATAGAAATATCAGTGAATGTATGGTAGAATAAGCGATGACAGGAAGGGAATATCTGAATGGAAACTCTGGCAGATTGTGCGGATCAGGTTTTTGGACAGCCCGGCATGTGGCGGTGAATGAGGGCATAACAGTTGATTGTGGCAGGAGGCTGTCGGAGAGGTTAAACAGCGGGGATGAAAGAGATGGAAGACAGATTGAAAATTTCTGTAATCACAGTATGTCTGAATCCGGGAGAAAAACTGGCGCTTACATTGGACAGTATTCTGAATCAGAAATATCCGGATGTGGAAGTGATTGTGAAAGATGGGGGCAGTACGGACGGTTCTCTGGAAAGATGGACAGGCGGGAATATATCAGGAACCGGGACGGAAAAGGTAAAGGTATATGTAGAAAAAGACGGGGGTATTTATGACGCCATGAATCAGGCGGTCTTCCATGCAACGGGAGATTTCCTGCTATTTTTAAACTGTGGTGATACTTTTGCGGATGAAGAAGTTCTGGGACGAACAGTGAAGGTGCTGGAAGAGGAAAAAGGGACCGGAACAGATCTTAACAGGCTGGTAGTCTACGGTGATACCTGCGGAGAGAAAAATGGCGTTGTTATTGCTTCCTCGCCCGAGATCACAGGATTTACCTGTTACCGCAATATTCCATGCCATCAGTCCTGCTTTTATAGCGCAGCACTGTGCAGAGAAAAGCCCTATGATCTGCATTATAAGATCCGGGCGGATTATGACCACTTTCTCTGGTGTTACTACCGGGCAGGAGCTAAAATGCGTTATATGGGATTTGCAGTGTCGTCCTATGAGGGCGGCGGCTTTTCGGAGAATAAAAAAAATAAGGAACTGGATAAAGAAGAACACAGGCAGATCACCAGAAACTATATGGGAAAGGGTGAACTGTTTCGGTATCGTCTGATCATGTTCTGTACTCTGGCGCCGCTTCGCAGTGCATTAGCGGAAAACCGGATGTTTTCCGGGATATACCATCTGGTGAAACGGAAGTTCTATAAAGGATGACAGCTCAGAAGCAAAAGGGGCAGACGTTATATTGACAGACATCGGAAATTTTGAAAGTGCTTGATTTTATCCGCATTTCATGTTATCCTGTCTGAGTAAACAGTATAGAGAAGTTCTTCGGGGTTGGGTGAAATTCCCTACCGGTGGTGATACGTTTTCTGCTGGAAAAGCGGAAATGCGGCGAGTCTACGACCCATGCAAATGGCTGATTTGGTGAGAATCCAAAACCGACAGTAAAGTCTGGATGAAAGAAGAAACTGTGAAAGATACATAGTCGGATGCCGTGCTGATCGGCATGCCGAAGGTGATTTTGCAGCAATGCCCCGCATGGATATGCGGGGCTTCTTTAGTGTAGGGCCACTTATGAAGCGTGTATGTGCCGGTCAATACTGCGCGCAATGAAACTGGCCTGCGGAGAGAGTTCCCTTCTCCGTCAGCAGAAGAACTCCTTCTGAAATTCAATGGAAAAGGAGAAAAGAAAATGAACGGACTGTTACAAAGTATTCAGGAAAATGTGGTATTTTTATTGGAGTTTCTGGCAGTGATCTGTGCGCTGTTTCTGGTGGCTTACGGAGCGGAAAAATGGGCTAAAAAGGTGTCCGGTGATTCAGAGCGGGTGCTGTCCACAAGAAAGATAGCGGTGATCGGTGTGTTTTCGGCAATATCAGCAGTTTTAATGTTATTTGAATTTCCTGTTCCCTTCGCGCCGCCCTTCTATAAAATTGATTTTTCGGAATTGCCGGCTTTAATCGGAACTTTCGCTTATGGACCTGTGGCGGGTGTGATGATAGAGCTATGCAAAATTGTATTAAAGCTTTTGATGAAAGGGACAACTACTGCCTTTGTGGGAGATCTGGCAAATTTTGCCATCGGCTGCAGCTTTCTGCTGCCCGCTTCCATTATTTACCTTCTGAAAAAAACGAGGAAAAACGCGGTGGTGGGTTGTGTATCGGGTACTCTTGTCATGACTGTGATCGGGACGGCGTTCAACGCGGTATATCTGCTGCCTAAATTTGCTGAACTGTATGGCATGCCGTTGGATGCGATCATTGGAATGGGTACAGCGATCAATCCGGGGATCACAGGCGTGTCGAGTTTTGTGATCATGGCAGTGGCGCCGTTAAATTTACTGAAAGGGGCATCTGTTTCTGTTGTAACGTTGCTTGTCTACAAAAAACTGAGCCCGATTCTGAAAGATTCCGAACCGCTTAAGGGAAGGCAGAAGAAGAAAGACAGGATGAGTGTTTCGGGATAGTCCGGTGCTTAACAGTAATGGAAAAGATCAGGAAGAAAAAAGAACAGTTGAAAAAAGGATATATTCTGTTGTATAATATGACAGTGAAATGTCGTGAAAAGCGCCTGCGATGTAGGCGCTTTTTATCGCACTGTGAAAAGGTGTCAAAATTATAAATATATTGTATCAGAATGGAGATTCCGGAATGGAAATGGAATTAGACGTACAGATTACGAAAAAGGATTTATATGATTATCAGCTCCACCATGCCTATACTTCGCCGTCAGGGCTGTTCGGAACGATCGTGGGCTGTCTTTTTGTCGTGGGTTTTATCAATACGGGGACGCCTCTGTATCTGGTGATCGGCGCGTTTATCATCCTGTATTTTCCCTGGACGCTGCATATAAAAGCAGCGGCCCAGGCACAGTCGCCGGTCTTTCGGAAGCCTTTACATTACAGATTGTCGGAAGAGGGCCTGGAAATTTCCACGGAAGAAGAGAAACAGCCTGTTTCCTGGGAAAGTATTACGAAAGCTTCTTCCACCGGGAAAACAATAATGCTGTATACTTCCAGGACAAATGCCTTTCTTTTTCCAAAGCGGGTGCTGGGAGAAAGAAGCGGGGAATTTGTGCAACTGGTATCCCGGTATGTGGCGCCGGATAAAATGAAGATTAAAACGGCATAAGTTCAGAGCTTGTGCCCAGGCAGATATGGGGGTGCGGAAGTGAAGACAGAGACAGTATATGAAAGCTACGGGCCGGAAGATACTTTTGCGCTTGGGGAAAAACTGGGACGTGAGGGAGTACCGGGCCAGTTTTGTACACTGACAGGAGATCTGGGAGTGGGAAAGACTGTACTGACCCAGGGCATCGCAAAAGGGCTGGGCATAGAGGAACCGGTAAACAGTCCTACATTTACGATCGTTCAGGTCTATGAAAGCGGCAGAATACCGTTATATCATCTGGATGTGTACCGCATCGGAGATCCGTCCGAAATGGAAGAGATCGGCTGTGAGGAATATTTTTACGGTGAGGGGCTGTGTATTGTCGAGTGGGCGGATCTGATAGAAGAGCTTCTGCCCGAACAACGCACGGAGATCATGATAGAAAAAGACCTGGAAAAAGGGTTTGATTATCGAAGGATCACTATAAAAGAGGTAGGGCTTTCATGAAAATACTTGCAATTGACAGTTCCGGGCAGACCGCTTCGGTAGCGCTTTGGGAGAATGACCTGACTTTAGCGGAATTTTCCATACATGCGAAAAAGACGCATTCTCAGACACTGCTTCCGATGCTGGAAGCGGTCAGGGAAAAGACAGAATTTCATATGGAAGAGATCGATGCGGTGGCAGTGACTTCGGGCCCCGGTTCTTTTACCGGACTTCGTATCGGTTCGGCCACGGCGAAAGGATTCGGTTTTGCGTTGGATAAACCGATCATCCCGGTGCCGACGCTTGCCGGATTAGCCTATAACCTGTATGGGACAGACAAAATAGTGTGCCCTCTCATGGACGCAAGAAGAAATCAGACATATACAGGATTGTATGGGTTTTCAGAAAACAATACCGGTGGATATGACATGAGCGTCATAAGAGAGCAATGCGCCGTGCCTGTGGCAGAGATACTGGAAGCCTGCAACAAAACCGGCAGGAGCGTCATGTTTTTGGGAGACGGTGTGCCTGTTTTCAGGGAACAGATAAAAGATCTGGTCAGAGTGCCGTATACCTTTGCGCCGGCACATATGAACCGGCAGCGGGCAGCGGCTGTAGCGGCGCTTGCGGCAAAGTATTATGAGCAGGGAAAAATGAAGACGGCCGCAGAATATACGCCGGAGTATCTGAGACTTTCTCAGGCGGAGCGGGAGCGGATCGAAAAGGGCGGTCAGTCCTGAGAAAAGCCGTTGTGAGAAAGCGGGCAGAAAGGGATGGCACAACAGAAGCCTGCTGAAAAGATGGAGTGCCTACGGACGGGAGAGACCTGTATGACAGAAATAAAAATTCGCAGGATGACGCCGAAAGATGCTTCAGTGGCGGCGGCTCTTGAGCGGGAGTGCTTTTCGGAAGCCTGGTCGGAAAATGCCTATCTGAGTACATTGATGAATGAGGATGCCATTTATCTGGCAGCGGAAACGGAGAGCGGAGAGCTTGCAGGGGTATGTGGGGTACTTGATATACTGGGAGAGGGAGATATCAGCAATGTGGCCGTGGCAGCGGCTTTCCGGAGACAGAAAATTGCAGAGCGTATGCTGGCGGAACTGTTAAAGCGGGGAAAGGAGCGGGGGATTACCGCATTTACCCTGGAGGTACGTGCTTCCAATAGGGCGGCTATCAGGCTTTATGAGAAATTCGGCTTTGTTCCGGAGGGGCGCAGAAAGAATTTCTATACAAAACCAGTGGAAGACGCTTTGATCCTGTGGTATCGGTGCACAGAAAGTGACAGGAGTGTCAGATAAGAAGAACTGTCCCTGAAAGAGAAAGTATAAAAGCTGTGGGGGCGGAAGCAGGGAAAAGATGTAATGCAGAGTATACCGTTTCTGAGGAAAGCGGTAGTGGTAAGAAAGAAGGAATAAATGGATGCTGGATGTATGTTTGCTGGGAACAGGGGGGATGATGCCTCTTCCTTATAGATGGCTCACTTCGTTGATGGTGCGGTATAACGGCCACAGTATATTGATAGATTGTGGGGAGGGCACGCAGATCGCTTTAAAAGAAAAGGGATGGAGTCCCAATCCTATTGATATGATCTGTTTTACACATTACCATGCGGATCATATCAGCGGTCTGCCGGGCATGCTTCTGACTATGGGGAATGCAGAGCGTAAGGAACCGTTAATGCTGGTGGGTCCCAGGGGGTTGACCAGGGTAGTGGGTGCTCTCAGGACGATCGCGCCGGAACTGCCCTTTGAAATTCAATGTAAGGAGCTTTCGGAGGCGGAAGAAAACTTTTCTTTTGAAGAACTGCGGATGCAGGCTTTTCGAGTAAATCATAATGTGGTATGCTATGGGTATAGTATTTCCCTTGACAGGATCGGGCGGTTTCAGGTTGACAGGGCAAAAGAACTGGGAATAGAGATGAAATACTGGAGCAGGCTTCAGAAGGGAGAGCGCATCGAGACGGAGAAGGGCCTGCTGATTCCTGAGATGGTTTTGGGAGCGCCGAGAAAAGGGCTGAAACTGACTTACTGTACGGATACCAGACCAACCGAAAGTATCGTGACCCATGCGGCGGGGTCCGATCTGTTTATCTGCGAAGGGATGTATGGGGAGGCGGATAAACAGGAAAAAGCAAAAGAACACAAACATATGACGTTCCAGGAGGCGGCAAAACTTGCAAAAAAGGCAGCGGTCGGACAGCTGTGGCTGACCCACTACAGCCCGTCTCTGACAAGGCCGGAACCTTTTATGGATGAAGTGAGAAAGATATTTCCCAGAGCATATGCGGGGAAAGACGGAAAAAGTATGGAACTTCAGTTTGAAGAAAGCGATTCATAAAGGATTTGCCTGTTATGGCGGGGAGGTTTCTCATGAGAAAAGGTCCAAAATCAGCAGCAGTACTGGCAGTTATGGTGATCACGGTGTTTGCACTGTACTACTATCTGGTCAATAAAGTGGAACGGTCAGATCCGGAGGTAGAAACATCGGCAGTGGAGGACGTACTGCTCAAAAATCTGGAGACTGACTATCCTGCTACAGTCCGGGAAGTGATAAAATATTATAATGAAATTATGAGCTGCTATTACGGTGAGAATCCCACGGATGAGGAGCTGAAAAAGCTGGCTGACAAAGCCATGGAACTGTATGATGCGGAGCTTGTGGATTATCAGAGTGAAGAGATGTATATTGAAGATCTGAAGGCGGAAATAGCCGCTTTCGCGGCGTCTGATACGGTTTTGTCCCATGTAGCGCTCTCTTCCAGTACGGCGGTGGATTACTACACTTACAACGGAAGAGAATGCGCACAGATCAGATGCATTTATACCATGCGGCAGAAGACGGGTCTGATGACGATCAAAGAGGTCTATGTATTGCGCAAAGATGACAGTGGAAGGTGGAAGATCTTAGGCTGGACGCCGGCCGAAGATAAAACGGAAGCGATGGAATAGGCAGGAAAAGAAAGCCTGCGAAACAGTCCGGCACATATGCCGCACCGGGTGAAAATGCGCCATGTGGCCTGCTGCATGTGTACAGGTATGGTGGAAAAGATGGAAGAAAAAGAAATATTTATTCTGGCGATAGAAAGTTCCTGTGATGAGACAGCGGCTGCGGTAGTGAAAGACGGCAGGGAAGTTCTGTCCAATATGATATATTCGCAGATAGAACTGCACACGATTTATGGTGGTGTGGTGCCGGAGATCGCTTCGAGAAAGCATATCGAGAAAATTAACCAGGTGGTGCAGGCGGCCCTTGATCAGGCCGGGAAAAAACTTGGGGATATGACTGCGATAGCGGTGACTTATGGGCCTGGTTTGGTGGGGCCGCTGCTGATCGGTGTTTCCTTTGCAAAAGCACTGAGTTTTTCTACAGGGATCCCGCTCATTGGCGTGCATCATATTGAAGGGCATATCAGCGCCAATTATATCGAACATGGAGATCTTGAACCTCCTTTTGCCTGTCTTGTTGCATCCGGGGGGCATTCTCATCTGGTGGTGGTAAAAGATTACGGGGAATATGAAGTGATCGGCAGGACCAGGGATGATGCGGCGGGGGAAGCCTTTGATAAGGTGGCGAGAGCCATTGGACTTGGGTATCCCGGCGGGCCGAAGATCGATAAGGTATCAAAACTGGGGAACCCGGATGCTATCCATTTCCCCCGGGCGAAGGTAGTGGAGTCAGTCTATGATTTCAGCTTCAGCGGTTTGAAGTCGGCGGTACTCAATTATCTGAACAACTGCCAGATGAAAGGGGAGTCTTTTGATCAGGCAGATGTGGCGGCGTCTTTCCAGAAGGCAGTGGTGGACGTGCTGGTGGAACATTCCATGGCGGCGGTGAAGGAATATGGCTTCCGAAAATTTGCCATCGCCGGCGGGGTGGCTTCCAATTCCTCTCTGCGTGCTGCTTTTGTGGAGGCATGCCGGAAAGAGAACCTGGAATTTTATTATCCATCTCCGGTTTTTTGTACAGATAATGCGGCGATGATCGGGGCGGCAGGTTATTTTGAATACCGGAAGGGTGTGCGCAGCGGATATGACCTGAATGCCGTACCGAATTTAAAACTGGGGGAGCGCGGTGGGAGCATTTGAACGGGCAGCTGCTGTCAAAAAATCAGTGAATCGGGCATATGAGCCACTGCAGGTCGGAGGTTGGATTTTGGTGGTGGATGGAAAGTATTCAGCTTTATACACACCTGCTTTCAGCGGAAAGAATGAAAAAGGATAATGAATAGAAAGAAAAGATGTACGGCGGTGATCCTTGCGGCGGGAAGTGGCAGGAGAATGAAGAGCGGCGTGGCAAAACAGTTTATGCCGCTTTGCGGAAAGCCTCTGATCTGTTATGCGTTGCAGGCAGTGGAAGAATCTGAAATCATAGATGACTGTATTCTGGTGACGGGGGCAGATACCATCGTCTTTGCGACAGAAGAGATCGTGCGCAAATATGGATACCATAAAGTAGATACGGTGATCGCCGGCGGCAGTGAAAGGTATCTTTCCGTGGCCAGTGCCGTGCGGCTTATTGTTTCCGGCGATATGGCTGTGCCCAACAGAGATGGCTATGTGTTTGTGCATGATGGAGCGAGACCTTTCCTGACAGAAGAAATTTTGCAGGATACCTATGAAGCGGTGTGCAAATACGGCGCCTGTGTCAGTGCGGTGCGCAGCAAAGATACGGTAAAGATTGCGGATGAAGAAGGCTTTGTATCCCAAACACCGGACAGAAACCTGATCTGGAATATGCATACGCCCCAGGTTTTCGAGACAGGAATCATCGCGAAAGCTTATGCGGCACTGGAGAAAAATATAGAGAAAGTAAGACAGGAGAACATTCATATCACGGATGACGCGATGGTGGTGGAATATTTTACGGACCACCGGGTAAAACTGGTAGAGGGCTCCTATGAGAACATTAAACTGACGACACCGGAGGATCTGGTGGTGGCTGAGAAAATTTTGGAGAAAAACAGGTAAAACTTTCATAAAATGTGTTGACATGGCAATTCATTTTTGCTAGAATATCTCTTGCACTGATTTGAAGTGGTACACTTTGGAGAGGTATCGAAGTGGTCATAACGAGGCGGTCTTGAAAACCGTTTGTCCGAAAGGGCGCATGGGTTCGAATCCCATCCTCTCCGCTGGAGATATAACTCCAAAGGAAAATGAGGAACGCTCAGATCCGGTTGAAACAGTCTGAGGCAGCTCTCATTTGAATTAAATAGAAGTAGAAAGAATTCAGATTCTGCTACACTTGGAGAAGTACCCAAGCTGGCCGAAGGGACACCCCTGGAAAGGGTGCAGGTCGTTAATAGCGGCGCGAGGGTTCAAATCCCTCC
>Ga0137297_10211_pt1 | contig 46411 bp, 27 predicted proteins | sample RamsorincwithD2O_FD_97191 | JGI IMG/M metagenome (GOLD analysis project Ga0137297, IMG submission 97191) | Mouse cecal microbial communities from Vienna, Austria - Mucin amended with D2O | ecosystem: Host-associated > Mammals > Digestive system > Large intestine > Cecum | place: Austria: Vienna...
TTGATTGAAAACGATGTGCCAGATTTATATAGAGTGGGGTTGATATGATGAGAATTGGTATAATATTTGGTGGTAAAAGCTATGAGCATGAAATTTCAATAATTACGGCTTTTCAATTAAAAAAAGCGAATAGAAAAGGAATATGAAATTCATTTTATCTATGTAGATTTACAAGGACGCTATTATAATGCTGATAAAATGAGCATGAGTGATTTTAGATTGGGACATACGAAGCGTCTAAAGAGGTTAAACCTAGAAAAATGGCGACTAGATGTCATTGTTGGGGCTATGCATGGAGAAAATGGAGAAGATGGATATGCAGCAATGTTTGCAAAAATTCATAATATAAGATACCTTGGCTGTGATGCTTTTGCAGGAGCTTTATCTATAGATAAATACAGAAGCTATTTATACCTAGCAAACAATGGGGTAAAGATGGTGAAAACCATGTATTATAGTTATGAAGATTATTTGAAAAATAAAAAGGTTCGCTTTATGCCTTGTATAATTAAGCCTATTTATGGGGGCTCCTCCATTGGTATAACTATTGCAAAACAGGAATCGGAGCTTACAGATAGACTAACCGAGGCTTTCAAATACTCTAAAGAGGTCATCATAGAGCCCTATTATGAAGTTTTAGAGGAGTATAATCTTGCATTAAGTGAAACTACGGTATCTAAGCTAGAAAGAATTCAGAAAAAAGATGATATTTTCTCCTTTGATAATAAATATAGTGATTCCTTTAAGGTGATTCATCAAAGCATTATTGAACATCCAAGATATGAGGAATTTGCAAAAATAGCTAAAAAGGTTTATCGCTTAATTCAAGCAAGAGGTATCATACGTATTGATTTTTTCATAATAAACGATGAGATATATGTCAATGAAATTAATACAACACCAGGAGCCTTAGCTATGTATTTATTTGAAGATTTTAATCAGGTATTCCGAGAGTCCTTAAAGCTTTGCTTATCTGAGCCTCAAAAAATTTATCCTAATTCACATTTCCTATTAAAAAATAATATTAACAAGTAAAGAAGTATGGTATAATACTTTGTAAGGAGGCTCTTTTATATGGAATATATGAATGCTAGATCTTCACAAAGATTTTTAACCTATATCATTGACTTTTTCTTGATTCAAATTGTTGTTTCTTTTATCGTAAGCTTCATTCCTGCCTATGTAGATGGTATGGAGTATATTTTGGAATTTTATAGATCAATTCTTCAGGGAGAATTGACAGAGAATATAGAGATATTAACAAGGGTTATGAAAAAAGCAATTATGCTTTTAGGAATAATACTTTCTGTTCAATTTCCTGTATATATCTTATATTTAGTCGTTCTTCCTCATTTTTGGAAAAACCAAACCTTAGGTAGAATAGCAACCCATGTACGTGTCATATCTAAGGATGGGAAGAAAGCTAAGGTTCCTCAGCTTATGTTAAGAGAGCTTGTTGGAGGACTATTATTGCTAAATTTATGCTCTGGATTTTTTATAATACCGCTTTTATATTGGTATTTTAGTTCGACTACGGGAAGATCTTTAGCAGATATGATTGGTGGAACTAGGCTAATTGATACGCAAAGTAAACTTAGTGTGGAGAAGCAGGAGGAAAATACAAGAGAGTATGTCGATGCCTACTTTAAAGAAGTGTCCACTGAGAATCCAGAATCAGCTACAGAAGAAGAAACGGAGTATAAGGTAATTTAATATGAGACAGCATATTCTAATTAAAACTACTCCTCAAGCGAATGAAAGTATGATAAATGCTTTGACTCTTGTGCTAGGAATGCATTTAGAGATTAGAGAAGAAGATTCTTGTCTTTGGCTGGATATAGATGAAATTACTGAAGAGGAGCTAGAATCTATTTTTCAATCCTTAGAAAGTGATTTGAATTTGCTAATTAGCTTTTATCATACCACATCAGACCAATATGATCGAGAGCTTGCATTGGTTTGTTCTTCCTTTTTACAAAGTACGTATGGACATTACAATTTGAAAAGCTTTATTCCTCAAATTAAAAGTAAAAGTCTTGCAAGAGAGCTCTTCCATTTTATAACAGATGGAACGGGAATAGACGAAAGAATTATTCTTTCTATGGCAGAAAGTGATTTAAATGTATCTCAAGCTTCAATTAGCCTCTATATGCATCGCAATACACTTTTGTATAAGATAGAACGCTTAGAGGAATTGAGAGGCTTTGACATAAAAAAATTTTATGATTTGTATTTGCTCTTTTATTTGCTGAAAGCTTAATAAATTACTGCTGAAAGGTCTAAATTTCAGCAGTTTTTTAATTTTTAAACCTTAGGATTTATAAATATAAAGAAAAATTTGTGCAATTTGTACATATCTTTTTTTATTTGAAAGCGCTATAATAAAATCAAAATATAGGAGGAAATTTTATGTCAACTTTAAATTTAAAAGATATAAACAAGATTTATCCAAATGGTGTACAAGCTGTTTTTGATTTTAATCTAGATATTCAGGATCAGGAGTTCATAGTATTTGTTGGTCCATCTGGTTGTGGAAAATCAACTACGCTTCGTATGATTGCTGGATTAGAGGATATTTCTAGTGGAGAGCTGTATATTGATGGGGAATTAATGAATAATGTAAATTCTAAGGATAGAGGAATTGCAATGGTATTCCAAAGCTATGCCTTATATCCACACATGACAGTATTTAATAATATGGCCTTTGCTTTACAGCTTCGTCGTGTTCCTAGAGAAGAAATAAAGGAAAGAGTTGATGCAGCTGCAAAAATTCTAGGTCTAGAGAAATTCTTAGATCGTTATCCACGTCAGTTGTCTGGTGGACAAAATCAACGTGTTGCATTAGGTAGAGCTATTGTTCGTAAGCCTAAGGTATTCTTAATGGATGAGCCACTTTCTAACTTGGATGCAAAGCTTCGTGTAACCATGCGTGGAGAGTTAACTAAGCTTCATCGTAATTTAGGATCAACTACGATTTATGTAACTCACGACCAAATTGAGGCTATGACGATGGCTTCTAGAATTGTAGTTATGCGTGATGGTAGAATTCAGCAGGTAGGAACACCAAAAGAAATTTATGAGCATCCTGCAAATGTGTTCGTAGGTGGCTTTATTGGAACTCCACCAATGAATTTTATCCATGGAAAGGTTGATAAAAAAGGATTATTTACTTCTGCTGATGGTTCACAAAAGGTAATGATTCCAGAGGGTAAGGTTAGTATATTAAAGGAGCAGAATTATTTAGAAAAGGATGTTATTTTAGGAATTCGTCCAGAGGATATTCATGATGATCCTGTTGTCATTGAAACCTATCCAGATTCTTTAATTCATGTTACAGTGGATGTTGCGGAGCTTTTAGGAGCTGAAACAAATATCTATGCTTCTATTGGGAAGGATTCTATTATTGCATCTGTACCTGCACGAGACGATTTAGGAAAGGGTTCTCTTGTAAAGCTAGCTTTAGATATGAACCATTGTCATGTATTTGATGTAGAAACAGAAAAGGCAGTTCTTTAAAATAAGTTTAAATCCATCACGTTTGTGGTGGATTTTCATATTTACATTTTTTTCTTAAAATGGTATAATTATAAAAAAATTAGAAGGATGGTTTAAGCATGTCAATTTTTGAAAAAGTACAAGAAATTATTGTAAAAGAATTAAAAGTAGATGCTGCAAAGGTTACACTAGAGGCTTCCTTAAAGGATGATTTAGGTGCTGATAGCTTAGATGCAGTTGAAATTGTTATGGATATTGAAGACGAATTTGGTGTAGAAATCGATGATACTAAAGCTGAGGCAATTTCTACAGTGGGAGATTTAGTTTCTTATATTGAAGAATTAAAGAAGTAAGATTCAGCTGCCTTAAGCAGCTTTTTCTTTTCTATTGAGGAGGTGAGATAAATGGATAGTCATCATAAACTTTGGATAGAGGCATGGAAAAATAGTAAAATTTTTCAGGTGGAAAAGGATCGTATAAAGCCTAAGACCTATCTATTTTCAAGCTTCCCCAAAACCAATTTAAATGGTTTTCAAGATGCTTTTATTCGTCCTGTTTTAGTTGGAGATTTTTTTTCACGCTATTTACGAATGAAAGGGAATAATGTTTTATTTCCTATGGGCTTTGATTCTTTAGGTCTATCCTCCTATATGGAAAACAAAAAGATTAGTAATGCCATTACGGATGATATCTCTTTTGCCTTTGAGCAGCAAATGCTACAGCTTGGCATAGGCATAGATAATCAGAAGAAGATGGATTTAAAACATGAGGAATTTTTAGGTTCTCTTCAATTAGCCTTTATAGAGCTTTATGAGCGTGGATATATTAAATACGGAGATATAGATGTTTATCAAGATAAATCTGGAAAAAAAATATTAGATACCTATTTTTATAAAAAGAATTTAGTTCCAAATCGCGTTAAAGCCTTTTATCTTGATATTTCACAGATTACAGAATCGCTTGTGAAAAAAATTGATGAGCTTCCTGTTGGAGTAGATATTAAAAATAATCTTTTATCTATGCTAGATATACAGGAACGTTTAACAATAACCTTTGCGGTTACTAATGGTGCTAGTATGAAACACACCTTTACAGAACCAGAATATATTGGGGCTATTTCCTATATTTTAATCCATCCAGACTATATAGATTTTCAAGAATATACCCAGTATGAGGAATTTCAGGCCATTGAATTGTATCTTTCTGAGGAAAATACCAATGACTTTGGTGTGTTTACTGGGAATTATGCTATAAATCCTTTGACGGGAAAGAAGATACCTATATTTTTAAGTGTTAGGGAAGATTGTCCTATCTATTTTGCCAATACCTATTTAAATGCAACAGATCGTATGCTTGCGCAAGAGGAGCTTTTATCTGTAATTGATGTAGTCCAAAATGGTGTTTTTATTGAAAGTGATTTTTTAAACGGACTTCCTGTTGAGGAGGGAAGAGGCTTAATTATAGAGCAATTTGTTAAGGCAGATATCGCAGTTACAGAATCATATTTTAGTAAGGATAAAATACTTTTATCCTCCTTAGATTCCTTAGGAGCACTTATTCCCTTTTTTATAGATCAGGAAGGATTTCTGTATTCTTTGAAAAATCATCTCCCCTTTGTTCTTTCTAGTAAATTTAGACCTGTTTTATCTGATGAAATTGATGTTCCAGGAAATGTAATACCAGGAAGCATCAATCACATTTTTTCCTCTGGAATTCTTTCTATATTAGCAATTTTATATGATACAATTGGTGAAAGCTATTCGATTTTTTCAAAAGATGCGGTTGAAAGTCTAAGGGCTTGGAAAAGAATTAAGGTTTTAACAATCCCAGCAGATGAAATATTTGAACATGTATTTGTGCCTCTTTGCTTAAGATGTATTATAGAAAAAGAAAAAAAGACAGAATTGCCTGTCTTATTTGAACATTTAAATTTAGTGCATGCAACCTTTGATGAGGCCTACCATAAATTTTCTAAAGCAAATAACAATTTATTAGATTTCCAAAAGAAACTAGAAAAGTATTCTGGTGATGCTATCCGATTGTATTTTTTAAGTAAGCCCTTGGACCAAGATTTTATTTTTAGTGATACAGAATTGGAAAGCATAAAAAATTTAAGAAAAAGTATGAAGCATCTTTATCAAGCTCCTTTTATCCGTGAGGAACATTTGAAACAAGAATTTGAGCATTTGCTAGAGGTGTGTATGGAAGCCCTTGAACAAAAGGATTGTGTGAGCTATGTGAATGAGTTAATTACCTTTTTCAAAGAATATTTATGGTTTCAACAAATCACACATAAGGAGGGACTTCTTTTCTTAAAGCTCCTTTATCCAGTATGTCCTTTTTTGGCAGAAGAAATATATCATGATATTTACAAAGGAAAATATTTAATTAGTGATGATGGTTGGATTACTTAAATTTATCTCCTTGGTATATATTTAGTTTCTTGCATAGCTTGTCGATTTCGTTCATGACGACAAGCTTTTTCATTGGCCATTTTGGTAGCATGATGTCCTCAGCAATTCCATCAGCAGATAATCTATGAATGATAATATTTGGCTTAAGTCGAGCTATTTGTTGAACAACGATGCTACAATATTCTTCTAAGGACAAAATAGGAAAGGGCTCCTTTAAATAGTTTTGATATAGAACGGTATCCTTTAATAATAGAAGACTATGAAATTTAATGCCCTGTATATCAAGCTGATTTATAAAGTCGATGGTATTTATCATATCCTCTTTTGTTTCATTAGGAAGTCCATTAATGATATGGAGTATAACCTCAATCCTTCTCTTTCTTAATTCCTTTACACAGAAAATCAATTCTTCATTTGTACAACAGCGATTGATAATTTTGGCAGTAAGCTCATTTGCAGTTTGCAGACCTAATTCTATAATAACTGGTTTTCTTTGATTAAGCTCTCCTAAATAATCATAGAGTTCGTTTGTAAAGCAATCAGGTCTAGTAGCTATGGCTAGGGCTACAATATGAGTAGGATCAAGCATTAATATACCTTCATAAATTTCCTTTAGCCTTTCTAAAGGTGCGTATGTGTTTGAATAGGCTTGTAGATAGGGAATAAATAATGCATTTGGCCATTTATGTACTATTTTAGCTTTGATTTCTAAATATTGCTCTTGAAGAGTATAGAGAGGATTTCCAGCTGTGTCTCCACTTCCTTGCTTTGAACAATAGGTACATCCACCCCATCCCTTAGTACCATCCCGATTTGGACAGGTAAAGCTTGCATTTAATGCAATTTTTGCTACCTTACATTTCCATTTTTTTTGATAATATTCGGTTAATGTATTATAATGTTTCCTTTGTTCCATGATATCACCTGTAAATATTATAACAAATTTTTAATCTTAAGTGGTAATAATTCTTGTTTTTTGGTATAATAAAAATAATGCGAGGTTTTATAAATGTTTGAAAGAATTAAGGATTGTATATGTCATCCAAGAAATATTGGAAAATATAATAAAGATTCTATTGGTATAGTCCTTTTAACTATATTTCTTTTCTTTGTTTTAGCTTTAAGTATGCAAGGCGTACGCTCCTTTACAGAAAATCCTTTTGATGAGTATTCCTCTATGGTAGTGAGCTCTGCAGTAATACAGCATGGAGATAATAATGTCATATATGATTCAAATTCTCATAAAATAACAGGAGATTCATTGAAAATTGAGGGGAATGGGTTTCAACTCATAATTTTACCTACAGAAGAGCAAATTACAGTAGGTAGAAATTCCGTAAATATTATTTTAAAGGAAGAAGAGGCTATTGTTTATTACAGTGCGTCTAAGGTCTCTAGTATTGCCTATAGGGATATTCAGGTTGCAGGCTTTAAATTAGGAGATGTTGCCTTAAATCATTCACAGGCCATTTATAATTTTAAAATTTTTATAGATAGTATTTTAGATTCAAGTAGAATCTATTTTCAGGTGAGTACTTTCTTAAGAGGGGCTTTGACAACCTTTGTATATTATTTGATTTGTGTTTTATTTAGTTTTGTTTTATCCATTTCTATTAATCCGTCTATCGATAAAGGGGTTAGAACTAAACTAAGCTTTTATGATGGGTGTAGCTTTTTGGTTGGTTCTTTCTTTGCGTATTTGTTTAATGCAAGTATTATCGTATATTTTGCTTTACCTTGTCCGTTGATTTTTGCATTTATTACATTTCGTCATATTGTTAGGGTGATTATTCGTAAATAGGTTTTTTGGAGGGTTGTATGAAGTTAGATGAAATTATTCAGAATAAAAATATAATTTCCTGTGAGTTTTCAGTAGAGAAAATAAAATATCATAAAAAAACAAAGCGTGCAGAACTATATGTAGCTATAGAAGAGGTTCTTCCCTTTTCAAAATATCAGGAGCTTTATACCTGTATAAAAGAAGTCTTTGATGCTATAGGGGTACGCTTTTTACTGCATTTAGAATACTCTAGGAATTTGTTAGCAGAGGAACAAAACAGACAGTATTTAGAACAAACACTTTTAGCTTTAAACGAGCAATCTCCTCGTTTTCAAAGTGTGGATGCAAAAGATGCAATTTTTAATGATAAGGAAATTCAATTTAAAATTCCTAAGGATGCCTTAGGTTTAGAGGATTTATTACAACCCATAGAAGAACAGCTTACTAGGTTTGGTCTAGAATTTCAAGTAAAATTAGTTCGTGATGAGGAGCAAAGTGTTAAAGCTGAGATTGATGCCATGCAAAAGGAAATAGAGGAAACTCTTTCGCAACAAAAGAAAGAGGCAGAGGCTGTACAAAAAATTAATGAGCAAATGCAAAAGGAAAAGAAGTATACGAAAATCTCAAAGCCAGCGGATATATCTTTTATTAAGGATATCCCTAATTCTCAAAACGAAATTTCTATTTATCAAAACACGAATGGTCCAGCCATTTTTGTTATTGATGCTTATATTTTTAATATAGACATTAAATCATTTGCTAAATCTAAATCTTCTTTGGCTACAATGAAGGTAACGGATGAGACAGATTCTATCATTGTTAAAAAATGGTTACGAACGGATACAGAAAAAGAGCTTTATGAACGTGATATGGTTGAAAATTCTCGTTTAAAAATAACAGGTAAGGCAGAATTTGATTCCTTTGCTAAGCAGGTTGTTTTAAATGCCAGTTCAGTAGAATACATTGGTAAGAAAGAGGTAAGCATAGTAAATGATGATGCCCCTAAAAAGCGTGTAGAATTACATTGCCATACCAAAATGAGTAATTTAGATGGTTTAACAGAAGCAAGTGATTATGTGAAAACCGCTATTGAATGGGGCTGGAGTGCTATGGCCTTCACAGATCATAATGGTCTTTATAGTGTTCCTGATATTGCTCACGCTCTTGAGAAGCATCCTGATTTTAAACCAATATATGGTGTAGAATTAAATTATATTAATGATGAGAAGTATTTTATAACTTTGGATCAACGAGATATAGAGCTTAAGGATGCTACCTATGTAGTTTTTGATATTGAGACAACAGGCTTATCTCAAACCTATGATGAGATCATTGAAATAGCAGCTCATAAGGTCTATCAAGGTGGCATAGTGGACACCTTTGAAGTGTTTGTTAATCCAGGATTCTCTATTCCTGAGCGTATTGTTGAAATCACACATATTACAGATGAAATGGTTGCAGATGCCTTAAGTATTAAGGAAGTTTTACCTAAATTTATGGATTTTTGTGAGGGCTCTATTTTAGTTGCCCATAATGCTATGTTCGATGTAGGTATGATTTATAAGGATATAAAGAAGTATCAACTGTCTTATCCTATGTTACCTGTGATTGATACATTAAATTTATTTCGTGCAGGCTATGGAACAGAGGTAAAGACATTTAATTTGAAGTCCCTATCAAAATATTTTAAGGTTAAGCAGGAGCAGCATCACCGTGCAACCGATGATACAAGAGTTACAGCACTTTGCTTTATTCAAATGTTGAGTGATTTATTTAAACGCAATATTTATAATTATCAGGATATCAATGGCTTGATTGATCCTCAGGAGCATTGGCGTCATTTGATTCCTTCTCACATCACTATTTTAGCTAAAAATCCTGTTGGATATAAGAATATGTATAAAATTGTTTCTGATGCCCTAACCTATCATCTACATGGAAATCCTAAAATATTAAAGTCTGTTATAGATGCCCATAGAGAGGGAATTCTTTTAGGCTCCTCTTGTGTAAATGGTGAGGTTTTTGAGCTAGCTTTAAATCGGAGTGTTGAGGAGCTAGAGGAGGCTATAGAATATTATGATTATATTGAGGTTCAGCCACCTACAGCATATCGTCAGCTTTATAAAGACATGCCGAATGGTGAAGAACGAGTTTGTGAAATCATTTTAAAAATTATAGAAGCATCTAAAAGGAAGAACAAGCCTGTAGTTGCTACCTCAGATTGTCATTATTTAAGACCAAATTTGAAAAAATATCGAGATATATTGATTGCTTCTCCTCAGGTAGGAGGAGGACAGCATCCTCTGGCAAATTATAAGGAATCGCCAGACATGCATTTACGTACGACAGAGGAGATGCTAAAGGAGTTTGAATTTTTACATCAGGATTTGGCATATGAAATTGTTGTAGAAAATACAAATGCTATTGCTGACGAGATTGAAAAATTCCCAGCCTTCAAAAAGGATATGTTTGCTCCTAGAGATGATGAATTTAAAGACAATTTCCTTAAAGTTCCTTCCATCACAGAGGAGGTAAAACGAATTGTAAAGGAAAATATGATCCATTTATATGGGGAGAATCCTCATTCGATTGTAAAAAGACGTATTGATCGTGAGCTGAATTCTATCATTTCTAATGGATATGCTTCTGTATATTATATGTCACATTTAATGGTTGTAAAATCTTTAGGTGATGGTTATTTGGTTGGCTCTCGTGGTTCTGTTGGCTCCTCCTTAGTTGCAACCATGATGCAGATTACAGAAATTAATCCTTTATCTCCCCATTATCGTTGTAAAAAATGTAAATTTCATACCTTTAAAATGCGAGATGATGAGGTGGATGAATTTGGACTAACAGAGGTTGAAAAAGACTTTCAAGCTGCTTTACGCTCTGTGGATTCAGGGTATGACCTTCCAGATGCAGTTTGTCCAATATGTGGAGAGCCTTTGACTAAGGATGGGCATGATATCCCTTTTGAAACCTTTTTGGGATTTGATGGGGATAAGGTTCCAGATATTGATTTAAATTTCTCAGGAGAATACCAAGCACAGGCCCATGAATATATTCGTACCGTTTTTGGTAAAGAAAATGCGTTCCGTGCTGGAACAGTTGGAACAATAGCTGATAAGAATGCTTATGGCTATGTTAAAGGATATTGTGAAAGAAAGAATTTAAATCTCCGTTCTTGTGAAATGGATCGGTTGGCATCCTATTTGGTTGGAATTAAACGCTCTACAGGACAGCATCCAGGAGGAATCGTTGTTGTTCCTCATTATGTAGATATATATGATGTTACACCTGTGCAATATCCAGCAGATAACACGGATAGTAGCTGGAGAACTACCCATTATGATTACCATTCCTTTGAAAATAATTTACTAAAGCTTGATGTTCTAGGACATGATGATCCTACGCTAATAAAATATTTTATGGATTATGTTCATTTGCACCAAGAGGAATTTCCTTTCTCTGATCCTAGAGATATTCCGATTGACGATAAAAACATTTATCGACTCTTTTCTGAAACTGAGATTATTGGTGTTAAGGAATCTGATATTGGGAGTAAGGTTGCCTCCTATGCTGTTCCCGAATTTGGAACAAACTTTGTTAGACAAATGCTCGTAGAAACATTACCAAAGACCTTTGCGCAGCTAGTAAAGATATCTGGACTTTCTCATGGTACTGACGTTTGGAATACGAATGCTCAGGATTTAGTTTCAGGCTCTACAGAGTTTGGTAAGGTAGAATTTAAGGACATAATTGGATGTCGTGACGATATTATGGTTGATCTTCTACATTTTGGATTAAAGCCATCCTCTGCATTCCAGATTATGGAATTTGTTCGTAAGGGTAAGGTTGGTAAGGATCCACAGACATGGAATAAATATAAGGCGGAAATGATAGAAAATCATGTTCCTGCTTGGTATATTTGGTCTTGTGAACGTATTAAATATATGTTTCCTAAGGCACATGCTACAGCTTATGTTCTTATGGCTTTGCGTATTGCTTGGTTTAAAGTGAATGCACCTGCCCTATTCTATAGTGCTTGGTTCTCAAAGCGAGCTAAGGGTCATGTAATTCAGGCCTATTTAGGAGGTAAGATGGCTATCAAAGCAACTATGGAGGAAATCATGAATAAGCCAGACCGTACGGCAACCGATGATGATAAGTATACAGCCTTGCAGGTTGCGTTAGAAATGACCTCAAGAGGTATTAAATTTCTTCCAGTGGATATACTAAAATCATCAGCTACTATATTTGAGGTGGAAGATGGAGCCTTACGTATTCCTTTTTCTGCCGTTGATTCCTTAGGAGAAAGTATTGCAGTGGATTTGGTTACTAAGCGTGAGGAAAAGCTATTTACCTCTAAAAAGGATGTTCAAAACAGAACAAGATTGAGCTTAAGCTTATTTGAACTATTTGATACAATGCATTCCTTTGGTAATTTACCAGAGGAGGATCCTGAGGAAGCTGTTGGTTTGTTTGCTTTTGCTTAAAAGTTATGGGAGATTGTGTGAAATTATAGACGTATATTGTACTAAATATAAGTCTGTGCTATAATGTATATACATTTAATATCAAGGAGGAAATGATTTTGAGACAAAGTCCATTATTTTCAAATATTCAGACAGGTGAAGCTGTATATGATGATGTAGATCGTGCCACTTATAAGGGGATTACAGTTAAAACCTGTATATTATTATTGGTATCGGTAATAATTGCTGCGTTTATAGCATTTGCCTTACCAACGATTCTTACAAATAATCCTACTACCTTTTATGTAACTTTAGGTATTTCTAGTATTGTTGGATTTATAGCAGTTATGGTGGGAAGATTATCTGAACGTAGAGCAAAATATGCATCTATGATTTATGCAGTTTGTGAAGGCTTATTCTTAGGTAGCTTATCTGCCATTGTAGAATCCTACGTACCTGGTGTTGTAGCAACAGCTGTATTCTCTACCATTGTACTATTTACAGTAATGCTAACCTTATTTGCTACAGGTATAATGCGAGTAGGTAGTAAGTTTAGATCAATTTGCTTTGGCTTAACCTTAGGTGCTTTAGCAATAATTCCTTTAATGTTTATATTTAGTATGGTTATTCCTGATTATGGAACCTATTTAAATGTTATGATAGGAGTAGAGGTATTTCTAGTATTTTATGGAGTTATAACTTTAGCCTTTAATTTTGCTGAGGCTAATGCAGTTGTATCTATGGGTGCTAGTAAGGATGCTGAGTGGTCTGTTGCTTTAGGCTTATTGGTAAGTATCGTATATATTTATGTTGAGGTTTTAAGATTAATAGCTTTAATAGCTGCAAAAAGTGATAATTAAAAGAAGTTAGAAAAAGGATTTTAATAATCCTTTTTTTGTGGGGTGAGATAAATGAAAGAAATAAAAAATGAACGCTTTGGTGAGGAACGGGCATTATATGGAATCAAGGATGCGGTTATTATTGACTGTAGCTTTGCTGGAGAAGAAGATGGAGAGTCAGCTTTAAAAGAAGCAAGCCACTTTGAACTTAGAAATTGTTTTATGGATTTAAGGTATCCCTTATGGCATGATACTTTTGTAGTTCTAGACAAGGTCATAATGACAGATAAATGTAGGGCAGCCTTATGGTATACCTCTCATGTGGAAATTAAGAATTCAGAACTCTTAGGGATTAAGGCAGTAAGAGAGTGTAACGATATTGAACTTGTGGATACAAAAATAGTTTCACCTGAATTTGGATGGCGTAGCAATAATATTTATGGTAAAAATATAGATGTAGAAGGGGAATATCTCTTTTTTGAGGCTAAAAGGCTTAACTTAAAGAAGATGGAATTTAAAGGAAAATATTCTTTTCAATATGTAGAGGACATGCTTATAGAAGGAAGTAATTTAGATACTAAGGATGCCTTTTGGCATTCTAAAAATGTTACAGTTAAAAACTCTGTTTTAAAAGGGGAATATTTAGCTTGGTATTCTGAGAATTTAACCTTGATTAATTGTAAAATTATAGGTACCCAACCTTTATGTTACTGCAAGAATTTAAAGCTATTAGATTGTGAAATGATAGATACAGATTTAGCCTTTGAATATTCAGATGTAGAAGCTTCAATCAAGGGTTCAATTGTTTCTGTTAAGAATCCTAAATCAGGAACAATAATGGCAGATGATATAAAAGAAATTATCCTTACTGAGGATAAAAAATATCCTTCTCTAGCAAATATTAAAATTAGAGAAAAGGTACACTCTTAAGCAAAAAACTTAAGAGTCAGATTGTTGACAAAGGCACTATTTTATCTAAAAGAGAATAAGGTAGTGCTTTTATTATGCTTCAATATAATAAAAAATGATTTGAAAAATAATCAAATCAAGGACTGTATTGGTAAATTTAATTGAATTTACTCTATCTTAGGCATACTTTGCCTTCCATAAGGCGAATTTCTTGAAATTCATGCACGCAAAAATTAGCAAGAGACTTTGTGTCACTCGCTTGATTCCTCTATATCTTGTAAATCTTAATCCAAAGTTTTCCTTCCCATCTGCGAAACATCTCTCTATCGTTTCTTTTCTCTTGGAATAGATTTCTTTAGTTCCTATTTCATATCTTATATCTGCACAGGTTTCTAAGTATTCATTCCATACATGCTGTGTTACTATTTTTGTATGATTTTTGCTTGTTGTACACTGGTTTATATATGGACATTTTTCACATACTTTAGGATTTGATTTATATTCTCTATATCCTGTCTTATTCGTAGTAGTATATCTTAAGAATTCATTGTTTGGACATATATAGGCATCATAATACTCGTCATACACATATTCGTGTTTTTTAAAGAAGCCTTTTTTGGTCATTGGTCTTTTATATGGGACCAATATCTTTTTCCCATCATCTAGTATCGTCTTGGCTACTCCTGGTGTTCTATATCCTGCATCTAAACATACTAGCTTTGTCTGTTTATATAACTCCGTTTTCTTATATTGTTCATAGAGCCCTTTAAAGGTTATGGAGTCATGTTTATTTCCACTGGTTATATATGTTTCTAATATAAATCCATTCTTATCACAAAAGGCTGAGGCTGAATACGCAAATTGTTCTTCATGTTTTCCTTTGTGATAATACCCACTATCTGGATCTACTTTACTTTCTATGATATGCTTATATTTGATTCTTGAATCTAGTTCTTTGATTTCCCCTGTCTCTTGATTATAGGTTACTAGTTTCTTTTTTTCCTCTTCACTGATGATTTCTATTAGCTCATCTTCATTACTTTCTTTTGTTAACTCATCATCACATTCTAATGTATTGTTTTTATTTGGTGTATCTTCATCATCATCTTCAAAGTCTATCTCTTTTTTTCCATGACTTAATCTATCCTTGTTGATATCTTTCTTTAGGTCCTCATAGTATAGATTTTCTGTATATTGTACGATTTTATCTTGATGTTTTTTCTTATTCGCACTCGCCTTGACATGCGTAGAATCTCCAAAGATGTTTTCTGGATCTATAAATCCAAACTCATACGCTTCTTTTACTATATGTGTAAATATTTCTTTAAATAGGTTTGTTTCTAAAAACTTTCTTCTTAGGTTTTGAGAGAATGTTGAGTGATCAGGTACCTTCTCATCTAGGTTGATTCTTAAAAACCATCGATACGCTATATCTGTTTGACATCTTTCACATGTCTTTCTTATGGAGTGTATTCCTTCTATATAATTTAAAAATATCATTTTAAATAATACAATTGGATCTATGGATGGCTTTCCGGTAGTAGAATACAAGTGTTCAACTAATGGATAGATAAATTTCCAATCCACAGCTTGATCATAGGCTCTAATTTTATGGTCTTGGGGAACTAGCTCTTCTAGAGTTGAAAATATCATATTGAACTTCCCTATATTTTCTTTTTTGGTCATCATTTTTATCACTCATTTCTATATCTATATTATACCATTTTTTACCTCCTTTTGGTAGTTTTACTTTTCCACTGTATAACTTTTGAGTCAAAAAAAGACTGTTGACTTTTTTCTTTGTCAACAGTCTGAAGGAAATCTTTCGATTTCCCTTATTCCTATTCAACTATTGTCATACCATAATCAGAATAAACTAATCCAAGGCCAACATAATATGTACCCTCTGTATCTTTAGATTCAAAGTTGATACGCTCTATTTTCCCTGATTCATCTAAAATGAATTCTATACCTGTAAAAGTTACTCCTAACATTTCTTCAATATCATAATAGAAAGCAAACTCCTTTATAGAAAGATCCTTTACTGAAATATAGAAGGAATTATGGAAGGTATCATAGGAAACCTTAGTTAGATTAACCTTAGAGAAATCAAGTACAGGTAAATAATAATTAAAGCTTACCTCTTCCTTGTTATCACTATGAAATGGTATTTCTACATAGGTGCCATCCTTTAATTCAAAATACTTACCATTCTCTATTTTATAATAGTCTGTAATCAGTGTATAATCTTGATATACTGTCGTTTTCACCTTTTCATCTGCAAAGTAGAAGGTTGATCCGCTATATTCATCATAAATGGTTACATTGCTGTAAGAATTCTTGAAGGCTTGATTTAATGTATTTTGTTGTTCTGTCGTCATTGTTGTTAAAACTGAAGCTTGATCTAAAGGAATTTCTACAACAGCTTCATCAATCTTAGAATATATATAGGATTCCTCTATATAATAGGTTCCTGATGCTGCATCTACCTTTGTAATTAAATCTATTCTTTCTACTTTTCCTTCTTTATCTAAGGTAAGGACAAGGCTAATTAAATTTGCTGATTGCAAATTGGTGAAATTCTTTGTTTCTGTTTTTAATCCTGTAGGAGTACAAACATATTTATCTCCTACCATACCAAAGGAAGTTACAGATAAGGAAAGCTTGGATGGCGAAACTGCAAGAGGCATATAATTTATAATTTCCTGTTGGGTTGTCAGCTCTGTTTTTACATATCTCTTGTTCTCGTCAACCTCATATATATAGTATTTACGATTATTATTTAAATCTTCAATATCAAAGTAATAGTTGAAGGTGTTATTTTGGTATCCACTTACTGTTTGATGAATTAAATAACTATAGCCATTAACAGAATCCTTCTCGTGAATAACAGAATATCCATCCTTTTCGTTATAATTATATTCAAATTCATAATTTGTATAAGGCGTACTCAAGGCCTTATTTAAGGTTTGTTTTTGTAAATCATTTAATGGGGCTGCTAAATTTGGATCAATATGCTCTGGCACCTTGACATAATCAGGAGCTACATCAGGTAAATCTACAGTTGTTGTCCCAAGACCACTATAGCTGTACTTAATAACACAACTGAAATTACCATAATCATCTGCAGAATCATAGGTTCCTACAATTTCTTTAAGAGTATCTCCTTCTAGCTTAAGGATTACAGAAGTAAATACTGCATTATCATCTGATAAATTAAATATTTTCTGTCCAACTAAATCTACTCTTGTAGGAATACATTCTAGCTTACCATCTTTGACCTCAAATTCACTCGTTTGTAAAGAGAAGCTTTGTGGGGTAACAAATTTTTCAAAATAATCTGCATATACATATTCATTGTTGTAATCCTTAGCCTCCCATTGCTGATAAGTTAAGGGTGTATTACTCCAAGTGCTTCCACTTTTACGATATAAGAAAACATATTCAGATTGCTTATCAACATAGAACTCCATATTCTTATTTTCTGTATCCTCATAAACTATATGATATGTATCTCCCTCTATATAGTTTGTTTCATGAATCTCAAAATCACTTTCTACTTCTGTGCCATCTCCACTTGTAATCGTTCCTGTAAATGCTTGATCCATTTGGAAGGTAACCTTGGTATAGTCCTTTTTTAGAGCATTTTCTAAAGAGATGAGCAAAGGATCCTTTTCATCAACAATAGGCTGATCTGTCTTTTTATCGACCACAGTTAATACTAATTCAAAGGATGTTCCATCATAAGTAATTTTATATTTGATTTCTCCCTTAGTGTTTGTACTGCCAGAAATTATAGCCAAATTAACATCTGCCTTATCAATTGCCGTTTCCCCATCTAAAATGGTAAAATAATCTCTTGGATTAAAATTTTGACCAACCTCTACTGTCAATTTATCACTATACTCTATTTTATATTCCTTTTTAGGATTTTGCTTTTCTTCACAACCTGTTGCCATTAATAAAACAAACACTGTGAAGAAGAATACTATAATTTTTTTCACTTTTATCCCTCCGTCATTTCAACCAAAAATATAGGATTAAAAAGCAGATACCAAAGCCGATAAGAACACAGATTAGTCTAGGTAGCATAATCTGAAAAAGTGCTCTGCGCATTGCCTTTTTTTCTTTTTTATTAATATCTAAGGACTCTTCTTTTTTATGCTCCTGTTGTGCATATACCCCATTCATAGGATAGAGAGTTCTTCCATCATCCTCTTTATAAATTATCTTTTTCTTCTTTTGTTTCATCCACTTGCTCCTGATATAAATGGCATGCTACATAATGTCCATCATCCATTTGCTTAAGCTGCGGTGTTTTTTCCTTACATATCTCCATACAGCGACTACATCTCGTATGAAACTTACATCCCTTTGGTGGATTCGCAGGAGAAGGTAAATCTCCTTCTAAAATGATACGCTTCATTTTCACTGTCGGATCAGGAATAGGAACTGCTGAAAATAATGCCTCTGTATAAGGATGAAGTGGAGTAGCAAAGATATCCTTTTTACTTCCAATTTCAACTAATGAACCTAAATACATTACTGCAATTGTATCAGAAATATATTTTACAACAGAAAGATCATGAGATATGAAGATATAGGTTAAATTAGATTCCTTTTGTAATTTTTTAAGAAGATTTATGATTTGCGCCTGAATAGAAACATCTAATGCACTTACTGGTTCATCACAGACTACAAGCTTTGGCTTTACAGCAAGAGCTCTAGCAATACAAATTCTTTGACGCTGTCCTCCAGAGAATTCATGAGGATATCTATCATAATAGTGTCGCTGCAGTCCACATTTTTCCATAATTTGGAAGGTATATTCTCTTACATCCTCCTTAGGTACAATGTGATGTGCACGAACGGCTTCTGAAATAATTGCACCTATCGTCATCTTAGGAGATAAAGAAGAATATGGATCTTGGAAAATTAACTGCATATCACAGCGAAGCTTTCTTAGATTTTTCCCCTTTACTTGGCTAACATCTTTTCCCTCAAAAAATATATCACCTGCAGTTTTTTTATATAGCTTTAATATCGTTCTTCCTAATGTTGTCTTTCCACAGCCTGATTCTCCAACGACACCGATTGTTTTTCCCTTTTCTAATTTAAAGGAAACTCCATCAACAGCATGAACAAATCTTATGGGTTTTCCAAAAAAGTTTGTAGCAATTGGGAAGTACTGCTTTAAGTTTTCTACCTTTAAAATATAATCTATTTCTTCTATTGTGTACTTCTTCGTACCTAGCTTAAAGATAAGCTTGTCTTCAATAAATTCTGGATGTATCAATTTTTCTTGATAGCGAATTCCTTCTGCATAAATAATTAATACTGTATCATCCTCAGCAATATATTTACCTAAAAATCTTTGATAGGAACAATCAAAATAGGGAACATCTTCAACTTTTGTAAATTCTTTTTTAAAATCCTTGCCAGAAAGAATCAAGTCTTGTATAAGGGAAGGATTTTGAATTTCTAATGTTTCATTCATTTTTTAATTCCTCCTCATACAGATGACAATATACACTATGTGTTTTTGTCACCTTTATTTCTTCTGGATAATACCATCCACATTTTTCCTTGCATTCTCCACAACGGTCTTTAAAAAAACAATGATTTGGCATATTAATTGGGTTAGGAACATTTCCAGGAATACTATATAACGGTTCTTCCGTATTAGAGGTTACCAATGGTTTTGATTTTTGTAAGCCCTTAGTATAAGGATGAAGAGGATTGGCAAATATTTCTTCCACAGTTCCCTTTTCTATAATTCTTCCTGCATACATGACTACAACATAATCTACCATTTCAGCAATCACACCTAAATCATGAGTGATGAGAACAATAGAGGCCTGTGTTTTTTTCTGAATATTCTTTAATAAATCTAAGATTTGAGCTTGTATTGTTACATCTAATGCTGTGGTTGGCTCATCTGCTATAATAAGCTTGGGATTTACCGCTAATGCCATTGCAATCATAACTCTTTGTCTCATACCACCAGATAATTGATGAGGATATCTTTTATAAACCTCCTCAGGCATGGGAATTCCTACTAATTTAAGCATTTCAATAGAATGCTCCTTAGCCTGTTCTTTTTTCGCTTTTTTCATTTCGGCATTATGCAAAAGCACAACCTCATCTAGCTGATATCCAATGGTAAAAACAGGATTTAAAGAGGTCATAGGCTCTTGAAAGATCATTGTTATATCTTTACCACGAATATGATACATTTCCTTTGTAGGCATAGCTGCAATATTATAGGCAAGTGCATTTCCGTCCTTATCCTCCTGATCAATATTGAACCTAATTTCTCCTTCTACGATTTGTCCTTGAGGAGCTTGGACCAATTGCATAATAGAAAGACTTGTAACACTTTTACCACAGCCTGATTCTCCTACTAAGCCAACAATTTTATTTTTAGGAACATCAAAAGAAATTCCGTTAACTGATTTTACTACACCATTATCAGTAAAAAAATAGGTGTGTAGGTTGTCAATCTCTAAAGCATTTTGAGAATCTTTCATTGTTGTGGTATAAGCCTCTTTAGAAACCTTTGCCTTTTTTTTCTTTTCATATTCCTTTGTAATCTTAAAATTACTTTTTATAATGGCTCTACTTTCCTTATAAGAAAGCGTATGCGTATTCTTTTCTTTTTTAAACTTGAATAACTTCTTCATACTCTTACCTCTTCATCTTAGGATCCATGGCATCTCTTAAGCCGTCTCCCACGAAATTAAAGCCTAAAACTGCAACTACTATTAAAAATCCAGCAGGAATCCATAAGAATGGATAATTAGCAAGAACCGTTGGATCATTAGCTGATGAAATCATAGTTCCCCAAGCAGCATATGGAATTGGAATACCTAGATTTAAATAACTCAAGGTTGACTCATATAAAATAATACTTCCTAATCCTAAAGTCATGGAAACGATAAGCTGTGGCATAACATTAGGAATTAAGTGCTTAAATATTCTTTTACGAATTGGTAATCCCATAACCTCAGTAGCAACCATAAATTCCTGTTCACGTAAGGAAAGAATTTGTCCTCTAACCATACGCGCAGTACCACTCCAGCCAAAGATTGTTAAAATAACCATTAAATAATAAATGCGAACCTTAGGATCTATTTCCCAGGATTTTAAAACTGCACTAGCTATCAATAAGATTGGAAGGGTTGGAATACAATTAAAGATATCAACAATACGCATAATTACCTGATCCACCCATTTTCCGAAATACCCAGCAATACCACCTAATACTACGCCTAATAGAGTTTCTAATATAACGACTACAAAGCCTAGGGTTAATGAAATCCTTCCTCCATACATCAAGCGAATGAATACATCCATTCCTTTCTCGTCTGTTCCTAAAAAATGTGAACTACTTGGAGCATCCTTAATATTTGTATACACTGTTTGTTCTATAATTTGATACGTCCAAATGGTTTCACCATTGGGTCCCTCAAAGCTAATGTAATCCACAACCTCTACTAAGGATAGGGTTTCATCTGTAGTAATTTCACCCCATTGATACCCACAAGCATGAAGCAAAACAGGTCCTAAAAAGGAAAAGGCAAATAAAAATACAAGCATTGCAACACCAACAATAGATAGCTTAGAGCGGAAAAATCTTCGAAATACTAGACGAAGTGGGGACATTTCTTTATATTGTACTTCTTGATTGTCCTCAGTTTCCTTTATCTCTTCAACAACTTCTTTTTCCATCTGCCTCACCTACTTTCCTAACTTAACTCTTGGATCTACTACTGCATACATTAGGTCTGATAGTAAGGTTCCAATTACTGTCAATATAGCTAAAAACATATTGTATCCCATAACAAACGGAATATCTCCTTGCTGTAAAGCCTTATAAGCTAGTCTTCCAATACCATCAATAGCAAAAACCTCTTCTGTAATCATAGCTCCACCGAATAAGGATGGTAAGATACCTGCTAGCATGGTTACTAAGGGAATCATTGTATTTCTAAAGGCATGTACATAAATCACTCGTTTTTCTGATAAGCCCTTAGCTCTTGCTGTTCTAATATAATCAGCATTTAATACATCTAGCATATTCGTTCTCGTATAGCGCATTAAGCCTCCGATAGAAAGAACAACAAGAACTACCATTGGTAAAACCAAATGATGTGCCATATCTAAATAATATCTTACATTGTCTATAAAACCATCGCCATAGGATTGAGAGGCATCTACAAGTCCGCTTACTGGAAACCATCCTAAATCCGAAGCAAATACCTTAATTAATAATGCTGCAAAGAAATAAGAGGGTAAGGAAATACCTATCATCGCTAAAATAGTAACCGTGTAATCTCGAATAGAATATTGGTGCGTTGCAGAGGAAATACCTAAAGGAATAGAGATCAAAAACTGGAAAATCATTGCAATAAATGCTATTACAAAGGATATCCACATGTTTTCTGCTATTACGCTAGAAACATCCTTTTTATAGATAAAAGAGGTTCCTAAATCTCCTTTAAATAAATTTCCTAGCCATCCAAAATACCCTTTTAGAATTCCTAAAAATGAATTATCTGCAAGACCATATAGAGCTTTAAAATCATTGATTTGCTCCATAGTGATGGTTCCCTGACCCAACTGAGCTGAAAAGCTATTTTCCAGATAATCTGTTGGCATTAAACGAACCAAGAAATAGATAATCATAGAAACACCAACTAAAATAATGATGGATAGTCCTAATCGTTTTATAATATATTTCAGCATATGCCTACCCCCTTATGCCTTAAAATTTTTTAAATTAATTTTCGTTTAAGCTTAATTCCCAAATACGACTGATTGGTCCATTGTAAGGAGTAATATCCTCCTTTGGTGTCATGGAATTCACATCAATAATTTTAGTATTATAAGCGTATAAATCAGATCTTTGATAGGTTGGAAGCTCGACAGCCAAATCCATTACTATATCTAAAGCCTGAGCATAAATTGCCTTTCTTTGTGATTCAACTAATGTTTCACGTGCCTTATCAATCAAATCAGATAATTCAACAACCTTACCATATTCATAATCATATTTCTTACGATTATTTTTGATAGCCTTATAGCCCCAGTTTGTCGTAGATGTTGCAGTGGAATCCATATGGTATACCTGATACATATCAGGATCTACTGCTGCACTCCATGCTGCTGCCCAAACTGTCAAGCTTCCTTGATTTAATTTCTTTAAAGCATCGTTATCTGGATAGATAGAAATATCAAATCCGTGAGCATTAAGTATTTCGGATGCACGCTTTAAAGCTAAATATGCAGGATGATCTGTTGTATCTCCAGCAATGGTAAATGTATATTTTAAAGTATGACCATTCTTTGTGTATACCCCATTCTTATTTTTAACATAACCAGCTTCCTTAACTAGCTTTTCAGATTGTTCTCCACTTGCATCAAACTTATAGTACTGATCTGTAAGATTATCTGGATAAGCCCAGCTAGCCTTTGTCATTGGACGATAGATAGCAGAAGCATAGCCTGGATAATAATCTAAGCAAAGCTGAATGTTTATAGCATGCATAATTGCTCTTCTTACTGCAACATCAGGAATTTTTGCAGCATTTATACCAATATAACCATATCCATTTGTCATTACATAATTGGAATCATACCCCTTTGATTTATTAGCATTTAAATCATCTATGATTTCCTGCTTACAGGATGGTTCAATAAAATGTACTTGATTTGCATATAATGCACTCATCAATTGATTGGTTGAAATTACCTGATAATTGATATAACGAATTTTTGGCTTTCCCATAAGGAAGTAATCGTTTCTTTCAAAGTAAACAACATTATGCTCATAAAAGCTAGCTCCTGTTGCATTAGAGGATTCTCCAGATTTTGTACTAGCCTTATAAGCACCAGCTCCTACAGGAAGTCCAATCTTACTTTGATTTTTAATAACCTCATCCTGGAAGGCTTGGGAAGAATACTCTACTCCAAAATTTTCTTCATAATCAAATTTATCTATCAATTCCTTAGAAGAATAGTAATACATAGGTGCAATAGAAATTCCAAAATTCCAGATAGCCTTTGGATCGACACCATAAATGGTAATTTCTAATACCTCATTAGAGGAATTTACAGAGCCATCAGAAGCATAGGTTGGAGTCTCATATCTTGTATTATTCACAGTTACAGCCTCTGTACGATTAGCAAAACGAATTCCAGAAATATTTTTATAGGAGCGTTCTGTTTCCTTAAAATATTTATCCTTCTCTAGATTTGCAAAATATTCTCTTAAATTTGTTGCAGTTTGATAAGCGCTAATAACAGAAACGATATCCTTAGGAATTACGGTATTATATACCATATCAATTGCCTTTTCTCGGTTCCATTTGCTACTATCCTCACCATAAGAATAATCAAACTTGTAATCATCCTTATTCCATTGAATATACCCCTCAGCATAAAGGAAAGCTTCTGTATCATTAGATAGGCTAACCTCCTTACCATTACGATCCGTATATTTAATAGAATCATAAGAATCCATATTATTTGTATAATCATCCTCTAACTCTTTTTTAAACATCTCACAGGCTCTATCAAAATCCTCAACGACAGTCTCATATTCCTCGCCAAAAGCCTCTGCTTCTTCCTTTAAATATTTTTTAAAATCATCATAGCTTAGAGTTTCCTTATGGCTATCCCAAACAATCTCAGCAATATCAGTTAAACGCAAAACTCTATCATCAGCTAAATTCATAAAATTTTCATTAAAGGAATCTTGAGCAGCTTCATTTATAGTTTGCGTTCTATATTCCTTCAAACCGACAATATCTGTAGAATACAAAGTGGCAGAACCATAATAAAGGGGATCTAAATATTCATAAAAATTAAATAATACATCCTTCATTGTCAATGGACTATTGTTGCTAAAACGAACATCATTTTTCAAAACAAATTGATAGGTTGTAGCATCCTTTCCATTAACCTTTGTAGCCTTCTCTGCATAATCTAATACAATTACAGGCTCATCATTTCCATAGGCAACCTTACCATTCTTATCACTTCCTAGCATGGAAATTTGTGTCATTCCCACAATATTACTATCTGTTGCTGAAGTGGAATAAAATGGATTAAATACACCATCTAATTCTTGAGTTGCAAGCACCAATCTAGTACTTTCATTACTAATCTTTTGATCTGTAGTACAAGCAACTAGGCTTATCCCACAGGTTGCAGCCATAGCTGCAATTAACAATCTTTTAAAGTTCATCTTTTACTCCTCCTTAGTCTCTTAAATCCTCTACCACATAAGATGAATTGAAATCCTTTATTATCAAATTTGCATTTGAAGAATCATAAACTGCTTTTTCTGTTTCGATGGACATTGCTCCTCCAGAGGATATAATTAATCCTGCTGGAACAATGATTTTTGCATTCGTTACCCTAACATTTTCTATCGTTACAGTTCCTGTTGCTTCTCCTGCAAGACCAGCGATTCTAAGCTCTCGTAGAGTTCTCGTAGGAATTTCAATGAATGCATTGTCGAAAATCACATTCTTAATTTTAGCGCCATCCAGTAAAGAAGAGAAAATAGAATATTTTAAAATTGGACGATTTGCAGCCTCTATTTTAAAATTTCCTATGGTATATCCATTTCCCTCTAATTCTTTATCAAATTCTCTAGCAAATTTTAAAGCATTACCACCACAATCTATAGAATTGAGCAAGTATATATTTCCCGTAGCTTTAATCAATTCCTCGTAAGTAGATACTAGAGTATAAACTCCCTTGATATATTTCACATATACCTTAATATCTAAACTCTCCTCGCCACCTGGATGCTTATACTTCTCATTCCAAGGTTTTTTCAAATCTTTATCCTGGTAAAATCCAAAGGCAGTATAATTTTCTCTCGTATTTGCCTGATTGAGAAAATCTGCAAATTCTTCTTGTGCTTCTACACGATAGGTATATAAGCTTTTTTCTTCCTTAGTTTCTTCATCCACATAGGTTAAAGTATAGGTATATTTGATGGTAACTCCCCATTTCGCATATAGGGTTGTATCCTCTATTACCTTGTCTTTTCCAAAGTACCAAGGAATAGTTAAGTCCTTATCCTTGTACCAACCTAAGAAATCAAAGCCTTCCTTTTTTAAAACACAATTCGGTAAATCGGTTGGATCACAAATAAAGCTACCTGGTTCAAATGCATATTTTATAGAATCCTTAACATCCGTAACGGCATTTGTAAAAATTCCACCATTGAAGTCAAAGATAACTGTAGATGTATACCCTTTATCCTTATAATTTTGTGTCTTTTCTTTACAGGAGCATAGCCATAGGCACAAGCACATAGACAACAAAAATATTATTTTTTTCAAGAGAAATCACTCCCTTTCTTTCTGCTTTCTTTTCTTTTGTAAGATTATAAAGCCAAGGATTCCTGCCGCAATAAGCATAGTTCCACCTAAGACAGAACATACTATTACAATCCAATTGGTAGAAGCAGGTTTTGCTTCTTCCACATCTGTCTTATAAGCATTTTTATAGGAATCGTATTCTTTAGAAAAATCTATTTCTTCATCTAACTCTTCTTCTAAAGCAGATATTTTTTCATAAAGCACAGCCTGATTTGTGACTAATACTTTTTCTGCTTCTGTCAATTTAGAATAAGCGTTATATGCATCTCTAATGCGATCATAGCTATATTTAGAATTATCTACATCAAATAGCTGTTCTAGTTTTCTTGTCACTATAGAGGCGTTTAATTGCTCTTTCGCCTTTAAATATTTAGCTAATACCGCTTCTTGAACATCAGTTAATTCTGTTGAAGAAGCAAGTAAAGAATTATAATAGAATTCTATTTCTCCAATTTGATCTGCATGCTTCCATGTAATAGTAGTTGGAATATACTTACAAAGCTCTGTAAACCAATAGGCATTTTTTCCAATAGCTTTTCCACTTGTAATTCGTACTCCATTCTCATCTACCTTATCATCAAAATATGTTTTATACAGCAAGGTGTCATAGCCTTCACTATTTTCTGGATATACATAAACAAGTCCCGTAACCTGTCCAACAGTACCAACAAAATTTTGATAATTTAAAGGACTTAAAATTACACCAGCTGCATTAAAATAATAATCATATTTATACAATTCATCAAACTTTGGGAAGGTTTCTGGATTAGGTGCAATTTCTAAGGTCATCGTTACTTCTAAGGTTGGAGCAAAATAAGATTTAAAAATAACCTCTTTCAAATTAGGTGTATTATAGAAGCCAAAATTTCCTATAGTTTTCAAGGTAGAAGGTAAGGTTAAGGTTTCTAAATAAGAGTTTCCACTACAAGCATAATATTCAATACGCTCAGTACCCTCCATTACTATAAAATTCTTATCTTGCTTTGCAGATGGATAAGCGGATAAAACATAGCCCATACTAGGAAGCTTTACATATAAAACTCCTTTATCTACTATAGCATTTTCAAATTTCATATCTTCTTTCTTTTCCGTACCCTCTAAGGCATAGAATCTCTCTAAATTTAGCATTCCCATAAAGGATAAATATTCAACGGTATTTAAGGTTTCAGGAATCATAAATTCATTTAGCTTGGTCGCATAGAAGGCATTAGCCCCAATAGATTGTACCTTAGGTAGGAGTAGGTCTGTTAAGCTAGAACAGCCATAGAAAGTATATCCCTCAACAACTTCCACATTCAAGGCATTTACACTTGTTACTGAGGTCATACCATAAAAGGCTCTACTTCTTAACACCTTAGCAGAAGGAATATTTAAGGTTTGTACAGCAGTTTGATGCAAGCATCCAGCTTCAAACTCCTCAATATATTCCAGATTAATATCAACTAATTTTTCACATCCAAAGAAAATGGATTCAGACAAATTCTTTAATTTTTCTCCCAAAACTACTTTTTCTAAAGAGGTACAATAAGCAAAAGCCTGCATCTGGATAGATTCAACACTACTTAAATCTACCTCCTTTAAGGATGCATTTCCATAAAAACAATCTATTCCAATTTCTTTTAAAGTTGTAGGGAAGAAAACAGATTCAATTAAGCCTCCCTTACCCCCACTAGAGTATTGAGCAAATGCTCCTTCTCCTAAAGATATTACCATAGGCATTAGGACTGTTTTTAAGGATTTACAATCAGAAAAAGCCCCCTGTTCAACAACCGTTATATTTTCTAGATTTGCTTCCTCTAAAGAATGGCAATAAAAGAAAGCGAACTCTCCTATTGTTCCAACAGCCTTGGATAAATCGATGCTTCTTAAAGAGGTACAACGATAGAAGGCAGCTGCTTCAATCGTTACATTTCCCTTTTGTGGCATATTCACCATTACCAAAGGAGTCTCTTGGAAAGCAGATTTACCTATTCTTGTATTTTCACCTAAAGTAACCTCTGTTAAATTTAAACATTTATAGAAGGCGCCTGTTCCAAGAATAGCATTTTTAGGTAATGTAACTTTATTTACATTGGTACCTGTTAGAGCATATTGTCCTAAAGAGGTTACCTGCTCTAAATTAATATCTCTTAATTTATTACATTGATAAAAGGCAAATTCTTCAATTTCTATCTCATGGTTAGGAAGGGTAACAGAAACTAAATTATCACATTCAGCAAATGCATTTGCACTAATCCTTTTTAATTTAGAATCCTCTGAACAGATTAAGGAGATAAGACTACTATTTAAGAAAGCTCCTTCTCCAATTACCTCTACACTACTAGGAAGGGTATAGTTAGTCAAGCTAACACCTGGGGAAATCATATGCAGGGTCTTCATATCCTTATCAAATAAAACATTCCGATTTACAGTATAATATTTTGAACCACTTGCATAAATATTTCTTAATCCCGTACAATCTCTAAAAGCAGAAACCCCCATATGTAAAATTCTTGTATTTTCTTCAAAAATTAAATTGATAATTCCCGTTTTTTCAAATGCAAAGTCATCAAGCTCTACATCTGAGGAAGGAAGAGTAAAGTTTTTAAGAGCACTACAATTGTAGAAGGCTCTAGGGGCAATAAGCTCTACTCCCTTCTCAAAGCTAACATTAGATAAAGCGGTACAATTGGCAAAGGCACCTTCGCCTAGATAAACCAAATCCCCCTTTACAATGACGGATTGCAATCTTTTACAATCCTTAAATGCATAATCTGGAATTCGATTTCCAAAAATTTCTACAGAGCTAATCCGTGTATTTTCAAAGAAGTTATCAGCTAGCTTTGTCCATTCTCCTAATAGAACCGTTGTCAATCTTGCACAGTTTGCAAAGGCACTTTCTCCTGCTCGCTTTAATTCTCTTAAGTCTACGGATTGAATATATTTACAATTTGTAAAAGCATATTCGCCAATCGTATTTGCATTTAGCGTGTTAGCCTCTAACAAGCGTTCACAATCATAAAAGGCCTTCGCACCTATAACAACTACATCCTCTAAATTGATTTCCTCTAAGGACTTGTTAGTATAAAAGGCATATTCCATTATTTTGGTTGTAGAGGAAGGCAAGGTTACCTTTCTTAAGGCTGTACAATTATAGAAGGCATATTTTCTAATTTCCTCCACTCCTTCTGGGATAACAACACTTGTAATTGTATGGTTTCCAATAGGAGTTTTTTTATCATCTAAATCATCACTATCTGTATCCTTATCATTCTCTAAAATGTAGTGAGAAAACGCAAAGGATTCAATATATAAAATTCCTTCATCCTCTGGGATAACCACCTCACCACCTTTACCCTTATATTCCATAAGCGTACGGTTTTCTATTATAAATTCACTTTTTACCTCTATGGAACAGCGCGCCGTAATTGTAGAGGCTTTGCCATCTATGATAACCTTAAGCGTGATTCTTGTTTTACCTTCAGCAATTGCAGTAACTACACCATTTTCATCTACTGTTGCTACACGCTCATTAGAAGAGCTCCATTCTAGCTGATATCTAGATGGATCTAGATTCCATGGATTCATTTTAAAGTGAAGTTGTACCTGCTCTGTAGGATAAAAGGCTATAGCTTTAGTTCCATCAAAATAGTTGACGGAGCCTGATTTTCCTATTTCAGAAAAATCATTATCGCCCTCAAATGCAAATAAAGTATCATAGGAGGTAAACTCTAGTTCTGTCAAATCAACTTTTTCACTAGAATTCAAATTACCCGAATTTATCTTATCACTTACATGAATGACAATATTGATATTTTTTCCTGTAGTTAGGCTTGTACAACGAATTGTTGCACTTCCGCTCTTTAACCCCTCAATTTGGCCTCTGGAAACTTTTACAACAGCTTCATTTGTTGAGCTCCATTGTAAATTTTTTAAATAGTCTTTAACAATTTCTTCATTACCAACTACACGAATATAGTCTGTCAAATCTAAAGTGTCATGAATATCAATAGTTAAAACATCCTTTGTAAAGGCAAGATTTTTACTATCTAATTCTGGTAAGCATATCTGATAGATATTAGAATTCATTGCATAATCGTCAATATAGAAAGTTAATCCTTCACTTAAATTTGTATTATATATTAAATCTATATAATCCGTAATCTCTACTGTAACTACAGTATCTGTTCCTCTTTCTGTTTGATACACTGGAATAGGATGCTCAGTTAAAGAGGCATAGGTCATGGAGCCTGTTAAAGAATTGGTATAAAGAGAAATAGGGCGAACAGATTGAACATAGTGATTATCATAAACGGTCAAATCAACATAATATCTGTCCTTTTTATCTACACGATCATACTCCTTTTTAAATTCCGCATTTTTCAAAATCGGAGCTTCATAATCTACATAGAAAGAGAAACTAAAGGAATCTCTTAAATTATTTTCTGTAGAACTCCAATCTAGCTTTGCTTGCATCTTTACCTCATAATGCGTATTGTTATCTAATAACGCATCCGTCATTTCTAATTCAATTGGTGTGACATGAGGAAATTGTATTCCATTGTAATGCGCTTTATAGCAATTATATTGCGTATCCTTCCAAACGATTTCATTTGTAGCTGTATTTCGGATGGAGATATCTAACTCCTTTGCACCACGTAAAAGACCTGCAAAAACAGCGTAAATACCACTGATAGAATCCTTATAATAGGAAATAGCTATATGCTCTTGTGTAGCAGGAATTGCATCATATTTTGTAGTATCTATATCATAAATATAGCTTCCTAGAGGAATGATATAATCATAATAATATCTACCAAGTGGAGTAGTCGCATAATAATCTGCCTTGATACGATCATCGTCATCAATTGACTGATCATAGGCCTCAGATTCAACCTCATAATATGTTTTATCAAAGATCGGAGCTACAGACCAATCTCCAAAAAAGGCAAGGAGTGGAATATTTAAATCCGTTCCATCCTCCGTTTTTAAACAGATAAAGCCCTCAACATACATTCCATTTTCAAAGTTTTGATTGAGATAGGATTTATCCTTTTTTGATAAGGTGATTTTTGCAGTAATTATACAATCTCCATTAGCGTCTAAGGAAACCTGTTGTCCTGATAAAGACCCATTCCCCGTAAGACTATATTCCACCTTTGGATTTAACATGTAAGCCATCTCAGCTACATAATCAGGATCAGAAGATGATAAGGATTCTGTCATTATTAAGGAGGATAAATCATACTTTAAGGTTTTATTAGATAGGTTTTTCAAATGGAAACTTACCTCATATATCCCTGTGCGCTTAGGATCATCACCTAATTCAACTTTTGTTTTATTAGAATTTTCTACATATAGATAAGCATCTGTAGAAACAGATTTAGATAAGCTTGCTAATCCAGCACCTTGTTTTCTAGGGGAATATGGATTTCCCTTTTGATCTAGGGCTATTGTAGCCGTAGACATACATAATTGATTTACTAAATCTCTAATTTCTGTTGTAGAAAGATTAGGATACTTCTCCTTAACATATTGTCGAATTAATATGGTGATTCCACACATATTAGGAGAAGCCATAGATGTACCAGAAAGCTTATCATATCCACCACCAGGAATGGCAGACAATATATTCCCACCATGGGCTGTAATTTCTGGCTTTAGCTCAAGACTTGGCGTTGGTCCCCAGCTGGAGAAGTCAGACATAAAAGGACCTGCTTGATTATTAGCATTAAACTCTAAAACCCCTTCTGCTTTCTTAGCTAATATAACACCATCATCCTTAGAGATAGAAACTACTGGAATTTGAACATCATTTCCAACAGTCATAATGATATCTCCAAATACATTATTATAAACAATACATGCAATTGCACCTGCTTCTGCAGCATATTGTACCTTTTCTTCAAAGGAAATATCCCCACGCTTCACCAATGCAATTTTACCTTTGACATCTATTCCCATATAATTAGCAGTCATACCAACACCTGGTACTGTCACATAGTCATAGCTAACCGTCGTATTTCCTTCTACCCCTAGCATCTCAAAGAAATTATATTCTTTAGCAGATTGATTAAAGGATTCATGGAAGAAAACTGTTTGTTCTCCATTTGCTAGCATATATTTATCCTTATTTCCATTGATGGAAGCTACAGACATTGCCCCAGTATAGGTGGACGGTGCTCCTACAGTAGCAGAATCTGGATTTGACGTCTTATTCGTATTTCCAAAGGCTGAACCATAGGCGCTACTATAGTCATTAGACGCAGCTACTACTAAAGATATTCCAGCATCCTCGATTGCATCATAGATCTCATTTTTGTATTCTTGATCTACCTCTCTTGTAAAGCCACAAGAGGTTCCTAAAGACATATTAATAGCATCAACACCTAATAAAACAGAATCCTCTAGACCTGCAAGAATATCGCCATCATCTGCGCCATCCTTGTAATCAGAAAACACCTTCATAATAGCCAATTGTGCATCAATCGCTACTCCATGAATCGTAGAATCATAGCCACCAATGATACCAGCCACATGCGTACCATGCTCACTATGGTATGGCATAATATCTGGATCCTTGTCTGCATAGTCATAGCCGTAAGGTATCTTACTAGAGTAATAAACATCTCTTGTTTCTAAGCCCTCACTAAATCCACTTGCAACAGTAGTAGGTAAAATTCTACCAATATCCTCACGATCCATTAAAGGATCTTCCGTACTATGAGTAGTAAATGCTGTGTGTGTATAATCACAGCCCGTATCCAGGATAGCAACGATTGTTCCTTTTCCCGTATAAGAAACGTCACTACTATCAAATATTCCTGTATTATATACCTTCACTTCATTTGTAACAGCCATAGGAGACTTATAGGTATCAGAAATCATAACTCTTTCAATTCCTGAAAGCTTAGTTATACTTTCTAGCTTTGCATATGTCGTAGTAGCATAAATCCCATCTAAAATAGTTGAATAAGAATATTTAATATCCTTAACCAAATTAGAACTTAATAAATGATTTTTGATACCATTTTGTTTATGATTAAGCTTTTTTACAAAATCTAAACCCTCTTTAGATTTTGCATACTCACTGACATTTTCAAATTTAGCTTTTGTATCATTATAGTTAGATACAAGTGAATCATCAGAAAATGTTATAATAACATTAACCTCCTGATTCATATCAAAATTTTTTATTTTTTGTATTAAATCTTTATTGATTGAATCAATAAAATTCGCCTTAAAATCTGTATTGATTTTCTCAATGGAAAGCTTATTTCCATCCTCTATAGATAAATCATTAAGATTAGAAGGCGCTAAAGAACAGCTTGTAAGCACACCCACAAAGGTTACGCATAATAAGCCTATTTTTTTCATGATCTTCATATTATTGCCCCCGCTAATAAATATAAATTTTTTTATTCAATTTTTAAATCAATTGAATTAGACAACCAAAATAGCTGTCTAATTCAATTAAATTCTTAAACTATACTTGTTTTTTATAGGTTGAATATTGATAAGTACTTCCTCTTTCATAGGTAAGAGTTATATCATTTGCGTTTATCGTCAAATAATAGTACTCATAAGTATCTAAATATACATATTTTCCAACTGCTGGAAGAGTTATATTCTTCCAGGTTGTAGAGGAACCATACGTTATATTAAAGGTTCCATCTGCATTTTTAACAAAAGTCAAATCTTCTTTTACATAGGTTTCGGTATTACTTGTGGTCCATACACCCTCATAATCAATCTCTTCCATAATGGTTAAAGTAGCTGTTAGGGTTTCTGTATAATAGGTACAGGTGATTGTGTAGGTTCCTGCCACTGTAGAATCAAAGCCCTCAGGTAAGGTAATCATATCCTCTGTAATCGTATCAGCAACACCATTGTGCTTAGCCGTAAACATCCCAGAGGCTATAATATCCGCCTTGCCGTATCCAGACTGCGTATAGATATTTTTATTTGATCTTGATAAAGAATAATTCTCTATAACGGTAAAAGAAATATTAGCTACTAATTTTTTCCCATAAACCCATGCATATACTTCTACTGTATGAGGTCCTACTTCATTCTTTTGTTCTGTAGTCAAAGCTGTAACAAATTTAATATTTGTCCAATTTTTAGAAGTTCCATTTTCTCTTATTTCTGCTATAGTAGAAGCACTTGGACTTGTACCAGCCTTGGAAGAATAATTTTTGCTAACTAATTCTATTTTGGAATCATCATAATATGTAAAAGTTTTTCCTCGATAGCTGTATTCGACAGTAGTTTCACTTCCAAAGGTTATAGACTTTCCATTAGATTCCTCAAATATAAATGCGTTAAGATAGGAGGAAGAATTAAACTGTAATGCTCCTGTCTCCTCATCTACTACTAGACATTCATAGGAGGAAGGATCAGAGTATGGATTAATAGAAGATCCATAATAAACTTTCAATATTTTATCCTCTGCAAAAAGTCTTACATAATAGCTTCCATTCACATAAACTCCCTCATATTTGGTAACATCCACTTCCTTTGGTTTAGCATAGATTGTAGTATATGTATTCCAGCGACCATCTGTATAGGATAAAGTGATTTGTCCATTTTCAAGGATTTTAATCGCAATATCCTTACCATTGATGGTATATTCATTTCCAGATATAACATTAGTTAATATTGTTGAACCAATGGTTAGCTTTATTTTATCATCCAACAATTCCACATCAAATCCAGTACTAAAGTAAGTCCCATAGGAAGTATTTGTTTCTCCAGAAACATAGGCATAATGTCCTGTAGGATCAGAATTTATAGTTAATACTGCCGTTTGCGTTTGACCATGATAGGTACAAGTTATATTGTATGAGCCTGGAATCATAGAATCAAAATCATCTGGCAAGGTAATCATATCCTCTGTAATTACATCTATTACACCATTGTGTTTTGCTGTAAACATTCCTAAAGCTATAATTTCTGCTTTGCCAAAGCCTTCTTTTACAAATACAGACTTTTTAGAATAGGATAATGTAAAATCCTCAACCACTGTATAAGAAACCATTGTAGTCAATTTCTTACCATATACCCAAGCATAAACCTCAACTTGGTATACTCCTGGAACATTCTTTTGTTCAGCTGTTAAAGGAGTTACAAAGCTAATATTATTCCAATTTTTTACTATTCCATTTTCTTTTATAACCGCAAGGGAAGAAGCACTAAAATTAGAACCTGCCTTGGATTCATAGTTTTTAGAAACTAATTCTACCGTAGAATCATCATAGGCTGTAAAAGTTTTTCCTCGATAACTATAATCAACATAAGTTTCATTATCAAAGGTTATACTTTTTACTCCATCTCGTTCAGCAAAGGTAAACGCAAAGGTATAGGAGGAATATTTATATTGAGCTCTTAGGTTAGCCTCATCCTCTATAGTTACTTCATAAGCAGTAGGAGTTGAATAGGCATTAATGCTACTGCTATAATATACCTTTAAGGCGCCTTCTTCATTAAATATATTAACGTAATAGGAGGTATTGTAAACATATAGTCCAACCAATTGTTCAGCAAAGCTTTGTGCAGGTACAAATTCAGTTAAAGAATAGGTATGTTCTGTATCTACCACTAATGCTAAGCTATCTGATACTATCAATTCCACCCCATTAAATACCATTCTATCTAATACATATACAGCATCATATGTTGTAGCATCAAATACAACATCATGTATGGTAAATGCTTCTACTACAGTTACATAATAAGTTTCTTTATCATCTTCTATTGTCTTAGAAACCTTAAGCTTAATAGCATTGTCTTCATTTTGATAGATTTTATCTAAATAGCTAGTAAAATCCTTTGATTCTACCACATAGCCTTCCTTAACATAGGCTGTATTACTTCTTAATAAAACATTTCCATTATGATAGATATGAAATACCATATTGTTTATCGTAATAGTTTGCTCCTGCTGATTATAGGTATAAACTTCAAAATAGCTATTATTCATACGAATTGCATACCCTAATCCACTTATTCTATAGGTTGTAGACCCATTGGAATAGTTGCCCTGTAAGCCATCTAACTCTGTTATTTCGGTTAATGTTTTATCCTCAACTAAATAATATTTTTCTGTTTCGTCTGCAAAAATAAGTAAGATGTGAGTCAAATATTTTGTGATAGAGTACTGAACCTCTTGGTCATTATATTCTGCCTTTCCAAGAGTTCCATTTGTTGGACCAAATCCATCCAATACCAATTTATCCTCAGTACCAAAGACTAAATACTCTCCTGCAAAAGCTTTTCCAGCCTCTAGACTTCCCCAGGAGCTTCCCGCAAGACTTTTCACTTTAAATTTAACAACTTCATCATTAAAAGTAAGTGTAATCAATTCATCAACCCTAAATTCACCCTTAACAGTAGCTAAATAATCGTTGCCTTCTTTTTCCACCACACAGAAATTTTTATATTGATATACAGCAATATTATTATCACTATAATAAACTTTAGGCTCATCTGCTTTTACATAAATAGATACTACATCCTTCTGTATTAAGGTGATTACACCATCAACTAATGTGCCAGTATATGTAATTGGATCCCCTAAATTGTTAGTTTTAAATACTAAGGTTAAAAGATTATGTTCAAAGGTAACTGTACCTTGATATGTATCTGAACCATTGAATCTAGTTAAATGTCCATAATTGTCAATTACTAAATCCTTAACTGAACGATTATCTCCTGTATAATATACCCCTGCAATTGCCTTTGTATCTGGCAATATGATTTGGCTTAAAGTAGATGTTTCTTTCGTACGATCTGTAGCATCCTCATTTTTAAAATACTCTCTAACAAAGGTTAACGTTTCTTCTTTAGGATTGTAGCTAAAGGAGATAATATCTCCTCTATTTGCTGTACCAACCTTTATTTTTGAAGAGGTAAATTCATCCATAGTATACGTATAGCTTATGCCATTATATAACAAGCTCGTTTGGTTCAATTCAACAAAGGCATAAAAGCCGTCTTTAGACCATATTCCATACATAACCTCATAGTTAATTGTATATTTAGCATAAAATACTTTAGCTCCTGTAGAGCCTGTAGCAATTCCTTCTACTGGACACTCCAATTCTGCATCGGTATACCAGCCTTCAAAATGGTAGCCAGGTTTTTCAGCAGCCACTAAAATTACTTGATCCTCTATAGTATAGGTAGTAGGATTTTCTCCGTTAACCCCACCATTTAACTCGTAAGTAATTGCATATTGTTCTAGGCTAAATTTAGCATAAATTTCTTTATTTCCTGAGGCATCCGCTGAAATCTCTGTAATTTTTGATGCGTATGTATCATCAGTATACCAGCCTTCAAAATGATACCCCAATTTTGTCGCAGGTTTAAAGGTAACAATAGTACCCGTTGTATATCCAGCAGGATTTGCCTGATCGTTAATACCCCCATCCAAATGATAGGTAATGGTATAATCTACATGTTCCCATTTTACATATAATTCCAAGTCTCCTGTGGTTCCAAATTCAACAGCTGAAATTTCATTTTTAAAAGCTGCATCGGTATACCAGCCCTTAAATACCATATGTTCTCTTGCTGGTTTTTTAAAGGAAAAGGCATCTAAAACTGTATAGACTTCTGGATTTTCTACTGCATTTGTACCACCATCTAAATGATAGGTAATTGCATATTGTATAACTTCAAATTTAGCATATAAATTCTTATCGCCAATAGTATCAGCATCGATTTGAGTAACTTTCGTTAGGAAACTATCTTCTAAATACCAACCCATAAAACGATATCCTAGCTTCTCTGCTTCCTTCAGTACTAAAGTCTTACCTGGCTCATAGGATTCCAAATTATCTTTATGATTGTTACCACCGTCTAAATGATAGGTGACATGATAGCTAGACTTCTTACTCCATTTGGCATATAAATCTAAATTTCCTGTAGTTCCTGTAACAATTTCTGTTATAGGACTTTCAAATTTAGCATCTGTATACCAACCCACAAATTCCATATCATTTTTATTTGGATCTAAAAGTGAACCAGAATAAGTAACAGTATAGGTAGAAGGATTATTTTTATGATTGTTACCACCATCTAGATGATAGGTAATGGTATATTCTTCTATAGTAAATTTTGCATATACATTTTTATTTCCTGTAGAGTCTTCTGAAAACTCAGTAACTCTCGTTACAAAATTTTCTTCCTCATACCATCCTGCAAAGGCATATCCCTTTTTGGATGCATCCTTTAGAACCACCTTTGTGCCCTTGATATAAGAGGTTGGGTTTGTAGAAGCATTCACTCCACCATCCAAATGGTAGGAAATCGTATAGCTTTCCTGAACACTCTTATCTACCCATTTTGCATACAATTCTAAATTTCCTGTAGTTCCCTTGGTAATAGAGCTCACTTCAGTTTTAAATTCTGCATCTCTATACCAACCTACAAATTCTTTATTTTCTTTTGTTGGTTTCTCTAAAACTAGAGAATCTTCTATTGTATAATTATTTGGATTGGAAGTATGATTTGTACCGCCATCTAAATGATAGGTAATCGTGTAGTTTTCTAAACTCCATTTGGCATATAGAGTAATATTTTCTTTGCCTAATTCTAGGGGAAAGGTTACTCTTTCATCCTTGAAGTCATTAGAAGTAAACCATCCCTCAAAAATATATCCATTCTTTGTTGGAATTGGTTCAGCTTCAACCTTTTTAGTACTTTCTGCAACATGAGAACCATCATTTGAATCAAATATGATTTTTGTATTCTCCTTCGTTGTACAAGACCATAAAGTTAAAGAAATACCTAAAGCCACCACTGGTACAATCAACTTTTTTAATACGCTTTTCATAAAAACTTCCCTCCTTATAATTACATTTTTTATTTTTATTTAATTTTCTTACTCTAATCCTCTTTTACAAACGCAGATAAATCCCCATTCTCTACGACTAGCTTTTCTTGTCCATAAATACGATAAATGCGTTCATCTGAGCCTGTTAAATCAAAGGAAAAGCTATAATACCCACTATTGTATTGCGTAATTAAATAGGTCATACTACTAAATTCAATATCAAATAACAATCCTAAAGGGGTAGCATGGGTATACTTCTCTAAATCTGCTTCAGCCACCTTGTACTCAAAGACAGGATAAGAGGAGCTTTTATCTTCATATTTATCTGTAGGCGTTTCTGCTAAAAGCTTATACGGACGCTCTACATTATCTACCACCTTAGTGGTTTTTGTTCCATTAATGGTTTCTACCACCTTAGCCTTAGAGATGTCATCCTCAACATAATAATAGATAGTAACAAGACGCTCAGGATTAGAATAACTAAATTCATTACTATTATTAGGATAAATTCTAGCAATTAGCTTTCCACGATTTAAGGTTTTATCATACCAATATTCAAAGGATGCATTATAGGTAATTGCTCCATTAACCTTAATTGTTATAGATTGTTTAACCTGATGTGATTCAGAAAAGGCAGCAAGCATAGAAGCTAGCTTGTCTTCCACTGAATATCGAATAGTAGCTATATCGCTATCACGATAAGTAACATAATCTCCCATAGCATATACAGATATTTGATAAACTCCCTCTGTATAAGCGTCTAAGCTATAACTATTTGTAAAAATTTCTTCTTGCTTAACAACATTTCCACCAGACATTACACGAACATAATACTTAGTCGCTCCAGCAACACCATCAAATTCTAATGTTTTTGTTTCCCGATTTACCGTTACATTAGTAGGCGTATCAAGCTTTAAATACTTAGAAATTTCAAATTCCACTTCCTCTGAAAAAGGAGAATCCTTATAATTTTTTAAATCTCCCTTAGCAACTAGCTTTATGGTATAGGTTCCATCATGCTCACCATTGGCTGAGATATCTGCTTTAAAATCAAAGCCATGTGTTACTGCCTTAGGATAGCCCTCTACTAGCTTACCATTTAAATAAACATATGCCATATAACCTGACGCTGTAGAGGAAGCTTCAATAGATAGAACACCTTCAGAACTCATAGTAAATTTAGGTGCTTCCTGATTCATCAAGATGTATTCAGGAGCTGTTTCATCAGCAACTATTGTGTTAGGTAATGTTACCACTGTACTACCAATGTTACTAAATACACCTCTTCCACTAAAGAGCTCTGTAAAGGACCCAAATAGATCCACAACTCGTAAATTACCAGAATAATAAATATTATCTATAGAATTGCCATATAGATTAATAGCAATAAAATCTAATTCAATATGATAGCTTCTCGTTGTGGATGAATTCATATGGAAGGTATTAGAAGCACTATATCTAGATAATACTTCAGAACAAGCCTTTAAGTATTCTTCCTTACAATAATAATTGCCATCTAACCCTTCATAGAACCAATTTACATCAAGCATATCTAATAAAGGTCTTCCCCAAAGAATATCCACATTAGAAGCCTCTACTTCCCTTCCCTGAGAACCATAGTAAGCATAGGGAATTCCATCCTTATAATAATAGTAATACGCATTATTATTTTTTGTTTTATTGGCATTATGATAGTAAATATCCTTTTCCCCATTATAGATACCATACAACTCATCCCCTGCAAAAACAAACTCATCCTTATAGGTATAATTAGAACCCATACGATTAAATATGCTTTCTAGTCTTGTAATACTTCCATTAGGCTTTGCCGCACCAGGAACATATAAAACATCAACGGAAACAGGTAAGCTTACAGTTTGTTCATCATAATTTTGAACGATAATTTCTTTTATAAAGTATTCTGTTAAATCTGGACTCATAGAGGTAAAATCAGTATACAAATCAATATGGCTTGCAGCTAAAATTCTAGAAACCTTACCATTAGTCATAAAGAAATATAAATAATCATAGGTTTCAATTTCTGCATAAGGATTGTAATAATAATCGTTGTCACCAAAGATAAATTTACCAACCTCAGTTAAATTCTTTCCTTTATATATGAAGCCCATTAATTCAGAATCAAATACAAAGCCATTTACATTCATTTTCAAATTAGATGTCGGAACCTTGCAGTTTACGCTTACCGCAATGTTATTTTCCGCATCTAATAAAAACTGATTATATTCATATTTGTTTTTATAGGAATATTGATCACAATACACCTTTCCACCCGTAATGTAGAAGGTTGCTTTAGAGGTCGCATCATAATAATAGTAGCCAACACTTGAGCTATTTAAATACTCAACCTTACCACGAATATCATCCACATAAATAAATTGATTCATTTGGCCTCTTTGACCATTTACATTAGACAAGAACGTGTAGTATGCTTTATAATCCTTTAAATTCTTAAGAGCATTCTCTAATTCTTCAACTGTATAAGTCTTATAATCTGGTAGATAGGTTCTATTTACATCTGTTTCATCCAATTTAGGATAATTCCCATCTGGTAGCTCTTGATTTCCTATAAAGTCTTTTTCTAAAATAGGGGCTATATTATTGATATTATCAAAACTCAAGGTATATTTTTGCTTATAATTCGTTGCTGCAACATTTACTGAGTTAGAAGGACCTTCTCCATAGGTTAAAGTAGATTCTGCAATTATATCAGTGATATTTCCATTTGCATCAAAAACTAATGCAAAAGTAGAGAATGCCTCAGCACGAATAATATAACTAGAGCCTAATACACCAGAGAAATCCTGATCTCCTAAAATTAACTTAGCAGCTTCATTTGCATAATCCTCTGTTGCATACCATTTATTATCAAATTTATAAAATTTATTCGGATTCAAATTCTTAACATCATATAAATTGGTTTGATCAAAATATTCTCCATAAGGATCATTTGTCTCTACACAATCATAAAAGATACCATCATTTTCTACTTTACCATCTGGATCTTGAAAATACGCATAGTATTTATCCTCTGCTTCTCTATAAAATAAGAAGGAACGATAATATAAAATGTTTCCATTTTCATCAACCTCAAACTGACCATCAATAAAATTAGGAGCCAATCTTGTAAGATTCTTTCCGTTCACTGTGTAAGTTGAAGCACCTCGGAATACAATACCGTTATCATTAGAAACCTCTAGACCGTAGCTTTCACGATAGCTCTTAATAGATTTATTTAAATATTCAGACAATTGTTTTACATCATCAGGATTTACATCTTTTTTAGGTTCCCATTTGGCATATAGGATACAACTCTCTAAAAGTTCGTAAGGAAAAGACACCTTTTCCGTAAGTTCTTCATCCTCATACCAACCAACCAATTCAGCGTTTTCTTTTACTGATACTGGAGCAGTCTCAATTACGGAGCCGACAAAGCTTTCAACAGCACTTCCCCCATTTGTATTAAATTGTACTGTATATGTTTCTTCCTCTACATTGCTTTTTAAATAAGCATATAGGGTAATATCTTTTGTCACTTTAAACGGAAAGGTTACCTTTGTTTTAAAATCACTTTCTAAATACCAGCCAAGAAAGGTGTGATTTTCTAAACTTGTTTTTGGTTCCTCTGTTATCACATCTGTTTTCATAGAAGGAACTGGAAGTCCACCATTTGTTTTAAAAGTAACCGTATATTTTTCAACCTCTTGCTTAAGTTCTTCCCATCTGGCATATAAAGTGACATTCTCTTTCACTTCGTATGGGAATGAAACTCTTTCAGAAGAAAAATCGGCTGTTATAAACCAACCCTCAAAAGTAAAATCATCCTTTTGAGTAAAAGGCTCATATTCTATAAGTTCTGCTGTAATTGGATTTACCTTTGTTCCACCATTGACTTCGAATGTAACAGTGTACACTTCTTCCTTTGTTGAACAAGCGATTAAACCCATAAATGTCAGTACTACCACAATACTGGCAAATAAAAATTTTAATCTTTTCATGTCTGTTAACCCCCGCTATTTTAACTAAAAATTGTAACTATAATTATAATTATAGTAACATTTTTTTCATTATACTCTCCCATATGTATTTTGTCAAGGTAAACGCACGAAAAACGACTAAAAATTGACCAAAAAAGCACTTTCATAAACTTTTATTTAGTGTTTTTTCATTTTTTTCGAATATTTTTCGATAGTGATTTCTATCAAAAAATTAGGTGTAAAAGTATAATTATACCACATTAATTTAGATTTTTATAGTAGCTAAGCATATTTTTAAAGAGGGCAGCAAAATAGTGATTTTTTTTCATAACATAATTTTAACTATAAAAAATATAAGTTTCTTATACTAAATTTATTTCTAATAAAGAAAAAAATGACCATTATCAAAATGATCATTTCATTTATTTTTATAAGAAAAGGAAATTATATTGCTTTGACGATCAGCTTGATAGCTGTCTTTTCTTCTCCTTCAATTAAGATATCAGAGAAGGCTGGGACAACGATTAAATCCTTCCCTGTGGGAGCCACATAACCTCTTGCAATTGCGATAGCTTTAATAGCTTGATTAATAGCACCTGCACCTATTGCTTGAACCTGGACCTGATTTTTCGTTTTAAAAGCATTGGCTAAGGCACCTGCAACGCTGCTTGGCTTTGATCTTGTAGATACTTTTAATATTTCCATAAAAAAATACTCCTTTCTACCTAAGTATATGTTTAAAAGGAGTACTTAATGCTTATAAAATGGTTGCAGGAATGGTTTTCTTAAAGTCCTCTATTTTATTGGTTTTACCTAAATCTAGAATTACACCATTCAAAATATATTCTTTGTCATTTGAAAGCTTCGTAGGCTCATATATACCTGTTTTAAATCTTTCGATTATACCAATCACATCACTACCTAAAACTGAATATTTTGGGCCACACATGCCTAAATCCGAAATATAGCAGGTATTCATAAAAACCTCTTTGTCATCCGTTTTTACATGAGTATGAGTTCCTAAAACTGCATCAATTTTACCTGCAAAATTGTAAAAAAATGCTTTTTTTTCACTCGTTGCTTCTCCATGAAAATCAACCAATATATGATCTGCTTGAATGGTAGGATATAAGGCTTCAAAAGTTTTAAATGGACAATCTAAGGGTGAATTCATATAGACTCTTCCCATTAAATTTACTAATGCTATCACTTCTTGATTATATTGAATATATAACACATTCTTACCTATATCGGTAGACAAATTAGCAGGTCTAGCAATAGTTGCTTCCTCAATATATTCTTTAATTTCAGATTTAGAAAATGTATGATTTCCCATGGACATTCCTGCAATTCCTAATGCTTTTAATTCTTTATAATGCTGATAGGATAGTCCACGGCCCTTTGTAACATTTTCTGCATTACATAAAACCAAATGAATATGGTTTTCCTTTTTTATGGTTTCTAAATTAACTTTCAAAATATCAATAGTTTTTTCTCCAACAATATCACCTAAATAAAGAATTCTCAAAATTATCACCTTTTTTTAAAAAAATTTAGGGATGAGAAATCATCCCTACTTTTACTTTGCAACATCTACAGCACGTGTTTCACGAATTACGGTAACCTTAATGGTTCCTGGATAAGAAAGCTTATTCTCAATTTCTTCCTTAATTTGACGAGCGATTGAAATTGTAGATAAGTCATCTACTTCCTCTGGATTCACAATGACACGAACCTCACGTCCTGCTTGAATAGCAAAGGAAGAGGATACGCCTTTTACATTGTTAGAAATTGCTTCTAGACTTTCTAAACGCTTAGCATAATTTTCTAAAGAATCACTTCTCGCACCTGGACGAGCAGAAGATAAAGCATCTGCAGCAGCAACCAATACAGCTATAACACTCTTTGGTGCAACATCCTCATGATGAGAGGCAATAGCGTCAATAACCTCTTTAGGCTCATGATACTTCTTAGCCAATTCAACACCAATGTCAACATGTGAGCCTTCAATCTCATGATCAACAGATTTGCCAATATCATGCAATAAACCTGCACGTCGAGCAATAACCTCATTTTCACCAATTTCACTTGCGAGCTTACCAGCAATCATTGCTGTTTCTAAGGAATGATGCAATACATTCTGTCCATAGCTGGTTCGATAATTTAATCGTCCAATTAAACGAACTAAATCTGGATGAATTTTACCAATTCCAGCCTTGAATACGGCTTCCTCGCCTTTTTCACGGATGGCCATTTCAACCTCACCACGACAACGCTCTACAACCTCTTCAATTCTAGCGGGATGGATTCTTCCATCACTAACTAAAATTTCTAAGGAGCGCTTGGCAATTTCACGACGTACTGGATCAAACCCTGAGAGTACGACTGCTTCTGGTGTATCATCAATAATTAAATCAACACCTGTTAAGGATTCCAAAGTTCTGATATTACGTCCTTCACGTCCAATAATACGTCCCTTCATTTCCTCAACTGGTAAGGAAACTGTAGAAACTGTAGTTTCACCAGCAGTTTCACCAGCATACTTTTGGATAGCTAAAGCCAAAATATTTTTAGCTTTAGTTTTAACCTCTAAGCGAGCTTTTTCCTCTTCTTCTTTAATGAAGGTAGCAATTTCAGTACTCATATCCTCACGAACACGATCCATAATAATTGTTCTTGCTTCTTCTTTGGTTAAGGCAGCAATTTCAATCAACTTTTGCTCTTGTTGCTTCAAAATGGCTTCAACCTTATTATTTTGTTGTTCTAATTCATTTTTCTTTTCATCAATCTTATTTTCTTTAGCATTCAACATTTCTTCACGTCGATCTAAATTAATAGAACGACGATCTAGGGTGTCCTCTCGTTGATTTAATTTATTTTCTAAATCAACAACTGCACCTCTTCTTTCTTTAATGTCTCTATCCGCGTCACTTTTTAAACTTGCAATTTCTTGTTTTGCCTCATGAATTGCTTCTTTTTTCTTCTTTTCTGCATCTTCTTCAGCCATTGCAATTATTTTCTCAGCTTCGGATCTGGTTTTCGCAAAGGATTTTTCATGTATTCTTACACGAATAAAATATCCTGTTACCAATCCAATACTTATACCTAAGATTAAACACAAAACAATAAGAGAAATCCAAATTGGGACACTTAAGCTTAAAATAGTAGTTCCCATACTTTTCCCCCTTGTTGAAATAAATTTCATTTGAAATCATCTTTTATTATACCCACTTTATCCCTTTAAGTCAATCAAAAACCCAGTTTTATTGCGAAATATGGAAAATTA
>Ga0137297_10216_pt1 | contig 45978 bp, 21 predicted proteins | sample RamsorincwithD2O_FD_97191 | JGI IMG/M metagenome (GOLD analysis project Ga0137297, IMG submission 97191) | Mouse cecal microbial communities from Vienna, Austria - Mucin amended with D2O | ecosystem: Host-associated > Mammals > Digestive system > Large intestine > Cecum | place: Austria: Vienna...
TCTGGACACCTCCAATATTCCTATATTAAACAAATTGGTAAATCTGCCGTTCGGCGGCAAATCTCCGTTCAGTGCAGAAGTATGGTATATCAACAAAATATTTTCATTGGACATCAAATGGGGAACCTCTACTCCGATTCAATTGCAAGACCCGAAATATAACGTATTTATTCCGGTTCGTGCATTCGGACAATTTGGCATTCAAATAGAAGATTCCAAAAAATTTCTGATGAAATTGGTGGGGTGCCTGCCGCAATTTGATAAAACAAATATTTTAAAATATTTCAGAGGCGTCTATTTGACAAAATCCAAAGACGTCATTTCCTCCTATCTCGTACATAAAGGAATCAGCATCTTGGAGATAAACGCTTATCTTGACGAAATATCTACCTATCTCAGTGAAAAGATATTGCCTTCTTTTCAAGAATACGGAATTCAATTAACCTCGTTTTATGTAAACGATATCAATGTTCCTGAGGACGATGACGCGGTCATTAAATTAAAGGCAGCATTGTCTAAAAGGGCTGAAATGGATATTGTCGGATATAGTTATCAGCAGGAACGTTCCTTTGATACGCTTGAAGGCGCGGCAACCAACCCAAATTCTATGCAGGGCGGCATGATGGGCGCCGGTATTGGTTTGGGAATGGGCGTTGGTGTCGGCGGCGCAATTGGTCAGCAATTCGGCGGACTGGTGCAGAACATCACAACTGCCGAAACTAAAACGTGTCCTCAGTGCAAAGGTCAAATCGGAAAAAATGAACGTTTTTGTAACCTCTGCGGCTGTGATACAGAAAACGCACAAACTGCAAAACAAATTAACTGCGGCTCCTGTGGCTGTACGCTCACTGAAAGCACCAAATTTTGTCCAAAATGCGGAAAAAAATACAATCCCTGCTTAAAGTGCAGCGCCGATATTCCGGACAATACGGATATTTGTCCCTCATGCGGCGAAAAAGCGCCCAAGACATGTCCAAAGTGCGGAAATGTTCTAATGCCGGACAGCAAGTTTTGTTCGGAATGCGGATATTCATTAGTGAAAAAATGTCCAAACTGCGAAAAAGAAGTGAATGAAAATACGAAATTCTGTCCCGCGTGCGGCACGGAAATCAAATAAGGGGTGACAACATGAGTAAACATTCTAAAGCAACGGCATTGATTTGCGGCGGCGCCGCTATGATAATCACCATACTGTTTTATTTATTTGCCTTTGACAATATTTTTACAGTTCCAATGCGTTGGGTATCCATGCTGTTTCTGCTTCTTGCGGAAATCATCGGAAGTATCAAAGCAATCACCTGTTCCAAAACCATCATCGGTATCTCAAAAATCACTTCGAGCATCATTCATGTGATTGCCGTCTTGCTGTTATCCCTGCTGTTTGTCAATGTTATGCCGTTTCATTTGAAACAATATCTATTGATCAATATGCTGTTTTTAGCGGCCCTGTTTGTTGCAGATACCGTCATTACATTTTTTGACGGTCATATAAAAGAGAAAGATACAGCGTTATCCGGTTCTCAGGCGATACTCCGCGGCTGTTATACCAAATTTGAAGAAATCAGAATCACGAACAATCGTCCTGAATATGAAACAGAATTCAAGGAAATTTCAGAACTGTTAAAATACGCAGATAACAGCGCGGTAAGCGGAGACGAAATTGCTGTTTCCTCGCAAATGGACGAACTGGCGGCGCTGCTCCATGCGGATGGTGATACGAAAGATATTGAAGCGAAACTGGCGGAAATCAAAGCGGCGCTGGGGGTGCGTGCACTGAAAATTGCCGGCGGAAAACGAGGTGGCTTTTAAATATGAGCAAAGCTGACGCTTGCTGTGCGAAATGCGGCGCGCCAAAAACGGATAAAACACTGCAAACAGGTCTTTGCGAATATTGCGGTGCAATTCTGGAAGAAATCGTAACAAAGTCAATTTCAAAAGAAATATATTAAATGATAACTATTTAGGAGGTTACTGCAATGGAAGAAAATGTAAAAGTAAGATCGTGGGGAGCAATTGTTGTCGCGTTCATATTGTTTTGGCCGCTCGGTTTATATTGGTATATCAAACGGCTGAACATCAACAGAAACGACGCTTTGAACAGCTGGAAAGTCATGCTGGGCTTTGGTATCTGGTTTACTTTTTTAGGTCTTTCAACAGCAGGTGTTGGCGTTGGCGTCCCTTATCTGATTGGCGGAATTATTTTGCTGGTCAGCGCAATTGTCCACAAATCCAATGCCAAAAAGACCAAAAAATATCTCTCCATTATTATCAACGGCGGCGTGACACAAATTGTCAATATCGCATCGTCAACCGGAAAATCGGTTGATACTGTAAGAGCGGACATTCAAAAAATGATAGACAAAAGATTTCTGAAAGCAGGCACCTATATTGATGCGTCTACCGATGAAGTGAAAATTCCGAATATGTCCGGCTCTGCCGCATCCACGCCCGAAAATGCATCTATCCCGCCGAAAACCGTCGTTTGCAAATGCTGTGGTGCAAACAATACCGTCACTTCAGCAGCAAGCGTGTGCGAATACTGCGGTTCAGCACTGTAAAAAAGTAAGTTGCACCTTCTTACTCCAAAATCACACATACCTTTGAAGAAAGAGGGTAGCTATGATATAGCAATGGGTCAGTCAAAACTATGTTTTGACTGACCCATTATTTATTATAAACAAAAACATAGCCGGCAGGAACCATTTCCTGTCGGCTATGTTTTTAACTTATTGCAGCATACGGCTGACCACCGTTGCCATTTCCGCGCGGGTCGCATTGCCCAGCGGGTCAAAGCTCTGCTGTGTACGTCCGTTCATTAAGCCCAAATAGCTTATTTCACGCACATATTTTATCGCCCATTCGCTTATCAGATTGCTGTCTTCATAGGAAATCTGATAGTCCTGCGGAATCTCCGCCGGCGCTTGCAGCAGTGTGCACGCCGCTGCAATGACTTTACTGATTTCTTCTCTTGTGATAGAATCCTCCGGTCGGAACTGCCGGTCCGGTGAGATAATTTTGGCTTTCACCGCAGCGCCTACCGCACCGCTATACCAATCGTCTGCCGCCACATCTTCAAATATATTTGCCGTTGTATCCTCTTGCAGTCCCATTGCCCGAACTACCATTGCGGTAAATTCTGCCCTTGTAACCGTGTCATCCGGTCGGAAAATTCCTGTGCCGTCACCGTGGATAATGTCTTTTTCTTTCAAATCTTGTATATAATCTTTTGCCCAATGTTCCGTGGTATCCTGAAATTCCGGTGACTGCGGTGTTCCGCCGTGCGTCGGCGTCGGTGTTGTTATTGGCGGTGCTGTGGGCGGTGCTGTAGGAGTTGGCGTTGTTACAGTTCCCTGATTACCGCCTCCGCCGCCGGCGCCGCCGGCCGAACCAGCTACGCCGCCTTTGTTTGCATTCGCATCTTTCGGCGGGTCATACGGTTTTTCTGTTGCGCCGACTGTAACTGTGTCGCCGTCTTTTTGGAACGCTATAGATGTTCCGTTTACCATAACGGCGCGCACCGTTCCGCTTACGTTTATTTTTACATTTTCAAGAGATTCTTTACTGCTGCTTAGTTGCACTATACCTCCGACAACTTCCATAGACAAGTCTTCTATCGGCTCTCCGGTATCTACCAATACTGTTCCGTTCGCTCCGGTAATTTTGCTTCCTTGATTCAGTACAAATTCTTTCACCGCGCCTTTTTCATCGGTGCGAACTACCGTGAGTTTCGCGTTTGTCCGGTATTGTTCCATGGTTCTGCCGCTGCCGTCATATGCATAATCCAACAGATAGTAGGTCGTTGCTTTTTCTCCGTCTACCGTGCTGTCAAATTTCAGCGCCGTCGCCTGCTGCGTCGGTACGCCGATATCAATCCGCTGCACATCAGCCGACGCGCCCTTTGTTCTGTATGGTATCAGCACGGTATCATAACTCGCTGCACCTTTGACATTATTCTTTTCAAAATAGGCAAATTTTGCATCCGTCAGCTGCTGGTATCCATAATCATACCAGCCGTCCTCCTCCGTCACGACCACGTCTTGGTCCGCCGAAGCGACAATGATGTTTGCGCCCGTTGCAAAGTTAGAATAAATCGTCTTTTCCTCCGCATCTGTTTTCAGGTTTGCCGTCGGAAGCATGTGCCAGATTTGTTTATAGCTGTTTTCCTTTGTCGCATCTTTCGGCTGCACCAAATCCGATACAATCCAAATATTCGGTTTCAGGAACGTGATGCTTCTGCGGTGGTCATAATTTGAATAGCTTTTTGTGCTTTGGCTTAAGAAATCATAGGAATCATTTGTGACCCAATCGTGAATGGTTCCCACATTGCCGCTGTTCGACTGGGTTTGACCGCTGATTTCCACTGTATTATGCGCTCTCACAGATTTACCCCATTTTCTGTATGGGTCGGATTCTGTGTAGGTGAAAATGCCGGAATCATTGAGCAAAATGCGGTCATAGGCAATTGCAATAATGCTGTTGTCATCCTGATGCCCGTGTGCGCCGCCGCCGCGCACATTGGTATAGAGATACGGCGATTCCAAACTCCAGTCCGCGCGCATCATGGTAGTGCCGCTGTCCTTAAACTGACGGGACGTCCAGGTTGGTTTTATCCCCTTTGACCCAAAGGAATCAATATACTCAATTTCGTGGTCGCCATACCACAGCGGCAATTGGGGGTACCGCTGGTAGACGCTCTTTCCGGCGCTTTCGTCGCCATATTGCAGGTTCTGTCCGCCGGAGCCGCGCAGCAGCAAATTATAGTACGCCGCTTTTTGGAGCATATCGTCAAATTCCGCTGAAACGCTTCTGCCGTTTTCAATCATCAGTCGTTTATAATCAAGGAATGTTCCATATGCGCCCATATTATATCCACCCGTTGCCTCTTTATAAGAACCGTCCGCAAAATTATTCAGATAAATCAACTCTTCATTTCTTCTGGAGCCAAATGCAATCCATTCCTCTGCTTTGGTAAATTCAGGCATGGACAGTGCGCTTTCAATCACAGACATCTGTTCATTCTGCACCCAGTTTCCCGAACTAGACGTAGACAGCGTCATGTTGTCCGTCATGTCCCAGATATTTTTCATAATTGCCGTGCAGATTTCCGGCGTCATATATTTGCTGTCCACCAGCGTATCCAGTGTCGTTGCCCAACGCCGCAGCCGTTCTGCCGTGTCCAGCGTCCGCGGCCAGCCGCCGCGCAGCGCTCCATTCCTGGGCCATCCCTGACCGACTCCGGATACTTTACTATAATCAATAGGCCCGCCTTTATCCCAAATGAAGTCCATCATTTGGCGAAGCATTTTGTAGGCATATTTTTCATCCTTGGTATAGGCATATTCTGCTGCCGCCTGACTCCAGCAGAGGAAACGCGGCGACTGGTAGGTATATTCCACATCACAGCCGCTGACGCCGTTCCAATGGTTTGCGCCCGCAATACCGTTAAAGTTATACACATAGCCGGTCAGTGTATTCCAGTTCACTGTTTCTTCCTTCCATGTATTGGTTGGTTCATACAGCACAACAACCGATTTCTTCCCTACAAATGCCGGCGTCACTTTCGTGTATAGAACCAGCCGCGCTTTTGTGACTGCGTCTGATTCCAGCAAATCGCTGATTTGGAATCGCAAAAGCGCCCGTGATGTTGTATCGCCTAATAACTCGCCGAACATGGTCGCTTCCAGCTCCGGCTCCTGACCATAGTTCTTTGTTTTATTGCTGCCTGCCCGAATCGTGGCGTCTGCGTCCACCTCATACGTTTTATCCTGTCCGTTCACGGTCAATATCAATTTTGGACGATACTGCGGATTTGGATGTTCTTTGCTGGCAATGAGCAAACTGCTGATTTCGTTATAGCGCGCAATGATGCTATAGGTATTGGTTCCGCCTTTAGCAATAGCGCTCGGTTTTACGGAAATCACCGACATCGTATAATCCTCGCTGGACACTGTGGTTTCTCCCTGATAATATTTGTTTCCCTGTAAATGGTGAATATCATCCAGTACCATGTCAACCCAGCCCGGGTCTCGGGCAGAAAGACCGATGGGCAGTTTCACATTGCGGCTGCGCATATGCTTGAGCAATTCTTCTTTTGCTCTGTCATAGTTGCCCTGTTTTGCGAATTCCTCCACGCCGCGCAAGTCGCTGCGCGTATAGTCCAGTTTCCCTTGCGTCGTCCACTTTTCACCGTCCCATTCGCCGAAGAATTCTTCATCTGTCATGTAATCAGGGTCTGTATATTTTTCGTCCGGCAAAACGGTAAATTTCAGTTCTTTTTCTTTTGTCACACTACCTGATTTTACGATTGCCGTCATAGTCACTTCTTTTGCCGGCTGGTCGCTGCGCGGACGGATAACGCGTCCACCGTTCGTAATCGCAGTGGTATCGCTGCTTTTCCATGAAATGTTTCCAATATATAATCCCTCGGTGGGCAAATTCAAACTGCACGTTATCTTATCAGACTCTTCATCGGTAAGCCGCTCCGTCCCCAGTTCCGCCAGTTCCGCGTCCAGTCTGGCGCTGTCGCTGGAGAAATCCCGCAGCACAAAAAACCGAAATGTTTTTGTTGCTTCAATCCCATCTGCGTTTAACGTTGCTGTAAGTTCCACTTCTGGATTTTTCGATACGTCCACCGGTCTTGTCACTTTTCCGTTTTCTGCAATGATATCCGGCGCACTGCTGGACCAAGTTATGTTGCTGCCATATCGCCCTTTCGCCATTAAATTCAAATCAGCATTAATGGTTTTGTCTGCTACATATGGTTCCGAAAGCAGCTGCTGCTCTGTCAGCCATTGCAAATCATATTTAATACGATCTATCGGCGGAAGCGTAGCGTAATAGACTTTAAAATCGTCTACCGATACGGTGGTATAGTTTGTGCTCTCCAGATAAATGCGTATATATTGCAGTTGTTTTCCCGCAACACGTGAATATTTATTACTCAATACTTCGTCATCGTTCAACCACAGCGTGAACTGACTTTCCTCCGTATTCAAAAATGCTTTGATGTGCAGTTTGCCGCTATATGCTTTAGTGCTTTTTGTCACTACGCCGCCGTTTTCCGTATCTCTGCACATGATGGAGAATGTTCCGTTTGCTCCCCAGGTAAGCGCAATATAATCATCGCTTCCGGAAATACGCAAGCGCATTTGTACCACTTTCGCTTCCGTTCTCTCCACGGTATATTCTACGCCGATTGCGCCCTGTACTGCTTCATGATTTTCCTGTGCATAGATGTCCGCAATAGTCGCAGACTGATCATTGCTGCTGCGCGTCACCTTCAGCGCGCCATCGGCGCATGCAACGCTTCCGCCCGCCGTACTTGCCGCAATATGTCCGTCCAACGCCGATTGACTGAAATCATTTTGATAAATGATTTCGCCAATGCCGATTCCTTCGTTCAAATTGACTTTTGCCAGCAGCACTTTCACTTTCAGCGTCACTTGCCGGCTGACTTCACCGGCGGACACAGTAGCCGTCAGAGTAACCTCCGGATTCGTTTGATACGGCTCTCCCGGGCGCGTTACTGTCCCATCTGCCGCAATGATATCCGGATGGGAGGACGTCCAGACAATATCGCTGCCATAGGTACCGAAGGTCGGCAGACTGATATTGCTTGCAATGACGCCTTCCATGACTTCTGCCGGTTTTATCAGTTTTTCATAAGTCAACCGTTCGGCGTCTTTTTGTACCCGCTCCTCGTCCGGCATGTCAGGAATTACCCGGTAATGTCTGAAATCGTCCATGGTCAGGGTGGTAGCTCCTGCATTCTCTAAATAAACGCGGATATATTGCAGCTCTTCCACACTCTTCACTCTGGGGTACGCTTTTTCAACTACAAGCTGATTATTCAACCATAGGGTCATGGTTTGGTCATCCGTGCAAAACTGCGCCGTCACCTTCAATTTATCCTTCGCCTTAAAACCGTCTCCCAGCCCATTGTGCCAACCTCCATCCTGACCTTGCGTGTCCGAATAGTTTGCATCTACGGTAGTATTGGCGTTCCAGGCGATTGTCATATAGTCGCCGCTTTGTCCGCGCACGGCTATCATTGTTTTCTGCGTTGCCGCACGGTTCAAAATGAATTCCGTGACCAACATGCCGGTAGCCGGCGATTTGTCTGCATTCATATAGTAATCCAAAATAGTAGTTCCAGTTGTTGTTGCTGTACGAGTAATATTTGCTTTCCCATTTGCTTGCGTCACGGTTCCGCCGGTAGCGGTCGGCACAATTCTCTCGTCAAAAGCGCTGCCGTCAAACCGATTTTCATGCAGCATACGCCCCACCGGCGGAATCCCTGCAATATCGGTTTTTGTCCCTGCAACCCGAAAAGTAAAAACTTTGTCGTCCGAAGCTTCTCCATACGTCATCTTTGCCGTGAGCTGCACCTCTGTATCCTCCGCCGGACGGTTCACGGTTCCGTCTGTGCCGATAATATCCGGATTGCCGGATTCCCACACAATCGCGGTTCCGTTTTCTCCGCGCATCGGCAGCTCCAGAGAATCCACCAGCAGTCCGCTCTCTAACATTGGCACCTTCAGCAGGCTGTCCTGTGTCAGCAATTCTTTGTCCTGCGCCAGAACCTCCTCATCTGTCACGACCGGCTCCGGTGCTTCTTCATCTGTATAAACATGCCAGTCTGTAATAGACGCTGTTGTGGTATGGGCGTTTTCCATATAGAAATAGAACCGCGTAAGTGTTTTCAAATTCGCTGTACGTGAATAGCCTTTTGCAACGATTTCTTTTCCGTCTATCCAAAGCGTGAAAGCGTCTGCCTCCAAATCAAACAGACAGTCTACATAAATTTGGTTCGTATCAATTGTTGCTACATTACTATGCCATTTATTACCTCCCCCCGCTGTATCGGCATAACCTATGGTAATTCCCCCACCGTTATTCCATTGTAGGGCGAAAAATGGCTGATTGCCTGCTCCCTGCGACTGCGCTTGCACCTGTTTTGTCTTGTCAGCCCGCCGGAGTGCAAACGATACGCCCACTTTCCCTTTCAGAGTTGATTTGTCCTCGTTAAAATAGCCGAATAGCTTTGTTGCGCTGCCGGAACTATGCGTCAGCGCTAAGTATCCGTCATTTTGCGCCAGGGCAGACGTCGGTTCCGCCGCCCAATGGACGGTATCAATGTCCGTCCCCTCGAACGCATCCTTCCAAAGGGTTCGTTTTGCCGGCTCATAGAGGTGGACATTATCCAACTGCATTGTCTGACCATTGCTTGCAGCTTCCATTAAGCAATAAATCCGGTCTAATTTTGTTAAATTTGCCTGTCTGGGATATTTATTTTGCAGAACCTGTTCTCCATCCAGCCAGAGACTGAAGCAGCCTTCCGTCAAATCAAACAGATAATCAACATGAATTTTGTTGCCCGTATAGGTTGTGCCGACCGTATTTGCGGCTGAGGTACCTTGCGTACCTTTTGACTCCGTATAGCAGGATTGAAAGGTTCCGTTCTGCCACGAGATAGTAGTGAATGGCGACGACCCGTTTCCCTGAAGCTGTACCTGACACCTTTTTGCTGTGTTGCTGCGGTAGATATCAAAAGAAAGACCAAACATTCCACCGCTCAAGCTGCTCTTATCTTCCTTAAAATATCCATACACCCTGTTGTATTCGCTGCTAGTGCCGGATGTGCGTTTCAGCGTCAGCCGACCGTCTTCAACGCCCACTGTGCCGCCGCTGTTTAATGATGTGTCCCATCTGGAATTTAAAGTTGTATCCGAGAAATTATCAAAAAAGAGGTTTCTGCCCTTTGCCGGCGGCTGCTGTTCCTCGTTTGCCGCTGCCGCTATGAATGCCTGTTCTTCTCCGCCGATATCAAGCGCAAACGCACATTGGCAAAGCAACATTGCGCTGCATAGCAGCATTGCAATCCATCTGTTTCGTTTCATTGCCCTACCTCCTTAGTCCTTAATAATGACAAGCGCGGTGACGTCGTTACTTTTCGTCTGTGCATATAATTTCGTTGCTTTACTTCCCGCCTGTCCCAATGATTCCACCAATTCCGAGGTTGCCGGATAGACCCATCCGGTACTGCGTTCATACATGTAAACCGGTTGTCCTTCCTCCAAGAAAACACGCAGAATTTTGCTTTCCATTTTTCCGTCGAACGCCATTGTCACCATATCAACTTTTTGATTGGATTTATAATCAAAAATATCGAGTGCAACATCCTCCGCAATGCCATAATACCCCACACCGGTACTTGTCGCCACTTCTCCGTATTCTTCCAATCCTTGTATGGACGCAATTTTTTCAATATTTACAATTCTTCCAAATCCGTCTTTCGTATACCGAATCAAATCACCTTTGCGCAGCTTTCCTGCCGTTGTATAGGCTGTGCCGTCGCCTTTGGTTACTTCCTCCACTACCTTCTTGTCGTCAATCAATTTCAAACGGTAGATGGGGCAATCTTTGTCGTTGCCAATGGTTCCCGTTGCTTTTATGATTTCTCCCACCATGCAGATATTCGCGTCCTCCGCGATTGTCTGCGGCTGGGAAGCGTCCATTTCGCCTTCAATGACCAAAACATTGACCGCCTGCGCGTCGATACGTTCTTGCCGCTGTTGTTCTGTCAGATTCCCTGCCACAGGCGCCGGGAAGGTACGCACGCCATAAACCTTGTTCCCCGTTGAACCATCCGTCAGTTTCAGCCGCACCGCATAATCTTCATCTTCGTCCGCCGCTTTCGGCATACATACAAATACCGTCGTTTCGTCGGTATAAAAACCGCGTTCTACAGATTCGCCGCCGAAGGATTTCAGCTTTGCATTAAATGCATAGGATTTGAGCGTCGGAATATCATAGGTATATAATTCTCTGATTTCTCCCGCTCCGTTCAGAGAATATCCAACGATTTTCCCCTCCAGCGCGTCGTTCGCAATGGAGCTTGCTGATACGGACGTCTCATTCCAGCGGACTTTGGACGCCAACTGGAACATCTTAATTTCGTCATTTTGAAAATAGTAGGAAATGGTTTCATTTCCGCCTGTTGTTTTCACTTCTTTTTCCGGTTCCAAACCTCTCACAATCCGAACCGCTTTGTCTCCGCTCAGCGAACCTTGGCTGCCCGCTTCCACGATATATCCATAGGTTAGATTCGTCAATTTCGCGCCGCTGGGTCCAATGACATTATGGAACATATCCAAAACATAAACGGCTTCGTCTCCCAAATCAAATGTTTCCGTCGGAGTGCCGTCCGCCTGTATCGCGATTGTATATTCTTTTCCGCCGATAACAACCTTGTCGTCTTCCAAAATACTTTCCACTTTGCCTTGCACCGTTTCATTTCCGACAACGATTTTAATACTTTTTTTATCTTTGCTCACCAAAAGCGTTATGCTGTTTCCTTTTTCCAAATCTTTTAAGGCAATGGGTTCTCCCTGCGTATTGGCAAGTTGCACCTGCACCTCTAAATCATCATCAATTTTGAAACTGCCGCTGCCCCGATAAAGTTTTTCATTCATAAAATAAATCGTGTTGGTGTCCAAATTCACACGGTCTACAATAAAGCTTTCCGCCGCCTGTATCCGAACCACTTCCGCCACGCTGTCGCCGTTATTGTCAATCGCCTCATATGTACCATATCCGGTCTGCCATTCTCCGTCGGTGCAAAGCCGCCCGTTATACAGGTATTTCGTGTTACTGTTTAGGTTTACCCATTCTTTTTTGCCGTCGGTATACCAACTCAGTCGATTGCTTTCCGCATCCGCGTCCTTTGCTTCCACACGGTAAACTTCATTTTTTCCCTGCATGGGACGCAGCGTAATAATATCATAGTCGTCCGTCTTTTCATTGAGACATGCATAACCGTCCACCTGATATCCCAAATACATGCTATAATCCTGCTGCGCGCGGTAAACGCTGTCTCCGACTTTGATATATCCTTCCTTTACCGTCGGCAAATCACTCACCAAACTGGAAAATTCCGTTTCCGTTAAAATACCTTTCACGCGCACGGTGTCTTTTTTATCAGAAAGTATTTCATAGAGCGTTTCGCCGTCTTGGTTCTTCTGGTATTGTCCATTGACGGTGCTTTCCATTGGCACAACGTCCAGCACCCTATCTACCAATTTCGCAATATCCATTCTTGTAACGGTTTCTTTGGAGATATCCACGTCCCGCACAAGTCCCAATGCTGCCGCTTGCATACTGTAACCGACAGGATACCCACCAAGCTGCAGTGCCGCAGGTTCATAGCCTGCCACGCAAACTAAAATCTTCAAAACTTGGTCAAACGTCACCGCTTCGTCCGGTCCAAACGTCCCGTCTCCGTTTCCTTGTACAAGTCCCAAAGCAAGCGCATAGGAAACCGCGCCGCTCGACCAGTGACTGCTTGGCACGTCGGAAAATCCGGTCTCTGTCGGCGTAATCATATCGTCGTCTATCCCTTTGAGACGCACGGCAATCGTCGCCATTTCCGCGCGCGTCACAGAGTCATCGCCGCGAAAATCTCCGTTTTCATCTGCCGACATGATGCCAAGCCCACTGACACGAATCACCTGTTTGGTATCCGCCTGCGCATGAACTGTGGAAAGCACCATAAACATAGCAAGTACCACACTAATCATTTTTTTCATAATATTACCTCCATAATTGCACTATTTTGACATAATTGCATTATTGCGCTATTTTGATTTTCTGTTTTAACTAATTCCCCCCCCCCCGCAATTGTGCACTTTTACCAAAAAATATGCATTTCATTGATTATTATTTTTCTTTATTGTATACTTATACTAACAAAAAGTAAATACACAATCTTATGTTAAAATAACACAATTTTGATATTATCTTAGAAAAATGGTATTATTACCAAAAAGAAGAAATTGCCCCTACGGAAATATCCATTTTATGTTTTATCTTGCCATGATAATATGTGAAACGGCTTTATTTCCGGTTGCGGCAGAAAGGCTTTGGATATTGCTATGAATGCTTATTATGAAACACATGTTTGCTCCAACGCTTCGTTTCCGTTTATCTACCACCTGCATGAAATAGATTCAGAAAATCAATTTCTTTCCCACTGGCACGAAAATATCGAACTTATATTTGTCACCGGCGGGAGCTTACAAGTCATACAGAATGACAAAAAATATACTGCGCGGCAAGGCGAACTTATCATTATCAACTCAAGTTCTATCCATTTTTTAAAAACAATCGCGCCCGTATCTACCTATGCCTGCCTGATTCCCGATTTGACATTTTGCAAATCCTTCGGGCTTTCTGTTGATGAAATCCATTTTCAACCGATTGTCACTTCCCCCATTGTTTGCGACCTCTTTCAAAAAATCATCACGGAATTCCAACTACAGCTTCCTCTCCAGAAACAAATGCTAAAGGCAACCATCATGGCGTTGATGACAGAATTATGCCGCCATCACGCCGGACCTGCCGCCTCAACCAATATCAAGCAAAATGAAAATCACATTAAAATCATTCAAACTGCGCTGCTTTATATGAAACAACATGCAAACGAACCCATTTCCACAGAAGATGTTGCAAAACATCTGGGCTTTAGTAAGCATTATTTTTGCCGGCTTTTTAAGGAACTCACCAGCTATTCTCCGGTTTATTACTTGAATTTACTGCGTTGCTGCAATGCACAGAACAAGTTGGCGGAAGGACAAGAATCTGTTCGCGAAATTGCCCTGCTTTGCGGCTTTGAAAACATTTCCTATTTTACGCGTACCTATAAAAAATATATGGGCATTCTTCCCTCCGAAGAAAGAAAACGTACTGTGTCAGAGACTACGCGCCACTCGCAATCGCAATTTTATTCCAGAACAGACGTCTATCCCAGAATAGTAACCCCAAACAAAGAAGGCTGACGGATTATCTTCCGCAGCCTTCTTCTCGTATTCAGTTTTAAATTGTGTTGCTCCACATGGAGCATGACGTGGTACTTGTGGCTACTATATTTTTAGGAGTATGATTTTAACCCACGTGCTTCACATGAGCACGACTACCGCTATAATATTGGAAAGCTGATGATGATTTTTATTCTTTTAACCCACGTGCTTCGCATGAGCACGACTCTGCAAAAATAGATAAAATTTCTTTTCATATCTACTTTCATTTCATACAAATGATCTATTTTTTTCTGTTCAGACTTTTGACCTTCCATTTTCCCGCGCAAAAATCCAAATCAATCAATTTTTTCGGGTGCGAATCGCCCTGAAAATCCATGTTCACTTAGGACTCGCACCCAAAACGCATTGACAAAACCAAACATTCAAAGATCACGCTTTTTCTAAAATGTCTCTGCCGCTTGATATCACTACAATATCAACGGTCCCTCCAAGTCAAAGGTTTCTTTTGCCCCAAAATGTTCCACCTTGCTACGATAATTCTTTCCCAAATAGTAAAAACGCAGGCTATCCGTCTCTTCATCAATGATTTGGCACAGTTTATGCTGTAATTCTTTGCATTTTGCTGTTTCCAGAATGCATTCAAACACAGAATTCTGCACCCGCTGCCCATAATTCACACATTCCTTTGCCACTTTGCGCAGCCGCCGTCGTCCTTCGGCAGTCTGTGTATTAACGTCATAAGTGATTAATACCAGCATGATTTTCTCCCTCTATTTCCACAAAAATGGCGGATATGCGTCCAAATCTCCGCGAATCGTCCTTGCCAAAAGCTGTGCTTGAACAATCGGCACCAATCCCCAACAGATTTTTTCCTCCAAAAACGGATGTTTTAACGGTTCCTGTTTTTTGCTTTGCCATGCGGAAAGAATCGTCCGCCGCGTCTCCTCATCCATGCGCACTGCGCCGTTTTCCGCCGCTGCAAACCCACTTTCCTTCACCATATTTTTATTAATACAGCTCAGCACAAAGCGGTCTGCATAAACGCTGCGCAACTCTTCCATCAAATCGAGCGCCAGCGAAATACGTCCGGGTCTTGCAGAATGCATAAATCCAACATAGGGGTCTAGTCCCACTGTTTCCAATGCACTTGCCACATCATGTGCCAAAAGCGTATATATAAAAGATAACAGGGCATTACAATTGTCCCGCGGCGGGCGTTTATTGCGCCCATGAAACGCAAAGGCTTGCTTTTGCTGCAAAATCATCTGGTCAAACACCCCAAAATAGACAGCCGCCGCCTCTCCTTCTATGCCCCGCAACTGTCCTAAATCCTGCGCATCCCCCACCATCTGCAATGCTGCGGAAATTTTCTGTGACGCGTCTTTCAGCGCCGCTTCTTCCACACGCATTCCGTGGTCGCGGCAAGTCCGCTCCAGCACCCATTTGCTATTATATAATTTCCCAATGATGAAACTTTTGGCATAGAACAACCGCTGCGGCTCCTGGTCGGCAATGCGGTACTGCTGCCGGCGCAGCAGCACATTTCCATGTTCTTCGCCCACGACGCGTGCCAAAAATCTGCCGCTGCGCGAGAGAAAACTAATGGAAATCCCCCGCCTTGCACAAGCGCCCATCAGGCTGGGGCTTGCGCCTGCATGTCCGAATGTGACAATGCCGCCGATATTGTGCAGCGGCAGGCGCGCCACCTCCTGCCGCTCTTTTGAGACAACAATATTTTCTCCGTCCAAAGACAAATATTGCTCCGGCGCTGTGATATATAACGTATTTTGCAGTATTTTCATATCTCTCCCTCAGTCAAATGTCTGTTGATATATTCTTTTGCAGACCGGTTTTGGCACAATTTCGGCAGGCATAAATCCGCCAGAGAACACGCTTTGCAATGTTTTCCGGGCTTGCTTTTTGGTGTGTATCCGCGCGCATAATGCTGGTGCATTTCCGCCGCCATCTTCCGTACCGTCTCCCGCAGTTCCGGCGTGAAATCCACTTTCGTCCGCCGGCGCGGTTCGCCATAGTATAAATAGCCAAACGGGATTTCACACAGCAACATGTCTTCTAAACACATCGCCTGCGCACAAATCTGCAATTCATCTGCCTGATGTTCCTTCGGTTTTCCTTTTTTATATTCCACCGGAACCGGCTGATAGCGTCCGTCCCAGCCTGTCAGGCGCACTCCGTTTGGGGTTTGATGAAATTCCACAACATCACAAATTCCATTCACACCCAAACTTCTGGAAAACACCGGAAGCGCTCTGGTAATCAGCACGTCTCCGCGTTTTTCTGTCAGGTCTCCATCGTGCGCCCGTTCATGCATGATGTTTCCTTCCACTGTGCGCAGATTTTCCGCCCACTGCTGTTCAATATGAATCAGCGCCCATTGCCGCCGGCAAAACGCAAAATGCTGTATGCCCGACAAGTTCAGAAAATCTTCTTCTCTGTATTCTGTCATAGTTCTTCCATCTCAAGCCCATCCAAATGTTCCACACGGATATCATAGTCTTCTATGCTGCGTCCCGATTTTGCTTCCTCTTTCAGCACAACCTTCAAACAACTATGTACTTTGGCGGAAGAATATTGTCCCGATTTACAATTGTGTTTCCACCAGCACACTTTTTGTATCTCCATGCTGCCGTCCGGACGCGCCGAGGAACAATCGTTTTCAAACAACGTGCATATCGCCTGTTTTACTTTTTCGCTGTCTTCCTCCGAAAAACCTGTTTTCTCTGCCAACTGCGGGTTAATGCTGCCATAAAAAACATATACGCCAAAATCTACGCGGTGTTTCATTCCCATGGTATCAGATGATTTTTTGTCTCCGGTGACGCTGTTCACGCTTTTGGTAATCTGCATACTGGACATTTCAACGGGCTGCACGCTGACCGCCGTCTGCAAAGATACCGGTCCGCGCACCCCCACAGAGAGCGGGTCGCCCTTAAACGCAAATACCTGTCCGAACGAACGAACATCTATCCACTGTTCACACGCAATGTTTGCAAACAAATCCGCATCTTTTTTCTTTTTCGCATCTTGTAATGTCTCACAGCTATCCGCTCTGTCTTTCAGGCTTTTGCATCCATCATCTTTGCGTTCGTCCGACTGTACAAAAATCCGCTCGCCCATATCCTGCAAACGGTTGCGGATTTTCCGTTTGATACAAACATCGGACACTTCCCCATAACCGTCATAGTCCACCCGCGGCTGGTTGCCGTTGAGCGGGTCGCCGTTTGGATTTGCCATTCTCACTGTAAATACCACGCCAAAGTCAATTTTATTTTGTAATGTTCCCATAATTTTGTACCCCTTTCTTTATATCTCATTTTGTTTTTGCTCTGAATTTGCTTCTTTTTCTGCTAGCCGCTGCCGTTTCTGTTCCCGAAATTCTTCCATTTGGCAGGAATATCCCAGCAAAAATGTTTCGTCCAGCGGATCATCCGACTGAAATTCTTTCAACACAAATTGTTTGCTAATCCTATCTATCACCGGCGAATAATAGTCCAAGTCCCTCGTGTGCAGCCTTGCAATATACGGCTGCAACGCGTCCATAATTCTACCCCATGTTTTTTTCGGATGCATACGAAAACGCTGGTAATATTTTTGTGCGTTTGTCTCCCGTCTGCTGTCCTTCTTATCCAGTTCTAATTTATAGCAAGCATACACCTCCAACTGGTGCGCACATGCCAGCAATCTGCCGAACAAAAAACTTCTGTCATTTTCCGTATCATAATTCTCTTCTAATCTTACGCGATTTCCCTCCAAGCTCATTTCCCAGTTCTCTCCTTTCCAGTCGTATCTATATTTTCTAATCAGCGCACATGCGACACTGAGTGTTTTCTCCCATTCCCATTCTTCTTCCATGCTACGTGGATTGGAGGCGCGCTGTACTGCCTGCCACATGATGTCCCTTGGCAGCCGCGCCCGTTCTGTGATACACGGCAATAGCCGCTGCACCACTTTCTTTTTCAACTGATCACCCGCACGCGGACCATAAGCAGCAAACAAAATATCCGGCAGTGACGGCGCGCCGACATAGTAAACCGGCTTCAGGCGGTCTTTTCCTTTCTCATCTTTCCCGTCGGACTCCCATTTATAACGTTGCAGCCAATAACAGGTTTCGTGCCAGTATTCCACCCGCTGCACAAAATCATTGCCGCGTATTTCTTTGTAATAGGGAATGGACATACGCCCGGGCGTTGCCGCTTCCAGCATCATCACCATAACGTCGTCCCTATCCTCCAGCTTTTTGTGCCACAGGCTTTTTGCCGCATTGCGCAGCCGCTCCGCATAGACTTCTCCCAAATACACGCCGCTGTCCACCCGCGTTGCGCCCTGTGTCAGCACATCGGTGTCCACCTGCACCTGCGGCGGCTGCATACCGTTTACCGTCCACGCTACAACAACCTGGTCGCCGTTCCGCCACCCCTGCCGGTTGATGAGCCAGCGCAGCGCGCTGTGCGCTTTTTGAGAACTTTCATAACCGATTGTGACCGCTTCTTCCGGCGCGGTATATCGCCCACGGTAGGTAAATCCCGCTTTGTCATTGGCAGAAATCAGTTTCGCGCTGTCGCCCGGCCACCGCAGTTTGGCAGGATGTTTTTCCGTCGCCGGCAGCATTTTTCCCTGCACATAGCAAAGTTTCATCTCCTGTTCCCGCTGTGCATAATAGGCTTCATATGCGGCAAACAACGCTTTATCCTCGTTGCAGGCAATGGTATTTTCCCCAATCACCTCCACCTGAAAACGCACAAATGTATCGGTGGTTTGGGCAGGTTTTACTTTTTTATCGCCTTCCCATTGCTGCGTCAACCGTCCATTTTCATCGGCAAACAACAGTTGTGCCCGCACCAAATCGCCTATCAGCTGCTTTTTTTGCAGATATTGATATACCACCTTCGCTTTGGTATGGCTGTAGGGTGATTCGCACCAGCCTTTTAACTGCTGCATATAAGCGTCAAAATAATTTTCCGCTTTTTCCTCTCCTGTATATTGTGCAAAATCTCCCGCTATGTAAATCAGCTTATCATACAGCGCATTGGGACTGATACCGGAACTGCGGCTGGCGGAATCCTCCGTGCACGGAATGATTGTCACCGCATTGTCCTCCCTAAGATAATGCGCGTCGCAAAAAGTCCCGTCCTCGTCCAATATCACTTCAATATGCGCCGTTTGGAGCGAATGTGACACGGGTACCAACGGCAGTTTCCCGGGCGGCTGCGGCGCGGCAACCTCGCCGGCACATGCCTCATAGGTCTCATATAATTTTCCAATCCAACTCAAATGCCTTCCCCTCCCCCTTCAAACTCCTGCAATCCGGAAAAATTACCGTTGCCGAATTTTTTGGGCGACATTTTTCTGGTTTGCTGCACGACGCTGCACGCCTCCGGACGGATAAATTCCACACAACCATGGCGCATCACCGGTTTCCACAGGCGCGTTTCCATATACTCTCTTCCCGTTTCATCAGGATAGGAAATACCGTGCACCATCCACCCCAGCGGCAGTTCCTCCATCTGGTCATAGGGGCTTTCTCCTTCGTCAAAGCTGCACGGTTCCACATAGCCCTGACATTCGCGGCACCCCAGAAAAATATCGCGCCGTCCGCCGCGTTCCAGCATTCGTTTCGCAATGAGATAGTGCTTGTTTTCGTTGCGGTCTGCCGCCAATTCCGGCCGCTGCTCATTCCACTCAAAATGCGCTTCCACATGATATTCCACGTCGCGCAAATAGGTATAAATGGATAAATCGTTTTTATCCTCCTGATATTTCATTATGCGCATTCCTTTTGCCTGCGTGCGAATGGGTTTCATCACACGCAGTCGGTCAATGTACCAAATGAACGTGGGTTTCCAGTAAATGGATTCTGTTATCCCTTTCAGCGCCTGATAAGTGGGAATGGAGTAGGTGCATTTTTCTCCGCCCGTTTTGGTCACAGGGTCTGTGAACAGGGCATCCCGCCCAAACAACCGGAAACAAATTTTGTTTTCATATTCCATGGAAATGCACTTCCTTTCTTTTCATACAGAAGGTTTGCTTCCTCCCATACTTCCTGTTAAAAAATCATTTCTTTCAGTGCGGCGTCCTGCACCACACCAAGTTCGCTGTCATAATATTCATCGTGGAGCGCCCAAATATTTCCACAATTCAACTGATAGAGCGCGCCTTTTTTCTCCAGTTCGTTCCAGTCTCCCGGATATATCTGCACCGTATACCGCTGCGCCCGCCGCGCTAATTTCACGGCTTCCTCCGGACTGCACTGCCCGTTCAACTGTAAGATATACTCTTCGCCTTTTTTAAACGGCACCAACACTGTCGTGGTATTGTCCTCTATGACATGAAACTTTACTCCCGCTTCCGCAAATGCTTGCCGCATTGCCGGAAGTGTTTGCTGTTTTGACTCATGTGTATATGCCCTCCAAGCAGTTTCATTATCTGAGAGCATGTCGAACAACGTTTCCCTGTCGCTTTTCTCCGCCCAATATCCCATTTCATTTTTTCGCTCATGGTAATAATAATGATAGTAGCAGGCTATCGCCTTGGGCGAAAGCAAATCGCCGCCAAAATATTCCGGCTTTTTTGCAAATTCTCTCAGCACCCGCTCGCAGCTTTCCTGCGCTTTTTGAATATCCGGCAACTTATTTAATTTTTCCTCACACAATTTTACCAAATAGACCTCACGGCAGCCCATTTCACCATGCCGGTTACAGCGTCCGGCGGACTGCGCCGCATTGTCCAGCCCTGCCAGCGAACGAACCACGCAGTCAAACGACAAGTCCACGCCGCATTCAATCAACTGCGTGCTGACGCAAATCAATTTCTTTCCGGCAGGCGTCTTTTTAATAGCATCCAGCCGCTCCAGTCGGTCTGCCGCGCACAGAGAGGTGGTGAGCAAAATGATATCCGCCGCTTCCTCCGCAGGCAACATTTGATTTTTTTCCTGCAACCGCTGATAAATCTCTTTTGCCGCCGCCTTTGTGTTCACCACCACTAAGACATGCGGCAGCGCCTGATGTTTCTCCCACACAAAATCCGCTGCATCTTCATATGTCATGGTAGGTTTCCAGCGCGTTGTATCCACTAATTTGACCCGACTCAATTGCCGGAATTTATCCAAATAGTCCTCCACGATTTGCGCCGGCTGCGCGAGACGCAGCGAATGCTCCTCCACTCCCTCCAGTTTGGGCTGGGTCGCCGTGCAAAGCACAACCGTGGCATGGCAGACTTCGCTTAAAAAATTGACTGCCTCATTGAACATATGAATACATTTCACCGGAATGGACTGGATTTCGTCAAAAATAATCACGGAATTTGCCAATTGGTGCATACGGCGGAGATTTCTCGTCTTGCCTGCAAATAATGTGTTCAGAAATTGCACCATGGTCGTCACAATCACCGGCGACGTCCAGCGTTCTGTCAGCCGTTCATATTGTTTTTGTATTTCTTCCTCTGTTTTTTCCTCTTCTGCCCCATGAATGACATTGGCATGGTGTTCCAAAATGATGGTTTCATCGTCCTCCCCTAGCTTGTCCCTAATTTCCTGCACAGTTTGTTCAATAATGGTCTGATAGGGTATGACATAAAAAATATGTTCTTTTTCATATTCCATGCAGTGCGCCAGCGCATAGCGCAAAGAACTGAGCGTTTTTCCGCCGCCGGTCGGCACATATAACTGGTAAACACCGGGCTCCCGCTTTGCCCATGCGCGGCAGCTATCCGATATTTCTTGCCGCAGCTGCCGTACTTTTTGTTCTCCTTCTGATTTCGGCTGCTGTTTTGCCATATCCTCCAGCGCCGCTTCCAACCGTTCCAAATAGGTTCTCCAAAACGCCCTGTCCGGTTTGAAATCCGGCTTGGGTTCTATTCCTGCTGCAAAACAATAGGTGTCATAGCGGTCTGCGTCAATGAGACAGGAAAACAAATATTTTTCCAGCAAATGTTTTCCGAACGCGCCCATATGCTGTATCTCCCGCATTTTTTCCTCCAACTGGACTGCCGCTTGTTCAAATGCCTGTTTCAATTCCGCTTCTCCGGCGCATTCCTGATGGTAGGTCTGCACTGCCGCCTGAAATTGCGCTTCCGCGTCCTTCCATACGCCGTTTTGATACGTGTTTTCCCCCTTTGTACTGATACAATCAATCAAACCGGCGTGGTGAGATTCCACTGCTAACGCCAACATCTGTACCGGTAAATTCCCGCCATATTCTCCCAAGGCATAGGTTTCTTCCAAATAGCGCGCGCCGCACGCCGCATGGTTGATTTCTCCCCGTTTTGCATTGCTGATGCCTAAGATATAGTTCTGAAATTCCTGTTTGCATTTCCCCATGTCATGCACTTTTCCAATCAATCCGGCAGCAGCGTCCACCCCAATTTTGCTGCCATATGCTCGCGCCAGCAGTTCCACGTTATCGCAATGTTCTCTGACAGACTGCTGCCGCTCTGTCAATTCTTCTTTATGGGCAATGAGCATACTATCACTTCCCCATTTTTCGTCAAAATCCTCTACTTACTATTTTATATAATTTTCTCCATTCTGTCAACCTAGTTCTTGTGCATTTTACTATATAATTATATTTTTTTCTATATTTTTTTCTATCCGGTTTCTGTTTCTTGAATTTTTCCAGTTTCCGGCATAATATTTTTGTACCGCCTTCTCCCATCTCCTTCTTGCATAAAAATGAAGTCCGTCGGTTTTATCTATGACCCGCAGCAGAATCAATTCAAATAGAAGATTGTTTTTCTATTTCTATGTAGGCAAACAAAAGTCGAATCTCTTATGTCTTCCTACCCTTATCGTCTAAATCACAAAAACGCATGGAGAAATCTCTCCATGCGTTTTTGCTTTTATTACGTCTAATCGTTATCCTCATTTTCGCCTTGTTCCGTGCCCTTCAACAGACGATAAATCATCACCATTGCCTGTTCACGCTGTGCATTTTCCCGCGGTCTGAACTCTCCTGTTTCAAAGCCGCGAATCAGTCCCAGTTTTCCAGCCTGCTGCACCGACTCTTTTGCCCAGTCACTGATTTGGTTTTCGTCTGTAAAAGCAATTGCTTCTCCTTCCGCAGTTTCGCCGCCTGCCTGCCTGTATGCCGCAAGGATAATTTTTGCCATTTCCTCCCGCGTGATAGAATCCTCCGGCCGCAATTTGCCGCCGTCTCCCTGCAAAATGCCCGCCTGCACTGCCGCTTGCAATTCCGCTGCATACCACGCGTCTGCTGGAACATCTGCGATGCTGCCGTCATATGCAGCAGTTTCCATCTCCAATGCACGCACAATCATAGCGGTAAATTCAGCCCTTGATACGCTTCCGTTCAATTCCAGCGTTCCATTACTGCCTTTTACAACGCCGCTGTCAATGAGAGACGTTATTTCTGTCTCACCCCAATGTCCTGCCACTTCTTGTTTCAACCGAATTTCTGGCGGAACCGGTGATCCCACCGGTTCTGTACCCGAATTGGTTTCGGGATTCGGCGTCACAGTTGGGGTTACCGGAGATGGTGTCGCCACCGGCAACGACGGCATTTTTCCTCCACCGCCGCCACCACTGCTGCCGTGCGACATAGAACCATTTCCATTGTTTCCTCCGGTCGGCTGCGGCGTTGGTGTAACAATGGGTCTGTTTCCCATATCAAAGCAAACATATCCATCCGCATAGTAGAACGGAACCGCTTCTCCATTGAGCAACACGCTTTTCACTTCAACCGGCGAATGAATGCTCACTCCCTCCAGCAACTCCGACATATCTTTGGAGGTCTCCAGCTTCAGCACCGTGTTTTCCCAAGTCACGGTAAATTCCTCCAGCGGCTGTTCACTTTTCACTGCCGTCATACCGCCCGCAAGGTCTCTGACATAGGTGCCGCCGCGCAGAATCGCCCGGCTGGGGCGTCCTGTATTTAAATCTTTTTCATAGTACATCAGTTTTCCGTCTGTTGCCGTATTGCCAACCATCACCGCTTTTTGCTGGTCTTGCTCGTGCAGCAAATAATAGTCAAAACGATAGTTGTCATTGGACTTGCCGGACGCATCTTTCACCACCGCGCTGAACGCAGACGCCGCGCCCTGCCGCTGTCCTGTCTGCTGCGGCGTAGATTCAATCGAATAATCCCGCCCGCTTTCCTGCGGGAACAAAATAGTATCCATCGTTGTAGTCCCCTGAATATTTTTCTCAAACAATGCATACGGCGTCCGCTGCTGGCTTCCTGTTCCTTCTGAATATAGACCGCGCAGCATTTTGGGTTCCACACTCGATATATCCGCCGGAACCACCATGATGTTCGCTTTGTTTTCAAAATTGGAACGAATGGTACCGTTTCCGGTGCCCGGTACAAACTGTGTGTTTTCAATCACGCTGTCCACTGCGCCGTCGTTCACATTTCCGACCGTTTCACCTTTTTGCAATTGATACTGACCGTCAATGCTCATGTTGGCGCCCGGCGTCATGTGCCAAAGCTGCGTATATTTATTGACTTTTTCTTTATCTACCGGATCCATATAATCGGACAAAATCCAGAAATTCGGACGGACAAACAAAATACTGCGGCTATAGTCCATGCCCGGTTCTGTCGGCGGCACTTCATCGCCTTTGGCAGGCAACAGTTTTGGTGCACCGCGGTAGGTGATGTTTTTATAGTTTTCCGACGACATTCTGTTAAAATCATATCCGCTGTTTGTTTCCCATTCCTCAATTATTCCCATGCTGCCGCCCAGCGGCAAAGTTGGGTCATATACGGATTTTGCCGCTTTTTGGCAATAATCATTGATTTGCATGGTATTATGTGCGCGTGAGGAGAACAGCCAGCGGCAGGTTAAATCCTGTCCGCCGCTGAGCATATAATACAATTGGTCGGACAGCAGATAGTTCCCATATGCCGCCACAATCACGTTGTTGTCATCCCAATGTCCGTGTGACCCTTGGCTGGCGTCCGCACTCATCGCCAAATACAAGTCGTTGCTGCCCCAGCCGCTGCGCATATAGGCTTTGCTGCTGATTGGATAGATGAGAGAGGTAAAATCCGGTGCTTCTCCCTTTTTCCCATCATACGCTGCCCAGAGCAGATGCAGGTCGCCCAGCCAATCGGCTATCTGTTTGATATTGCTTTTATAGCTGGTGCTGAATGTGTGGGAATCACCCTCCTGGCTGTCCCGCCAGCCCGGCGCTGTGGAATACATGAGATATCTTGTCAAAGTCAAAAGTTTCTGTTTGATACTATCTGTATAATTGACTTCCACGCCCAACGTGTCCGCCGCATTTTTTGTGGATATCAGCGTTCCTATGGTATACTGTGTATATCCATGCGCCAGTTCGATACAAGCGCCGTCATCATACAAAATATTCCCTGTGATTTCCTCTAGACGGTTCATCATGATGACCGTCCATGCTTCCGATTCGCGGAATTCCGGATAGTGACCGATTAGCTGAAAGAATCCGTTACAAGAAGCGGAACCCCAGTTGTTGGTCTTTTCCTGACTCGTCCAATACGTGGAAAATACCCGTCCCATGCTATACATATATTTCAAAAACGTGGTAAACAATTCCGGCGTCATATATTCACTGCCATATAAATATTCAATATATCTTGTCAGGTTTGTTGTTCTGGTATACATATCCAGCGCTTTGCTGTATCCGCCGTATTTCAGCTTGGACGCGTTTCCGTTGCCCGACGGGTCCGGCACTTCGGGACAGCCGCGGTAGCGGAGATAGGTGGTTGTTATCCAGTTGTGCAAATACATAAATGCTGTGCGTGCATAGATTTCGTTCCCTGTATATTGATACTGGGCACACAGTTTGTCAAACCATCCGCTGAACCGAAACAGTTCTTCTTCAAAACGCGCCAGCGGATTGCAGCGGTCTTTGTTGGGCTGCACCCATTTGGTACCCCATTCCCCATCATAGGAAAAAATCGCATTGGTGTGAGAGGTATCATTGAAATATAATTCATTCTCCGTCCAACCTGTATCGTAGTTGGTAATTGCTGTCATTCGTTTTTGATAGGACATGTCGCCCCGCGGCGTATCTGCCTTATCTACCCAGCGCCCCCATAAAACCAATCGCGCCGAGGTGATGGTATCTGACGCGCCGATATCGCTGAGGTTGAATTTCAAAAAAGTACGCCGCGTATCGGAATTGACAGGATCCACCTCACCGATTGCCGCCTCCCGCGCATAGAGATATGGTTCTGCGCCGAAGTTCTGACTGCGGTATTCGCCCGCTGCCGTATAGGTATCTTCGCTCACCGGAATGCGGCGCATGGTGCTGCCGATTTGCACCTCCAGATAAGCAGATTTTCCAAGCACCTCCGCTCCTGCCTCCGGATGTTCTTTGCTATAGAACTCCGCTTCGTAGTCGTCTTTGTTCACAGCGCAAATGGTAATTGGCATCATTTTGTCGCCGCGCGATTTAAAGCGGTTAATTTGAGATTTCATTTCCACATAAACCGGCGCCCATTCGCTGCCCATGTAGAAAATATCCGCCACATTGTGGTTGCTGTTTCCGTTAAAGTGGAAGTTTTGCAGTAAAAGCTGCGCCACCATGATTTCATATTGACTGTTGCTTCCCAGCTTGGAAAGACCGCGTTTTTCCACTTTGGCATTATAGTATTTTTGCAGTTCCGCTTTTGCTGTGGGGTAGTCTCCCGCTTTTGCCGCTTCCTCCACTGCGCGGAGCGTCAAACCATAGTTTGATACATAGCTATAGTCCAAAATGGGAGCTTTTGCAAATGTTCCTTTGGATTCGTCCCATACGCCGAAAAATTCTTCATCTGTCGGGAATCGTTCCAACCCTTTTGTGCTGGGGTCTGAAAAATCATATTCCTCCAAGTTGAAGGTTGTTTGCAAATTCAAGTCGCTCGAAGCGCTTGCCGCGTTCACACTGCCACTCTCTTGCGCTTCCACAGAAAGAACGGACTCCATTTGTTCCTGCTCTGCCGCTGCCGTTTCCTGCACTTCTGCTGTTTCTTCCGGCTGCTGTGTATCTTCTTTTTCTGCTTCTTCCTCTGCAACCTGCTCGGTTGCCGCCGCGTCACCTGCGACAATTTCTCCGCCTGACATCACCAGTTCTTCCACCGCATCGCGCAATTGCTGCGGATTTTCCTCTGCGGTATCCTGTGCCAGCGCTGCCGCCGGCACAAGATACATCGCCATACAGAGCAAGATTGCTAATACTCTTTTTTTCATCATTATTCACCGCTCCCTGACGCAAGTCTTATCGCTATATAAACAATTTTTGCTGCCTCTGCGCGGGTCACTTCAGCCGCCGGTCGGAAGCTGCCAAGGTCGTCGCCAACCATCACGCCCGCTTTATATAATTTTGCAACTGCGATTTTTGCATATTCGTCAATCTCACCGGCGTCCGTGAACACGTCCATATTGCCTTCTTGCAGCACAATTCCGCTCTGCTCCAGCACACGGACAATGGCAACCGCAACATCCTGACGGGACATGTTGCTACCCAGACCGAAAATACCGTCCTCTATCCCACGCAGCAATCCACTCTCCGCTGCCCTGCGGATATAATCCGCCGACCAGTCGCCCGCCGGCACGTCCGTAAACGGATTTGTCCCGCCTGCCGCCGGCACGTCAAATGCACATACCAATAGTTTTGCCATCTGTTCCCGCGTGACCGCTTCCTCCGGCGCGAACCGATTTTGCGACACGCCGGACAAAATTCCTTTGATGGATAAATCCGCAATATATCCGCTTGCCCAATGGGTTTTCGGTACATCGTCAAACCCCGCCGCCGTTTCATTTGGCTGCTGCGGCGCAGCAACCTGCGGGGCATTGCCTAATATGCCCAGTCCTCCGGCACTGCCACTGCTGCTGCCGCGACCGCCTCCGCCGCTGCTTCCGGCAAGACTGCCAACCGTTTTCTTATCCGTACCGGTAATCAAAAATTGTCCAAAGGATTTTGTGACCGACATACCGTCACGGCTGATTTGCAGCGACAAGGTTACTTTGGTATCTTCTTTCGGGTGCGTTACTGTGCCGTCATCTGCAATGAGATTGTTTTCCGTTATCCAATGGAACGTCGCGCCATATTTAGGCTGGGGCAGTTCCACTTTATCCGCAGCAATCATATACGGCAGATGCAACGCGACAGCTTCTTCTTCCATTTTTATGATGTCGCTTGCTGCCGGCTCAAAATAGAGTTCCAATTCCCGAATTCCGCCATATACCGCATTTTCTTTCAGCGCAGTAATCGTAAATTTCACATATCTGCATTCCACGGTATCAAAAGATTTATCAAAAATTTCTCCGATTTCCGTTCCGCTTAGCAGCGGATTCCATGTTATCCCATCATTTGAAGTGCTAACGGTATAACCGGCAATGGCATAATGGATACCATTCATGGTTTCTGCCGCACGCAGCCGGTTTATTTCACGTTCCATACCAAAATCTACAGTCAGTGACGGTTTCGTGTCTTCGGTCACTTTTGCAATCCAGCCGGTGGTGCCTTTTCCGTCCGCTGCCATCGCCGCCGTGCTGCCAGGTTTCAGTTCGCCTTCACCAGTCACAACGCTAAACAAAGTCAAATTCTCTCCCACGCCGTCTTTGGGCGGCATCTGGAATTGATCCAAACCATATACTTTGAGTGGAATTTGTACAGTAGCTGACTCATTGCCGCGCGTGATAACTGCCGTCATTGTCACGTCATGTGGCTGTCTGCTAAACGGCACCTTCACTTTTCCGTCACTGGTAATAATATTTTCATCAGAAGACGTCCATCGGATAGCGGTATACGCCGCGCCCACAGCCGGCAGCGTCAAATCGCCTACCACTGCGTCCGCGTCCGGAATCGTCAAATTTTGTTTATCAAGACTCACTGCCAGCGCATCTGTCAAATTGCTGAAAATTTCAAAACGTTCAACGCCCAATTTTTGTACGCCGTCTCCGGCAGACTGCACTTTCACCTCGATTTCATCAATACAGCAAGGCGTTGCCAGTTGTTTTGAAACGGTTCCGCCGCCGCCTGCTGCAGATGAATCCACCGGCACGGCTGCACCGTTCAAATAGCCAACAATTTCATAGCCTGTCATTTTATCACTTACAGTTGTCGCCAGATGAAAACTGGTTACCCAACGGCTATCGCCCAATTTTGCGCGCAACCGTATGGTGTTTGCAGCCGCATTCACCGTGCCGGTATCTACCGCAAACCCTTTCAGCATGGAAGAGATTGCTTCCGCTTCGCAATTTTCCACCTCTGTCACACTTGCCCCCGGCATGAGATTGCCAACCACAATTCTTTTTATTGTCGCTGACGGAGCGGCGCTTGCCACGGTTTTCCCTTGGAATGCACCGCAGTTTGGAATCACTTGTGCCGTGATATTCTTACCGATATCCTCTGTGCGCAGTGTATATTTCGTTCCGGTCGCGCCGTCAATCAGCGCGCCGTCTGCATACCACTGAATGACACTCTGGTCTGTATGCCCTGCCGCCGTATCACAATCATGGAATTGATAGGTAAGCGACACTTCATCGCCCACATCTGTTCCCGCCACTGCGTTTATCACAACGTTTTCCACGCGTGGAACCGGAAAGTTAATATCATAAACGCTGACAATTTCTTTGTCTGCTCCTTCGCCAAAATAAGTAATCAAACAATCCTGTCCTGGCTCAATTTGTGCAGAAGCCTGTTTTTCCGTCTGCCCTGCCGCATCAGAAAAGACGCCCATGTGCAGTTTTGCGTCTTGCAGCGTAAATTTGCCGAGGAAATCCGTAACAGTAGGGAGATTAGACCCGTCCGTCAATTTCAGTAATTTGGATTTTGCGTCTACAACATAGTTTCCGTCATTCGATACAATATCTTCCAAATAGACCTGAAAACCGGTTAAGCGCAAGTTTGTCGGCGTACTGCCCACTTTGAAGTTAAATTTGCCCATTTCTACCATAAGGTAGCGGGATTGAATAATGCTGTCCGTTTTTACAGTAGCCGCCTCTCCACATATCGTTTCATCCGCCGTCGCTGCATAAATGGTTTTCCATGCCGGATTGGTAATTGCCGCTGAAGCAGCGTCTGCTGTAGTTGCTTCTACAAAAGCGCTTTCCGTATTGCTGATATTTAATTTCCAATCTGAAATATAGGGTTGTTTGGAACCGTTCGTTGCATTGTCTTTATGTCCCGCCACGGAAACACGGTTAAAATATTTCGGCTGTCCTTCCTGTCCCGCTTTCACCTCTTCATGTGCGAGGTCAAAGGCAAAATAGACGGGCGCCATACCAGTTGGAAAATTCAACTGTAGTTTTTTACCGGGCAAGTTCTGAAAAATTGCGGTCAAATCACTTCCCGAGGAAATTTTGTTGTTAAACAGTTCTGCTCTTCCGCCGCCCACCTTAATATAAGGATAATTTATCAATGCCGCCGGTGAACTTTCCGATGGATTCATATATTTTGCGTTGTCCGACGGCTGAATGATATGATGCAGCAAGTCATGATAGGTAGGAATTGTATAATAACTGTCCGTCAATGCCTCAGACACGTAATTGGTTTCGGGCATTCCCTCTGAATCGGGCGTAAATGCATGGTCGTTTGACGCTGCCGGCGGCTGCGTCGGTGTTGCCGTCGGCGTAGATGTTGGTGTTTCTTCAGGTTCTTGTGATTCCGGCGCTGTAATAGCATAAACGCTGACGATTTCTTTTGCGCCGTCGTTTTCAAAATAAGTAATCAGATAGTTGCCGTTTGCAACATTGCCTGTTTTCTCTGTAGACGCCGCGTTGTCTGTGAAAACGCCTGCTTGCAGATGCGCGTCCTGTAGTTCCAGATTGTTTAAAAACGCCGATACTGCCGGATTATCTTCCAGCACAACTGTTTTTTCTCTGGCATTCAATATATATCCGCTGTCTTTTGCAACAACATCTTCCAGATAGACTTGAAAGCCGGTGAAACGACCATTGATCGTTGAGGACGAATCCCCATTTTGGTCAACGCGAAGAGTATCTATCTCCACCATCATATATCTGGACTGTACGATGCTGCCCAGCTTCACCGTGCCCGCTTTATCGGAAACGACTTCTCCCGCATCTTTATTGTTGTTGTAAATCGTTTTCCAATTTCCCATAGTTGCCGCTGTATTAGCGCCCGGATTCTCACCGGTCGTTCCTATGAAATTTGCCGCGTCGTCCGTAATATTCAGTTTCCAGTCTTCAATATAGTTCCGTCTTTTCTTGGCTGCACTCGGATTATTATCCGCAGACCCCGCAATAGAAACACGGTTGAAATATTTGGGTGCGGCAGTCTCTCCGGCTGCTGCTTCTGCATGTGCCAAATCAAATGCAATATAAAACGGCACTTTGCTTGCAGCGGCATTTAACTGCGCTGACTTTTGCACAATCTCTTCCGGATTTTTAGAATAATGAAACAACATCGTAAATCCCGCACCAGTATTATTGTTATTTGCGTTGAAAATATTTCCTGTTGTATTATTGCCGCTGATTCCCACTTTGATATAGGGAGAAGTCTCAGGAACACAAACGGCATTCCCGCTTGCACCCGTCGGCATATTTGTTCCCGCCGCGATTATCCCACTGAGCAAATTCTCATGGTTTGGCAATGCATAATATTCGTTTGTCAGTTCTTCTTCTACATATGTGGTTTCCGGCGCAGCCGTGTCTGTTGCCGGCGTATATGGTCCTGCTGCAAATGCCGCCGGCAGTGTGGTCAAAACCATTGAAACCACGAGCAACAGACTGAAACATTTCTTTTTCATTGTCTCTTTTCCTCCTCTACCCCTATTATTTCACAATGACAACCGCTTTGACCTTGTTATAGGATACATATACCAGCGCAACCTGATGGGTTGACAGAAAATCTTCATGGCTGCCCAGATGCGCCTTTTTCTCTATTGTGTCATAGATATAAACCGGCTGACTGCTTCTCTTTTGCACCTCATAATTTTGTACTGCGCCGTAGTTTGTTGTCATGGTTAAAATATCCACGCGGCGGTTTAACTCTTCAGACACTTCGTTATAAGAAACATCCTGAATTTTACCGATAAACAATTCCAAATCCGTTCCCTGACTGTAGCGGTGATCCGGCACAGGGTCAACGGACTCTACAAGGGAATATCCGTCCAACCTGTCTTCATTGTCCAGTGAATAGAGAATTAACTGCCCCGGTTTGAGCGCTTTGAAATCGCTCGTGCTGGTGGTGCTGTTGGAAACTTCCATTTTCTGTTCCCCTTTATCCGTCACCATGTGAACCACTTGAACCTGGTCGCCATCCTCACTCGCGATGTAGGAAGAACCATATACCAACCCCACCTTATTGGACGAGGTTACATGACCGGTTGATGTGTGGTCTAATTCTGTGGTTATCACAATCAGTTTCACGCTCTTGGTATCTTCGTCAAATTCAAACCCTTCCACTTTATAGCTTTGGTTGTTGTTCAAATCCACAGGCGCAAGATAATCTTCATCGCAAGAGACTTGTTTCTTTTTCGGGTCCGGATCCGGTACACAAATTGCCACCGTGCTGTTTTCAATGCCAAACGCGCCGCCGGAAGTTTTTCCGAAGGTCTTTTCATGCGCATTGTATACCTTTTCATGCGCGGAGCCGAGTTCATAGGTTCCAATCTTATCCGGTGTGTTGATTTCCCTGATTTTTCCCTCCGCATTCAGTTTATACATCACCGGATACCCTTTCATCGTCAGCCCCATTTTTTCCTGTAATTTGCCGACCGCCTCCGTTCCGGTATAACTTACACCATCAAAACGCACTCTGGCTGCAAAATCCAAAATGAGAACATCTTTGTTCTGCGCGGTAATCGCCGGCACATCATTGCTATAGTCGTCGCCCGCTTCTTCCACCGTATCCAGCAGGACATCGCCAACCACTAATTTCGCGCTCGCTTTTTCAAATCCGCCTGTGGACAGTTCTACCACTGCGCCATAGTTATTAGCGTCATTTCCCTCTTTCCAATACGCAATTTTTCCGTCAAAGTTGATATATGCTTTGATTTCTTTGCCCATAATGGCGGAAATATCTTTAGAACCGGTATATGCTTTTTTCTCCAAATCATAGGACTGTCCGTCCACCACAACGGTTCCGTCCTCACTGTTTACTTCCTCTACGGTTCCGCTAAACGTCTTACTGTTTACATAAATGCGAATCAAGTTTCCGTCGCTGCCGACAAAAATGCTCACAACGTCATCCTTTTTCACGTCCTCCAGTTTCATCTCATTTCCATTTGCATCCATTAGCGTTGCTTTCAAATCGTCGTTGTCCTCGTCCTGGAGCAAAACGCCACGCTGACCTTGAAAACGCTGGTCACCGATAAAATTGATGCGGCTGCTGTCTGTACGGATGCTCTCTACCACAAAACTTTCATACTCATTCACAAAAACAACATTAAAAACGCCCGAACCATCGTTACTAATCATTTTGATGGAACCGTCCTGCATGGAGGATAAGTCTATTTCTTCCCAACTGCGCACAAACAGACCATTATAAACAATGGTAGGGTCCGCTGCAATGCTTTCGCGAATCTTCTGTCCCTCTTTGTTTTCATATTCTATTTTGGACGTATCCAAACTAATGATATCGTCAAATTCCGTTTCCAAAATAACATTGATACGGCTGGGGACAATAGAACGAATCACATAGCGTCCGCTGTTTTCATCTTCTTGCACGAAAAGGTCTACCTTCTGCCCCAGATAGTCCATTGCATCCGTTGTCCCTACATCCAGCGTTACGCCGTCGAGTTCCACCTGATACGGCTCAATATGCTGATTGGGTTTCACAAGCCAAGTATCATAGGTTCCTGTAATAACACCACTTAGCCGAATCAATTCATCTTCCCCATACCCCATCAAAATAGTGCGGTAGGTATCGCCTTTTTCCATTTGATAGGTTCCCGCTCCGCTCACACCGGTGTAGACCAAACGTTCAATATCCAACGCATTATACACCAAAATAAACGCCGCTTCGCGTGTGAGTGGTGTTTCATTTTTCCCATTTACATTTTTTAGCAGTCCCAGAGACCCGCCTTGCGTGACATATCCCAGCGGATATCCGCCAAGTTGCTCCGCCGCCTGCCCATAACCGAGCATCCGAACCAGCATACAAACCGCTTCCGCATATTCCACCGGCACGTCCGGATAAAAATTCCCATCCGGATATCCGCTCACAATTCCCATCGAAACCATCATTTCAATATAGCCCGCCGCCCAATGGTTTGCCGGCACATCAGGAAACTGGCTTTGGATAATGCCGCCTATCTGGTCTATCCGCGCCAACCTCGCAAGCACTTTGCAAAACTCCGCGCGTGTAATCATTTCCTCTAGCTGCAAGTCTCCCTGTTCATTTCCCTCAACAATACCAAATGCTTGCAAATCCAACAATTGCTTGCTGCCCAAAGACTGCGCGCCCACTGTTATGCCCGAAAATGCGCAGAGAAGCAGACTCATAAGCAGTCCCCACACTGCAATTCTTGACCGTTTCATCTTTTTTTGCATCCTTTTTTCCTCCCTCTTTTTTTACCGATTATAATACCGTTTGAGCGCCGCCTGGTTAATTTCAATTGCTCTGTCAATGCCCATGGACTGAATTGTCGCAACGTAATCATCAAACGCTTCTACCGGCTGCGCTCCCATGATGAATTCTCTCAGTATCTGCGTTTGGTAAGGCGTTACCTGCGCCATAATCTTACTGATTTCTTCACTCTCCTCCGCTGTGCAGGTGATGGGCGGTAAATCATATAATACTGTATTGGTGTCTGCCCAACGTTTGATTGCCTGCCACTGCTGCGGCAAAGTATAATATTGTTTTAAATACCGTTCGTCTTGTATGTATGGTCCATAGCCCTCCCTGATATATCCCTTGAACATTTGAGAAATGGATTTACCTTCCGGATTATGCGTAATCAAGTCCGTATAAACAGGATTTCCTTCCTCCATTCGGTAGCTCACGTCCTCAATACCAAAATTCATTGTGATACGCCCTTCCTGAGAATATCCATAATCTAAAAACTGCGCCGCCAACGGAACATTTTTGCAGGAAGTGGTAATTGCTGCCGAACCATAGGAAACGTAACGCCCTTCCCGCTGTCCGAACATCGGTTTTTCTCCTTTATTTAAAGTAGGATACGGCGCGCCGACCAAATCAAATGCATCTCCGTCTTTTTTATGTGTCATCCACGTTCCAATACTGCCGCCGCCATATCCATAAGTCGCGCCGGTTCTTCCGTTGAGCATGTTGCTTTCCGTCATATCCCTATCCACATTAGCAAAGCTGGGGTCCAATAACCCCTTCTGATACCATTGCCGCAGTTTCATGATAAACTCTTTATATCCCTGCTGAATGGGCCCATATTTTACACTGCCGTTCTCTTGATAAAAACCGTTTTTGACGCCATAGCTGCCGACCAAAAACTTTCCGCCAAGCCCTATTGAAAAATCATAACTCAGCGGCGCCTGTGCGCCTTTCTCGTCTCGAAACCGCCGCAGCATTGTTTCCCATTCGTCAATCGTCTCCGGCACCTCCAGTCCCAAGTCATCCAGCCAATCTTTACGAATGATAGGCCCCTGCGACACGGTAAGCAATTCGCTGCCGCGAATAAATGCAAACACATAGTGTTTCCCATCATCTGTTTTCACCATTTTTTCAATATCGGGATTTTGATCCAGATAATTTCGGTAATTGGGCGCATTTTGATTGATAACCTCCGTTAAATCAATGATATATTCCTCTTTCATTGCTTTCTCCGGCCCGCCGTCAAAAGAAACCCACGAATGTTCAATGATATCGGGCAAATTTCGTGACGCCAGCATTAGGTTCATTTCTTCTTTTTCACTGCCGGTCGTTGGGTGAATGTAGTTCACTTTCACACCTGTTTTTTTCTGCAGTTCTTCTCCAAACGGTGTTGCACCCAAATCGGCTCCAAAATCCGTGGAATAATATTTGCACCAATACGTCAACGATTCCTCTGTTTTAATAGGATACCGCACTTCATTCTCCGCCGACGCACCGCCACGGTTTTCTTGATTGCCGCAGCCACTCAAACTTGCCGCCGCCAGCAAAACTGCCAAACACCAAATTCCGCCTCGCTGCAATTGTTTCTTCATTTGACTCCCTCCAGTCATTCTCCCTATATACAATATCGTAAAAATGCCATTTTGTTTTCCCTGACAATCCTCTGTTTTTATCATAGCACAAGAACGCCCGTTTTCACAATAGACAAAACTTCATCTGTATGTGACAAAATATAAACACCGGACAAAACCGCAAGAATAGCGGATTTATACAGGTTTACATTGTCTGTTATTCCGCTTCACCGTCCCCTTTGCCGCTATTGCATTTCGACAAAATTTATGATAAAATAAAAGAAGTAAAAGGAAGGGACGTGACGGCACATGAACTTCTACCGTGTTTTGAGAAAAAAAATCAGCCTATTTTTCGTTTTCAGTCTATTTTTAGGAATGTTTGCCTTGCCAACACAGGCGGCAAATACCTATGAAGACTTAACCAAACTTGACATGCCGCAAAGTGCCGGCGCGATATATCCTGTTGATATGGAAGTAAATTACCGTTATCAAGGAAAAATGGCTGTGCTCTCTGCTGACCGTTTGACAGACGAGCGGCTGAACTATTTACTTTCTGTTTTTTCTGATAACAATTTAACATTTACGGGCGGCGCAATGACGTCCTTGCTTTCTGAAAAAGAATATCCTCAAACCGGCTGTTTTCGGTTCATCGTACATAGCGGGACAGAGGAATATCAATGGGAAATCCATTTTGACGAAAACCGCGTTTACATTTGGAAACGCGTCATAGAATCACTGGGCAAACTCATAGATTATCAAGGTTGGTTTGCTTATCAAAACGCTGCTGTTTATGAGGATTTGATTGCTTTTTTGGACAACATCGTTTCTGAGGATTTTAAAGACGAGGGTGACAAAAAGGACGAGGGGCAAACAGGCGAAGGACAGAAAGAACTGCCTTCCGTTCGTGATGTAAATTTTCTGTATACTGCCTCTTTGCCGCTCGGAAATGGTGCAGAAGAACTTTGGTGGGGCGTTTTATCATATGTCCGCAGCGGAGAAACCGCGCCCGTAACAGCGCCGTTTATCAGTCCGTCGGAACCCGGTACGGATGCGTTTCAACGATACTATCTTGCCGACGAAGTGAAAAACAACACCGTATATTTCCCTATGAAAAAAGCATTAACCGGTAAGGGAAGCGAATTAAAAGAAAATTCTGCTCCCGGCACTTGGACATATCAATATAAACTGCAAGCGAATGTAACTGAAAACGGTCTTGTCAGCGACCTTGTTGTGGTCAGCACACACGTCAGCACAAACACGTCAGACACCTATCGGATTGATATGGCGCACTGCCGGCAGCGTGGGTCTTTGCCTAAAAGCGGCGCCGCTGCGTTTCTATCAAAAAACAATATAGACCTTCCAAAAAACGATACGGAAAAAAATGCAGAAACACCAAAGCCATCGGTGACGCCCGCCCCTACCGAAACTGCACCGTCTGTCGAACCGACAAACACCGCCAACCCCATCGATTCGGATAACCAAGCGCCGGAAACGACCCAAGACCCGCCCCAAGAAACACCCAATCAGCAGGGCGCGCAGCAAAACACACCCGAAGGTACGACGCATGACGCTGTCATCTTCAGCGATATTGGCGGACACTGGGCGGAAAACACCATTAACAAATGGAAAAATCAAGGCGTTTTGAACGGCTTTCCTGACGGCACTTTTCAGCCGGACGCGAACATCAGCCGCGCCGAACTTGCAAAAGTGATGACACTGGCATTCAAGCTAGAGGAAATTCCATCTGACCAAAATGGTCAGGAATGGTATTCTCCATATCTGGCAAGCGCCGGAAAATATATTCCGTCTTACTATGCGTCAATACCGCAAAAGCCCGTGGCGCTTGACCCCTATTCTCTCGGATTTATGCCGGACAGTCCGGCGCTCCGCATACATGTTGCAGAAGCGCTGGCTGAACTGAAAATGGAAAAAGAAAATTTAGAGATAGACATTCCAGATATACAAACTGTAAAAGAAGATTTGATGAAAACATTTCAGGATTCTGCTTTTGCACAGCCGTTTACAGACGAAACAGCTATCGACATGACACGAATGCTGCAATATACGTGGCTGGCAAAAGAATTGCATATCATGCAGGGCGATGCTTCCGGATATTTCCGTCCATACGATGGGCTTACAAGGGCAGAGTTGATTACCGTGATTGACAGAATGCTGGAACTCGAAACCGCTCAATAGACCGGAACTTTTTCTGTTCCGTTTTGTGCTATAGACATTGTCTGTCGGATTCCTATACTGTTTTATAAAACAAAAATCTTCTTGCATAGCATTATTTTTTCGTGCAGAAGAAAAGGAGCTGTAGCAAATGAAATCATTTTGCTGCAGCTCCTTTTTGATTTTATCTCACAATATGTTTCTCTCCGGTGAAATTGTATTTATTCTTTAAATTTTCCGGGTGTGACGCCAACATATTTTTTGAAAATTCTGGTAAATGTCCGCACATTGGTAAACCCAACTTTTGCCGACACATCTCCCACCATGACGCTTTTGTCCTGCATTAACTCTTTTGCCGCATCCACACGGATTTCATTGATATAATCTAACAGCGACTGGTGACTCCAATCACGAAATACCTTAGATACATACGATGGCGTAAATCCGAAATGGTCTGCAATATAGGAAATGTTCATACTTTGATTGGTATATTCCTGCTGGATGAACGCTGCAATTTCTTCTGCCAGCTTATTGATTTTCGTTTTTGGTTTTTGTTCATTCACATAGCCGCAAAGTTCGCGCAGCAGCGTTCTTGCCACCTCCTGCATGTCCTGCACCGTTTCGCATTGAATCAACCGGTCAATATATGCGCCGTTTTTCATCAGCTCTTCCCCTTCGGAAGGGTGCGAAATATGAATCGCTTTCATCATGGCGCTAATCAAATCCGATATCAGGCATTTTGCCATTGCAGCGGAAAGCTTGTGTTCTTTTTCAAAATTTTCATGGATAATTTCTTCAATAATTCTGTTTGCCGCCTCTTCTTCTCCGCTGGTGACTGCATTCATAAGCTGCTGTTCCTTTTCCAGCGGAAAATAGTAGAATGCATTGGATAAATGTTCGATTTCCTGATAAATAACAGGCGTTTTGCTGCCCATGACCGACTCATATTCCATCACGTCCAGCGCCTGACGGTACGCGCCCGCTGCCATGTCAAGCCCTGTCACAATATTGCTGATTGCCGGCATAACCGTAATATGAAAATATTCTTCCACATAGTCGCTGGTCTCACTCAGCGCTTTCACAGCCGTTTCCAAACTGTCCTCCGAACTATCCGCCGTATTGATAAGACAAGTGAGGATATTATCCACCTCCAGCGTATAGACCGTCTGTTTCCCTTCCAGAAGTTCCGATAAAATATTATCAATAATCAATTGCAGCGCTTGCTCCCGTTCCCCCTCAGACACATCCTCGCCGCGGAACAATTCGCCAATATCTTTTATCCAAAACACAGCAACGCAAAACGTATCACTGTGAAATGAAATACCCAGCTTTTCCATGGACAGCTCCGTCGGCAATGTTTCATCTTTACGTCCTTTTAAGATCCGATATAAAAAGTTCTGCCGCCAGACATTTTTTTGTTTGGAAAACGCGTCGGAGAGCATGGTATTTTGGTCTACCAGCTTTTGCAGCGCCTGATTAATCAGTGCATATTCATCCGTTTCCCCTTCGCCCTTCCACTCTACTTGTCCACGCAGTTTTTCCATAATCCGAGAGATGGGATAATAATTTTTCTTCGCAATATAAATTGCAATCAGTCCGCCAATGAGCAGACAAATCAGCACAACAACAATAAATCCATATTTTAGCTGGTTGATGGGACCTAAAGTCTGTTTGCGCGATGTGACAACCAAATACTTCCAGTCAATAATTTTACTTGAAACGTAGCTGATTGCCACTTTTTCCCGATTTAATTTCCCTGATATAATACCATATTCATTTTCTAAAGACTGATAGGTCAGCCCCTCCGGCTCGTCTCCCCGACCGATTACCATACCTTCTTCGCTGCCTATTACGAAAAAGCTGCTGTCACCAAATTCTTCAATATCTTTCACTTCTTCATAGATTTTATTTTTGTCAAGACAAATCACCACTGCCACATTTTTCTCGCCGCGCAGCAACGGATAGTTTTGTACCAGCATAAACTGCTGCCATGTCTCTTTTCCTTTCACGCGGGTCAATGTTTTATAATATTTCGTCTGCTCGTCCAGCAACGACTTCTGCCACTGTTCATAAGACAGCATTCCGTCATCATAATTCGCCGACCAAAAATACCGGCTGTCAAAATAGCTGTAGGGTGTGACGACCAACTCCCTGTCCTTCAAATAAAGAAACAGTTCCTCCACATAGTCGTCGGTATTTTTAATGTTCAACAACTCGTTCATAATAAGCGACAGTTCGTATCCGTTCTCCATAATATCCGGCTGTACGCCGTCCATAAGCTGACGAATCCGTTTGTTGCCCGCCACGTTCTGCGCAATTCTGTCCATGCCAACCAGCGCATTATCAATCATCTGTCCTGTTTTTTCCAATAAATACCGGTTGGATTGATATGTAATATTTTCAATGATATGACTTGTGGCAAAATACATCCCTGTAAAAATCAAAATTGGGATGAGCAGCACACCCAAATAAGAAGTGATAAATTTTTTCAATAAACTGGAATTTTTCATCTCCAATTTCATCGGCAGCACATCCTCTTAACGATAAAAATAAACCAAACTATATATACGCCTAGACAAACAAAAGTCGAATCTCACGCCTACTCTGCACAGCTGCCATTTCTTCCGTCATGGAACCCATCGGCGGCAAGCAGTTTTCCGTTTTTCCTGCAATCATTATAATATATCTTCCCCAAAAAATCAACTATGTATAGAAGGATAGGGCGGCGCTGCCCAAAGCCGCCCGCCCTATCCTTCTTGGTAATCACATGTTTCGGCGCCTGCCGAAAAAAATTGTATTATTAGGGTTTTACCAACATATTTGATGGTTACATCTTGCCCGTTTAATCTGCAATCGCCGCCGCTTCACGTTTTTTATAACGGTCATATGCCGCCTGCTGAATCTGAATCGCCCGTTCAATTTTCATACTCTTCAATTGTTCAAAATATTGATCCAGCTTCTCAATTGGCTCCTGACCTGTGATAAATTTAAACAGCATTTCTTCGCGATATACATCAATATCTGTCATGATACCAGTATATTCTTTGTTTTCTTCTTCTGTCATGGTCACCAGCGGCATCATATATTTTTCTGTCTGGGTGTTTGCCCAAATCGGCATTGCTTCTGTCTGCTGCGGCGTGGTATACATCTGCATGATATAATCAGCGTCCTGCACAAACGGTCCGTTATAGCAAGCACGGATATATTTACTCATCGCCTGGCTGGTGGACAGACCGCCATTTTTGCCTGTATCCGTGATAAGGTCTGTATAGGTAGGTTTGCCGTCTTTCATTTCATAGGAAACGCCTTCGCGACCGAAATTATAGGTCATATGCCCTTTTTCACTGAATCCATAGTCCAGATAACGCACCGCGATTTCAACGTTTTTACATTTGCTCGTAATCGCCGCGCCGGTACCGCGTGCCGGTAATTGTTTATGCCCAATCAGCGGTGTCTCGCCGCGGTTCTTTGCCACATAGGCAACCGGTGTCAGAGATGCTTCCGGCAGCGAAGTTTTCATTCCGGCAATCCATTTACCAAAAGCGGAACCATTCCATCCGCCCATTGCGCCCGCGTCGCCATTGATAACCAACGCGTCAATCCGTTTCGCATCTTCATTGGTAAATTCGCTGTCCAGCCAGCCGTTATCATACCATTTCTTCATCATTTTTACCCAGTCGCCGTAAGCTTTTTCATACTGTCCGTATTTCACTGTATCGCCTTCCAGATAAAATTCGCTCTTGATGCCATATGCGCCCATAAACGCAGACATATTGTTTAGTTCCGCATTTTTGAGTTTCAGCGTGATTGGCGCTTTCATGCCCATATCTTTAAATGCCGCCAGCATTTTTTCCCAATCCTCTATGGTTTCCGGCTTATCCAGCCCTGCTTTTTTCAGCAAGTCTTCTCGCACCATAAAGCCCATTGCTGTCTGTAAAATAGAATCTTTGGTGACAAATGGATACATGTAGAATTCACCATCATCTGTTTGAATCTGTGCTGCAATTTCAGGATTTTCTTCATGGAATTTTTTCAAATTCGGAGAAACGTCTTTGTCCAGCGCTTCGTTCAGCGGCAGAATGGTTTTATCTTTAATTGCTTTGCTGGGTCCGCCTTTATAGGTTGGCCAATTGGATTCCACGATATCAGCCAAATCCTGCGATGCTACCATTAGATTGAATTTTTCTGTCGCCTGTCCTGCCGGTGGATGAACATATTTAATTTTCACACCGGTTTCTTCTTCCATATACTTGGCAAACTCAATGTCATTCATACTGCCTGCATACGCAGCAATATTAGGCGTTAAGTCCAACCAGTAAGACAACTCCACGTCCGTATCCATCGGATAGGTACCATCGGTTGTCACTGTGGGAATCAGTTCCCCTCCCGTTTTTGCAGTGTTAGTTCCGCCGCTGCCGGAGCAGCCCGCAAGCATTCCCGCTGCAAGCGCACAACACAGTCCGCAGGTGAATACCTTTTTCATGTTCATAACCATTTTCCTCCCTTTTTCATTCTCTTTTTACTTGAAATTCGTTTTTATATAAGAAACGGATTATTCCGTTCTCTTGACTGACTAAAACCTTTTTTTCTTCCCCATGTTTTTCCGGTACTACCAGCGTTACAATTCTATGCTGTTTTGCCGGAACCGTCTGCGCGCATAAATGCCACTGCGCCGATTTTCCTTCCAGTTCCTCCGGACGAATCGCTTTATCAAACGCATCTGTCTGCGACAATGTCATGCCGCCGGTGATAAATTCCACCCGCATATTCGCCGCATTTCCCTGCATAACTGCTTTGTTTTCGCCAAGCTGAAACGGGCGCAAACTGTGCAGCAGCCATTGCAACGGCTTTTCTTCCGTCAATTCCACATTGTCCTCTATCACAAAATAAGCGCCATCTACAAAATAGATGTTGCGCCGGTAAGACTTTAATGCAGGCGCCGTCAGCCGATATGCCTGCGCCGCCTCCGCCTTTGCATAGAGCACGCCATCCTGCTGTCCCGCGTCTAAAATGCTACCCGCCGCGTCTAATTGACTGCGTTTATCCAATCCTGCATATTGTCCGATACCACCCATTAAAATGTTATTGGTAGATTTGGTTTGTTTGCGCCATTTTAAATGCATATCGCTCTCATAGGCTACATAATGCCCGCTTTCAATCGCCATCGGCTCTCCATAGGCATGTAGAATAAATCCGTTTTGGTCGCCGTGACTGTGACTGATGCAGCCATATGGACTGCTTTTCAGCAGCAATGTAATGTGGTTTTCCTCGTCTGCCATATCTTTGTGCATTGCAACCCATCCCACATCGTGAAACCATTTTATCTGTGGCTTTGCCGAAGGTTTTTGCGCCTCTAAATTACCCCAATCGCACTGAAATGCGAAATCGTCAAAATAGAAATTCCACCAACCATAGTTATAAAATGCCGTAAATTTTTCTGTATCCCACGGCAGCATTTGCTCGTAGTACCATTGATACTTTGCATTTCCTGTCAACGCCGCAAGATGGCGCATCAAAAATCCTGTTTTGAGCGGCGGATATTCCCCCAGATTGGACTGGTCGCAAAAACTTGCATGAATTTGTTTTGGCGAATAGCACTGCAAAATAAAATCGCCGGTATGCTGAAAAAACGGACGTTTGAGCAAGTTAATACCCAAATACCGCCATGCGAGGTCTAATCCTTCCAACACGGACGCCATCGCCGTTGTCCAATAGGCGCAGCCCTCTGCCCAGCCGCCGTCCTCTCCGCCCCACGGCGAATAGAGACAAGCGAGGTATTCCAGTGCATAATTCAGCCAATCTTCCGCTTCCGGCGCATCGCCCAGCAGCGCAATCCCGCATGGAATCAGCACCATGGACAGCGACCGCACCGGATGGCTTTCATACGGCGTTTGATGAATTTTCGCTTTTACTACGTCCCGCTGATAGACCTGCTCCCCGCGGCGCAGCAACGCCAAGCGTACTTTTTCTTTTTCATCGCCTGACAGCCGTTCATACAGCCAGTCATATCCCCATGCCAGCGCACGCAGCACACGAAATGCCGCCTCGTCGTTATATTCCTCTGACGTGGTACCCTCAGGGTCCCAAGCCGCAATGTCAAGCAGACTTTCCTTTGCCTTTTCCAGCCAATCTTCCCGTTCCAACAATTTTCCTGCAATACTCAAATGTTTGATTTTATACAGCGCTTCCTGTGTATAGGAATAGGCGCTGCGCCATGCCGCATTATGACATTTTGTCGGATCCCAGCGTTCCGGATTTTCCGGCGGCGCTTCCCGAAACGACTGATTTTCATATGGTTCCACACCGTGGCGTAAAAATGCGTCAAATCCATACCTTGTCCTGTCTTTTTGCACCTGCCCGCCGATTTCCTGTATCCGCTGCGGATTCATCCAAAGGCGCGGATGCTGCATTGGCAGATTCTGATAACGCTGCGCGCGTCTCGGCAGTGGCGTCTGCGCCTCACTGCCGCTGATTTCAAATTGCCGCACACTGCTCCACTCGCTTTTTCGCTCTCCTGCTTCTTCCACAGCATACCGCCAAAAATAATGTCCCGCCGGAAATATTTTGTCCGGTGTGAAAAAATTCAGCGGCAAATGATGAAACGATTCCGCCTGTGCAAACGATGCCTCCTGTGCAATTTCCAAACAATAGCATTTTGCACCTTCTTCGGGCATAAACGAAAATCGCGGCGGATTTTCTGCCACCCTGCCGTCAGGTCTATATCCAATGTCGAATTTGTCTGCCTTCTTCTCCTGCAATGTTTTCATGTTTCTCATCCTTTCGTTTGCGCTATATTTCTTTTCTATATTACAGGATGAATGTTCTTATCGCAAGAGTCAAAAAACCATACCGGCATTCTATTTTCTATTTTTTCCGTCCTATTTGGTTTTCTACCACGCCCCTCCCCTCTTTCATTATCGATAAAATTTCTTCAAAAGTCAAGTGACAAAATCGCAACATCAATGGTCAATTTTTTATATAAACACACTTTCTCATTCCATTTTATGCAATCTTAATGATTCATCAGTCAAAAATACTGTACCGATAAAAACACCTCAATCGTAGGATAGTCACTACAACCGAGGTGTTCAAACTGTATTATTTTATTTTTTCTTTACTTATGCTTGCAATATCTGCATAAATTCTTCTCCGCTGATGGTTTCTTTTTCCAAGAGATATGCCGCCAGTTCATGCAATTTTTCTTCGTTTTCTTTTAAAATACGGCGTGCTTTTTCGTGCGCCTTTTGAATCATATCGTTCACCTCAGCGTCAATTTTCTGCGCGGTTCCCTCCGCACAAGCGAGGGACGTATCGCCGCCAAGATATTGATTGTTCACGGTTTCCATTGCCACCATATCAAAATTTTCACTCATGCCGTAACGCGTCACCATGGCGCGCGCAATTTTTGTCGCTTGTTCAATATCATTAGAAGCGCCGGTTGTCACCGAGTGAAATACCAATTCTTCCGCCGACCGTCCGCCCGTCAGCGTCGCAATTTTATCAAATGCTTCCTCTTTGCTCATCAATAAATGTTCGTCCTCTTCCACCTGCATGGTGTAACCCAACGCGCCGGAGGTACGCGGAATAATGGTGATTTTATGCACCGGTGCACTGTGGTTTTGCATTGCCGCCACCAATGCATGACCGATTTCATGATATGCCACAATTTTTTTCTCACGTTCCGAAATCACAGCATTTTTGCGCTGATAGCCCGCAATGACTACCTCTACGCTTTCCTCCAAATCACTTTGGCTGACGCTCGCTCGTCCCATACGCACCGCCCGCAGCGCCGCTTCATTAACGATATTTGCCAGTTCCGCGCCGGATGCGCCGGAGGTTGCCCTTGCAACGGCATTAAAATCAATATTCTGCTGCATTGTAATGTTTTTCGCATGTACGCGCAAAACTGCTTCCCGCCCTGCCAAATCAGGCAGTTCTACCGGCA
>Ga0137297_10219_pt1 | contig 44879 bp, 46 predicted proteins | sample RamsorincwithD2O_FD_97191 | JGI IMG/M metagenome (GOLD analysis project Ga0137297, IMG submission 97191) | Mouse cecal microbial communities from Vienna, Austria - Mucin amended with D2O | ecosystem: Host-associated > Mammals > Digestive system > Large intestine > Cecum | place: Austria: Vienna...
TATGCCTAGCGCTTACAACCTCGTCTTCTATGCCTCTACGGTGTACCCGTCGGGTGGTCCGTCTAACCGCTACAACGCTTTCCCCCTCCGCTGCCTGAGTACTGTATTAGGGATGGAGGGAGGCATAAACTATTTGTAAAATCGGGTCTTTTGCAAATAGTTTATGCTATAATGATAATAGTTATGAGAGGAGAGGTCGTATGCGCGTAATCCATTTATGTTTTCAGCTTCATCAGCCGTTTGGTTTGCGTGGAACGGTCGATGGTGGCGAGGACCATAATTATTTTGATACCAAGTCCGCTTTTACTAAGGCAAATGCCGAAATATATCAGCCACTGTTTGCGTTTCTTGAGCGGAATACGCAGAAATTTGCTGGTTTCCGATTTTCGCTTTTGGTTTCTGGATCGTGGTTGGATTTAGCAGAGCAATACGATACTGAGTTGATTGAGCGTTTACGTAAATTAGTAAAATTAGGGCAGGTGGAGCTGGTGGCAGAGCCAATTAGTCATTCCCTGGCGTTTTTCTATGATGAGGCGGAGTTGACTGAACAAGTACAACGTTATCGCGCGCGGATTCAAAAGCTATTTGGTGTGGAAGGTCGGATTTTTGCCTTGCCAGAGTTGATTTATAATGATCAAATTGGTAAGTGGGCGGAAGATTTTGGTTTTGCTGGCATGTTGGTGGGCGGGTCGCCCGAAGTTTTGGGCTGGCATAGCCCGAATCATATTTATGAGGCGATGGAATGCCGATATTTGCGTTTGTTGTTCCGAAATACACCGCTGTCTTTGGCGATTATGCACGCGGATGCGGATTTGTTGGTGGAAAAACGCGTATCGGAGGATTCGGAAGAGAAGAAAATGGTGCTTTCGGCGCAGAAATTCCAGAAGCGTCTGGAATTAGATATGTTGCGCGGAAATTTAGTGAACTTGTATTTTGATGCGGAGTTGTTTAGGGTGCAGCGTGACAAGGGGGTGATTGGGCTCTTTGATGAGTTGGTGGCGACTTGGTTGGGAGTGCAAGGTAATCACTTTGTTGGTGCAGCTCAAGCTTGTGTGGTAGAGACGCCTAGTATGGCGCTTTCGGTGAAAAAATCAGTGAGCTGGCGTGAGGAGTCTGATGATAGTTACGAAGATAAAAATAGTCAGGATACAGTGGCGTTAGTGCTGCAAGCGGAGGCTGATGTGCACCCGCCGCGTTGGTTGGATCAGCCTTGGCAGGTGGAACAGTCCAAGGCGTTGTATGGGCTGAAACGCGAGATTTTGGCAAGTGAAGACGAAAAGTTGATTGCAGATTGGCGGAGGTTGACGGCACTGGACTATGCTTTAAAACATGATGTGAATAGCTTAGAGGTATTTAAGAAGATTTTAGCGGATTTGAAAGTGCGAGCCGAAGTTGTGAAAAAAGCGCAGGTGGTGGAAATTTCGCGAGCTTTTACCAAAAAGCGAGATCGAGGCAATGTCGATGTAAAAACAGACACGAGCGCGACGGCGGTAAAAGTGAACTTTGGTGTGGCGCGAGTGGGTGGCACAACAAGTCATGCAGTACATACGACGGCGGTACAGTCTGAGGCCGAAGTGCCCGTGCGGCGACTATGCGTGCGAGAGGTGGAACCAGTTGCAGAAGAAGAGTCCGGGCAAGTTGTCGTACAAAAGAAATCCAAGGATAAGCCACGGGGAATTCGTAAGGTGATTCGCAAGCTGGTGATTGAATGATTATCGTGGTGCGTATTTGGCGGTTTGAGCTATCGTTTAGCTGGTGACTATATATACAAAAAGTTCTCCAGACCTTGGGGAGTGGAGAACTTTGGAGATGGGTCGTTAGCGCTTCTTTTCTTTGACTTCGTTGCGACCGAGGTTTTTCTTAGTCTCAGTGAAGACAACATGCTTGCGCAAAACCGGATCGTATTTCCGAAGAGTTAGCTTATCCGGAGTATTCATGGTATTCTTCTTGGTGTAGTATTGACGAATACCAGACTCTTCGGACACTAAACCAACTAGCTTGCGTTTAGTATTATTCTTCTTTGCCATAATGTTTATCATTTTATCACAAAAAAACCGGCTTGTAAACTGTAAAATTGCAAAACGAATTGTGATTATTGTTGGGCTTGGCTGATTTCGTTGGTAATTCCTTCACCGACGTTCGGAACGTCAGAGGAATAGATAAAGTCAGCCAGAAAGAATAATACAAGTGCGAAACAGAGAATCTTTTTGGGACGTAGTTTTAGCCTGTCGAAGGTATTGATTAGAATTGGATATAATACGTAGGTCATAGCCAGACCACAGAGACCGAAAGCCGTGACACTGCCTAGGCAGATGCGGCCGTGGAGATTGAGAAAATTGCCGCTATAGTCCCACCATTTAAGATGTTTGAAAGTTTCGAGGTACCAACCAGTGCAATATTCGAGTACTCCACAGCCAATAACGGCAGCAAAGAAGACTACCAGCGGATGTTTTTTGAAACGTTGTAATAAGAGCGCAATGCCAAGCCCACCAAAGCCATAAATTGGCAGCCAAGGACCATGCAAGACACCACGGTTGACGAAGCCACCAGTCATATAAAAATACAAACAAACTTCCCAAATCCAGCCAATTAAGGCGCAGGCAAAAAAGATGAGAATATAGTTGCAGAAAGTGTTTTCGGAAGAGTGATTTTCTGGAGTTTTTTGCGTGGTCATGATGATTAAGTTAATGGTTATATTATAGCAAAGATTTTATAAAAAAGGTAATATAAATAAAAAATATTCTTGACATAAATTCAAGAATATTTTTGGTGCTGGAAGTAGGACTCGAACCTACGAAGGCCGAAGCCGAGAGATTTACAGTCTCTTGTCATTGCCACTAGACGATTCCAGCAATATTTACATTATAGCAAAGGTTGCAGTTTTTGACAAGATTTGTTAAACTAAGAGTAGTTGCCGTGTTAGCTCAGTTGGTAGAGCAGCCGCCTTGTAAGCGGCAGGTCGTCAGTTCAAGTCTGACACACGGCTCCAAATGGGCTATTTTTGCAAGTTCTGTCGTCGCTTGCTCACCTAAAGGTGCGCTTCGCTAGAGAGAATGCAAACTAGCCTCATTTTGTTTTTGTATACTAGTTTTTTGAGCATATGCTACTGAGTTTTAGATCTGTTTGCGGCGGTTAGTGCTTGTTGTGGTAACACGCTTAGTAGCTGGACGGCGTACAGTTCCTGTATTGGTACGGGTGTGTTTGGTTCGGGTTTTAGCCATGGCGTCTTCAGCGATTTGGGCTTCAATGCGGGCAGTAGTGTCAGCTAGCGCTTCAGTGTCGCCAGTGTTTTCATGAATAGCAAGGATTTGGCGTAAAGTGTTGGCGCTATGGTCGAGTTCATAGGCGCTCTCTAGGGCATCAACAGCGGCTTTGGTCTGTCCTAGACGTTCTCTGGCTTTGGCTAAAGCAATAAAACGAGCAGGAACGTTATTTTCGAGTTCAATGGCTTGTTCAAAAGCCATCACGGCTTTCTCGTAGGCGCCGGTTTCAAGATAAATCAAGCCCACGTTATGTAAAGACGATGGGTTATTGTCTAGTGATTGGGCAATCTCAAAACATTCAATAGCTTCGTCAAATTTTTGCTCTTTGGCATATAGAATTCCTAAGCGGTTATAAGCGGCAGCGTTCTTTTCGTCGAACTTAAGGATAGTGAGTAGGGCTTTTTCGGCACGTAATGGCTTGTGGTCGCGCATAGAGGTTTGGGCGGCACTCCAGAGTTTCTTCATTTGCATGTCATAGCGCGCACTGCGTGGGGCTTCGGCATCTTTGCGACGCACCAAGGGATACAAAAAAGTGAGCCATAAAGCCAAAATTACCAGCAGCAGAATACCTAGCATATTCCTATTTTAGCATAAAAATCAGTGGTATGGTAAAATAGGAATATGTTGAAATGTGGAATTGTAGGGTTGCCCAATGTGGGTAAATCAACTTTATTTAATGCTCTAACTAACGCTGGGGCGTTGGCGGCGAATTATCCGTTTGCGACAATTGAGCCAAATGTAGGGATCGTGCCGGTGCCGGATGAGCGTCTTGAGGTATTGGCTAAGATGTACGATACCGAGAAAGTGGTGCCAGCTACAGTGGAATTTGTAGATATTGCGGGGCTGGTTGAAGGTGCGTCCAAGGGTGAGGGACTAGGCAATAAGTTTTTGGCGCATATTCGGGAATGTGAAGTGATTTGCCATGTGGTGCGCGTGTTTGAAGATGGCGATGTGATTCGGGCAGAAGGGTCTAAGGATCCAGCGCATGATATTGCTGTGATCCAGACTGAGCTTGAGCTAGCGGATTTGGAAACTAGGGAGAAAGTAGAGAGTAAACGCAAAAAAAATTCCGATCAAGCGGAGTTAATTCCCTATTTGACTGAAAAGCCCGTGATTTATATGTTTAATGTGGATGATAATGGTCTGGCGGATGTAGCCTTGCGGCAAAAATTAGCGGAGAGTGTGGCTCCAAGCCAAGCCGTATTCGTAAATGCTAAGCTGGAGGCGGAAATGTCGGGTATGAGTTTGGCGGAGCGTAAGGAATTTTTGCAGGAATATGGCGTAGACGAAGATGCTTTGAGTGAATTGATCAAGGCAGCGTATAAGACGCTGGGATTACAGAGTTTTCTCACGGCAGGTAAGAAAGAGGTGCGCGCTTGGACAATTAAGCAAGGTGCGACGGCGCCAGAGGCGGCTGGAGTGATTCATACGGATTTTCAGCGAGGATTTATTGCGGCAGAAGTAATGAAATATAATGATTTGGTGGATCTGGGCAGTGAGCAAGCAGTAAAGGCAGCTGGAAAATTGCGGACAGAAGGTAAGACATATGTGATGCAAGAGGGCGATGTGGTAGAATTTCGGTTCAACGTGTCAAAGTAGGCTGATGCGCTTCCTTTTGATCTGATTGATTTGGTTTGTAAAATGGAAAAGTCCCCGGATTTCCCTCTTTTCGAGGGAAATCCGGGGATAGTGTGCACTATCAGAAATACTACTGCGACTGCTTCGCGTCACGGCTTGGCACTGAGATACATCATAGTAAGCCGCTCCATAAGCGGAGTACTGGAGCGAATAATGGTATCAAGACCATAACTCTCAGCGATGTTTTTGATGAGAGTCCTGCCTAACAAGCGGAGATAGTTCTTGCGCTCAATCTGGGTTACCTTGTCCGGCGAAACAGTTTTACCATTCTCATCAACACCTTTCAATTCTTCGTTTTTGATTCCGCGGTATCCGTCTAAGTCTTCCTGCTTGATATAACTCTTACGCTTGTCATCGTCCATCAGGCAGAAAATGTTGGCTAAGTCCAGATACCTTGCAATATCATCTTCAGACGATTTCTTGAAAGCGGCAGGTGTTAAAGTCATCAATGCTTCCATCTTGGCGATGGCGAACTGACCCCAACTCTGAATGGTGCCAGTGTCTAAATGTTTGATTAGCTGTCTGGTTCCTGAATACTCGATAGCCTGCAGCTTGCTCAGTGCCTCAATTACGGCTTTGCGGATAGCGTGGGCTTTGCCGTGGTTGTCTGCATCGGACCTCCACACCTCGCAAGCGTAGCGTTCGGCCATAGCAAAGTTTTTCGCGATGTCAGCAGCGACCAAAACCGATAACCATTCATAGTCATTTTGGTCAATCTGAATCCGCTCACCATTGGCAGTAACTACGTACATATACCGCATAGGTACGTAATCCTCTTTATCGCTGGTTGAGAGGTTGGCGTATGCCGCAGCATTTAATCGTGGTTTACCACTTGCGTTGCTAACATACTCAATTACGTCCCAGTGTTTAAACTGCGCATTGTTGATGACATGAAAAATTGAGTCTTCTACGGCGTTACCGTTTTCGTCGCAGCAGAGACCGGAATTGTTCATCTGTTTGGTGTCAAAGATGACACCGCGGGCGTCAGCAATAAATTTCTGACGGTCTTCGTCCGTTAGGTCTGTGATGATGGCTCTGTAGGTATTGAGCCTCTGTTGACTGCTGGTATAGTTGTTGATTGCGAATGTGTTCTGCAGGAGTTTAATCCTGTCATCATCGTTGTCATTTTCCAGTAGCTGTAAGGCCAGTGAACTATTGCCGCCAGCGCAGATACCATACATCATGTACTTGAGTATCTGTTCTCGATTGCTGTCCCCCTTGAGGTTATTCAGCACCTTCGAAGTCTCATTGCATAAATCTCTGAAAGTCTTGTCCATTTCTTTCTCTCCTTTTTCTTTTTATATTATTTTTTTGGTTTCTATTGCCTTTCCGTCCACAAAATGATATTTTTTGGACGAATTTGGCAATAGAGCCACAAAAACTTAGAAAAGGAGTCTGATAGTGTGTTAAGGTTCTAGATATCCAGGGAAGGTCACAATTACTTGAGACGTTAAAAATCCCAACGGATATGTTCCCATTGTAGCACACAATATTAAAAATGTCAATAGGTATAACAGATTTGATGTTAGTTATGCTAATTTTGATGTTCTTTAGACTTGAAAAATGAGATTACTCTAAAATTAACCAGTCTTGAATCTGGTAGTCGCCTCCTGAAACACTGGCAGCAGCCAGTAATGGCTGTAATTGAGTGTATTCGGAGTGAGTTGCAAGAAATGCCTGGGCGGCAAAGTGCATTTGACGCTGTTTTTCTGGGGTAACACGCACTAGCGCAGTTCCCTCTTGGTCAGGATTTTGGCTGTATTTGACTTCCGTGAAGAAGACTTGATGGTTTTTGATGGAAATTAGGTCAATTTCATAGAATTTGGTCTTGAAATTGTGAGATATAATGGTGTGATTTTGCGCTTGGAGGTATCTAGCAACGACGAGCTCGGCAGTTTTGCCTTTTTGGCTATTAGTAGGCGGTGTGGGAAAATGAGGGGATTTGTGGGTTGATATGTGGTAATTATGAGTGTTTTGGTTAGTTTTGGTGCAATTTTGTTGATTTTGCGCTATAATTTCGCGGATAGGACGAAAACTAGTACGATGTTCGGGGCAAATTCCGTGTTCCAGAAGCGCACTTTTGTGTAGTGCGGTACCATAGCCAACATGTTTTTCAAAGCCATAGGCGGGATACTGGGTGGCAATTTTGGTCATATAAGCGTCGCGGGCAACTTTGGCAATGATGGAGGCGGCGGAGACTTCTTTGATAAGGGTATCAGCTTTTTTGAGCAGGGTGACCTTGGTTTCGAGTGGGGTGTTTTGGAGGAAATTGATAGTGCCATCAATGATAATTTCGGTAAAAGGGGATTTAGTGGCAAGAATTTGTTTGATGGCGCGGCGGGTGGCGAGTTTGAGACTAGCACTAAGGCCATATTGATCGAGTTCATGAGTAGTTACCCAGCCGGTGGCGCTGGCAAGGGCGTGGGTTTCGATGAGCGGTGCTAGGGTTTCACGCTTTTTGGCGGTAAGTTTTTTGGAGTCGGTGAGGTCTTGGTATAGTTGGAATTTTTTGGTATTTTGATGTTGGGCGATATTTTCTGGGGAGAAATCTGGCCCCAAAATCACAGCGCCAACGACAAGCGGCCCCGCCCAGGGGCCGCGTCCGACTTCATCAACACCGAGAATAATTGGTTGTTGTGCCAAGAGTTTCCTATTCGGCGGGCTCAGCGGAGCCTTTAGGGTTCTCTTTTTCGGCTTGAGTTTCTGAATCTTGACTTTCAGCCTTGAGTACGGCTTCAGCCTGCTTAGTCTTTTCCTCAGCTGGAACTTCAGGAGCCACTTCTTCGACTGGGGTCTCTTCTACGGGCGCAACTTCAGGATTATTGACTGCGTTACGATCAAAGGCTTTGTTGGCGAGACGAGCAGACTTACCAGACCTTTCGCGCAAGAAGCTCAAATTCTTGCGACGAACTTTGGCGCGGTGTACGATTTCGATCTTCTCGACTAATGGATTATGAATCAAGAAAGACTTCTCAACGCCAACGCCAGAGGTGACTTTGCGCACAGTGATGCGAGCGGTATGTGAATCTTTGCGGTCTGTCCTAATGACTACGCCTTCAAACACCTGTGAACGGAACTTTTCGCCTTCTTTGATTTTTTGGGTCACGCGAACGGTATCACCGGAGCGGACATCGACGACAGCGGCTTTTTTCTGTGCGTCACCAATTTTCTTCAAACTTATGAAACTCATATTTTAACCTTTTATATTACAACTGAGTTTTATTTTATCATACTTTCTAGGATTTGAGAAGAGTAATTATCGTTGCTTTAAGGCTAATTTGATGCGCTCTTCAGTAGGCAGGCCGGAATCGACATTAGCCAGAGCGGCAGAGGCTTCTTTAAGCGGGAAACCGAGGGCGATCAGGGCATCTAGTGCTTCGTCTTCGGGACCGACAGTGGCTGAAATTGTAAATTTAGTGTCGGTGGCACCATAGTGACTGGGGGCGCCGACTTTGTCGCGTAGATCAACTATGACACGTTCGGCGGATTTTTTGCCGACGCCAGCGGCTTTGGAGATAAAGGCGGTATCGGTGTTGGCGATGGCGTTGCGGACTTCTTCGGAGCTACCTAGGTTGAGGATAGCCATGGCGGCTTTGGGACCAACTCCATTGACGGTAATGAGCATTTGAAAGAGCTTCTTGGCGGCTAAGCTGGAGAAACCATAAAGCTCTTCGGCGTTCTCGCGAATGGCATGATAGGTATAGAATTTAACTTCATCGTCAAGATGGATTTTTTCGGCATCAGGGGCGGAAATTGACAGCTCATAACCAACGCCATGAACATCAATGATGACTGAAGTGAGGAATTTTTCGGTAATAGTGCCAGCGAGGTGAGCAATCATTTATTTTTGGTGTCCAAAGAGATTAATGATGATGACGAAAAGCACTGTGGCACCAAGGGCGGAAAGTGAGACGATGAGTGGCCAGAGTTCTGGTTCTAGTTCTTCGGTATCGCCGTTTTCGTCAACGATTTCAGGGTTGGTATCAGTATCCTCGCATCCAGGCTCGGTCTTGTCGGCACAGACGACTTCGGACTCGCCAGAAGTGCCATTGTCGAGTATATTTTGCCATTCTTCAGGTGTCATACAGCCGTTAGGAGTAGAGATATAACCTTCTGCGCATGCTTTATCCGCTGATGTGGTACTATTGGTCTCGGAAATGGGCATGACGCCAGACTCGTCGGAGACTGGTTCAATCTCGTCGTTGAGCTCGATGGGTTGGTTAGCACCTTCGCCGCTTATGGATTCTTCTAACGCATAAGTAGTGGTATGGTTCAGCCCACTGAACACTAGGCTGAAAGTAAAAATTGTTCCTAAAATAACCTTTTTGTTCATAAACCTCCTTGAATATTAGGTTCATTATAACATGAAAATACTTGCTGAGCATGGGAAATTTGCAGATGTCTTTTACATTATCCCTTTCCCCCCATCCCTAATACAGTACTCAGGCAGCGGAGGGGGCGACTGTACCAGCGCTCCCATGGGCCGTGCGACGGGTACACACCAGTGGCATTAAAGCCGAGGTAGTAAGCGCTAGGGATAGCTGCGCCATCGTAGCGCGTAGAGGACGCCCGCGCCGACCAACTAAGACTACCAACGCCAGCGTCCCTAAAAGTACCAGCAGATACAGACAAATGTACGAGCCCGCTGCGCACGAAGCCTTCAAAAAATTAGAAAAATTTGAAGGTAGAGTAGTACTGATGTCTTGGCGTTTTTTAAAAAGCGCCAAGGATAGAAAACTCTCCTACCCCAGTTATTACTTCATTTATACCCTAGCAGTTTTAGAAAAACGCTAGGGTAAGCAAGATGATAAAAATACCCATTTTCGTGCGCAGCGGGCGCATAGCTCTACATAATACTGCTGGGACTTTGAGGCCAGCAGGTCTTGAGGGGCATGTCTGGTCGTCAACGCCATATACAAGCGGCTATGCACATTATCTTTACTTTAATGCTACTGAAGTGCTACCATCAGGTAATTACTATCGTTGGTATCATCGGTATTTTGGTCATACCGTGCGCTGTATACTTTCCCCCTCCGCTGCCTGAGTACTGTATTAGGGATGTGAGGAGTGCGCTATAGAGCCTTACTGTCGAATTGACGCTTAGATTTCTAATACTATAATGGCGCGATAGAAATGACTACATATTAGCCTTAGCAATAAAAGAATGCACGATAGCTACGGCCAAAGCGTCGGCAGCGTCGTCAGGTTTAGGGGCGGTTTTGAGACCAAAATGCAGGCGAACCATCTCTTGCATTTGTTTCTTATGGGCATGTCCGTCGCCAGAAATTGCCATTTTGATTTGGTTAGGAGCATATTCGAAAGTGGGTAAACCGCATTGTTTTGCTACGAGCAGACAGACGCCGCGGGCTTCAGCAACAGAAATACCAGTAGTAATATTCTGTTTGAAGAATAACTTTTCGATTGCCATGACTTCGGGGCGATTTTGCTTAATAATTTCATGCAAAGATTCGTAAATATCGAGTAGACGGTCAGCTAGAGGAGTGTGTGGTGGAGTGGCAATAACGCCATAATCGATGGCTTTGCGACCTTCGATGACACCAAAGCCACAGATGCCAGTACCAGGATCAATACCAAGGATTCTATTCGTTGACATAATCAATAAGGGTGGTTCTTAGGTCTTTAACTGGGACGACGAATTTGTCTTTAACGGTGGCAGGAGCGATAGCATGAGCAAAACCGAGTTTTTTGGCCTCAGCAATACGTTGGTCGGGGCGAAAGGCTGAGCGTACTTCCCCACCTAGCCCAACTTCTCCAAAGACAACGAAATCTTCGGAGAGCTTACGTCCGGCCACAGCGGAGGCAATAGCTAAACAAACAGCTAGGTCGGCGGCAGAATCTTGGAGCTTGAGACCGCCGACTACGTTAATAAAGACGTCCTTATCATTTAATTTGAGTTTCGTGCGGCGTTCGATTACGGCGATGAGAAGATTAAGGCGGTTGAGGTCAAAGCCCGAGGCGGTGCGCTTGGGATAGCCGAAGTTGGTAGGTGTGACGAGGGCTTGAATCTCGACAAGGATTGGGCGTGTGCCTTCAAGAGTAGCGAGAATAATCGAGCCATCAGTGTTTTGGCGTTCAGCAAGCAAAGCGGCAGAGGGATTTTCGACTTCGGCAAGTCCGGACTGGTTCATCTCAAAAATAGCAGCTTCGGTGGTGGAACCAAAACGGTTTTTGATGGCACGGATAATTTTGAAACCGCCATAGCGATCACCTTCGAAATTAAGCACAATGTCAACAAGGTGTTCGAGGACTTTTGGTCCAGCTAAAGTTCCCTCTTTGGTGACATGCCCAACGATAATCACGGCAGTGTCGGAAAGTTTGGCGGCACGGATAATTAAGTTGCCACAGTTAGTGACTTGTGAGACGCCACCAGGAGCAGAAGCGATTTCGGCGATAGTGAGAGTCTGAATAGAATCAACGATTACGAGGTCGAATTCGCCCTCCTCAATGGTTTTGGCGATATCGTTGGCAGAAGTACTACTGGCAAACTTTAGGTTGTCGGAGTCTGCTCCTAGACGGATGGCACGGAGTTTAATTTGCCCGGCTGATTCCTCACCAGAGATATAGAGTACTTTGTGCCCATTAGCAATAGTGGCACAAATTTGCATAAGCAGGGTGGATTTGCCAATACCTGGTTGACCGGCAAGTAGTGCTACAGAGCCCAAAAGAATTCCGCCACCAAGTACAGTGTCTAGGTCGTGGAATCCAGTGCTGAGACGGTCTTTTTCACTACTGACTTCGAGGTCATTGATAGAGACAAAATCAAGGGGTTTGCCGGACATTTGGCTGCGTCCGATGGCGGATTTCTCTTCACGGCTGTTTTCGTCAAATTGTTGAATTAGTGAGCTCCAGGCGCCACATTTGTTGCAACGACCAGTCCAGTTTTTATAGATTGCGCCGCATTGTTGGCAGGAGTATTGGATGTGAGATTTAGCCATAGAATAATTATAGCACAACAAGGATAACCTAATTTCTATTTGGGGTCGTGTCGTCGCAGCCCGTCTTTACGGGTGCTCCGCACTGCATGCTCGGCAGCAGCCTCCGCACCACCCCAAATACGAGAATTAGAATATCCTTATTGAATTTTATTTTCTTTTGGCTACCGCTAATCGGTCACTGTCGCGGTCGAAATTGTCGGATGGAGTCTCACCAAGGAGGTAGTCGACTAGCATTTGGTACGTAATCATGCCAACAATTCGCTCGTAATGATCGATTACGAGAAAAAAGTAGCTGTTGGTACGTAAAAATGCAGCTAAGGCTTGATTAAGGGTATAATCTTCACGCACATAGCAGATTTTGGGATCAAGGATATCTTCAACGCGGCGAGTTTCTTTAATTTCGAGGTTATTGAATGAAGTCGTGTGTACTAGACCTATAATTTGACGTTGTTTATTTAGTACAGGAAAATGTTGAAATCCAGAGCGGTAGAGTCGATCGAGTGTGAGTGGACCAAGCACTTCGTCAGCATGAACATAAGTGATGGCAGATTTTGGCAACATGAGTTCGGAGACTTTGACCGTAGGAAAGTTCATGATGGTAGCAATGACATGACGTTCGCGACTGCTGAGCACTGAGCGTGGAGTGCGTTTGAGCAGGGTTAGAAATTCGGCGGTAGACTCGGGAGTAAAATCCTTTAGACTATGTGTGTGATTAGTGGCGGTCGAAGCATGATTTTTGGGAGTTTCTTTGCTCTCTGTTATTTGTGGGATTTGAGCGGGAGTAAGATTAGTGGTTTGGTTGGTGTTTTGCTTCTCTGCGCGAGTACGGTATTTATTAAGTTTAGGATCAATCCAATGCGTGAAGCCAGTGAGAAATGCAACTTTGAGGTCGTGTAGACCAGTACGAAGCCAATGCCAAAATTCTTTGATACCTTTGATGGCTTGATGAAGAAAAGATTTGGCGGAGGAAGTTTTGTCCATGATATTATTGTAACATAATCAGTATCGAAAAAGCCCTACATCTATAAGATATAGGGCCGTGTGCGAGTCTAAAGATTCGGCTTTATCTCAATGAATTCTTGCCAAGGAGCCGGTGGAAATTGGGGCTCGCGGCGAGTCTGAGCGTGCTTTGGCTTTATACGCATCAAATCTCCTGTTTAAATACTGTGTCCGGGAGAAGCAACTATAGTTGATCGACCTAACCCACGGACAACTTTCTCTATGATAGCAAAGATTTAGCTCATGGGCAAGCGCAAGAGGTATGGAAAGTGTTAATAAGTATGTACAAATTAACAAAAGCGTAATATAATGGCAGAAAATAGGGTGAGCGTTTTCGGTAATAAAATTATAGGAGGTACGTTGTGACTTACGCTCAGGACGAAAAAATAGAAAATTTGTTGGAAAGTGGAGTTTTACCGGAGATAAGTCAGTGGTGGCATGGGATGCGGTTTGTTTTTAATACTTTGTTATCGCGGCGTCCTTTGCCATGGCGACGCGTGTCGAAGCATGAGCTGAGCCATATTTATAATGAATTGTTAACACATTGCGCCTTAGTTGATAGTCCAGAACAGTACAAGTTGGATAAATTGGGATTGGATACAATTTGGCCTAAGATGAGCGTTTTGATACGTAAGAACCCAGGCTTAGCTAAGTTTATGCGTGAATATGGCGTGCATTCGCGGTTCTTTTTGCAATTTTTGTATCATGTACCGCAGGCTAGCTCTTTGGGGGCGGCATTTGGCGAGGGGCATGATATGAGCGGCAAATACACGCAGATTCCGCAGAGCGATTTAATGTATCGTTTTTCAGCACAGGATGAGATGTTTGTCTGGCTGAGACGGCGGACGAAAATGGTGCAGGATCGGCTGAAAAAATCGAAATCAGTTCTGTTTATTGGCGCTGGTTCTTTGCCAGAGTTACGGCGTTATGATTTTCCTTTAGGTCAATTGAAACAGCGAGTCGTAGGGTATGATAGTAATTTAGCGCTGAGGGCGCATTTGGCGGAAGTTTTTGATAAACCATTAGAGACTTATGGTATTGACTACCATTTCGAATCGTTTGAAGCGGCTTTTAATGACAAGAAAAATTGGGGACAGTATGATTTGGTGGTGGCTAATGGTGTACTATCGTATTATACTAAACATGCTCAGCTGGAGAATATGCTAAAGAACATGAAGCTCATGCTAGCAGACGGTAAAGCTAGTACTATAATGTTTGATTTGCAGCTGATGCAAATGGAGCTGGTACGTGATGCTGTAGTGCTGAACTGGAGGACAAAACCGCAGATTAAACCAGAGAAGTCGCTACAGGTAGCAGTGAGTAAGGTAAAGAAAGTTTGCACAAAGTTAGGGTTGCAGATAATAAAATGCGAGTTTAACAATATTGGTGTAATGTTTTATGTGAAAGAATCCTAAGGGTGACTTTTCTATTTAGATGTGTTATAATCATGAGTGAGGTAAATGGCTTGGGGTGTAAGCTTAAGCTTGGAACCTTAACTTAATAGAAGGAGGTGATTAACTTGTCTTTGTTTGGCAAGTTAAAGCTGGTGAATTCATTTTTCACCAGTGATCCAAACTTATCTAGTTTGGATCCAGAATACCATAGGGGGTGGTTTGTGAGACAAGCGGTGATTGGTAAGTTATTTTTACATTATACCGCATCAGAGTCTGAATTAGACCATATCCTAAGACGTCTTTTGGCGTATTTCTACGTGACAGCAGAAGACGAAGAACAGTTCAAGCAGGAGAAAGCACAGATTATGGATGTGATTTGGCCATGGTTGAAACCACGATTAAAGCACAACAAGGGTCTGGTAAAGTTTATGCGTGAGTATGGCGTATATTCACGTTATTTCGTTCCCCTATTAAAGACTGTTCCAGGTGCATGGGCTTTATGTGTTGCACATGGTGAGTGCCCAGACATCTTTGGGCGAATCCAGAAAATTCCTCGTTCGGACACAATATATCAGTTTGCGCAGTGGGACGAGATGTTTGCATTTGCACGACTACGCAAGGAAGATGTGATGCCGGATTTGGAAAGAGCGGAGAATGCTTTGATACTTGGTGCGGGTACACTGCAAGAAGCGCGCCAGTTGCAACGCTTTCAAATGACATGTCAGAAGGTTTTACATTCTGCTCCTTGGTTGGTAGCATATGATATCGATGAAACGTTGCGCGAATATTTTGCACAGGTGTTAGATAGCTCATTGCGTGATTATGGCGTGGAATTTCACTATGAGGATTTTTATGAGTGTTTTGCTGATTCTCGTAATCATGGTAAGTATGATGTAGTATGCGCTCTGGGCGTGGCGTCATATTATGACAAACGTTTGGACTGGCTGCTTGGCAACATGAAGCGGATGACGAACAGGGACGGCGTTATCAAGTTTGACCTACAGGTGTTGGATGGTGGCTCAAAATTGAAAAAACGCTTTTGGAGGCATACTCTGGTCTTTGATAAAATACTCTTAGGCTGGAAGTCAAATATGACTCCAAAAAAGTCAGTTGCGGATGCAATCATGTGCGTAGAGAGAGTTTGTGCAGATGTAGGCTTGAAAGTTGATTATTATAAATACGATGAGAATAATCAAATAGGCGTTATGTTTCAGTGTTCACGAATTGATTAACCCCTCCCCGAATTTATGTAGTTTAACGAAAAACGGCCCCATTCGGGGTCATTTTTCTTATTTTATTAATAGTTTATTTTTTGGTTTTCTTTGCGTCTTTCGTATTACGTGTAGCATGAGCGTTGCGAGCGGTTCTAGGATTGGCTTTGGTTTTTGCAATCATTTTGGGGTGATTTTTGGCAGCTTTTCTACTAACGGTATTAGCAGCGAGGTTCATATTCATATATTTACGCAAAGAGAACCAAATGGCGAAGGAGCCAGCAAAAATCATTAAGATAATCATTATAAAACTTTGAGAAAGGATAATTTCTGCAAAACCAACTTCGAAAACGGCAGCTACGGCATCACTAATGATACCAGTGTTTGGGACGTAAGCAATTTCGCCGAGAGGCCCAAGGTAAGTTAGGTCGCCATCAATAATATCTGAACCAGGAAGATTGGGTAAGGTTGGCAATGGCGGATTAGGCTTCTCAGGTTCTACTGGTTGAATTGGGTCAGTAGGCTCGACTGGCTCTGTAGAACCATCTTTTGCGTAGTAGACATTATATGTAGTGTCGTTCTTGGGCATAGTGCCAGTAACTTTGGTGTAATCTGGAGTGTAGCCATCGATTTTGGGTGAATCAACGCTGAACTCGCTGCCAGCAGCGAGCGTTCCAGTGTATGGTTCAGATGCAGGTGAGCCATCTTCTTTGTAAAGATAATTGATAGTGATTTGATATTCTTGTGGCTTATAGGTGACAGTGTCGTAGTCGTAGGTTACTCCGGCAACGCCACCGAGGGTAGTGTAATAGCTAACGGTACTCGTCATAGTGCCAGTGTCCCCAGAAGTTTCGGCAAAATAGCGGAAATAAAGGGTGTCTCCTGTGGTACCGGCCGGCGACATAACCAGCGGCGTATCGAGATTAAAGCCAGCAGTGCTACCACTAGGTGCAGAAATTTCTACTGGCTTCCAAGAACTGTTGTCTTCTGGTGTAGTAGTGTAGTAGAGTGTACTACTAGTGAGAGGGATGAAACCCTGGTTGAGATTACTCTCGGCAGTTTCATTAATATAAGCAGCGAGACGCTCAAGCTTGAGTTGATTTTGTGGGTCGCGGTTAGCGATGCTAGTGACAAATTGTACCAGTTGGTTATCTGTATTTTCGATTTGACCTACTACTTCGCCTTGGATATCACTGTCAGCAGAAATTGGCCAGTTCATATTGGTAATATTGATGCGAGTGTTAGATTCGGTAGTACTGCGTTCGGCGTAGAAGAAGTCGAGGTTGACGACGTCACCAGGCTTAAAGTTAGTAGGAATCGTTGTAGTGACAGGCTTGCGAGGGCAACTGTTTTCGAGGCGATCATTATATATGTCGTAGCCAACGTCTAGAGGACTAGGTAGGCTTTGACGACAGGATTGGTCGGCGACATTGTTGACAGTTGAGACGACATTTCCTTGTTTGTTGATAATGAAATTTCCTTCTGTATCCATGTGCAACCCACCGAGGTCTAGTACTAGCTGCCCATTAAGGAATACCCAAACATCATCGTCGCCACTAAACCAGAATTGTTCAGTACCATCAGCACTGATTTTCATGGGAATGCGCATATGGGCGGTGAAGTGGAAATTATGACCAGTTTTTGTGGCAGAATCATCTTTAGAAAAATCTACATCGTCGAGTGGAAAAGTTCCTTTGCTACCGTATTCGTAAGAATTGTCACCATTACGATGGAAGATGACTTCACGATCATAGCGTTTTGAGAGTTGTTTACCATTTTTGTCATAGGCTTCGTGAAACCAGCGGTAGAAGTTGTCGGTACTACGTACAGGATCGTTACCAGTAACATTTGCAGTAAATACGTCGTGATAAGCAGTCCAGGCGTCTGTATTATTGGTGTAGGCTGGAACAGGTAGACCATCTACGCCAAGACGACTTTTGACGACGTTACGGATAATACCTTTAGCATATAACCGACATTCCGACCATTCAAATTGGCGCTCAGGATCGTTACAATCATCTTGACGTTGATCCCAATAGGTAATAGGTATAGAGATAGTGTCTGGGTTGCCAAGAGAAGCTGCCTTCCATGAAGCTGGTACGCCATCTTCATTAGCAATGGTTTCGAGTGACATAGCACGGACGAGTGATGATATACCGATAATGGTTAATATTAAGAATGAGGCGCAGGCAAAAATGCGTGCAATTGAACAGATTTGACGTTTGATAAGCTTTTGTCGGGATTTTTTTGATGGCATTTATTGACCTCTACTTAATGTATATGCTATAATTTGAGTATAGTACGAAAAAAGGAGGAGGTCAAGTGAGTCTAACGTCGATACTGCTATTTGCAACATCAGTCTTAGCTGTGTTATCAGGTTTTTCTGTTTTTGTAGGGGCATCTAAAGTAGATCGTGCGCGGATGACTTGGTTTTTTGCGGCTGCAATTATGGCTGCATTATGGTCTGTGGCTATAGCATTATTCTTGGCCTTACCGGCAGGTTCGGAAGCATCGGCTCCAGCGTTGATTGTGATGATTTATATTGCGTCGGCAGTAATGATGGTAGCATTGCTAGGATTTGCTGGTTGGGAACATTGGTATGGAAAGGTTCTTACTGTATGCGCCGCTTTGGCTGTTGTAATCATGTCAACAATCGTTTTAAACAATACTAGTATCCTGTTTGCTGGGTTTACCTTGAGCAACCAAGGTAACACCGTTCAGCTTGTGAACGGTGTGGTGTATTGGCTGTATATGTTCTTCTTCGTATTGAATAGTTGTTTGGCATGGTTTTTTATATTGCAACATTCGCGTCGCACACGCATGAAACGAGTGCGACAAGGTGATTACGTGCTTTTAGTTGGTCTGGTTATTACTGGTGCACTTTCGATGATTTCGGATTTAGTTTTACCGTTATTTGTGCGATATGATTTGATTTGGATTGGGCCATTGGCGTTGAGCGCAACGTTGGTGGCATTTTATTATGCTATCTTACGTTTTAGAATTATTTCTATCTCATCAACTTGGCTAAAGACTTTATCATATATTGTTTTGCTGATGTCTGGCGCAGTAATTTATATGTTGATTTTCTATCTGATTTTTACGGCTTTGTTTAAGATCCCTAATCCATCGACTTCAATTTTGGTGCTTAATTTTCTCATGATTGTTATTGTATTGTTGTTGATGCCGCTTATTAATGAAGTTAATGCATCTATGCGTTCGATGATTTCTGTGGGGCAAGTTGATATTGCTTACGTTATTAAAAAATTGAATCATGTTGCTACACGTAATATTGATTTACGGGAGTTAGCATCTTTCTTAGCAGTACATCTACATTTTGCGTATATTGGCTTCATCATTAATGGTAAGCTTTATGGTTCGAAGTCTTTGGCGATGTCTGCAGAGGAGATTTTGCAGATTACGCGAATGAAACCTACGGCGAGAGGAGAGGTATGGCAAGAGCCAAACAAGGGTGTACAAAAGATTTTGAATGATTTAGATTTGAAAGCGGTAGCAGAGTTGCGTAATGCTAAAGGTAAGGCTTTTGGACAGATTGTAGTGGGCAAGCCATTAGGTAAGTCGAGTTTTGAGCGGCGTGATTTGATCCAACTGGAAATGATTATTAATTTGGTGGCAACCGTTATTGATTCGGAGAAACATATCCGAGCTTAATGAGTGAGGCAAGGGGATAAATTATGACAGCCAAGCTTCTACGCCAGACCAAGATGACAATTCTGCTTTCGTTGAATGCGGTGGCAATTTTGATCGTCGGTATTATGATTTTTAGTGCAATCAATTTGAATGGCGGGATTGCATTCCAGGTTGTGGCGGAGCGTAACGACGTTGTGGGTGGTAGCCTAGAAGAGTTGGGTTTAATTAATCCAGTGACAGATGAACTAGATGCTCCCGTAGTAAGTGTAGGTGGTAACACGATTACTTTGCCAAGTAATAATAACCACAGTTCGGGTGGTTCAACAAGTTCCGGCAGTGGAAATGGTATTAGTAAGGACGCAGTGCCTTCGGGTGAGTTGTGGCGTGAAGAATCGATTACGATTTACCAGACGGCAAATTTTGATATTTGCGTGGGTGGTGGTTTGACTGATTTGGGAGATATGTATTGGCAGTCGAGTAACCCGTCAGTGATTGCGGGCTTCTATAATACGGCGCGTACTTGGTTGGGCTACGACCCAGCAACTTGCCGTTATCCGTCAATTGTTGGCACTGGTACGACAACGATTACAGCTGGTACTTATGATGGTAAACGTCACGATAAGTTAACTGTAACGGTGATTGCGCCACCAGTGGAGCAGTGGAAACGGGACGTGCTGAATTTGGTAAATAAAGAGCGAGCCAAGAATGGTTTGGCTGCTCTCAGTTGGGGTACGACTTGTGAAGGTGCAGCGACTACACGTGCTAAAGAGTTGATGCGCTCATATTCACATACTCGGCCAGATGGGTCGTCTTGGTCTACGGCCTGTCCGATTCCTCAAACTGGTGGAGTGAGTGGAGAAAATTTGAATGCTGGCAATGCTGCAGTGTCGCCGGAGACGGTAGTGGCATCGTGGATGAAGTCGCCAGAACATCGAGCAAATATCTTAAATAAGGATTTTAAGTATCTTTCGGTAGGTTTTGTCTTTGATCCTAGTTCGCAACACAAAACATATTGGTCACAGATATTTTCGACTTATTAGATTAAGTCAGCAACTATATGCAGTTTGACGTGGCCGTTTGCGCTGAGGTTTTTATGTAAAGTGATAAAATTAGGCAGTTTAGTAAGAAATTTTGGATTTTTAGTTTTAAAGTAAGACTTATAAAGTAGTTCAATTGCGGTCGCAACGATGTCTAGCGCTTGTTCGCGTGCTTTGGTTTTGTTTTTGGTGATTTCTATAGCGATGCTAGGTAGATTTCTAGGACTGGCAGCAATTAACTGTTTAGCAAAAGTTACATTTTTGGCATCGGTAGGGGGTGCATGGTCGAGCAGTTTTTCAACTTTGAGTGAAAAAACTTGTGCTCGTGAGAGGATGGTTGGAAGTAGTGTTGAAGGTTGTTTTGTTAAGAGTACGAAATGGCAAAAAGGTTTGGGTTCTTCCAGGGTTTTAAGAAAAGCATTTTGAGCGGCTTCGTTCATGGCGTCGGCTGGACTAATGATAAAATAGCGGTCATGGACTTCTTTATTATTGGAGAGGGCGATAAATTCGCGAACTTGTTCTACGGTGATAAGTTTGGTAGTTTTATTATCCGTGGGAGATAACCTGAGGGCGTTTTTGAGTGGCAAATCGGTTTCTGGTGGGATTACGAAAACGGTGCAACCGGTGTGTTGGACTAATTTTGGGATTTGATTGATATCATCAAAAAACATACTATTTGGTTTTCTCTAAGAATTCTGGCGGTAAATCAGTGGTAAAAACCTTACGTTCCCCACCGCTTATACTAGGAATGGTGATTTCCAGATCTTTGGCGTGTAAAAATAAACGTTCATCTGGGTTACCATAAACTATATCACCCAGAATTGGTGTATTCAGATATTTGAGATGAACTCGCAATTGGTGAGTGCGTCCAGTAGTAGGTTTTAGTTCAAGTAAGGAGTATTTATTATTCTGCTGTAAAACTTTGTAATATGTTTGTGACGGTTTTCCATTTTGGTCGACTTGGAAAGTGGTGGGGCGTTTGAGATTGCGGGCGATAGGTAAGTCAATCATGGCTTCGGGTAACTTAGGATGACCTTCAACCACGGCGTAGTAAGTTTTACGAGTTTTGCGATCTTGGAATTGCTTGCGGAGCATTTTTTGGGTTTCTGGATCTTTGGCTAAGATGACGACACCGCTGGTATCACGATCGAGGCGATGTACTAAGAGGCCGTAATCTTCTAGTGTAGGTTCAGGACAGTATTCGCCTTTAGCCATACTGAGTAAACCGGCGGGCTTGTTTAGCACTAAGACATGGTTATCTTCATAGATGACTGGTGGACGTGGTGGTAGTTTTGCGGAAGCTGGTACATTCAAGGTGATTTCGGCGTCAGATTCGAATTTACTATTAGGCTTAGTAACTATTTCCCCGTCGACAGTAACGAATCCAGATTTGATAAAAGTTTGCAGGCTAGAACGATTATATTCTGGATGCTGTTTGACCAAGAGATGATCTAGGCGAAATTTTTCTGGACTAGTGTCGGTTGCGGCTAATTTAGTGTCGCCGTTGATGACACGGGACAGTTCGGGTTTGCTGAATTTTTTACCAGTAATAATCATGCTACCTCAAATGAAATGCAGTTTGTACGGCGCGAAGTTTGGTATTGGCAACTTCATTGGCATAAGTTTCACCGGTGGCTAGTAGATCGAGAATTTCTGAATTACTAATTTTCGACATACGCTCATGAAAAGTTTCTAGGAAAGTTTGTACGCTGCTAGCAACCTTTTGTTTGAGGTCACCATAGTGGCTTTCTCCGCTCCAGGTAGAGATTACATCTTGCAATGGAACATCATTAACGAGCGCTTCGATTTGCAGGAGATTGCTGATGCCTGGCTGATTAAACATGTCGTATTGGATTTTAGAGAGAGAGTCAGTGGTGGCGGACATAATTTTCTTGGCGGCCACCTCGGGGCTGTCAAAAAGCATGATTTTGCTGCCAGGTGCAGGATTTGACTTGCTCATCTTTTTAGTAGGGTTTTGTAAATCGCGGATACGGATACCGTTAGCAACTTGCATAAATTCAATCTGGGCCTTGGGCTCAGCAGGAATAGTAAAGATTTCTCCAAAGCGATGATTAAAGCGTTCGGCTAGACGACGAGTGAGTTCGATATGTTGAAATTGGTCTTCACCCACTGGAATATAGACGGCGTCATAGAGGAGGATATCGGCTGCCATAAGCACAGGGTAGTCAAAAATACCAACATTCACGCTTTCTTTACCTTCACTTTTATCCTTATACTGAGTCATACGATTGAGGTCGCCCATGCTGGCGATACAATTTAATATCCAACAGAGCTCGGAGTGCGCGGGTACGCGTGACTGCCGGTAGAAATGAATATTTTGGTTGGGCTTGAGGCCAGCAGCAAGGTAAAATTTGAGTGATTTGATGAGATTATCTTGTAATTCCCCATCGACTTGGTCGATAATAGAATGCAAATCAGGCACAAAGATATTGATGTGTGAAGTGGTGCTGTGGGCATTTGCTAGCCGCGCCATAGGCAGCAGGGCACCTAAGAAGTTACCTAAAGTCATTTCGCTATTAACACGAATTCCGGTAAGAATAGTTGGTGAAGTTGTCATATTTTTCCTTTTATACAAAATAGTTGGTAGTATGATGGATAATTAAGAAAGTCGCCAACGTAGTTTGTATCTCATAAGTATATTATAACACGGATGTGGAGGGAGATGAGCGCCTATTTGATAAGTTTAGCTTTTTCGATTAGTTTTAGATAGTATTCGCCCATGGTTCCTGCATTGATGGCTTTCGTAATATCTTCAAGCGTCATCCATTCAATAGCACTGTTTTCGTCGGGCTTAATTTTTGGAACTTCGGTTTCATCGGCTTCGAGTAGGAATCCGCAGTTCAGATGTAAATGTGATGATATAAATTTTCCTTTGCGAATGTGCGGCGGGACAGCAAATACTTCTAGGCTTGCAAAATGCTGGTTTAGCGGGTGGATATTTTTGAGACCAGTTTCCTCATGTGCCTCACGCAATGCGACATTAAGTAGGTCGCATTCGCCATCGGCGTGTCCGCCAGTCCACATCCACATTTGCTCAATATTATGAAAGATTAACAGAGCTTTGGTGCGGTCTTGGTTTACAATCCAATTTGAGGCAGTAAAGTGGCAGATAGGGTTATTGCGCGATAAAAGATCTGAAAAAGTTTCTAAACATTGCAAAAATAAAGCCTTATCAGAAGCTTCGCGTTCATTGTATGGGGTGTAGGCTAGGATTTGGGACTTGATAGCATCCATAAGGATATTATAGCACTAACAAAAGTATCTTCCGCAATATATTACGAAAGATACTTTATAATAAATCAATATAATGGTGGAGTATATGAGACTCGAACTCATGACCTCTTCAATGCCATTGAAGCGCTCTAGCCAACTGAGCTAATACCCCGTGTCGTAATTATAGCACAACCAAATCTGTTTGCCAAGATAAAAGATCGGCACCCGCTGCGGCGAAAACAGGCAGCGGAGGGGAAAACCGATCCAGCGATTCGTCGGGCCATTTGATGGATTGACACCAGTAGCATTAAAGTTGAGGTTGTAACCGCCAAGACCGGCAGAGCCCCAAACATTATCAGCCCCACGCGACGACCACCAGTTGCCTTCGTGGCCAGCGTTCCTGAAGGTACCAGCAGAAATCGTCAAATTAAAGTTCCCGCTGCGCACGAATCTAATCCTGCGCCTCCAGCCTATTTCAGCAACCCGATAATTATCGCTATCGGTAATAGAAGCTCATTACATTGGATAAAACCGTAATTCTATCTGACTACTGGCCTATTCATTTTCTTTAAATGTGACAAGGCGAGCTTCACGATCTTTTGAGGGAGAACCGCGAATGAGCGGAGGAGTGAACTCAGGCTATTTTTGGTTCCCATGGAGATACTTCCACAGACATATTTTAACATTTTTAGACCTGCGTGGCGCCATCTACGGAAACGATTGCGCCAGTGACATAGCTAGCGAGTTCGCTAGCAAGGAAGAGGAAGACGTTGGCGATTTCTGCGGGTTCGCCAGGGCGGCCGAGCGGAATTCCAGCAGAAATGCGCTCTACCATTTCTTTGGGTAGGTTGGCTACCATGTCAGTTTTGGTAACACCAGGGGCTACGGCATTAACGCGAATACCGTCTTTACCAAGTTCCCTGGCGAGAGACTTAGTAAGGCCGTTGACAGCAAATTTAGAAGCGGGGTAGCCACAACCAGCAGGTTGACCGTAAATACTAACCATAGAACTAGTATTAATAATACAGCCACCACCAGAGTCACGCATGTATGGAGCAACGGCTTTGCTGCAGTTAAAAATTGCTTTGACGTTGAGGTCCATGATTTTGTCAAAATCTTCGGGTTTGTAGTCATAGAGGCTTTCGCGAGCCGAGATGCCAGCGTTATTTACCAGAATGTCGATATGGCCATATTCGTCGATAATTTTTTGGAAAGTTTGCGCCACATCGGTATAATCATTGAGATTGGGGGCTAGGCCAGATACGGAATAGCTGGAATTTTCTTCGCGCAGTTTGGCTACGGCGGCGTCAGCGGTTTCCTGCCGGGAGCCAAACAAAATTATCGTAGCGCCTTGTTCTAGGAATTTGCGGACTATTGCTAGGCCAATGCCGCGGGTGCCACCGGTCACAACAGCGACTTTATTCTCTAATAAGCCTTGAATAATCATAGTTTACCTCCAACTGTCCAATAAATCTAAACTAATTATAACACGTCTAGTTTAATTTTCTGAGAACTTTGATTAGCATGTTTGAATATTTTATCAGCATAAAACCAGGCTGGACCGGATTGCAAATATCCAAGTCAGACGATATTTGCAAGAGGCCCACCTAAAGCTGATAAAATATTCGGACATACTAAAATAGTTATGAGATTAGAAACTGAATTTAGTGTGTTTTTGGCCCGTGGCGGTATCGTAATAGACGTTAAAGCGTTGTTCGGTAAGTTCAAGCGCCAGCGACCAAATCGTATCATTATTGTAAACGTAATGTGACTTACGTAAAATTCGCCAGAGGTCGGTAAACTGAAATTTAGGCATTTGTTCACGTACAAGATAATTCGTTTCTTGGTAGCGTAAGAAAGTATCGCTGCGTGGATTATGCTCGTAAACATGGTCGATGTGCTGGAACTTGGGGGATAGGCAGTGGTTAGTGTGGACTAGGATACCGGATTTGTCTGGACGGATAATTTCGTAGCTGCGGCTGGAGTGCTCGACGACAGCGAGGTTGCCAGTGGCGTCAGCAATCAGGAAGTTTTTTGGTATGGCGCAAGGTACTTTGGCGAAAATATTTAGGGCTTGGCGGGTAGTCTTGCAATGCTCAGCGATATAGCGAATTAGATGTGATGGTGTGAGTCCATAATTCCATTTGTCAATTTTGGAAGCAGTGAGACCGATATAAAGCCCATATTCATTGATAGCATCTTCGGCATAGATTTTACGACTGCGGCGTCCAGTGTGGCGCCCCCAGACCGATTCATCGGAAAAAGCAAAATAGCGATTTGAGTCTTTAATAGCAATGTCGTAGCGTTCAAAAAATTCTCTAGCTTCGGGAAGCCAGTCATAATTGCGGCCAACAAAAACTTTGCCGTTTTCGCGGATGGCAAAAATCGTGCAACCATGTTGATGTGGATTGACTCGGCGGCGCTGAGCATCAATGGGTGAGGCTAAGTCTTCATAAAGCAAGTACTGTGGGTCTTGATGTAGAATAGCAGCTGCTGCGTATTTTTCGGCGACCAGTTCGGGGTAAAATTTTTCATACAAACGTAGCTGTCGACGCAAAGTGTCCTTATTGGTATGGTGGAAGAAATCATGATGGAATTCGCGTAGACGTAAGCCATAGTACTCGCCAAATTCCTGCCTGGTTCCCTGAAACTGAATCATATTCTTATTATAGCATAACAGGAATATGTTATAATGAGGTTTAAATATGGCGACACAAAGAACTAAAGCGGTTGTGGTAAAAGAAAAGAAATTTGCTGAAGGCTTATGCTTTAAAAAATTGTTTTTTGTGTTTTTGGTGGGTTCGGTGATTGGAGCGATTTACGAAGAAATTCTTTTTATGGTTCAACATTTTTATGCGACTGGTGAATTTGCGCATGCACTGCGACGTGGGGTGATTTATGGACCGTTTAATGTGATTTATGGTTTTGGCGCAGTGATTTTAGTGTATTTATTACTGCGTAAACCATTAAAAAATTGGCAGATTTTTATCTATGCGGCGGTGCTAGGAGGAATTGTAGAATATGTTGTGAGTTGGTTACAGGAAATTTTTACACACACCATGTCATGGGACTACAGTGAGAGGTTTTTGAATATTGGCGGACGGACGACGATTCCTTTCATGATAGTCTGGGGATTATTAGGGCTGGTTTTGGTGCGCTTAGTATATCCGCCAGTGTCGAATTTGATTGAGCGGATTCCGCCCAAAATTGGTGATCGGATTTATGTAGTATTGGTAGTGTTGATGGTGTTAAATATGTTGGTGTCGTGGACGGCGATTATTCGGCAGACTTTACGGCATAATAATATCCCACCATTTACGCCGGTAGGTGAATTTTGCGATTATTACTATAATGATGTGTTTTTGGAGCACTACTTTCCGAATATGGCGCATCCGGATAAACGGCCATGAGTATTTTGGGATTAGTTTTGCTAATTTATGCGGGAATTTTGTTTTTGCGAGGCAATGCGGCATTAAAACAAAATAGTCTACAGCTTAAGCCGCGTAAAATTAAGCCAAGGATAGCAATTTTGGTTGCAGCACGAGATGAAAGTAAAGTAATTGCGGGATTATTAGAGAGTATTCAGCGGCAGACAGTGAATGTGCCGCCAGAAGATGTTTATGTGATTGTGGAGACGTTGGATGATCCGACGGTGCAAATTTGCAAAAGGTATCATAACACAGTGATTTTGCGTGAAGACTTAAATAAGCAACGTAAGGGGTATGCTTTGGACGAGGCGATACGGCAGATTTTGGCGCGAGATAGGCACTACGATGCTTATTTTATTTTTGATGCCGATAATATTTTGAGTGAGGACTATCTGGAGGAAATGTTGAAGATTTATGCTGCAGGGTATGAAATTGCTACAGGCTATCGTAACTCCAAAAATGGCAATACCAATGTGATTTCTGCGGTCTCGAGTTTAACTTTTTCAATGATCAATGTAATGAGCAATCGTAATCGAGCGGCACACGGAGCGAATATTATTTTTTCAGGAACAGGATATTATATTGCCGGGGATTTAATCGAAGAGTGGCAGGGTTGGCCTTTTCAAAGTTTGACTGAAGATTATGAACTCTCATTGTATGCTACTTTGCATAGTCTAACGACTTTTTACAACGAAAAAGCGATGTTTTATGACGAACAACCAACCAAATATCGTCAAACGGTAGCGCAGCGTGTGCGGTGGATTAAGGGGTATTTTTCGGCAAGGAAGAAGTATATTCCCTTGATTAGGGCTAAAAAGCACGGTGACAATTATGGGAGTTTGGTGAAAGAGCGAATTGGTGTGCGACCAGCAATTTTTGCGATTCTCGGGCTTTTGGCAATTATTGTTGGTGTTGTGATTGAGCTATGTACATTAGGCAAAGCTTTAGATATCATAGCAGCAATTCCGGGAATTTTAGTGTTTGTTTATATAGTTCTGATGTTGATAACTATAGAAATGCTTAAGCGTGAAAAGCTAGACTTAACAACAAAGACTAAGCTCAAAGCAGTATTATTTAACCCGATTTATCTTGCAACTTATATTCCCTGTGCACTTAAGGCTTTGTTGAAAAAGGATGTAAGTTGGACTAAAATTAAACATGGGGATTAGCTCGTGTCTTGGCCGGCGCGAGCGGGACTTGGCGGAGTTTATTAGTAAGTTCCCTGGGTGCGTCGACGAATTTAAACTCGGATAATTGCTCATTGATGTATTCACTACTAACATCATAATAGAGCTTGTAAACTTCATCTACAGAACCAATGACACTATCTTTGATATCGTAACCAAGCTGGTTGGCAGTGTATGCAACGGCTTCCGGGGATGGTCCTTCAATTTCGATATAAGTAGGAATCCATGGCCAGGTATCAATAGTAACTTCAACGCCGTTTAACTCCCAGGTTTCTCGATAAGAATCTTCGTCAGATTTGGCACGTAACCCGCAAGCCTTGAGAATTGCAATGGTGTCTTGATAGCTGCTGACTTCGACATTTATTTCTTCAGTTCCAGTTATTGTGTCATTGAGATGATTTTTGTAAGTAAGAACTACACGGTTGTTTTCATCACGCACACGAGCGAAAGCATGGTTGCTATGCAAGTCAAAAACTATGCGTCGCATGAGAACTTCAGATTGGATAAGATTACCTCCTAATTGTTGAAGTTTTTGGCGGATCTCATCTTTATCAACTTCGAGAAAAGTGGCTTAAATTTCTAAATTCATAATTCCTTTCTAATCATTTTCTTTAAGTTCAACTCCGATAGTGGGTTCGTTAGGACAAGTTTGTAAAACTTTAGCCATAGCATCATGTTCGGCTTGAGTAACCCAAAGTTGATATTTATACTTAACTGAAATTTGACGTGCAATGTATTGACAGCGAAAGGCCTTGTTTGGTGGTAGCCAGGTGGCGGCATCACCATCGGACTTGCCCTGGTTGGTTTTGCTATCGACAGCGAGGAGATTAAGGGGATCGGTGGCGATTTGATAGCGAATATCCTCGTCTAGATATTGAGCACCTTTTTGCCAGGCGTCAGAGAGGGCGACGACGTGGTCGATTTGTAGCCCACTGCTGAGATCGGATTTTTGTGAAAACACCAAATGTTTGCCGGTGTAGGGTTCGTCAAATTCACCGCCAAGTACTGTACATTTGTCGTCGGCTAGGACAGCTGTGGAACCTAATTCGCGTTTGAGAATGTGTTGACGTAGGCTGCAACCATCAATATTTGGCCAGCCAGCGTAGAATTCTTTGCGGTCATAGCCAGTTTTTGGCGCACGACCTTTGATTTCTAGTTTAGATAAAATAGTAGTAGCTAAGATAACATCAGCGGAGGCTTCGGCGTTAGCATTTGATGCAGGCTGTGGGGTATAGCTACTAGGGTGCGTGATGATGACGCCAACTAAGCCAGCTACAGTAACAATAGCAGCAATCATGCGGCGAACTCGATATGGATGGCGAATAGTCATAATTTTATTATACGCTGAGTGGGCGGAAAAAAGAAGCACCGCGATATCGCGGTGCGCTCTAAGTACTTAGAAAGTTGATGGGTGAATGGTTTTAATTGGAGCTATTATGCTTGAACATTTGCACTAACTCGTAGTGCATCGGATTTGTAATGTCAGTTTTACCGGATTCAAACAAATTAATCATCAGCTGCTCAGGCTGGTCTAAGTGTGCCCTAATGTACTGCCACACCATGACGTTGCCGTTATAGTAGGTTAAGTCTTTGAAAAGTGGTAACCTATTGGTGCCTCGCGTAGCGCGACGTATGCGCTCAAACGCTAAAGATTGGGTAGCCTGAAAGCGTTTTTGGTATTCCTCTTCCGTTTCTCCAACTTTAGTTCCGCTTAGGAATTCTAAAGCAAAGCAGACATCATAAGCCTCACGAAATGTTAAGTTCTCGTATTCGATGAGAGCGAGGTTAATGTAGTGGCCGAAACCTGATGGAACATATGTTTTAGCGAGTGATTGTTCTACACATTTTGCTAAACCCTCATCAAAGTTGCCATAGCCTACAACACCTTCTGCAAGTGGCGTAATATTACTCATTTCGTAGGGAATGCCACGATAAGCATGAGTGCATAGTTCGTGTCCAATGACGATATTTTTGACCGTTTTGTGGGTATATGGGCCAAGAGAACGCTGTAATGGAATATAGATAATGCGGTCTTTCTGGTCAACATAGATTGCTCGTCTGGTTGTGTCTAACTGAGCCTGAAATTTAGTTTCGCCCTTGAATTCTGTATTAAGAATCTCGTTGATTAAGTTACAGACTTCTTGAGGCGAAAAAATCTCGTTGTCTGGTATGTGAGAGAAAATGTTGGCGAAATATTTTTCAACAAGTTCGCCAAATTGTTGCATCACATGGGGTTGTGGCTGAAAGATTGCATCCGATGGAGCATCTTCCCAACCGATACTGCTGAGTCGTTCTGTCAGTTTGTCATATAATACTCGGTCAGATATTCTTAATGCGTCCGCTGGTATGCGTTGCATGTACCATTTTACCATTGCTAAGAATACGTCATAGTCAATTGCTATACCGTCTGCTTGTGCTTTATCACCGAACAATTCTAAATTGTTAAGGCGAAACCGCATTGCTGCAAGGTTTGCTTCGGACATATAAACACTATGACGGTAGTCATAGGCTGCAATGGCTAATTGGTTTTCATCGCATGCATGCTTAAGGGTGATTTTGAGTAACTGCGATTCAATTGGGGTTAAAGTATGATCCCTTTCGATGTTATTTGCAATCTGCTCTAACGATTGCAAGTTAGAGCGTAGCGTTTCGATTGGGAGATTTTTAGGCCCATTGTACTCAAAGTTTGGTTCCTTGGCATTATATGACAGAAAACTCTTCTGCGCATCCTTGGAGTTACTGGCATTCATTACCTCGTAAGCGGTAACGTCATGTTGACTGATGAGGTGTAAAAACTCTGTAAAGTTTTTCACTCATATCACCTTCTTTCTACAAATTTTTAAGGTTCTCTGTAAATAGAGACCCCCTATACCCTAATATTATCATAGATTTTATAAAAAGTCAATAGTAATTATGGTTTTTGTAGTTTTTAGCAATAAGAATGCTTTATTTATTGAGTTTTATCTCTGTGCCACGGGTACAATGAGTGAAAAAGGCAACATCATCAATGCCGTAAACCGGTTTGGAATATTCATAAAGGTGGAGTTTTTCGAAATCGAACTCTGGCGGTAAGAAGCCAGAATCGCGACTATTGCGGATAAATTTGGTGCGAAAATGATTAAGTAGTTCACTAAGGCTATTGTATTTGTGAATACCACAATAATAGATTGCAGTGTTATTAAACATTGGCTCAAACCAACAATACTGATTACCTTCGCGATAGATGAGAATAGAGTGTGAAGGCCAACTATCTTCAAGTTTGTAGAATATAAGATAGCTGGTAGCTGTGTGACCATGTGTAGTAAACCAGGCGCGTTGAAGTTCGGTTTGATCCCAGCAAATGCCGATTTGACGCGATAGTGTTTCGCTTGGAGTTTGTAAACGATATTCAGGGCTATTATTTGGACCGTGGTGTTTGCGTCCATTAGTATCTACCCAGCCGTATTCAAGGTTACGACAAAAGTCAAAAAAATTGGATAGAGTATCGAGATGATGAATCGAGAAATCAAGCATAAATTTATTATAGTATAAAAATAGGCCATTTTAGGCCTATTTTGTAAGATGAAATGTTGGAAATTATTTTTTCTTTTTGTCCTTGGGTAGAGTGGCCTTTGGATTAACGATGTAGTAAATACCACAAACGGCATCAATCACACCTACTGCAATGATCCCAGTATAAACTGTATAGCTTTCGCCGGGGCGAGCATTGTTGTATGAGGCCAAGGAGAGTAATCCACCTACGATAGCAATACCAGCACCGATGCAGAGATTAATGATTCCTTTTTTGCGACCGGCTTTGAGGAGCTCAGCTTTTTCGGTTTTTCCGGCTTGGTTAAGCATTGAGACTTCTTGGTCGAAGTTTTTGCAAAAGGCTTGCATGTCAGCACAACCATAGGAAGCTACGACATTTTCCCCTTCACTGCCCATGACTACGAGTTTGGCGTTGAGATTAGCTACTAAGTTTTGGTCAGGGTTATTGACGGACCATTTTCCTGCACGGTTTTCTTCGGGAGAAGCATCATAGCCCAGATCGTCAAGGATTTTTTTGGCGCGTTCGGCAACGGCTTTGCGAGTGGTATAATAAGTAGTTTCTTCTGTTTGCCCATTCTTTTCATACGTAAGTTCATATTTGACTACGGTATCGACGGGCTTGATAGTGGCGGTGATTTCATGGACTACATCATCGTTGGTCTTAGCTTCGATCAGAAAAGTGCCATTTTCTTGGTTTTCAAAGGCTTTAGTTTTGGCGGCAGTAGCACATTCATTGATATAGGCCACAGCTTCCTTTTTGTTATTAAAGCTGGTAGCAGATTCGAAATCGCCCAGCTGAAAAATTGTGAGATATTTCATATGTTGTCCCTTTTACTATCTTGTTACAATTATAGCATGTTTCGCAGAAATGGCTACTGAGCAGTATTTATATCTGTAGTTAAAACGGCTTGTTCGATAGCCTGTCCGAGTTCAATCACGGGTGTGGGTGTATGGCTGCGGATACCTTCGGTGAGTACGACTATAATATAATGACGGTTTTGTTCTGGGAATTCTACAAAGGCGACGTCATTATAAATAGACCAATAACTGCCAGTATAATTCCAACCAACTTTATCATAAACTTTTGCTACACTAAAGCCCGCAGGGAGGCCTTGGCGCCAGTCATAGGTAGTAATTGGCTGGTTGAGCATGGAATCCAAAAGTTTATTCCAGTTTTCTTCATCGATACCCTGATGTTGCCAGAGAATTTGCATAAAAGTGGTTATGTCTCTGGCGGAAGAGTAAAGCCCAGCGCTGGAGGTTTGAGTGAGACCAGTTGAATTTATGAAATTTTCGACTCGCATATAGCGCTCCTCGTCGGCGCGGATAGGATCAGCGCAAGGATTGTATGATTCGCGTACCATTAAGTCTAGGCAAGTGCCCAGCGAGAGGTTGCCGCCTTTGCTACGGTCATATGTGACGACAGCACTGCTGTCGTCGTTACCAGCATCAATTTGCTGGTAACCGTCATACACAAAGAAGAGTTTATAAACTGAGGCCATATTAAATATCTCGTCGGCATTATACTCTGCAGCTATTTTTTGGTTATCTAAGTCATAAATCATGACGCCAGCATTGCCAGGCATCGTACTAGCCCAGGCGTCAATGGTGGGCTGCAAGTTGATGAAAGTAGGGGTTGCTGGAGTATTATTTTCTGAAATATTATCGGACGACGCTGGGATATTGCCTTTGTCAGTGAGTGTGTTTTGTTCTGAATTTGAACTATGAAGTAAGGTTTTGGCGGCAACACCACCGATGAGAGTAATGCTAAAAGCCATCAAAAAGATGAAGAGCAGACGAAGCCAGTTTTTGCTAATAATGCGTCCCATTACTGCGGTCTTGCTTGGTTAAGACGTTTAATAAAGTTTTCGGCATCAACGGTATTCATTAAACGGGTTTGCATAGAATCGTCATAGACCGTGGGGACAATGCGGGTTTGAATGAGTTGATTATTAAAGAAATAGTGAACTAAGATGAGGCTGCGGGTGGTGCCTGGCCACCAGATTTGATCGAAGAAGAGGTTACCGAGACCGTAGTAGATTGCGCCTTCACCATATAGTTCATAAGTTTGAGGTTGGTGGGCGGCTGTACCAACTACGACATCGGCACCAAGATCGATAATTTCGTGAAAAAGTCCAATTTGGTCGCCAGCGGCGGAATTAGCATAGTCGCAGGTGCGATCATCAGTTGTATTATCATAGCTATTGCATTCAAAGTACTGAACATCCACAATGACTGTGTCTCCGCGTTCTTTGGCGGCAGCAATGTCGGCTTGAGCTTTTTCGGTGGTGTAAAAATTGGCTCCAGGAGTGTTGTCTAGTGTGTACCCACCAGTAGAGAGATTACAGGCTAACAGTGTAAAATTATTCCCTTTTTGGCTAATATTAAGTGGAATAGCAGCTTGGGCGGAAGTTGCACCGCCGCCTACTGTTTGGATGCCAAGTTCAGTGTATCTTGCGATTGTGTCTAGGGCGGCTTCGTCACCACAATCTTGATTATGGTTGCCAGTGAGTTCCACGATGTCTAGACCGATAGCAGTGAGCGCATCAATCATTTGTGGAGCAGAACAGATATTACGATCGGTAGCAAGAGTTGTGAAGGACGCTTCATTGCTGGTGTGTGTAAGGTCAAATTGGTTTAGAAAATCGGCGATATTTGCAGCAAAATACTTGGCGTCGCCAACTTGCTTTAACTTTATGTTCATGCCGCGTGAGAGGGCAGTTACGCCAGTCTGGGCAAAAGTGAGGAGAGTTTCTTTATTGGGGAAAGTCGGAAGTTGAGGCTGAAGGAGTTCAGTGATTTTTTGTATGTCATTGCTGTTGCCTGCAAGATTTAGATATTCAAAAATGGCTCCAGAATTTAGTGTATCAAGATAATATTCCCCGTCTAGGGCGAGCAATTTTTGTTGTGGCGTAAGTTCAAGAATAGGTGTGAGATTATAACTTGAAACCTCATCGGTATTGATTGAGATGGTAGGGTTATAGAAATCTGTAGTTGGTACAAGAATATTATAGAGGAGTTGTGAGTTACTAGTTTCTAGGCTGGTGCGAGTTTGTGACGATATTATAATATCGTCTTCTAATACTAAATCTGTATTATTAGTAATAATGTTGTTGACGAAATCGCGTTGACTATCTGATACGTTTTCTTCAAATACGATTACTCCAGGTTGATGAAAAACGCCAGTTTTGGTGAAAAATTGTATGGCAAAGATGGCAACTACTGCTGCAATGATTATGGCAATGGAACTACCGACGATGATACCGATCTTTTTCTTTTGCATTTTCCTCCTTCGCTCTATAAATATTATAGCACACGCGGGACGTATTGTGGTATAATGGTGACAGATTAATATTAAGATAAATAAGCTAAAATAAAATGATTTTGAATGTAATATTATTGATAGTGGGGTTCGTGTTCCTGATTAAGGGCGCTGATATTTTCGTGGATGGGGCTTCTAGCACGGCAGAAAATTTTAAGATTTCTAAAATGCTGATTGGGCTCACGATTGTGGCTTTTGGCACTAGTGCTCCAGAATTTGCTGTGTCGATGTCGGCTTTAGCATCGAGCAGTACGGATATGGTACTCGGGAATGTGATGGGAAGTTGCATCTTGAATATACTATTGATTTTAGGCATTGCAGCTTTAATTCGACCAATAAAGATTAAAGACAATACAGTGAAAAAGGAATTGCCGCTATGTATGTTGATTTCGACATTGTTGGCAGTTTTGTTTCTAGATATTAGTTTGGGTGGCGGAGAGATTAATCAAATTACTCGTGCAGATGCAATTGTGATTTTATTGTTCTTTATGGTGTTTTTATATTATCTTTTTTCGCTCGCGAAGCACAAGCGTGACAAAAATGCTAAGGTAAAGCCAAAATATAAATTGGGAAAGTCGTTGATTTTCGTAGCAATTGGTCTGGTAGGGATTGTGGTTGGTAGTGAACTGGTGGTGGACAGCGCTTCATATCTTGCAGAGGTGATTGGAATGAGTGAACGGACAATATCATTGACTGTGATTGCTTTTGGTACAAGTTTGCCAGAGTTAGTGACTACAATTGTGGCGGCACGCAAGAATGAACAGGACTTGGCGGTAGGTAATATCATTGGAAGTAATATTTTTAACATTTGTGTGGTGCTTGGTATCCCAGTGGCGATTTTTGGTACAATTACGCCGAGCAGTTTCCAGATGATTGATGTGGTTATGCTGGTAGCTTCGGCGGCTTTGCTGTTTATATTTTCAGTATTGACGAAACGAATCAACCGGATAGAAGGGGCAATGATGTTGGCTTTGTTTGCAACTTATTATACGGTTATATTGGTTGCCTAGATAGCAGTTGCTGTTATGATGAGGCGGTGGGTCGCATCTTGTCCAGGAAGTGGTTCTCCGGCGCAAGTCATAATAATAATGGTGTTAGTTTCTGCGGGAGAGAGGATTTCTTCCATATTGATGTCAGATTTTTCTAAAGTTTGACTATCTACAATTTGGTAGGATTGACTATCATATGTAAGAATGTTTCCTGTTGCTGTTTGATCTAGATTTTGAAAAACTGTAGCAGCATGACCGATAATGAGAGTTTTGCTGGGATTAGAACTGTATGCGCCAGCAATAGTACTTGGTGCAATGAGCTGACGTTCGGTCAGTTGAAGTGGTTCGACTGGCGTTTTAAGCGTAATGCTGGGGATGCTCAATTCTGGATAACCGAGAGCCTGTGTAGAAATATTGGGTTGGAAGCCGATATATAGATAAATTGGGAGCATAATTAAAAAGAATCCGGCTGTAAAAACGCGGATTGCACGGCGCGACCAATAAAATGGGTTTAACCTATATACACCTTCCATACTTATGTTTTATTATAGCACAGGCGGTTTGGTGATGGCAAGATTATTCAGCAGTTTTATCAGTATCGGATAGGTTGATAGTGACAGTTGTACCGAACCCAACACGGGATTTGACCTGTACGCGTGGGCTAGACATTAATGCGCAAATTGGTTTGGACAAAATAGTGCCACTATCAGTGATTTTGATAGCGTGTTTCTGCACAGAAATTGTAATTTCGCCAGATTTTGTGCGAGTGAGCGCAGAGTCAAGATGTTTCTCAAGCTCAGCTTTAAGTTGTTCGGGGTTTGCGATTTCTTGTGTGGTATCGGGAAAATCAAGACTTAGTTTGACTTTACTGTTTTCGGCTAAGGGTAGAAATTTATTATAGATTTCACTGATGATGAATGATAAACGATGCATATCTAAATCAAAATTAAAATTGTTCCAAGTACAAGACAGCTGACTATAACGCGATAGCGTCCAAAGGTTTGGAGTGAATGCGGTTTTTTGAGGTAGCGCAGAAGATAATGTAATGCGAAGAGTCCTACTATGAAGGCGATAGTATTTGATAAGGTCAAAATGCCCAAGTTTTGAGCGAAGTATGTGCGACCAGTATCAGATAAAAACATTTTTAAACAAACTCCGCACATGATTGGAATGGATGCCAGGAAAGAATATTCGGCAGATGATTCGGAGTCTAGGCCGACAATGCGACCAGTAATGATAGTGGTACCAGAACGTGATGTACCGGGAATGAGGGCGAAGATTTGTGATAAGCCAATAAATAAGGCGCGAATTGGTGTTAGTTGGTTCTCATTTTTGAGCTCGGACATGTGTGGCAAGTAGTCGATAAAGATCATAATAAGACCAACTATCCCCATAGCAGCGCTAACGGTGATAAGCGAAGAAAAGAAAGAATTATTTTCGATGAAGTCCGAAAGTAATAGGCCAGCTAGACCAGCAGGTATACTGGTGATAACGATGTTGATAGCGAGTTTATAATTGCGGTTTTCAAAGACGTCTTTAATAATGCGCCAGATGCGTTTGCGAAAATAAATAAGAAGGGCTAGGAGTGTGCCTAGGTTGATAAATTCAAGAAAGAGATGAAAATTATCACCGGATTGGATATTGAAAATGTGTTGAGCTAATTCAAGGTGGCCGGATGAAGATACGGGGATAAACTCAGTAATGCCCTGGATAAAGCCTAGTAGAATTGCCTCAAAAATATTCATGAGTTTATTATATCATAGTTTTTGTACTTATAGTTATTTGGTTTTGAGGAGGATTTTTTTGAGACGTTGGATGATAGGCTCAACCTGTTCTAGATTAAGGAAATAGCCAGCAATGATGTAAGTAATGAGCGATCCAGCAGTGATGACGCAGAATTTTGGAAAGACCATAAAGATAGAATCATCGCTAGCCAGGAATGGAAAGAACTTGGTTAGGGAGTAAGCTACGCATCCTGTAATGCCTGTAGCAAAAATGGTGCGCATAGTGTTTTTCCAAAACTGTTGGTCGAGGAGTTTGTGCTGAGAGCGCTTTTGTAATAGGACAATTAGTATAACAATTTCGAGCATGGTGCCAACAGACTGCGCCCAACCTAGTCCCTCAACTCCTAGCCCAAGGATGGAGAATATAATCGCTAGGGCGATAGTTAGACCTACAGTGATGATGGATACATAAAATGGGGTTTTGGTGTCTTGGTGAGCATAGAAACCACGAGCAACAATATGGAAAATTGAATTTGCAATAATAGAAATAATTAGTGTGCCAAGTACAGATGAAATTAATGGATCGCCGCCATTTTTGATAAAACTAACGACATAACCACGAGCAAAGAATGCAATCACCGCAACTGGTAGAGCAATCCAGATAATGGTACCAAGGGCAGTACGGAAAGTTTGGCGGTATTTGGCTTCTTTGCCTTCACCAAGTTCTTCGGTGAGTTTAGGAAAGAATGCCGTGGAAATTGCGACACCGATAAGACTAACGGGCATTTGGGAAAGACTGTAGGCTTGGTTATATGAGCGCAGAGCACCTGCACCCATACGCGAGGAGAGGTTTGTGGTGACCAGGGTGTTTACATAGTCAATTCCCTGGTCGAGCGAGCGAGCAGGCAGGAGTTTGAGTACAGAACGAAAGCCTTGGTTTTTCCAGCTAATTTTAAACTCATAATCAAAGCCAAGACCAAAAAGCCCAACCAAGCTGACAATAACTTGCAGTACGGCGCCAAAGACTACGCCCAGCGCTACGCCCATGATCCCACCCTCAAAGATTTGCCATCCAAATAGATTGATACCGCCAGTGAACCAGACTATGCCGATTAGGATACCTACGTTATATAATGCTGGCGCAAGAGCGTAAAAGATGAAGCGCCCCAAGGCTTGTTGGATACTGGAGAGGATGGTAGAAATAGAAAAGAGAAAAGGGTTGATGGCGATAACTCGCATCATATTGATGGCAAGAATAGTGCCAGATTCGTCTAGACCTGGCCCCACAATATAGCGCACGAGCGGTTCAGCAAAAATCATGATAAGCACTGAGGCAATGAGGGTCATGATAGCCATGAGATTGAGTAGGCTGGAACTGAGCTCCCAAGCTGATTTTTTGTTGCCTGTAGATAGACGTTGGTTGAAAACTGGGATAAAACTAACTGCAAGTGCGCCAGAGGTTAAAAGGAAAAAGAGAAAATCTGGAATAGTAAAGGCGGCGGTGTAGGCGTCGATACCAGTAGGGTAAGTATCGAGATAGTAAGAATTAAGTAAACGATCACGAAAGATACCTAGTAGCGCAGAGATTAATGTGGAACTGGCAAGAACAACGGCAGCAAAACGTACAGGAAGTTTGCGATTGGCGAGGCTGACTACGGATCGAAAATGAAAGCGCTTTTTGGGGCGTGGTGAAATTTCGGGGTTAGTCTTGACTTCCTCGGGCATTTAGAGTTCGGTTGCTCCGCCAAAATAAGGTTGCAAAACAGATGGAATTTTTAGTTTACCTTCAGGTTCGGCGTAATTTTCGATTAGTGCAACCATAGTGCGCGCCAATGAGATAGCGGTACCGTTGAGGGTGTGCAGAGTCTCGATTGACCCATTTTCACGGCGAACACGAATATTGAGACTGCGAGCTTGAAAATCGGTACAGTTGGAACAGCTAGTTAGTTCTTGGTATTTTTGGTTGACGGGTGACCAATATTCAATGTCGTATTTTTTGGCAGCCGGGGCACCGAGGTCACCGGCGGCAATGTTGATAACGCGATAAGGAATACCAATTTCTTGCCAAATTTCTTCCTCAATTTCACGAATTTGTTCGTGGATTTTTTTAGAATCTTCAGGTAAGCAGAAAACGTACATTTCGAGTTTATTGAACTGATGGACGCGGAAAAGCCCACGTGTATATTTACCATATGTCCCGGCTTCTTTACGGAAACAGGCGGAATAACCTGCATAACAGAGTGGCAATTCTTTTTCATCAATAATCTCATCCATGTGATAACCGGTAAGGGGCATTTCGGCGGTAGCAATCATGGCAAGATCTTCGCCCTCAATGTAATACTCGTCGCTTTGCTTGCTACTGCGCGGGTTAAAACCACAGCCTTCGAGGATTCTACTAGAGACCATGTCTGGCACAGTCATATAGTGAAAACCGTGTTCAGTGACTTTCTTTAGCCCAAATTGCAAGAGAGCGTTTTCGAGTAGAGCTAATCCATCTTTCAAGTAATAAAACTTAGCTCCAGCGACTTTAGCTCCACGTTCAAAATCAAGCCAGCCACGTTGAGTAGCATAGTCGAGATGGTCAACTCCGACTTCGCGTTTTTTACCCCAGTTACTGATTTCGACACTACACTCTTCTCCACCCAAAGGCACATCTTCAAAAATGATATTCGGTACCTGTTGTAGTATGTCAGACAATTCTTGCTCTATAGATGATAACTCAGGCTCTTTTTTGGCGAGTTCTTCCTTGATAGCCTTACCTTTGGCTATGAGCTCTGGACTAGGTTTACTGCCTTTCATTTGACCAGCAACTTCATTACGCTCACGACGTAAACTTTCTACAGTCTGCAATAAGGCTTTGCGCTTATCGTCAAGCATAAGTAAATCGGAGATATTGACCGAATAGCCTTTTTCGTGGGTTGATTTTTCGACTAGAGATTGGTGATTCCGAATGAAATTAATATCTAACATAATAATATTATAGCACAGAAAGTTTGGTGATGCAGGGGTTTACCAACCACCGCCCCCGCCACCACCGCCCCCGCCGCCGGAGAATCCTCCACCGCCTCCACCAGAAAAGCCGGAGCTGGAATTGTTGGTAGTGGAGTGTGTAGTGCTGGTGGCGATTGAACTACTAGCAGCAAGCATAGCAGCGCTAAAATCTCGAGCAGAAAAAGCCCCGATTCCGACGTACCACATTGGCGTATTGACATCACTATATTCATAATAGTGGCTAAGTTCATTTAACCAACTTTTTTCGAGCCTAAAGATAACGGCATATGGGAGTAACTTTTCGTAAAGTTTGACGATTCCTTGGTGTGAGGTGTCGGCTCCCTGGACGCTTTGGAGAAATTCAAGACGTTCTTTTTCGGCCATTTTAATGTAAAGTTTAAGGCCGTCGAGGTATTTAGAATATTCTAGTCCTTTTTCACTCATGGTGAAGAAAGGGCTAAGTTTAGAACTGAACCAGATACTAACGAAAAGTATGATCCATGGCATTGCCATAGCAGTGATAGTTAGTGGCGTGCCGCCGAGAGTAACACGATAGCTAGTAACTTCATCAATTAGGAATATACCCAAGAAAATGCTGGCAATAGCACAGAGAGCAGCAATTACAATAATGATATTACAGGGGTTCTTGGCGGAGCTATCGGCTTTATTGGCTTTTTTGGGGTCGATTGCAACTAGCCCCTTTTTCTGGATAGATTCTCGAGCTTGTTGACTAAACTTTTGTCCAAGTTGAATTAGGGTATTGGTGGCTTTATGGGTCTTGACTTCAATATCATCACCGACATTGATACTGGTTTTGCCACCGGCTAGGATGCGGAGCATGGTGACCTGTTCGGTTGTTAAGTCGACAGATTTGACATGAATGCGCCACATAGTTTTGGTTTTGCCAAGTTTAGTTTTACTTTCAAGCTTGTGAATAGCGATTTTGCCTTTAACCGCGAGTTCCATCAATGTAGCAACTTTATTGTTGCCCGGTGATCCGCTTTTGATGTAGTTTTCGGCCATTTCAGCAACAGTGAAACCTTTGGGCGGCGTATATTCGGGCTTTACAAAGAGCCCATGGTAATATTCGCGCTTGGCACGTGATTGACGATAGAATATAACGAAAGCGATGGCAATGCCAACTCCGACAAGTAATTCAGTAATGAAGAGGAAAAATACTTTGTAGTCGTAAGTTTTTCCTGGTAGGGTAAAGGTGTCATTTTTGAATTCCACATCAAAGGTTAGGTTTTCGCCTGAAAGTAATCTTTGGGCATGAAACTCTATACCATCCGAAATAGTAGTGATTTTACAGCGGTCTTGGTTATTGCTACCATAGCGCCCCACGTAGCACCAGGCTTCACCAGTATAAGCTGATTTAATTTTATCATTATCGAAGTGTAGTCTAGCAGTGACCTGATCGAAACGTTGCGTCCAGTCGTTGCCATTAGTATCCCAATAGAGTTCCTGCCAGGCTTCGTCATTTTGTTCGAATCCAGTGATAACGTTGCGAAATTCGTATTCCAAAGTATAAACTTGCTCGCCATGAAGATAACTATCAGCATCACCGAGATAGACTGCGAAATAGCCATCACCGCCTTCGATTTTGTAAGGTCGTTCCTCAATACCATTACGTCGGACATTAATTTCAAGATAATCGTCACTTACCATAGTGAGATTTTTGCCATCTTGGTTGGTATAGGGAATGACTCGGGTGATACCGTGGTTCTGGTTGCTACTAGGGAAAACAGCAGTAAATTTCTCTACCACACGTAAGCGACTAGTGCCGTCATCAGCTTGCCTGAGGTAAAAATCCGCTTCATAATTTTTGAAATAAAAGTTGTTTGTACCATAAGTTGCAGCTGAAACGTTAGAATTAGGCCAAAATGCTTGACAAATTACGATAAGTGTGATAGTATGAAAGGATAGAGTAAGCGTCTTGGTGAGTTTTTGATAAAAAGACTGGATTTTCAGCATGGTTACTCCTTCACCTGTTTTAAGGTATCTTTGATAATGTTGATGGATTTTTGCAGCTGAATACCTTCAGATTCGGTGAGTTGCAAATCGAGGCGACGGATGACTCCTTCCCTTCCGATTACGGCTGGGAAGCCATAATAAACATCATTACAATCGTCCAGCGTAGAAACGGGTAAGATGCGACGCTCGTCGCCCAGAATACAGTTAATCAGGCGCACAGTGCAGGCGCCAATGCCATAATGGGTAGCACCCTTTTTCTCGATGATATTATAGGCTTCGTTACGGGTAAAATCTTCGATTTTTTGACGTTGATCGGTAGACAAAAGGTTTGTGGCTAACTCTCCGCCGATATTGGCTGTGCTCCAGATGCAGAATTCACTATCTCCATGTTCGCCAATTTGGTAGGCGTGAACTGATTTAGGATGGATGTGTAATTGGTTGGCAATTTGGAGACGTAGACGGGCAGAATCAAGGATGGTACCAGTGCCGATAACACGTTCACTTGGTAATTCAGAGTATTGCCAGGTGAGATAACTAAGTGTATCCATAGGATTGGATACCACAATGAAAATACCATCAAAGCCAGATGCCATGATTTGCTCAACAACATCGCAAGTAATTTGTGCGTTTTTTTGGAGCAAATCAGTACGGGTTTCACCGGGTTTTTGATTGGCGCCAGCGGTTAACACACAAATATCACAATCTCCGGCGTCGTTATAATCACCAGCGCGAATTTTCAGCCAAGATGGAGCGACCGCTAGTGCATCATTTAGATCTAGCGCTTCGCCTTCGGCATCTTCTCGGTTGATGTCAGTTAAAATTAATTCTTTTACTGGGGTGCGCTGGTTTAATAAGGCGAACGCAATACTTGCGCCGACATTGCCAGTCCCTACTATCATTACCCTACCACTCATATTATTATAATTGTAGCATGAAATCTTGGTGTAGTGCGAGTTTTATGCTAAAATAATGGCAGGATGGCACTGTGGCGGAGTGGTGACGCAGCGGTCTGCAAAACCGTGTACACCGGTTCAATTCCGGTCGGTGCCTCCATTTTTTGTGAGGAAGTTGTCTAGATAGTTAAGCCAGTTAGTGGCGTTTTCTTCTTGAAAGAATTGTCGTAGGAAGTTCACAGTGAAATTATGGCGAGCTTCGGCCTCATGCTTACCGGATGGGGTAAGCATGAGATTTTTTAGGCGGAGAATCTTCTCGAAGACATGGTTGATGCTGCTATCGGGACGGTCGTTGGAAGCGTAATTTTCGACTGTAAGTTCATCGAGTGGAAAAAGATCGAGGCGGAAGAAGGGGCGCTGATGTGCGGCACTGATGTGCGGCACTGTATTGGCAAGTGCGAATAATGCCATGCGCGCCCAGACCATCACACATGTCAGCATCGGAAACAATTTTGCCTTCGAGCGTGCGTGGTCGAAGTCCTTGCAGACGTTTACTATAGCCGAGATGTTTGATTTCGTTACAGACTATGGTTTGAGTGTCTGGACTGATTTCGGCTTCTTGCATGATGCACCTGGCATTAGGAAGATTAGTGGCGGTATCGTGACCGAAAAGTTTGTAATCGTCGACATCATGAAGCAAGGCAATTAACGACGCTATATTAGGGTTTGCATCTTCTTGTTTGGCAAAGTTAAGTGAAAGTGCGAGCACGCGATTAACATGCGCCATATCGTGACCGGAATTTTCTTGACTAAGAAGGGTGTTAACTTTTTGTTTGATAAGATTGATTTGATTTTTCATAGTTTCAATTATAGCATGCTTTTATGATTAAAACGGGCGATAGAAAGCATTGACACAGCCCCTTGTTTGTGCGAGAATGGGATTAGTTAGGTGTGTTATCGTTTGCGTTTGCAAGCGATAACTTTTTTGTTGTGCTTCTTTGCAATGAAACTAACTCTTACTTTCGGATTGAGTGTAGCCTCGAAGCGTAAACGCCAAAGTATCACTACCATAGTAACCTCCTTTCCCCATGATGCTACTGATTTTGAATGTCAAATTACTATCGCCCGTGAAGTAAGCCTAGCATAAATTGGAGAAAACTAGCAAGCATAAGCGTTGCAAACCTCCTTCTCCCCCCATCCCTAATACAGTACTCAGGCAGCGGAGGGGGAAACCATACCAGCGATTATCGTGATGCGACGGACCAACGTCACTAGCAGTGAAGTAGAAGTAGTACGCATTGGTAGCCGTCGAGTACGAGCGCGACGGCCAGCCGTGACCGACGGCGCCAGCATACCTCAAGGCAGGGATGCCGACATTAATATACCCGCTGCGCATGAAACTAGGCATTTTTATCATCTTACTTACCCTAGCGTTTTTTAAAAACTGCTAGGGTATAAAT
>Ga0137297_10221_pt1 | contig 44646 bp, 30 predicted proteins | sample RamsorincwithD2O_FD_97191 | JGI IMG/M metagenome (GOLD analysis project Ga0137297, IMG submission 97191) | Mouse cecal microbial communities from Vienna, Austria - Mucin amended with D2O | ecosystem: Host-associated > Mammals > Digestive system > Large intestine > Cecum | place: Austria: Vienna...
CCCTTGTTTGCTTCCACCACTTCTGCCAGTTCCGCCGTCATCATACCGTCCAATACAAGGGAAAACCTGCCGCTGGAGCCGCCTGTCTGCTGATAGGTCAGCGGGAATGCCCATTTCCCCCATGAACCATCCTCCGCATTGGGATCTTTCACTTCTAAGTTCACCATCCCCGTTTTCGTGGAGATTCCCGCATCCTCTAACGGTACTGTTTCCAGCTGCCCACTCAACTCGCTCAACTCCACCTCTGTGGTAAAAAGTTTCTTATCCCCATTATCGTCTTTCTGATAAAAAGTAATCAAATATTTTACATCCAGGTTGTCATTCCTGGAGTTACTGGTCCAATTGAGAGACAACGTTTCGCTGTTAATCAGGTTAATGGTTGTCACCTTCAGCCGCACTTGCTTTAATTCCACTACATTGGCCACATCTTCCACGGAATAATACCCAAGCACTACTTCCTTGCGGATATCCGGTTCCCTCCAGCTGCCGTTTGCGCTAATGCACCTTTGCCCCTCCCCTGCATTCTCACTATAGGTCAGGCTGTCACAGCGCGTGCCATAAAAAGCCGAATACACCTGCCCCGACTCCACATCTATTTCTATAACAATCTCCGCATTAAAGAAATCCTTGCTGTATACTCCCCCGTCCAGCAGTTTCATCGCCTGCTCCTGGGATTGGGATGGAACTCCATCCCAATGGTTTACCGATACGGCATAAATACGCCCTTCCCGCTCATCTCCTGCCGGGAACGTATTATTTTCAACGCCGTTTGCCATCACTTCATTCTGGAAAGCCTCCCACTCCCCGGAGGAACGATACCAGGTCAGCATTGACTCCGCCGCCAGATAAGCCGTCTTCGCATTCTCTTCGTTTTTGCGGTACTCCGCTTTTTTGATAAAATGCATGGCCGTAGGAATCCCGATAGCCGCAAGAATTCCTATGATTACAAGAACCACCGTAAGTTCTACCAATGTAAATCCCTTTTTCCCCAACTTATCAAACAACTTCTTCATTACCCTACTCCCGTTTTTATGCCTTTATCCATCCGCACAAACCTTACAGTCAAAGCCCCCATTGCAGGCAATTGGGCCTTTGACCCTCAAAACAATCTTGTCTGCGGGAACGAAATGCAAAGTTCCTGTCCGGACTACTTTCCGTCTTCATAAATTATATTACGTCTAAAACTTTCCCTCTATGGAATCCGGCTCCTGGGCAAAGGCTGCCGCCATCTGCCTGGTAATTTTCCCTTCCCTCACCAGCTGCACAATGGCATCATCCATAGTAATCATCCCCATCCGCCGGTTTGTCTGCATAATATTTGCAATCTGATGGGATTTCCCTTCCCGAATCAGATTCCGTATGGCCGTATTGGCATGCAATACTTCGAAAGCTGCCACCCGCCCTTTCCCGTCCGCCCTTGGAATCAGCTGCTGGGAAATAATCGCCTCCAGCACATTGGACAGCTGCACACGGATTTGCTGCTGCTGATGGGGCGGAAATACATCAATAACCCGGTCCACCGTACTGGCCGCCCCAATGGTATGCAGGGTGGACAATACAAGATGCCCCGTCTCCGCTGCCGTAACCGCCACACTGATGGTCTCATAATCCCTCATCTCCCCTACCAATATCACATCCGGGTCTTCCCTGAGGGCTGCCCGCAATGCATCGGCATAGCTTTGCGTATCGATTCCGATTTCCCTCTGGTTTACCATGGACATCTTGTGAGGGTGAAGGTACTCGATAGGATCTTCCAACGTAATAATATGTGCATCCCTGCTCTGGTTCACTCTGTCGATAACCGCTGCAAGGGTAGTGGATTTTCCGCTTCCTGTGGGGCCCGTGACCAGGACCAGCCCTCTTTTCCTCTGGGAAAGTTCGATAATGGATGCGGGCACCCCCAGTTCCTCCGGGGAAGGCACCTTAGTCGCCACCAGTCGGAAAGCCAGAGCCGCCGCCCCCTGCTGCCGGAACACATTCACCCTGTAACGCCCCGTCTCCCCAAGGGCGAAGGACATATCATATTCGCCCCGCTGATTGAAAATCTCCATCTGCTCCCGGCTCATCACTTTCTTTGCCGCTTCCATAGTATCTTCCGGAGATAGTATGTCATAGGGCATGGAAACCAGACTCCCGTTCACACGCATCCTGGGGGCACTCCCCACAGTAAGGTGCACATCGCTGGCTCCTGCGGCCCCTGCTTTTTCTAAGATTTCTTCTATTTTTATCATATTGCCTGCCTCCTTATGTAAATTCCTAAACCGGCTGGTTCAGAAGAACCCGCACGATAAACATTCCGTCTTTTACACAAAAATCCGTCTCCCCGTCATAACGGGATGCTGTCCGCATGATACAGGATACCCCTATGCCATCCCCTTTCACCGGCTTTGGCAGCCCTCCGCGGAAATGTACATCCGGTGCACAGGAATTCCTGCACTGGATTACTATTTTGTGCCCTTTCTGGGAAATATCTATATGTATCCTCTGTTGATCCTTCCCCGAGTCCAAACAGCCTTTAATCGCATTTTCAAAAATATTGGCCAGGATAGCTACCAAATCAATATCCCGGATAGCTAGTTTTTCCGCCACATCCACCTTCATCGTTACCTGTATATTTTCCTTTTCGGCATAACCGACATAAGCTTTCAATATTCCGTTTACCGCCCTGTTTGCACAAATCCGCTGCGGCCTGGTGCTCTCCGTATCCCCCCTGTACTGCTCCAGATAAGAGAGCAGGCTATCCATATCCTTGCTTTTCACATATTCCCTGATTAGCATGCAATGATGCCGCACATCATGGCGGATTCTGGCCGCCTCCTCCTGGGATTTCCTCTCCAGTTCCAGCTGGCGGTAAAGGAATTGCTCGTTCATTTCCAACAACTGTTTCTCTGCCCTGTAACAATGCTCCACCCCCAGATGATAGTACAGGTAAAAAATAAGGTACTGAATAATACCTGCCATGGACATGGTAACAAAAATCCTCACCATACCATAAAGTGTAAAATCCCGGTCTGCAGGCCAATAAGCCGCAAAAGAAGCCATTATCACAGACATAATAAGCGTAACTGTGCTGAACCAATCCAGTTCCCCCTGCAGAAAGTCCAGCCTTTCAAAAAAAGCTTTCCGAAACTGCTTGACAATAAACAGCAATATCGCTGCCGCCAGCAAAATACGTATCAGTATATCCGCCCACATATTCCAGTGAAACAGCAAGCGGGAAATATCCACCCCCAAAAATACGCACACGGAAAGCAAATAAAAGCCGAGGGAAATTTTATACAAGGACAAATAAATCCCATCCTCGCTAAGCAGCCCGCAAAAAATCCCTATCGGCGGCATACAGGCCAGGCCTGCGAACCTTACAAAACCCTCCCAGTCCAGCACATACCAGGCGCTAAAGCCCAGCACCATAAATACCCCGAATATGATGTAAAACAGAATTGTTCTCTTCATGGGATATCTGGGCCTATCCAACAGCAAAAAAACAGCCATCATCAACATTGCTCCTATTGCATTGCGCAGAAGCGATATCCAATAACTGCCACCTAACATTTTTCATTCCCCCCGGTCAGCTTTCGGTTTTCCAATTGCGTTACACCGTTTTTGCAATTTCCCCTCACAATAAAAAATTACATTTTTTTAATTCTGCAGCATGTAACCTTGTGCGTATTATACCAGAATATCTGCCATCGAAAAGGCTCTTGGAATGGAATGCACTTTTTTGGGAATGCTTTGCTATATCTTTTTCCCCTACGGCCGATTGCAAATCGACTTTCCTGTTTTGTAAAAAACTAATCGGCCTAACTCTGCATCAGCATTACCGCCCTGCTGACAAACCGTCCGTCCCGGCATCCAAAATCTATTGCCCCACCATATTTTTCCACACTTTTCACAATACTGGAAACTCCTATCCCCTCTCTTCCTTCCGCTTTGGGCAGTCCGTTTTCAAAATGGATATTCTCCCTGCACGTATTTTCCACCAAAACGGAAAATTTCTGCGCCTTCATTTGAATGCGCACCAAAATATACATTTCTTCTTTCCCCGCTTCCAAACAGCCATGTACGGAATTTTCCAACAGGTTTCCTAAAATCGCCACCAAATCCACATCGTTTATTCCTATTTCCTCTTTCACTGAAACATCACAGGTCACCCGTATGCCCTTCTTTTTCGCCTGGCTGACATAAACCGTCAGGATGTGGTTTATGGTAGAATTGGCGCACAAAAACAAAGATTCCGTATCCTCCACCTCTACGTAGTATTTGTCCAGATAAACCAACAGTTCCTCCATCTGTCCGTTCCTTGCAAACTCGGCGATATTGAGCATGTGATGCCGAAAATCATGGCGTTTTCTCCTTGTTTCCCGTTCCACATCCTCCATAATCTCCAGTTTCTGCATAAGTATCTTTTCCTGCAGTTCAATCTTACTTTGTAAAGCTGATTTCCTCATATAATAAATAGTGTTAAAAATCACCCAATACCCTGCCAGAATAGCTGCCAGCAGCAAAAAGAAAGGCAGTATTTCCACTCCGCGGAAATAATCTGCCTGGGCCCTCATTACGACACTGCTGATATATATGGTATACAGGATAGAAAGTATACACATGGGCCACCACCCCTTCGTTACCTCCTGCCGAACTATCTCAAACTTATCCCTTAAAAACCGCACGTAGACGGCAAGCAGTACCACATGCAGCAGCGCCCTCAGATATGCGGTCGCCCCTATATGGCTATCGAACAGCCAATTTCCCAGCATGCCCGCCATGTATGCCACTACCAGGAAGATCTGTACATAAGTCATACAAAAAAATAAAGTCTTGGCAACCCCCTCCGCCGACAGCCAGAAAATTTCCACCATCAAAATTGCAAATGTAATGATAAATACCAGATACACCCATACCGCACCTTTAAGGTATAAATCCGCCCAGAAGGCAACCCCCATCTGGGCAGCTGCCATCGCTGCGCATATTTTTATTGTCTTTCGCCTATTATACTTAGAACGGCAAAGCAGCATAATAGAAACTGCATGAAGCAAATATACGGATACAATCCCCTGTATGCTCATCCCCTCTCTCCTTCCCCGCAATAATATCTAAAATACTGTTCCCGCAAAGGCTGGTATGCCCCCCGCGGCAAATAGATACTTCTCCCGGTATCCAGACATATCTCCTGGGCATTCATACTGTCCACATGGTTCAGATTCACAATATAGGAAACGCCCACTTTCGCAAATTCCTGCCTCCCTGAAAGCATTCCATATATTTCTGTCATGGACATCCGCAGTTTCTGATGTGTATTGTCTTCCAAATACAGCTTCTGATTCTTCCCCTGCGCCTCGCAATATATGATATTATTTAACAATACCCTGCAAATCTTCCCCTCAATCCTCAGCAGCAGATAGTCCTTCTTTTTCACCTCTTCATCCGCAATCAGCCTGTCTAATACCCGAAACAGTTCCTGCTCCTTTACCGGCTTTAAAAGATACTGGACGGCATTCACACTAAAAGCCTCCAATGCATGATCTTTGGATGTGGTCAGGAAAATTATCTTCCCTTCATTCCCCATCCCCCGTAATTCCCTGGCCAACTCAATGCCCGATTTTTCCGGCATATAAATATCTAACAGCAGCAAATCCGGATAATATGCCTCTTCCTTCAACATATAAAGCAGTTCTTCCGCACTGGTAAACCGGTCTATCTGCAGCTGCAGCTCCGGATGTTCCTCCTGCCAGCCGGATAAATAGCTTTCCGTTTTATTCAGTTCTATCTCATCATCATCACAAACGGCTATCAAATACATTTTCTCCCCCTCATCCTATCAGCACATCACAAATCTGCCCCTAAAAGCCCTGTCATTCAGCATAGATAATAATTATTTTCCTTAGATTTGAAAATATGATTTGTGCAGATTCATTATACCACATAGATTTTACCATCACAATAGGACATATTATATGTTAAAAATGACGAAAATATTATAATATTTACTCCTATAAATGGGATAATTGCGAAAAAGTGACAAAAAAGTGCCTTCTACACTTCATGTGTCCGCCTGGCAACGGAATTTCCTATAATGATTCGGGTGTCAAAAGCCCTGGCTGCGGAGTGCACTTGGCATATTGCACAAAAAATGTTCGTGCAACTGACTTTTGTGCGATGGAGGTGAGACTCATAAATCGTGGAAGCCTCTGCTGAACACGATTTACGTTTTTAGAGGCTCAGCGGAATGCTCCGCACAATGGAAGGCGCACAACTTTTTTGTGCAAATTGCCAAGCGCACTCCGCAGCCAGGGCTTTTGACACCCGAATCCTATAATAAAAAAAAGTTGGCTCAACGGCCAACTTTGAAAAGTACTTCATCTAATCCTCCATCCGTACCACCATATTATTTTCCACCTCTTTATTGCTTCCTATAATCACTTCCTCTTCTTTCAGCACCGAACCATTTTCCAAGGCGGCATAGCTGTCATTCATATCCAACACCTTTACATAACGCATCTCCACATACCGCTCTCTTCCAAGAATCCCATCCCGTTCGCCAACCAGATAAATATAATACCGCTCACCCATCCCTTCTTTATGCAGGGCATCCACCGGAACGCAGCATTCATAACTTTCCGTAACTTCCGCTTTGTTCAAAGTACCGCTCATCCCCAGTGTTCCTTTTCCCTGCGGCAGATAAACCACTGCCCGGTAAGCCCCGGATGCATCTTCCTCCAGATAGTTGATTTCCAGTTCGCTTTTGCCCTCCGGTGTGCTCAGAGTAACCGTATCCCCCTGATTCACATATTTCTTCTGTTCCTTGGCAATTAAGGTTTCAAACTGATAGGGCACCTCATTGTCCGCACAAACTACCGCCGCGCCGTCCACAGTGCGCTCCCCTACCGTCAGATTGACTTTTGTAACCGTTCCCAGCCTGTCGCTGGCCACCTTCCCGCCTGCCTGATAGATTTCCCTGTATCTTTCAATCTCCTTTTGCAGCCTTTCCAACTGCATCTGATAAATTTCCAGCGTACTGTCCGAACGTTCCGGCATGCCCGCATCTTCCAGTGCCCTTTCCGCATTCCGCAGGCTGTCCGCATTGCCGGTCAGCGCATCCTCCCTGCCATATTGGGCATTCCGTACATTATCTTCCAGTATTTCCTTCTCGCTTTCCCACGCTTTCCTGGCGCTGTCCTCATCGGAAAAATCCGGCCGGCTTTTCGGGTTTGATTGATAATTTTCATAACGGTCCTCCGCCGCTTCCAGCGCCTCCGCCGCCGCCTTTAACTCTTCTTCCGCTTTCTTTATCTCTTCCGCATTTCCTTCCCCCTTCACCTTCTCCAGATGCTTTTCCTTTTCCGCCACGCTCACCTGGTTCCCGGACACAGTAGCCGCCAGCTGCTCCCCTTGTTTCACCCACTGCTCATATTCCTCATTGGCTTTCTTCCTGTCACCATCCGATGTGGCGGAGGGTTTCTTTCCATCCAGCCTGTTCAGCTTTTCCCCAGCCTGATCCAGCGCTTCATCCGCCCGCTCCAGCGCCGTATCCGCTTTATCCGCCGTCACTTCCAGGTCCTCCCTGGCACGGGAAATCTCTTTTTGCTTCTCAATCCCCTCCAATGCCCGGTTCTCCTTCAAATCCTCTATTTGATATTCCAGTTTGGCCGCTTCCAGCTTTTTTTCCTCAATCAATTCCCCCAGATCATCCGTATCCAGCCAGAAAAGTTCGCTTCCTTCCTCCACCTCATCCCCGACGCGCACACAGATTTTCATCACCCTCATCCCCGGCAGCGTATGAACCGCCACATCGCTCCCCTGTTTCACAATCCCTTCCGCTTCAACCAGGTGCTCTATCCGCCTTTTCTCCGGATTCACCGTATTCACACGGGGCAGCTTGGAAGCATATATACTCTTGGAAACCAATGTACAAATCCACATCAAAACAAAGAAAACCGCCAGCCCCGCCGCAATCTTTTCCTTCCTTTTCATCTTAATCCCCATTTCTGCGCTGCTTTTTGCGCATAAGCGACTTTGTGGCAAGCAACGCGCAGACACAAATCGCCGTGTGAAAAATGCCGCTTTTTGGGCATTTTTCGAGAAATGACTTAGTTTCACTTGGGCTGCGTGTTTGGCAGCCTTAGTGAAACTTCATTTCTTTCACACTAATAACCATGCCCTTTCCATAATCTGCAAACTTTTCCCCTATCTCCTGTTCCCTGTAACAGTCCAGCCTTTCGCCCTCCATATTACGGAATCCGTCCGTTTCGAGTTTTGCCTGAGGCAAAGGGCCGGATGCTTTGTCACATCTACTCCTTCAGCCCGGCATAAATAATCCCTTGCTCCAGATAATCCTGCCCCATCAAAAACACAAATACCGATGGTATGAGGGTAATCACCGAAGCCGCAAAAGCGTATCCTGCCTGCTGCCATGTGATTTCCGGCAGGTAAAGCGACAGCGGCCACAATTCCTTGTTTTCCAGAAAAGCCAGGGGCTGCTCCATCAGATTCCAATACTCCAGAAATCCTAAAACCATAGCGGACAAGATCCCCCCCCTTTCCCAAAGGAATCCCTATTTTCCAGAAAATAAACAGTTCCCCCGCCCCGTCTATCCTGGCCGATTCCAACATGGCCGCCGGTATCTGCCGAAACCCGCCGTAACAGATAAAAACCGGAAAAGTGGAAAACACGGCAGGAAGTATCACCGCCCACTGGGTATTCATCAGGTGAAACCGGTCCAGCACCAGATAATTGGACAGCATCATCACCTGGAAAGGCAAAAGCATCAGCGCCACATACATAGTAAATACCGCTTTCCCAAACCGAAAACGGTAGACGGCAAAGGACCAGGCCGCCGGCACCCCCATCAGCAGCTGCCCAAGCAGTATGCATCCTGTCATTTTCACCGAATTCCAGAACAGCACAAAAAACTGCGGGGTTTCAAACATCAGCCTTCTATAATTCTCAAATGTAGGGTAATCCGGCATCCAGTTCCACCGAATATAATCCCCCATGCCTGTGAACACAGGGGCCAGCCCTTCCCGAAGTTCATCCCTGGCCATAAACCCTCCCGTCACCAGCAGGAGAATCGGGATACATACCAAAAGTGCCGGAAGTACCAAAATCATTTCCAGCACGCTCTGGCAAACCAGCGTTTTCCCATGGCCGGCGCCAAGAGTCCTCAGACCTTTCCGAACCGTTACCCTTCCCTTTTCTTTCTCCATCTTACTTACTACGCCTTTCTCTTACATCCTACCGTTTTATCCTGCCATGTTAAGCGGCCTGTAACAGTTCAGCCTTTCGGCTTCCCTGTTACGAAATCCGTCCATTTCGAGTTTTACCTACGGCAAAAGGCCGGATTCCTTGTCGCATTTACATATTGGTACGGGCTTTTTTAAAAGTCCTGGGCTGAACTGTTACAGCGGCCTTTCAAAACTGCATCTTCGGAATTTACCCGGACTCTTTATCCCATAGCCTTTGCAGCAGCATAATAAAAATCAGGAAAAACAAGGCACAAACCACTGCTGCCGCTGCCATTTTATCCAAATCCAGATTGACAAACCAATTGTTGAACAGATGCTGCAGCATATATATGCTGTCATGGGGATAGGAGCCTGCCACCAGATAAGCTTCCCTGTATATTTTAAAGGAATTTAGAAAAGAAATTACTACAATCGTGTAAAGGCTGCCTTTCAGGTTCGGAAGCATCACATACCAGAATCTTTGCAGCCTGCCCGCACCGTCCACCTGCGCGGCCTCCATCATTTCCCCATTCACCCCCATAATCCCTGCCAGCCAGAGCACCACCGTATACCCCAGATTTTTCCAAATATAAGTTCCTGCCAGCACATAAAATGCAGCGCCGCTCCCTATATAATCCACGGCTGCCCCATCCCCGGCAAAGAACCCGGCCTGCTCCAGCCACCTGTTTAGAAATCCTTTTTCATAAAAAATCATTTTCCATACTACCGCCACCGTGGCGGTGGGCATTGCCAGGGGGAACAGATAAAAAGATTTCACCGTCTGCATATGCCGTATGCTGCCCATCGCTAATGCGATGGCCAGCCCCAGCGCCACCATCAAGGGGATACAAAACACGGTAAAACGAAGTGTATTTTTTACCGCCAGCAAAAAAGCGCTGTTAGCAAATATCGTCCTGTAATTCTGAATCCCTGCCCCTTCCTTCGTAACCGCCGTCATAAACGAACGCCTCACCACATCCCCAAACGGAAGGAGCACGAAGAAAAACACCCCTATAAAGCTTGGCGCAAGAAAATATATCCTTGCCTTCATCCTTTTCATTTTCAACCTTCCTCTTCATGCGCCTTTGGCAGCGCAAACAATCCGTGTGTGAAACTTTAGAATACTTATTCCGACATATAAATCGCTATCTTCTGCACCACTTCTTTTGTGCCTTCCTGCGCCGATATTTCTCCCTGCAGTACCTTTGTACCGGCAGCACATACTGCATTTTCCAAAACCGAATCCTTTATATATGGGGTATTGCCATCCGTAATCGTCTTCATGAGAAGCTCTATCTCCTCTTCCGAAGCGGGATAAATGTCCAGCCCTATATAGCTATTGTCATCTGCGGAGGACACACCCATAGCACCATAGCTGCCCCCGTCTTCCGTGGCGTTTATCAGGAATCTTTCCTTACATTTTTCCTTCCCCACCGGCATACCTCTCCATCCTTCGCCATCCAGCATTTCCTCTAAAAGTTCTGCGGCGATGTCCTGATGTTTGGATGTACTGCTAATGCCTATCAGGCTGTCCGGAACGAATACGCCTTTAGCCTGCCCGCTGTAAGCCCTGAACCCGCTGTCCGTCTTTCCCTTTATTTTGAAGCAGGAAATCATCGTATCGAAAGAAAAGCTGTCGCTAATCACACCGGCCACGAATTCCTGGCTGCCCGTCAGAAAATCAAGCATCCGGTTTCCTGCATCAAACTGGTTTTCCCTGATTTCCGCTTCCGACATCCCGGCTTCCTTCATTTCTTCCACCCAAATTTCATACTCTTCTTCCAAATCTTCATTAATCCCCATGCTTTCCGCATCCCATATCCGTTTCGCCAGCCCGTAAAATTCCGTCAGTGCATCCTCATTTATCTTGCCGTCATCCCTCTTCCACGCAGGGGCACAGGCAGGCAAAAGTTTATTGATCAGCTCTTCCTCGCTTCTTGCGCCGAAAATCATGCCTTCCGCGCCCTCTTCCCGGTAGTCTTCCACCATTTGGGCAATTTCCTCCAGACCGTCCATCTTTTCTATATCATCCTTCTTCCCCACCAGAACGGACGTCTGAAACTGGACGGGCACCACAAAAGTTCCTTCCGGCTTCCGGAAAGCGTTAATAATATTCGTAAAATATTTATCCTCGCCTTTCCCTTCCAAATATGGGGTCAAATCCATCAGTACCCCTTTTTCCACATAAGAATCCATGGGCATATCGTCTAGCAAAAAGAAATCCGGCCCCTTCCCCGCTGCTATTTCCGTATTCAGCTTTTTCAAGGCATCTTCCCTGGTAGCTGCCCCGCTTTCGCTTATTCCAATGTCGTATCGAATATACACCTCCGGGTGCGCGGACTGGTAGGTGGAAATCGCTGTCCGCAGCAGGCCGTTTTCTGTCAGGCTGTATGCCCTTAGCTGTATTTCCGGTACCGCAGGTGTGTTGGGGTCATAGGTATACCGCATCAATTCCCCGTTGCCATATAGAATCAAAAATACATCATCCTCCAACAACACACCGCCGGTCATGCCATAAGAGGGATTCCCCATGGAATTGAGCGAACCGTCCGCTACCTGTTCCACCAGATTCCCTCCGATGATATGACGGTAAATTCCTTTTTCAAAGGCAAAATACAGGATTCCGTCCTCTCCGGGCATCAGCAAAAGGGGCTGTATCCCAGCGGTAGCGTATGTCAGGCTGTCCCCCTGTTCGCCCAGAAAATCATCCAGCGCCTCATCTTCCACAATTTCCCATGTATCCATGTCCGCAATGGTAACCCCGTCCCGGTTCACCATCATCAGCCTGCCGTCCTTCGCCGCCATATGCTGTACCCAGCCGGACAACTCCATTACCTCTTTCCCGCTGCCCGTATTTCTGTCCACCTCATACACTTTTCCTCCCAGAGCCGATCCAAACAACCTGCCATCCTCAGAAAACACAAAGTTATTGACATATTCCGACCCCTGATACGGAATTTCCACCTCCATGAAATCCCCTTCCGGTGTCACAATCCCGTATTTCGCATGGATGGAAAAATCCATCGTCAGCATATCCGCGCCGTCTTCCCCTTCTTTATCCGATACGTTATCCTCTTCCTCAGCATTGCCTTCCGTATCTATTCCGCCGTTTTCCGCTTCTTCTCCAGTACCTTCATCTTCTCCCCCTGTCTCTTCTTCCGTATCCGTACTGTCACTTCCTGCCCCTGCGCCGGCACTTCCTTCTTCTCTTCCTGTCTCCTCTTCCGTATCCGTACTGCCGCTTTCCGCCCCTTTGTCGGCGCTCCCTTCTGACCCATCTTCCCCTTGCGGCTCATAAATCACGGCCATATACCCGTCCTTAGCCACCGCAACATTCATTATCCAGTTCGCAGCGCTCAGTTCCTCAAACCAGGCCATCTCTTCCCATTCCCAGGAGGCCCCGTTATCCCCGGAGACCCATTTTCCGGAATACGTGCTCACGATCACCAGCTTCCCGTCCTCCATCCGCTGGATTGTGCTGCCCACATTCAATACATCTTTCAAAGAATCGTCCATCGTTTCTAAATAACGCCCCATCACATCCGATGAACTTTCCGCTTTATCCCCCTGATTCCCCTCTCCTATATTCCCGCTTCCGTTTTCCGCATTTTCTCCGCCGGCCCTTTTACTGCCGTCTCCATCCCAATCATTTCCGCCTTGCCCGCAGCCGGCCATACTGCCCATCCCCGCCAGCAGGGCCGCGGCCAGCAGCCACGCTGCAATTCTCTTCCCGATTTTTCTTCCTTTTCCGATTGTTCCTGTCTTTCCTGCTTTTTGCACAAATATTCTCCTTTCCAATGGGCATAGCCCCGTTCTTATTCCGCCATATAAATCGCTGTCTTCTGCATCACTTCTTCTGCCCCGGCCAAAGGGCTCATTTCCCCACGCAGCACCCTTACTCCTACTTCTGCAGCAGCATCTTCCAGTACAGCTTCCCTCACATAGGGAACTCTGGCTTCTTTTACTAATTTTTCCAAATACTGAATATCCTCTTCTGATGACTGGTATAGATCCAAAGTATAGGAAAGGCTTCCATCTGACTCGGCCCCGCCCATGGTGGCATAAGGCCCCCCCGTCCTCTGTAACATGTTCCCGCATGTTTTCGTTCCACTGGGCTTTATTCACTGCCATCCCCTCCCAGCTATGGTTATCCAGCATGGCTTCCAATAGCAACGCTGCCATTTCCTGATTCTTTGATGTCCGGTTAATCCCCATCAGGCTGCCCGGCACGAATACATCCTTCGCCTGCCCTTTATATGCGGCAAAACTATTTTCTTCTTCCCCCATTTCCTTAATCACCGAGGTAACAACGTCCACCCCGCTGTCATACATTAAAATACCGGCAGCCAATACCTTCTCTCCCCGCATCATCCCTAACATCTTATTGCTTACCGAGGAATTCGCTTCCCTGATGCTATCTTCCGAAACCCCTGATGTCCTCATATCTTCCAGCCATTTTACATATTCCTCCCGTTCTTCCTCGCCAAGCCCTGCACTCTCCGCATCCCATATCCTCTTTGCCAATGTATAGAACTGAGCCAGCATCTCTTTATCCGTTTTCCCTTCTTCCCCTTTCCAGGCCGGTGCACAGACAGGCATCAATATATCCAGCATTTCTTCCTCACTTCTGCTCCCCAGAATCGGCCCGTCCGGGTTTTCCTCCCGATATGCTTCCATCACCCCGGCCATGGATTCCAAATCCGATATTTTTTCCACCCATTCTTTTTTTCCGCCCAGCAGTACCAGCCGGAACTGGGCCGGTATTACATAAGTTTCTTCCCCTTTCTGGAATGCACGAAGCACATTGGTATAATACTGTTCTTCTGTTTTAGTTTCCAGATAAGGCGTCAAATCCGCCAAAACCCCTTTTTCCACGTATGAGTCCACCGGCATCCCGTCCAGAAGAAGAAAATCCGGCCCTTTCCCCGCCGCAATCTCCGTATTCAATTTTTTCAGCGCATCTTCCCTGGTAATGGCAGAGTTTTCGCCCATTCCTATTTCATACTCCACATATACCTCCGGATGATCCGCCTGGAACGCGGCAATCGCTGTTTTCAACTGCTGGTTCTCCCTTAAGCTGTACGCCTCCAGCTTCACATCCGGCACTGCCGGGATATTGGGGTCATAAACGTACCGCATCAGCATACCGCCGGAGAATACTATCAAAAATTCATCATTTTCCAGAAAAATCCCATCCGTCATCCCATAAGAAGGGTCAATCAGGGAGGTAAGATTCCCGTCCATCACCTGTTCCATCACATTTCCGCCAATGACATGGCGATAAATCCCTTTATCAAAAACAAGGTATAGTGCCCCGTCGCCATCCGGCACGAGCAGCAAGGGCTGTATCCCTTCGCTGGCAAAATTCACATGTTCGCCGATTTGTTCTTTTATAAAATTATCCAGCACTTCATCCCGTACCACTTCCAAACTTCCTAAATCCACAATTGTGATACCATCTCCATGCACTAACATCAGCTGATTGTTGCTTTCCACCATGTAATACGCTGTCGCAGACAATTGCGCCACTTCTTCATAATCCCCTGTCTCCCTGTCTATTTCATATACCTTGCCGCCCAAAGCCGCACCAAACAGCCTGCCGTCTTCGGCAAAACTTAAAGCATGCACATATTCCATATCCTTATAAGGAATTTCGATTTGCGTAAAAGTGCCGTCCGGCGCCGCTATCCCATACTTTGGATGGAAAGAATACTCCGAGTCCTCCTCCCCTCCTTCTTCGCTTCCACCGCCCGCATAAATCACCGCAATATGCCCATCCCCAGACATGGCAGCATTCATAATCCATACATCATCCGCCCGCATTTCCTCATGCCATGGCATTTTTTCCTTTTCCCACGTGACACCGCCATCCGCGGACACCCATTTTCCTGCATTCCCCGACATAATGGCCAGTTTTCCGTCATCCATACAGGCAATCCTGCTTCCTGTGTCCAGCTGGCCCTTTAAAGCCTCGTTGGAATGCTCCAGGTAACGCCCCATCACCTTTCCGTTGTCCGCGTCTTCCGTCTTTTCTCCCGTATCCTCCTTATCCCCCCGCTCTTCTGTTCCTTTCGAGCTTTCTATATTTTCCCCGCCCTCTCCCGGGCCTTTATCACCTTGTGCCGTTCCGCAGCCCATAATACCTGCTATACTTAACAGCATAGCGGCTATCAAAATCCACGAGACTGCTTTTTCCCATTTTCCGCTCCCGGCCCTTTTCATTCTGTTCTTATTTTTACACTTGTTCATATCCATACTCCTCTGCTTTTATTGCTGCATACTGCCTGTTATATGCTGTGCACCTACATATAACGCGGCATACCGCTTTATGTATGCTGTGCCATGCGTCTTTACATGCCCGGCATGCGTCTTTACATGCCTGGCATGTGTCTTTACATGCCATAATAACAGCCCAACCTCTAAATAATCTCTAAAATTCAAAAAAAAACAAATAATAACTTTCAACTGCCAAATTTATAATTAACTTTATGTGCCTAAAAATTTTAGAGATTATTTAGAGATTTCTTTGCTATAATAAATACATAAAATATGTAAGCAAATACTACACACACATAGGTAATTGCGAAACTCTAAGCTGTGAGAATATTCTGACAATATATTTTGTTCAAAGCCAAACATGCCAAGCACTGCAGCAAGCCCCAAAGCAGAAAACACTCGGGCAAAGGCCCTCCTGTTTCCTACGGTCTTGCTTCCATGGCATGAAAAGGCTTTTCACAAGAATATATTGTCAGAATATTCAGCAAGTTTATTGGTTTCGCAATTACCTAACTCACACACATACAGAAAGGATTGCACCATGCGCCTGCTACTCGTAGAAGATGACAAAAAACTGAACTATTCTTTAAAATATCAGTTGGAAAAGGAAAATTTTGTTGTGGACTCCTGCTTCGATGGCGAGGAAGCCCTCTTTTATGCCAGCCAGCACATCCACGACGTTATCCTGCTGGACCGGATGCTCCCTCTGCTGGACGGCACAGAGCTTCTCGCCCAAATGCGGCAGAAGAACAACAATACACCCGTTATTCTCATCACCGCCCTTGGCACTTTAAATGATAAAATCACCGGCCTGGATCTGGGGGCTGATGACTATTTGGTCAAACCTTTCGAATTTGAGGAACTTCTGGCCCGCATCCGGTGCGTAACCAGACGTTCCCCGCTTATCCGGGGCGATGATACCCTTTCCATAGGTGATTTGGTCCTGCATATCGGAGAGAGCCGTTTAAGCGGCCCCAAAGCCTCCTGCAGCCTGTCCAAAAAGGAAAACGAGCTTTTCCAGTGCTTTTTACGAAACCCGGAACAAACCCTTACCAGGGAACAGCTGCTGGCGAAAGTCTGGGGACTGGATACGGATATCGAAGACGGCAACCTGGACAACTATATCCACTTTTTCCGCCGCCGTCTGCAAACCGTAGGCAGCGCCGTGGCCCTACGCACCGTCCGGGGCGTGGGATATAGCTTACAGCTGCCGAAACCTTGACACATACTCCGGCACATTGTTTCGAAGCCCCTCCAAAACGAGAACTTTGCATACACTGTATCCAAGGCATGAACATTCCTTCCGATACAGCCCATCCCATATAAAGCATTGACCCCATATACCGCAATACCACCAGAAAGGCCATCCCATGTTCCGTAAAGTCCATTACCTCCTGACACTGCTTTGTGCCGGTATTACCGCCTCCATACTGCTTGTTATGTCCCTCATCTATCTTTATGTTTCGGAAACCAGCCTGACACAAAGCCAGTTTCTGTCTTTTCAGCATGCCATGGACAACCTGATCAATAATTTCCGCCAGCAGCGTGTCATCAACCATGAATGGCTGGCCCAGACGGAAAAAAACAATGCCTGCTCCATACGCATCACCGACAACGGGATTCCTCTGCTTTTCAGCCAAAAAAAGGAAGACCCTGTGTTCAGGCAGACAGAAGAAGAAGCGCTGGATTATTTTTATACTTCCTTTGCTGTGGGGGACTTGCCTGACGAGGAAGAACAAATCCTGCATTTTACTTTCCCCTTTACCTCTTCCTCGAAAGAAAACTATTATGCATGTTTCGCCCGGATAAGCAGCGGAGAACAGCATACGGAACTCCTCATTCTCCATCCTATCAAGGATTTAGATGAAAAAATAAAAACACAGCGCATCCATTTCGCCCTTATCGACATGGCCGCTGTCTTTTTGCTCACCCTTTTTTCCTTCTTTTTTACAAAAAAACTGCTTTCCCCCATTGAGCGCAGCCGCAAGGAGCAAATCCAATTCGTGGCCGCTGCTTCCCATGAACTGCGCACTCCGCTGGCAGTCATCCTTTCCTGCGTCTCTGCCGTAAAAAAGGCCGCACCGGAAGAAAAAGAGGGCTTCTTGGCCACGATTTCCTCCGAAGGGCAGCGGATGTCACGCCTGATTAACGACATGCTGCTGCTTTCCCAGGCGGATGCCCACACCTTCCCTGTCTGCCCCAAACCCACCGAATGCGACACTCTGCTTTTAAATTCCTATGAAGCCTTTGAGCCTATGGCCAGGGAAAAAGACATCTCCATGACGATTTCCCTGCCTCCTGCCGGCCTTCCTCCCTGTTTATGCGACGGGGAGCGTTTTAACCAGATTACCGCCATCCTGCTTCATAATTCCATAAGCTATACGCCAAAGGGAGGTACCATTTCGTTATCCCTATCCTTAAATACCGTCAAAAAGCCGGAACACCTTACCCTGTCCGTGGCGGACAGCGGCATCGGAATTCCCGATGAGGAGAAAGAAAAAATCTTCCGCCGCTTCTACCGCTTAGACCAATCCCGCAGTGAAAAAGACCATTTCGGACTGGGCCTGTCCATCGCTTTCGAAATCGTCCGCTCCCTGGACGGCACTATTCGCGTAACGGACACCCCCGGGGGCGGCAGTACTTTTTCCGTCTGCCTGCCTTTTCGTCCGGCGGCTAATGAGGAAACTCCTGCAGAACAGTAAAATCCTGCCAGGCAATGAATTGGAATCAGGGTTTCCTGTTTTCCTTTTCCGCAATGCAGTACGGAGCACTAGCCCAGTGCAACATCCAGAATCATCATTATGACAACCCCCGCCGCAAAGCCCAGCGTTCCCATATTGGAATGCGCCCCTTCTGCGGACTCCGGAATCAGTTCTTCCACCACCACATACAACATGGCTCCCGCTGCAAATGCAAGGGTATAAGGAATAAAAGGTGTCATCTGCTCTGCCAGAAGCAATGTCCCCACTGCCGCAACGGGCTCCACCGCCCCTGACATCGTTCCCATAAGAAAAGCCTTCCCCTTCCCCAACTCTTCTTTTAAGGGAAGGGATATAATAGCCCCTTCCGGAAAGTTCTGTATGGCAATCCCCACCGACAACGCAAGCGCACCGGCCATGGTAATGGGGCTTCCCCCGGCCATTGCCCCAGCCAATACGATTCCTACGGAAGCACCTTCCGGAATATTATGAAGCGTCACTGCCAAAATCAGCATCGTTGACTTTTTCCAGTTACTTTTGACCCCTTCCTGCTCTTCACTGTCCAAATGCAAATGGGGCACCACCCTATCCAGAACGAGCAGGAATAAAATACCCAGAAGGAATCCCGCCGCTGCCGGTATGAACGCAAGTTTCCCCATACCTTCCGACAAATCCATTGCCGGAATCAGCAAAGACCAGACCGAAGCCGCCACCATCACCCCCGCAGCAAACCCCAGCATAGTCTTACGCACCGTAGCGTTCATCTCCCCCTGCAGGAGAAACACACACGCTGCCCCCAACGCTGTTCCTAAAAACGGAATCCCCAAACCAACTGCCACATTTATACTCATATCTTAAAAGTACTCCTTTCCTTAATGCTATGCCACTTCTTTCTTCAAATCATACCCCAATTCCATCTCATCCATAATAAATTTATGCCCTTGAAGATATTTTGCCAAAGAAGCCAGCATATCCTTCACTTCCTTTTTCCAGTTTTCGTTATAATAAAGACGCGCCTCTCCTGTGGCCGCCCATGTCTTCCTCTTATAAAAAACCTGAAAATCCATCAGCAGTAAGGACTTCTTTCTGTCGCGGATAAAATAACCGTCTTTTTTCACAAACACTTCCAATACACAAATATAATCTTCCGGTTTCCCGCTTTCCATGAGGCCTTCTTCCACTCCCTGTTCCGTGTCCTTTTCCCTATTCTGCACTGCGCACTGCTTTTTTCCCTCATTTTGCCCAATGCCCTGTCTGTTCCCCGCCACATCGCATATTCTGCTTTCTTCCGGCTGTATCTGCATTTCTGGGTCTATTCGGCTGCCGTAATATTCCGCAAAGCCAAAGAAGAGTTCCGCCCCCAGTTTCTTGTTCTTTTCCATCCACTTTTCTATCATATCCCAGGCTTGTCCATATACCTCCCTGGACAGTCCGGGCAATTTTTCTTCCTCGATCGGTTCCTGGAAGATGATATCCGTCAATTCCCTTTTCGTATTTTTTTCCATCTCCAGAGGAACCCCATTGTCATACAGATACCAAAGCATGACATCCGCGTTCTGCATGCTTGTTTCCAGCCGGCACAAAATCCTTCCTTTTTTATCATAAAGCCGCAAATCATCCCGCCCTCCGGAAGGATTAGATACCGCTTTTACGGAAGCGATGTCCTCCAGGGCAAACTGCCTGGCCCTTCCCAATGTGCTGCTGTAGTAGAGCCGGTTTTCCTTTACCGCCAGCTGCCTGTTTTTCACTTCCATACACACCCAAATCCCAAGTCCGAAAATAGCCATTATGATTCCATAGACCCATAACGGTATAGCTGACACATGGTACAATATTTCCAAAATCAGGATAAAAATCCCCGCCCCTATCATCCATATACCTATTCCATACCCTATTTTATGCTGCCGTACGGTAAAATCCCTTTCCTCCTCATCCGGTAAACCCGCCTTTTTCCCAAAAAACATCTTCTATCTGCCTTTCTCCCTTTTCTCCTCCATTCGGACTGCGGAACAGAAATGTTCCCATCCTCTCGTGGTGACTTACAACGCTGTGGCGTAATTTCCTATTATATATAATAGTATATCCAAAAATCCCTCCGGCCATGGAGGGATTTTCTTTTTGCATAAATAGTAAAAAGTATTAAGCAGAACGATAAGCCGGGTTATGTCGTGAATGATCATCTATCTAGAATTACCGTTACCGGTAATTTCAAGCGACCTACCTGAAAGCAGGCCGGGCAAGCCTGTCGCTTTCTATTTGGTCTTGCTTCGGATGGGGTTTACATGGCTCCGCCTGTTGCCAAACGGACGGTAGTCTCTTACACTGCCTTTCCACCCTAACCAGCAGTTCGGCATACGCCGAACTGCGGAAGAATCCCTTTGGGATTCTTCCCGCAAACGGCATGGGCCTTTGTTCGGCCCGTTCCGAACTGCGGCGGTTTATTTCTGTTGCACTAGCCTTGGAGTCGCCTCCACCGGACGTTATCCGGCATCCTGCCCTGTGAAGCCCGGACTTTCCTCACCCGCACTCTTTTGAGATGCGGCTGCGATCATTTATTCTACTTAATACTTTCTGTCAATATTATAATATGAATTCTCTCTGTTATCAATGGGCTATCATACTTACGATGCTGCCCATATCCCGCAAATAGCGATGAGCATCTGAAACATGCTTTGGGAAATCATACATGAAAACAGCTTCCCCCTATGAACTCCCTGCAAATCGAATTCTTCGGAAGGTTATCGCTGCTGACCCCGATAAAATATTCCAGGAATTTTAACAGCCTTTTCGCCTCATAATATTCCGGCTCGCCTTTGCCAATGCCAAACAGCAGGGGCTCCGCATATTGCTTTAACACCGCCAACTCATAAATCAATACGGAATTGAACATAGCATCCGCACTCTCCTGGAAGGGGAAAATATATTCTTCCTCCCCTTTCCTCACCGAAGGCCACATTCCTATAGTGCGTTTGGCCGGCGTTCCCCGCGTTCTGGCATCCCTCACCATGCGGCGAAGCAGACGCCCGTCGGTGGTGGGAATCCGGTTATGGTCATCAATATTAATACTGGTAAGTGCACTGATATATATCTTATATTTGCTGGCATTGGGCAGGGCATATGACATGGCATCATTCAGCCCGTGAATGCCTTCTAACACGAGAATATCCTCCGCCCCCAGCGTCTTCACATTTCCTCTGTATTCCCTCTGCCCTGTCTTGAAATTAAAGCTGGGCAGCTCTACGGTTTTCCCCGCCAGCAAATCCAGCATATCTTTATTAAACTGCTCTACATCAATTGCTTCCAGACACTCAAAGTTATAATTCCCATTTTCATCTTTCGGCGTATTTTCCCTGTTAACAAAATAATCATCCAACGCAATAGGGTGGGGGGTCAGGCCGTAAGTGCGCAGCTGGATGGAAAGGCGATGGGAAAAAGTAGTTTTCCCGGAAGAAGAAGGCCCTGCAATCATCACGAATTTTACGCCGCCCCTTTTCACAATATCTTCCGCAATTTCTCCAATCCTCCGCTCCTGCAAAGCTTCCTGCACCAAAATCATATCATTGATATTCCCTTCACAGATCCGGTCATTCAAATCCCCTATTGTTCCGATATGCTGCATATTCCCCCATTCATCGGACTGCTTCAATGTCTCGAACAGCTTTTTCCTGGGCTCTGCCTCCGGCATCCGATCCGGTGTCTGCGCCTCCGGAAGCAGCAGCATCAGGCCGTCCTCATAGGTCAGCACTTCAAAGTGCTCCACATATCCTGTACTGGGAAGCATATATCCATAATAGTAATCATAATATCCGTCCAGGCAATATACATTTACGTATGAACTCCTCCTGTACCGGAAAAGCTTCTCCTTCTCCTTCATCCCCTGGCTGCGGAAAAGTTCCACCGCATCGTTAATAGGATAGGTCTTTTTCGTATAAGGAAGATTCGCTTCCACCAGTTCCCGCATCCGGCCGTTCAGCCTGTCTACAAGCTCCTGGTTCAGGATGATGTCCCCTTTCACGCTGCAATAGTAACCCGGTCCTATGGCGAACTCCACTTTCACCTTTTCCAGTTCCCCTTCCCCCGTCACGTCCTGCAGCGCTTTTACCATAAGCATAATCGCAGACCTTACATAGGTTGCGTGCCCTGCCGGTGTGCTCATGGTAAAAAAGGAAACCTCACAGTCTTTTTTTACCCTTTTGAATAATTCCCTGATTTTCCCGTTCACCGTAACCAGGGCAATCCTGCTGTCATAATGCCCCTGATATTCCTTCGCTATGGTTTCATAAGTTGTACCTGCTTCGTACTCCTTCTTTTCACCGTTCACCGTTACTGTAACCATAGTCCTTACGCACCTCCTTTTCTCATATTATTTCCAAAACACGGCAGTCGGTGGATTCCCCTCCGGTCTTGCGGCATATGCGCTTTTTCGCATCCCCACTGTCTATTTTAGCATTTCCGCTGCCTGCTGCTTTTGCTTTATCTTTGTTGCTCTTTTTTTATCTTTATTTTTTATACCATCACCCAGAACGGATTTTTCTCCCTGGCCGCAAAAACAGCTATCTGGGGAAATTCCCTCCGGATATATTCCATCATATAAGGCACAAAAATCTTTTCCAGCCCGAAATGGCCCGCATCAATAACCGCCAGACCCTGAGCCATGGCATCCAGCCCTTCGTGGTGCTCGATATCCCCCGTAATCAATACCTCCGCACCAGCCTCCACCGCAGGCCGTATCATGGATTTGCCGGATCCCGGCGATACCGCAGCACATTCGATGGCCATACTTCTATCCCCATAAATTTTTATACTTTCCAGATGAAAAACATCTTTTACATAAGAAGCACATTCCTCCAAAGTCATAACCTGGGGAAGCCTGCCGTATCTGCCGATGCCCTCCTTGGCAATCTCATCTTCATATGTGATGCTCAACACATGCCTGTCTTTTAGACGGATTTCATCCGCCGCCGCATCCGCCATCCCCATCACGTCGAAGTTAGTATGCATGGCATAATAACTAATATCATGCCCAATCAGCTGCACCAGCCGTCTTCCGATAAAATCATCCGTATTGATTTTCTTCATCGGTGAAAAGATCAGCGGATGATGAGTCAGCAGCATATCCGCTCCGTTCCGCACCGCTTCCTCCACCACTTCGTCGGTAGCATCCAAAGCTATGCAGATTTTCTTTACCTGCTTATCTCTCCTTCCGGCCAGCAGTCCAACATTATCCCAGCTTTCCGCAAACACAGGTGCACAAAGCTGTTCCAGGCTTTCTATGATAATACTGCATTCCACACTATTTTCATTTCCCATAAGCTGTCCCCCTTTCGCAGGGCAAGGCTTTTGCCGCCTGCATCCTATAAGGTAAAAAGAATTGGCCCAGCGGCCAATTCCAAAGAATGCTTCGCATTCTTTCTTGGCATCTTCCAACGCTGTGGCGTTATTTCCTATAATGTAAAAAGAATTGGCCCAGCGGCCAATTCCAAAGAATGCTTCGCATTCTTTCTTGGCATCTTCCAACGCTGTGGCGTTATTTCCTATATTATAAAATAGGATAACCCCCGCTCAATATCCCTGATTCTCCCCGCTATCTCTTCCTGCCTCTCATCTTTCCCGTTCCTGCGCAGTTTTTCCATAATTTCCATGCACAAATCATATTCCCGGTGCAAAAATATTTCCAAAACCGGATTTCTTTTTTCCAGGAGCACCGGGCCGTACTTATCTTCTATCCGTTGGTTTACGGCTGTATGCCGTCCGTCCTTGGCACCCTGGCCTTTTGCCGGATTCTGCCCGCCTGACGCCTTCATTTCCTCCGTTCCGGCTTCCCCCGCCGGCTCTGCCTTGATCACCGGGTAGAACTTTTCCTCTTCCAGAATCATATTTTCATCTGCAATCCGATACCCTTCCTTCCGGAGATATTCCCGCACGGAACGGATTTCCGACTGGGGCTGGAGGATGATTTCCTTCATGGAACGGATTTTACTTTTCCCCTCTTCCAGGATGCGTATCACCAGCCTTCCGCCCATGCCGGCACAAATCAGGCTGTCTGCCTCCCCTGCCTTCAGGGCTGCTACCCCATTGGACAATCTGGGTTCTATGTAGTTTTGCAGGCCATAGTCCAGGATGTGTTTCCCTGCCGCCTGCAGTGGGCCACTGTTCACATCCATGGCGATTGCCCCGGGGCTGATGTTCTTTTGCACGAGATAAATGGAAACGAAGCCATGGTCACATCCTACATCACATACCATATTCCCTTTCGTCACCATCCCCGCCACGGCTTCCAGGCGCTTAGACAGCCTGACTGTTTCCCTGCCTTTCCCCAGGTCTCTTCCTGCGAGTTCCATTGTCTCGGTCACTTCCAAAACCCCTGGCATTTTCACTGTTCCTCCAAGTTCTTTTTCCCCCGGTTCTGCACAGGGGTCAGCCACTTTTTCTGTCATTTCCTGCCGCTTCAGCCATTCCCTCCCAGTGCACTGACACGTTCACTGCTCCTGCAGCCTCCCTCAGTCCAGATAATCCTTCAGTTTCCGGCTTCTGCTGGGATGGCGCAGCTTACGCAGTGCCTTCGCCTCTATCTGGCGGATACGTTCGCGGGTTACGTTAAATTCCTTCCCCACTTCCTCCAACGTCCTGGCCCTGCCGTCATCCAGGCCAAAACGAAGCCTGAGCACTTTCTGTTCCCTTTCCGTCAGTGTGCCGAGCACCTCCACCAGCTGTTCCTTTAACAGGGTAAATGCAGCCGCATCCGCAGGCACCGGCACATTGTCATCCTGTATAAAATCGCCTAAGTGGCTATCCTCTTCCTCGCCGATTGGAGTTTCCAAAGATACCGGTTCCTGAGATATCTTCAAGATTTCCCTTACCCTGTCCACCGGCATATTCATTTCCTCCGCAATCTCTTCCGGAGCAGGTTCGCGCCCCAGTTCCTGCAGCAGCTGCCTGCTGACACGAATCAGTTTATTGATAGTTTCCACCATATGCACCGGTATGCGGATAGTCCTGGCCTGATCCGCAATCGCCCTGGTAATCGCCTGGCGTATCCACCATGTGGCATAAGTTGAGAACTTATACCCTTTCCGGTAATCGAATTTTTCCACAGCTTTAATAAGGCCCAGATTCCCTTCCTGAATCAAATCCAGGAAAAGCATGCCCCTGCCCACATATCTTTTTGCAATGCTGACTACAAGACGGAGGTTCGCCTCTGCCAGACGCTTTTTGGAGTCTTCATCGCCCATCTCCATCTTCTTGGCCAATTCAATCTCTTCTTCGGCACTAAGAAGGGGAACCTTCCCGATTTCCTTTAAGTACATCCGGACAGGATCCTCGATACTGATGCCGTCCGGCACGGATAAGTCGATGTTCTCCACATCCACTTCATCCTCCTCCGTCAGGATGATTTCCTCATCGTCTACATCGTCATCCTCCGTAATCCGAAGGACATCTACGTTATTCTGTTCTAATGTTTCCAATATCTTATCAAACTGCTCCTCTTCCAGCGTCATATCTGTAAAGAAATCGCTGATTTCCTGATATTCCAAAACATTCTTTTTCTTTTTCGCAGCGTTTAGAAGTTCTTTCAGACGCTCCTCAAACTTTGCTTGTGTGTTTTCATCCATTTTTTGGTTCCATCCTTCCTCACGTAGTCATAGTATTATCATTCATCCAAAGAAATATGCGTTTTGCTAAGTTCTTCCAGCGCTTTTTTTCCCGCAATTACCTGATTCAGCGCTTCCACATCCGCCCCCATCCTCTCGGAATAAAATTCATAGCTGTTTCTTTTTACCGTATATATAATATCATGGAGGGCTTTTTCCCTCTCTTGTTTCGTTTGCAGTTCTTCCAGTTTGGTGTTAAAAAGCGATGCTACCTCGCGCTGCTCTTCTTCATCGGAGAAAAGGCTTATCAGGGATGCCGGGCTGAAATCCTTTTTGGAAAGCCCTTCCAACAACTTGTCCGCCACCTTCCTGTATAATTCCACCGTAAAATCTTCCGCCCTGATATACTTTGCTATTTTAGGGTATATTTCCGGCTCATCGGTGAGCCATGTAATCAGCAGTCTCTGAGCCTTTTTCCGGTTTTCCTCAGGCATGTTTTTCTTCTCCGAAACCCCGGTCTTCGGACGCCTTACCGGAACTGCCACGCCAGTCTGCGCTGCGTAAGAGGCCACCAGCCTGCGCAGATTTTCAAAACCGATATGGTACTTCTCCGCCACGGCTTCCAAATAGTTCTCCCGCTCCACTTCTTCCGAAAAACCGCACAGTTTCCGGGCAATTTCCCGGTGAAACCTGGTCTTGGATTCCGGGTCTTTCAAATCATATTCCCGCTGCAGCATCCGCAGTTCAAAGAAAAAGCTGTTTTCCGCCGTTTCGATCCTTTTCACGAATTCATCCGGTCCAAGGTTTTTCATAAATTCATCCGGGTCTTTATAAGGCTCCATATTGATTACCTTCCCGCTAAGCCCGGCCTCCTTTAAGATACCGATGGCACGCAGCGCCGCATTGGTTCCCGCCCCGTCGCTGTCATAGGCTAACAGCACCTCTTTCACATACCGGTTGATCAACCCGGCCTGGCCTATGGTAAAAGCCGTTCCCAGGGATGCCACAGCCTTGGTAAACCCGGCCTGATGCATAGCGATTACATCCATATACCCTTCGCACAAAATCATGCGGCCCTGGCGTGATGTCCTGGCAAAGTTCAGCCCGTACAGATTACGGCTTTTGTCAAAAATCGCGGTCTCCGGGGAATTTAAATATTTTGGCTTCCCATCGCCCATCACCCGTCCGCCAAAGCCGATAACCCGGTGGTTAGTATCCTGAATGGGGAACATCACCCGATTCCAGAATTTGTCGTGAAGCCCGAACCTTTCATCGAAGCCGGCCACCCCGGCTTCCTGTATCAAGTCATCCGCATACCCTTTGGAGCGGAGATACTGCACCAAATCATTGCTGGACACGCTGGCAAACCCAAGCCCGAACTTTTTCATCGTCTCTTCGGTCAGCTGCCGCTCCGCCAGGTAACGATAGCCCGCCTCCCCCCGCTTGGAACGGAGTTGGTAATAAAAGTATCTGGCTGATTCTTTGTTAATTTCCAGCAGCCTGCTCTTGCGGCTCTCTTTCCTTTTAACTTCTTCCGAATATTCTATCTCCGGCAGATTCACCCCGGCCCTTTCCGCGAGCATCTTCACTGCCTCCGCAAAGGTATAGTTCTCATATTCCATAATAAACGTAAACACATTCCCGCCGGCCCCGCACCCGAAGCAATAATACATCTGTTTTGGGCCCGATACGGAAAACGAAGGGGATTTTTCATTATGAAACGGACACAGCCCGAAATGGTTCGCCCCTTTTTTCTGCAGCCGGACGTAACCGGAAATCACGTCCACGATATCGTTTTTCATCCGTACTTCTTCCACTAAATCGTCAGGATAGTACATCTTATCTCCTATTCCAGTTCCGCAATCCCCATCCCAGCACCCATAATACGTTCATTTGGCAGAGAAATTTCCGGCCGCTTCCGCGTCCGTAAATCCTCTGGGGCGCTGTACAGGAGATTGCTGTTTTTATTCCAGTTCCGCAATCAATTTATTCTAGTAATGCCATGATTTGGGGATGAAAAGGTCTTCATATTGGGCGATGGCAAAGCGGTCTGTCATTGCACCTATGTAATCGCACACGATGATTTCCGGCGCTTCCCCCTTTTCTTCCATTCTGGCCAATGAATATCCCGGGAGTTTCTCCAAGTGTTTCAGGTAATAGCTATATAAAGACTCCATCAGCATCTCCGCTTTCGCTTCCTGGCTTTTTGCCTCTTTGTTCTGGTAAACCCGATCAAACATAAAGCGACGCAAATTTTTCATAGCCGCATCCACGGGCGGCGAGAGGCTGATTTCGTTTTTTTCATAACTGAAAGTGACCAAATCGTGAATGAAATGGTCCAGCCTTTCCCCTGTGGTAAACCCGATAACCTCCCCTATTTCCTTCGGCACATCCGATTCCTTTAAAATTCCGCCTCGGATGGCATCATCCATATCATGATGTATGTATGCTATTTTATCCGAATACCGCACGATTTTGCCTTCCAATGTATAAGGCATTCCTTTTGTCTGATGATTCCGTATTCCATCCCGTACTTCCTCCGTCAGATTCAGGCCAATGCCGTTTTTCTCCAAAATATCCACGGTGCGGACGCTTTGGTCGCTGTGGCAAAAGCCGTAAGGACAGATTTTGTTCAAGGCCCGCTCCCCCGCATGGCCGAAAGGTGTATGGCCTAAATCATGCCCCAGGGCAATGGCCTCCACCAGGTCTTCATTCAAGCGCAGTGCCTTCGCAATTGTCCTGGCGTTCTGGGATACCTCCAGTGTATGGGTCAGCCTGGTTCGGTAGTGGTCTCCCTCCGGCGTTAAGAAAACCTGGGTTTTATCCTTTAGTCTTCGGAAAGCTTTGCTGTGCAGTATCCTATCCCGGTCTCTCTGATACACCGGCCGGATATCGCATTGCTCTTCTTCCCTGGAACGCCCCCTGGAATTCATGCTCAAAGAAGCATATGGGCTCAGGTATTCCTTCTCCCATTGTTCCAGCTTTTCACGGATTAACATTCCCACAGCCAAACCACCATCCTTTCACAAAACGGCGTTTCGTACTCTTTTGTTTGTAGTATTCATTTTATATATTCGGCATATGATGGGAAAATCCTTTTTTTTCATAATTTTTTTTTTAATTTCAATAGCCTAATACAAAAAGCGCATGGCTTACAATTTACTGTTCCATGCGCCTTTGCCGAATTATCTTACTGACAAATCTTTATCATTCTTGTTTCATACTCTCCTAATATACCGGTATTTTCTTGTTTCATGTACATTCTATAAGATTGTTCTTCTGATGAATTATTGATTAAAACTAATATATTATCTTCTGGAAAATATGAACTCTCTATATGCGGATTTTCTACAACATATAAATTTTCTGATGATTCATTATCGTTAAGTAAAATTGCATTTAAAAGCAACTTATTATTTTCCGGTGAAAAACGAAACCCTGACATATATATACCCTGCCCTTTGCCAAACTGATGTACAGAAAGCATTATGCTCCCGTTTTCTTCCATTATAACTTCTGTATCCTGACAATACGCATATATATTTTCATTATCCGGCAAACAAATCCCTTGAATATTCAAAGATGATGTATCTATCCTCTTCTGCCCTTTCCATTTCCCATGATTTACATATTCCCCCATATCTTTATCTACACCAAGTATATGTGCCAATCTAAAATAGGTATCAAAGCCCGGTACCGCCGAAGGTTCATTAACACCTATAAACATTCCCCCTGCATGCACCCACTCCGTAATTTTAGCAATTATCTTTTCATCCTTCCATGCAGCCCCACCACTCCAGGCATCCCCGCTTCTTCCGGCATTAATAAGGACTTGATAGTTATTTAAATCTCCGGCACAAATATCCTCAAATGCTATAAAAGTAACATCCAGCGGCATACCGGACAATGCTTCGTTAATATGGATTAAATCGTGCCCATCACTTTCATGAAAATGCCCCGAAAGTGTCCATGGACGCATACCTCCCCAACTATGTAAAACTGCTACCTTAGTTTTTGCCACAAGCGGCTTTCCATGTCCATGGAATAATTTAATTTTGCGGAATTCATTTGCAATTTGTTCAATATAATCACAAAAATCCTGATAACCCTGCGTTAAATGCAAATAACCTCCCAAGCCGATTCTTTCGATTGGCTGTCTTAATAATGCCCGGCGCACATGTATCCAATAATTTTTTGCATCCTCTGCTGGATTCCCGCCATCCGAGAACGTAGGCGCTCCCCCAAGCCCAGTGGGAAAAAGGTATGGATGCAGGCGGATTTCATGCGTTTCCACAGGCACTCCGGCACACATCCTCACCTCATAGCCTGAAAACACGCATTTAATAATTCCATCAAAACCAAACTCTTCAAACCTTCCATTATAAGGCTCAATTCCTATCCAGCTGTCATCGTAAAAAACATATGCCAATTTTCCAAAGTCATGCACTATCTCAATCAATTGTTTGCCAAAACCTATTACAAAATCATTCACAAATTCTATCCAATCTTTCTTTTTGCCATCGCAAGGCATATGCGTTACATGCCTTTTCCCCTGATTGATAAAGTCCTCTGATACCAACGCATATCCGTACTTTTCCTCAAAAAGCCTAAGTGCATATGGGCTTACTGTGAAATCATAAGATCCCCAGTCGGTAAATAAATCTCTCCTCTCTTTCGTTTTTCCCCAAATCCAGACAAAGTTATAAAACATGGAAGTGAATCTAACCACTTTAGTTTCCGGATGCTGTTCACACCATTGACGCATCCATTCCAATAAATAGGCTTGTGTTTCCTCATATATGGGGTCAATCGGCATAAGATGTTCCTTTTTCCAGCTATTTGTCACATGATTATACATAGAAATCTCTTCCCAGATACGGTATGCCAGAAAATTTACGCAATATTGATGCCATTTCCGGCAATTCCATATAGATATAGTTCCACTTTCCGGTTCGTACTTCCAACTATCCCTTGGCACAATTTCCCCCATCGTGCGGTCAATGACCTGCCATCTTTCCATACTCTCCCGAGAGTCATTAATTTTAAACTGTTCTTCAAAATACATTTTCAGAAGTTCTATTTGAATACATTCCCCCTCTGCCATGACCGGCTCTGTCACTAAAAAAGTCTGCTGGAGTTTATCTAAATTTTTATTTGCCCATTCATTATGTCCTCTGATAAGACAAATGGTCGAATAAATACCATACCCTGCATCCAGGAGTTCCTCCGATAATTTTGTCCCATCGCTATCCCTAATCATATCGGCTCCCCATTTATCTGCCAACTCCAAAGTCAGTTTTTCATACCCCGATTCACCTGGAAGCGTAAAGTCTCCCTTCATTGATTATCCCTCTTTTCTATCATTTCTTTATATTTTAAGGCATAATATAATGCCCAATCCTGGTCATTTGCCCATGGGTCATAATAGTTTGCTTCCCTTCCATTCACCTGTGTTGGAAATATCATGGCACAGGACGCAGAGCCATCGTCCATGAACAGGTTCAGGCATCCCTTCATTGATGATACTGCTTTTTGCCTATAGCTTTCTTCCCCTGTAACTGTATACATTTGTGCATAAGCCACGCCGGAAAGCACACTCCAGTAATGGGGAAAAGTATCTCCATACATACGTTTTTTTCCGAACCAGTATCCATCCCAGTGCCGGATTGCATTTGCAAACAGATGATAGTCCGGCTGTGTTCCATGAAAAAGTTCCATAATCCCGATCTGCCGTTTCGCTTCCTTTAGATAGATTCCAGCATTTGTTATTTGCTCCGCCTGTAGCAGAATACTGACAGCCGGTGCCACAATGCTTTGCTCATACTGCACTTCGGATGCCGGATAGTTTATTCCATTATGCAAAATGGCATCTGCATGGGTCAAAAACTGTTTTTTTAATGTTTCTCCTTCCCTCTCAAATCCTGCCTTCTCTAACTCATAAAGCAACTCAGTCATTGGAATACCAATTGCATAGAATTCATGGCCACCCATACGATAATATTCCTGCATAGCCTGGAAAGCATCCCGCAAATAGCCCAGCTCCCCCGTAGCTTTATATAACTCCATCTGGAATATGGCTACCCATGGGTAATTATATAATCTGTTCCAATCGTTATTATGGCAGATATCATTATATACCACCCCTAAATTCTTATCATATAATTCCCTATACACATATTCCCTATACTGCATAAGGCTTTGATATACCTCCTGGTCCTCGTTCCCTTGTAAATATAATGCCAGAAGCGCCCCCATTCCTATACGCTCCCGCCCCCCATTATGGTCGTCTAAATGGCTGTAGTAAATGCTCTCTTCTTCCTTATCATAAATCAGGTAGGCACCACTTAAATGACTTCCTTCTGCAAAATACTGCTGTTTTTTTACAATAAACCGGCAACGCCTGCGTACTATCTCATCCAAATTAGAACAACGGTATAAAAGAGCATATGTTTTTTTTCCTCCAATGCAAATACGAAATATACATTCTCCTTTTGCCTGCTCATTGCCTGATACCTTGATGACAGTATTTTTCCCATATTTCTGCAACTCATATGCTACCTTTTTCCCGCTGCTTTTGATACAAATATCAGCGTCTTCCACCATTTTCTGCGTATATATTTCAAAATTCATTTTTTCATCCGGAAAGAACGTAAAATCCCTGGCTTTCACATAAAGAAAATCTTCTTTCTCCAATAATTTTCCCTCAAAATCATCCTTATTGTCAAACCAAAATAATTCCCAGGCTATCTCTGCTGTTCCTCCTGGTTCAATAGGAGAAAATACGGGATGTAAAATAAAATCCCCTCTGTCATCGCTTCTCTTACCTTCATCCCTTTCCACGCTATATCCATCAATGCATCCTTCTATTATCTGCATCCCTAAATGCGGCGGACGTCCTCCCATACGGAAAGCTTGAATATAAAAAGCCTCCTCTCCACAGAAAATATGTGTATGGCACCTTCTCTCCAGACATTCTGCAGCCGACTCATAATTATCATTAAACGTAACATAGATTCCAATGTCTGTTTTTTTCAGGAAAACCGGAAATGTTGTAGTATTTGTAAACTTATAGGTTTCTCTCATCCTCCCATTTTTTCGAATCTCTCTTTCTACTTTAACCTTAAGGGTATCAGGACAGACTACCGTTCCCCAGTCTCTGTTTCCCTGAACCCAGTTCATATCAGATGGGTCTCCCTCACTTCCCAAAAACACAAGCTTTCCTTCCAAATCTTCCTTTATTCTAAATTCATATTGACCCGCTTTCACCATTTCTATATCTGCACCTTTCTTCTAGCCTTTTACAGAACCACTCATTACTCCGCCTATAATATATTTCTGCATAAACAAATAGAACAGTACCAATGGAAGCACCCCCAATACCATCATTGGAAATAAACTGCTCCAGTCTGTGGAAAATTGTCCAATGTTCCTGTATACTTCCTGAAGAATCACATCTTTTTCCCTCGACTGCAAAAAATACAAAGGCCCGATAAAATCATTCCATATCGTCAATGTATTCAAAATCGCAACTGTTGCAATCATAGGTTTCATAAGCGGGAAAGTAATGACCCAAAAAGTACGGAACACTCCCGCCCCATCTATTTTTGCCGCCTCTTCCAGTTCTATTGGAATGGTACTGACAAAACTTTTAACCAAAAATGTTGCAAAAGGAATATTGATTGCTATATCAATAAAAATCACGCCAGCCAAAGAATTCATTAGGTTCAGCCCCCTGACCACTTTATAAAGACCCAAAATTGACATTTGATAGGGGAACATAATGCCCGATAAGATAAGAAGAAAAATCACCTTAGTTATCTTGTATTTTTCTCTTCTATTCAGTACATACCCACACATGGCAGCCACCAGTATAAGTCCAAAGACTGAAATAAAAGTTATAATAAAGGTATTCCGGAATGCCCGCGGATACTGCATCGCCTTAAACGCCTCCACATATCCGCCAAAATTCCACGAGGATGGCAATGCCATTGGCGCAATGGCCGCTTCCGTAGAACTTTTAAAGGTAGTCACAATCAAGTAATAAATCGGAATCAAAATAATCAACGCCAGTAAAGACAGCACAAAATACCTTAAAATGCTTATCAGCAAATCTTTATTCTTCATTGTCCAAGCCTCCTTTCCCACTTACTAAAAGCACCTAACAGGATACATGCAAGCGTCATACTAATTCCCAAAAATGCAATACCAAAAGAGGAAGCATAACCATAATTCCCTTCTGAAAACTTCTGGAACATCAATGTGAGGATTGTCTCCGTCTGATGGGCGGGGCCTCCATTTGTCAAAGACATTACAATATCAAATACTTTCAGCCCGGAAATCATCCCAGTAACCAGGTTAACCTTAACTGCCGGAGCCAGTCCAGGAATCGTAATATGCCAGAATTTTTTCAAAACCCCTGCCCCGTCAATAGAAGCAGCCTCATATAAATCATCGTTGATACTTTGCAGATTTCCTAAATAAATAACCATCGCCCATCCAAACCACTGCCAGACCTGTGTAAGGATAATTGCTGATAAAGCAATATCACCATTCCCCAGAAAATTAACCGGGGCTATTCCCAGCCTTCCCAAACATTGATTCACGAAACCATAATCACTGGCTGACAACAGGAATTTCCACAAATAACCTACTACTAACGTACTCAAAACGGCCGGGCAGAAAAAAACGGCTCTATATAGATTACGGCCGCGGAACTTCGTATTGAGCGCTACCGCTACAGGAAGTGCAATCATATTCTGTATCAGTACATTTACCACAGCATAAATCAAGGAATTTTTAACCCCAACCAGTACTGTTTTATCCGCTATCAGTTTTCTATAATTTTCCAGCCCATGGAAAGTAATATCCGACGAATAGCTGGTCCAATTATAAAAGCTGTATTTGCATGTATAAATTAATGGCCAAATGAAAAATGTTATAAATATAGCCAATGCAGGAATAGCCATTAAAATATACGGAACTTCATTTCTTATTTCCACTCTTTTACGCATAACTGACTCCTTTAACTCTTTTCTTTCTTCCCTTCCTTCATAATAAGGGACTGCCCAGAGCGGAACAATCCCTTACCGCATGACACCTGATTTGCGCACCATTTTTCCTGCCAGCTTAATTCCTATACATTTTTCCTATTCATATCTGATAGAGTCAGCTTTAGCATCCAATGCCTTTACAAAATCATCCGGTGTTACGATTCCTGTTGCAAGGCCTTGAACTTGGGAAACTGCTTCGTCAAATAAAGATTGTGAAGGCATATTTACACTCCATCTATCCCAGCAACAAGCAACATTTCCGTTTTCCAATATGCTTTTTACCGCCTCATACTCATCCGGAATGTCCGTTGTTACACCTTCTTTATAACTAAATCCACCGACATTAGCATCCACAAATGCCTGCTGTACCTCAACAGAAGCAAGTGCCTCCATAAGTTTTGCTGCCCCTTCTTCATTCTTCGTATTTACATTAATGCCGAAGTTTACAGCAGGCCCTCCGTTTAAATATTGATTCTCCGAAGTTTTTCCTAAATTAGGAATCATACCGAACTTAAGCCCAGCATCCTGGAGATTGGTATATTGCCATGGACCACCATTAAAAATTGCTGTTTTGCCGGCAATAAAATCACTTAAAGCCTGCTCATTGGAAATACCAACCATGGTGTCATTGATATATCCTTTTTCAATCAATATGTTCCATTCCTTTACATATTCATTCAGAGTTCCATCCATTTTCTTTTGGCCTTTGGCAAACCCATCATCAAACTGCTTTCCTTCTTCTGATGTTTGATAAAAGCTATTTTCAATATACCCTAATAAAGAATGCAGTGCGGTATCTCCGTCTGCGAGGCCAAATCCCATTGGCTGTACACCATTTTCCGCCAGAGTGTCGCATACTGCTACCAGTTCATCAAACGTTGTCGGTGCTGTAATATTGTACTTCTCAAAGATATCTTTATTGTACCATACGCCAGAAAACCAGCCATAAGAGGGAATACCGTATATTTTATCCCCGTCTTTGCAAAGTGCAAATCCAGCATCATTGATCCCCTCAAGATAACCTGCCCCTGTAATCTCTTTTACATTACCTGCTTTTATTCTTGCCGGAAAGTTCGCGCCATCCGCCACAATATCGGGGCCTTCTCCTGCTGCCAACTGTGTTCCCAATACATTATTATAATCGCTTTGTGCTATGTAGGTATATTCCACAACATAATCGCCGCCCAGCTGTTCATTAATCGCGGCAATAATAGGCTCCATATTATCTTCATCATACCAACATGTAAAAGTTACTTTCTGTGCCCCATCAGTTTTTTCTGTTTCGCCTTCTGCCGAAGCTTCCCTGTTCCCTGTTTCCGTTTGAGATGCCGATGCCGTATCCTTATCCGCTGTTCCACCTTCTTTAGAACCGCAACCTGTAATCATTGCACTTGTCATAGCCACTGTAAGCAGTAAGCTTATCAATCTCTCTTTCATATGAATCTCCTTTTCCTTATATTTGGTTTTGTCATATCTTTATTTTAAATTTGGTATCCCGTAAATACTATCCAAAAATTTTTATATAAATATCAGATTTTTTAGGTCAGAAAAAAAGAACCCTTTAGGATTCCTTTTTCGATAACATTTCTATTGCCCTTATTTCCTTCAATTTTATAGAAGCGGTTGTTCCTTCTTCGTCAGCCGATACAGTAAGCCCGCAATCCTCTCCGCATAAAATCTGTATACGCCTGTGCACATTACTGGTTCCATATCCATATTCAGAAATCTGCATTGCCCCTTTCCCACTTTTGTCATATAATGCTGTTCCATTATCAAAGACAGAAAGTACCAGATACCCACCCTCTGTATATCCTGAAATCCGAAGAATCCCTCTTTTAGCCCTTAATTGGTCGATACCATGCTCAACAGCATTTTCCACCAACGGCTGCAAAATAAAGATTGGAATTATATCATCCAAAAGCCCTTCTTCTATATCATATTCTATATCAAAAGAATTTTCATGGGATATTTGCAGCAAATTCACATATGACCGGATATTTGCAATCTCTACAGAGAGCCTGTCTACATTTTTTCCCCTATTTAATGCAGTCCTGTAAAAAGTTGCCATTTCTGTAGTAATTTCGTATATCCTATCCTGTCCGCAATCCAAGGCGAGCCAATTAATTGCAGATAAATTATTATATAAAAAATGAGGATTAATCTTTGCCTGCAGTAAATCCAACTCTATACTTTGACGTTCAATTTCTTTCACATATACCTGCTGTATTAGCTGCTTTATTCGGTTCATCATATTTTTTAGACTTCTTGCCAGAATATCTACATCTTCTATTTCAGATTCCTGAATATCAACATTAAGATTCCCTTTCTGAATCTCATTCACTTCCTGAACGAGGACAACAATATCCCTTAACAGAATCTTAGATAGCATATGTATAGAAAACCATACTGCACAAAGCACTATAACAATAATCAGCATAGGCAGCAAAACCCCGGATATATCTTGATTGAAATAGCTTTTATCAACTATATACCGGATATCCCATCCCGAATTGCCCAATGGATCTGTTCTGACAAATCCAAGGGTTGAAGCGTATTCCTCTTTTCCATATTCATATACGGTTTCATCTCCCATCAAGATTTGAATATATATTGGAACATTTTCAAAAATTCTAAAACTGTTACGGAAAATATCTATATCTATATCCACTTTCATAACTCCCAATTTTTTTACCGGATAAGATGTTTTAATTTGTTTTGCAAGAAACAGCTTTTCATCTTGAAACCACCAGCCTATATCATCGGATTCCAATGTCCGGATATACCATTGTTCTTGCTGAACCTCTTTCGACAAATGAATCAAATCATTCATAATCGTATATTCTTTATCCGTATAGATCCTCATTTTTTTATAATATTGATTCGAAAGAATCGTGTTGTACAATAATGGGCTTACATTTTTAGAGGCATTATTTAGTTCCAAATAATCTTGTGTATCTATTTGCAAAAAATCCTGTAATGTATAATTGCTGACAGCATAAATCAAAGATTTCCCGCTCTGCTCCATCCTATTATGCAAATCAATTTCATTTTGCTCAATACGATTATTTATTTCTGCCAGCCTTTCTCTTTTTACGTATTGAAAAGATGAGTAAAAAATGAATCCACCTAAAAACAACACCGGAATCATAATAATGAATATAAAACTCTTCTTTAACTGTTTTTCAAAAGATTTCTTCCGTCTGTCCATTACCTTTTGTCTTCTCCCGATATTTGGATGGGCTGCAGCCAACATTCATATGAAATAGTGAAATAAAATATGAAACATTAAAGTAGCCAACTCTTTCAGCGATATCGCTGATTTTCATATTTGTTGTATCTAAAAGTTCTTTTGCCTTCTCTATTCGATATCTGGAAATATACTTCGCAAGATTTTCCCCCATTTCCATCTTAAACAAAGTGCTGAGATAGGCTGCCGATATTCCTATCTTCTCCGCAAGCAGAGCCACAGAAAGCGTACTGTTCCCATAATCCTGCTTTATAATATCCATCACCAGGCCTACTACCCGATTATCCGATCCTGTCTTCCCTTCTTCCTTAAAAAATTCCTGTACAATATCTTCTACTACCGCTTTCATTTCTTCCAATGTACGCGCCTCATAAATGTTTTCCAGGCTCTTCATCATCTGCACTTCATTTCCAACACTTTCATAGCATTTCTTTATAATTTCTGAGAAATTATATTTTATATAGATTGAACTAAATCCTATATTTTCCTCCACATATTCAAATACTTTCCTAAATTCTTCTCCCATGGCCTGAAAGTCCTTCAATTTCACACAAGTAAGAATTTTCTTAAAATAAACTGGGAGCATATCTTTCTCCTTTTTCAAAAATGCTCCCTGGTCATCAATAAGACATTTGCTTCCCGTAATGAAAAACTGATAGTCAATCTGGTCTTTCATTTTTTCATACTCCAGTTTGATCTGCCCTATATCTGTACATGGCTGTCCCACAATAATAAAAATATCCGACTGATACCTTGCCTGCGATATGCTTATCAATTCTTCACACGCCAAAAGGACGTCTTTCTTATGAGGCTTTTCCATGGAAGGGATCAGCAAAAGAACCTGAGTATCATCCCTGTTGATAATAAGGGTACTCTCTGTAAATATTCTTTTTATTTCATACACATATTCATCCCAATGCCTGGAAAACAAATACAAATTATTGGAAAGTATCACCGGATATACTTCATGCCCCAAAAACTCTTTCTTATAAAAGTCCATTCTATCATCTGTTTCCGATTCCAGATACCTTATAATCTCTCTGCCTATTTTCTCCCTGCTTGATTGCTTCTTTTCTTCTTTTATCAATAGTCTTTCCTGTTCTCTTTTTTTTCTCTCATCGCAGACATTTATCACCTTTTGAAATAAATTCTGAAATTCTTCCAAACGGATTGGCTTTAAAAGATATTGAAGCACTCCCAGCGCAATGGCATTCTGTGCATATTCAAACTCCCCATATGCACTATAAATGATACATACAGGATTCCATCCCCCTTTATGCACCTGCTCTATCAGTTCCATTCCAGTCATAAACGGCATTTTAATATCGGTAAGCAATATATCTATATCATTTTTACCAAAAACCTTAAGCGCTGCTTCCCCATTTTCAGCCTGCAAGATTTTCAAATCATACTGATACCTTCTGATTAGTTTTTCTAAACCATCCCGCTCATTTCTCTCATCATCCACAATTAATATTGTATACATACTTACCTCTTTGCATTTATAATGCTAATACCCATGACTTTCTCTCAACCTGCCGCCTTTCGTGCATGACATGCATTGTGCAGGCACAAATCCGCCTCACCGGCATATAGTATAAACGAACTCCGCATTCTTGTCCATCGCTTCGTAAGCCGTTTTAAAAGGCGACATCTGGAACACATGCCACATCCCCTCAAAAGTATGCATTCTCACCGGCACATTGGCCTCTATCATCTTTTGATGCAGCATAATAGAATCATTTAACAAGATTTCGTTGTCCCCCACCTGGATATATGTGGACGGAAAATCGGAAAAATCCCCAAAAATCGGTGAAATAAACGGATTTTTCAAATCCTGCCCCTCCGCATAATTTTTCACCATCTGGCCGATATACTCCGCATCCAGCACCGGGTCGACATCTTTTTTCGTCTCATAGGACTGCCCCGACGCTGTCAGATCTGTCCAGGGAGACATCAGTGCCAGCCCCCTGGGAACCAGCCGCTTTTCACTTTTCAGCTTATGCACCAGGGCCAATGCCAGGTTTCCCCCTGCGGAATCCCCTGCCACTACCACATCCCTGGCCCCATATCCTAAAAGCATCAGGTAATTCCATGCTTTCATCGCGTCCTCCAAAGCCGCCGGATAAGGGTGCTCCGGGGCAAGGCGGTAATCGAAGCAAAGCACATCCATGGAAGTAGACATGGCCAGTTTGTTGGTAAGAGCCCTGGCATATAGGCTGCTTCCAGTGGAATACCCGCCTCCATGACAGTAGAGAATCACATACTTTTTCATATGGGCACGGTTGACCGATATCCATTCCGCATAAATATCTTCTATCACTACTTCGTGAATCACCGTATCCTTGCTGTTTCCCAGAATCGCACCAAAATAGTCCTGCGACTGCCTGTGTTTCTCAATATCCACATTCTCCACTACACTGTGCACCCTTTTTATCAGGTTCAGCATATTTAAATTCTTTTTTTCTGTCAATGCCATAATAATCCTCCATGCCGGAGCGTTTTTACGCAGGCGCATGATCCGAATGCCAGATTCGGCCCTGCACTCCAAATTTGCGGCTCCGTCACAAATTTGTGTGCAGAAAAGTGTCCTCGCCAATTTATATCCGCCTGATGACAGACTTTCCTCGCTGTTCCAATTCATTGGCTGCTAACCGCGCAGCAAGTGCGCAGTTGCAGGCTGAACTGTCACCTTTCCTCGCATCTTTTGATTCAATTTTAGCACATATTTGCTAAACTATGGTATACTATAAATATTTGAATGCATTGCGAAAATGTGTGAAATTATAGTATACTCTTAATAAAAGAATTTTCAAGGGGATTTGTATGGCTATCAGTAAAAAAAATGACAGAAAAATATGGTATGAGCTGGATTTATCCGCCATCGTTTACCCTACCTTGCAGCGCCGGGATTTTTCTTCCGTCTACAGGCTTTCGGTTGTGCTGAAGGAAAATATTGATCCGGAAGTCCTCCAACAGGCCGCCGACATCACCTTACAGCGTTTTCCAACCTATAAAGTGGCCATCCGAAAAGGGCTTTTCTGGCGTTACCTGGAAACCAATCACCGGCCCGGGCCTTTCGTACAGCCAGATATCAAAAACCCTTGTATGCCTATGCCCTTTAAGGCAAACAACCGTTATCTCATCCGCATTTACTATCACGAACGCAGGATTGCCCTGGAAGCCCATCATAGCCTGGGCGACGGCACCGGCGGCATGTGTGTTCTGCAGACAATGACCGCTGTTTATTTAAGGCTGCTGGGGTATAAAATATCCAATGGCGGCTTTGTCCTGGATGTAAATGGAGAGCCAGACCCGGAGGAACTGGAGGATGCCTATATGCGTTATGCCAATGCCCAGGTGCGCCCGCCCCGCCCCGGCGAAAAGGCCTACCGCGTCAGGGGCACCAAGGAACCCTTTTATACCTTAAATATTATTGACGGCATCATGTCGGTAAAGCAGGTCATGGCGGTAGCTGCCAAATACAATGCCACCATCACGGAATATTTGAACTCCGTCCTGCTCTATGCCCTGCTCCAAAAGCAGGAACATAGTTGGCATCGGAGGCTTCTTCCCGTTAAAATTGCCATGCCGGTCAACCTGCGGAGATTTTTCCCCTCTAAGACGCTCCGCAATTTTATCACCATGGTATACCCCTCCATCGACCCCAGGCTGGGAGAATATACTTTTGATGAAATTGTAATCCATGTGCGGAACTATATGAGATATTATATCAATGAAAAGTTTTTAAGGGGAGATATTACCACCAACGCTGCCACACAAAGGCATCCTTTGATACGTATTGTTCCCCTTTTTATCAAAGATTTTACCGTCCGGCTTTTTTATACGAAAGTGCAGGATAAAAACTCTTCCGCCGGACTGACCAATATGGGGGCATTAAGAGTGCCGGAAGATATGAAACCTTATATTGAACGGTTCGACATTTATATGGGGCAGCCTTTTTCTTCCCGTACGAACTGCGCCATAGCCAGCTTTGAAGATACTTTGACCATAAACTTTGCCAGCAGCATCAAGGAAGCGGATGTGGAACGGTATTTTTTCCGCAAGCTGGTGCAGGACGGCATTCATATTAAAATAGAAAGCAACCGCTGAAAATATACTGAATTAAGAAAGGATTGGTAAGCATTATGTCATATTGCGTAAACTGTGGGGTGGAACTGGATTCTTCATTGAAATCCTGCCCCCTTTGCCATACTCCTGTGCTTCATCCGGGGGAACTAGAAAAAGTAAATGCCCCTTCCCCTTATCCTATGGAAAAAGGCCAGGTGGAAACGGTAAAAAGAAAAGATTTGGGTATCCTTCTGACGGTTGTGCTGTTGGCCGCATCCATCGGGTGTGCTTTATTGAATCTTTTTGTATTTACCGGAACTCTCTGGTCTTTGCTCATTATCGGAATTTGCATTATTCTGTTCGTGCTGTTTATTCCAGCCGTCATTTATACGAAGCAGCCCATTTATATTTCCCTGCTCTTAGATGGGATTGCCATAGGCGGTTATCTGTATATGATTACTTATCTGACCAGTTCCCCCAGATGGTTCTGGGAACTGGCCGTGCCGATTGTGGCCCTGGCAACCATATTGGCCGAACTCCTTACGCTGTGCATACGGAAGCTGCCCGTTTCCATCATCGCCACAGCGCTCTATATTTTTGCGGAAGCCGCCATTCTCTGCGTGGGCATCGAACTGTTTATTGACCGCTATTTTGGCAGTCCACTTTCCCTGTCTTGGTCCGCTATCGTTCTCACGGTCTGCGGGATTATCGTCATCGCCTTGATTACCCTGCTTTCCGTCCGCAGACTCCGGGATGCGGTGCGCAGAAGGCTGCATTTTTAAGTTCGCTTAAATTCTATACTTAATCGCGGGGATACTCACTGCTGCTCTGCCAGTTCCCCATGCTTCTTTTCCGCATCTTCGATGCTGCTGTAGCCGTAAAACCTGGTTTCGTTCTCAATAATCTCTTTTTCCAGGTTTTCGCCTTTTTCATATGCTTCTTTTACCTGGCGTAAAATCAGGGAAACCGTATACTCTGAATAGGTCAGCAGTTCCCCCCGCAGATAGCTTTCCGTAGACGATCCGTCTCGGACAGAGTCCTCCTGCGTGGTCATGACTCTTCCCTGTGCCCGTATGTTAGGGTAATGCTCTAACATATATCTGTCCCACTCCATATGAATCTTTACGATTTCCTCAGCCATCTGTTTCTTTTCCGGGCTTACTTCGGGCAAATATTCCTTTACATTTTCGTATTCCTCCGGATAGGTAACCTCCATCATCCGGGCATATTTTTCAAATAGCAGATTTCTGCCTTCCTCATAGGCCTGACGGATATCATTTGCATAGCTTTCCAAAATTTCGTCCTCATAAACCATCCACTGGCTCATCCGCATCCTGAAAAAAGTATCCGGATCTTCCTGGCAGGATGCCCTGCCGCCCGTGTTGTAAACATTCTGGAACATATCCCATTCCGCCTGTACAATATCAAATATTAACTGCTCTTTCTCTGTTATCTCTGCCATCTATCTTCTCCTATTCCAATTCCGCATGTGCCCCGGCCTGCACACATATTGTTTTTTATTTTATTCCCGCGAACAACGGGCCAAGCGGCATGCTTAAATCCAACCAAAGGTTGGATTGGACATTTGGCGGCTGCCGCGAGGGTCAAATACCCCGCTGCCCGATGCCATTTTTTCCCACTTTCCAGAGGATTTCTACCTGCTTGCGCGTCGGTAAATCCTCTGGGGTTTTGGGCAATGCACATTTCTCACAATGAAACATCTACACTGGCGCCCTCTACAGGTGCGGCGGCCGCCGCAGTGGTCTGGGCTGCCATCTCCATTCCTGCCAATTCTAATGTGACCCCTGATAAATCGCCGCTGCTGTTGCCTGAACTTACCGGGCTGCTACTGCTGCCTTCCCGCCGTTCCTTCTCTAACTCCTGAAAAAGAGCCTTCAAGTATCTTAAGTCGGCTTCCATAATTTCACGCAATTCCTTTGACCTATGCTTCTTTTTCAACATTTTCAGATCCTCAGGGTCCATATCTTCCTGCACGGCCACCGTTAATTCTTCCATGGTTTCCATACTCTCCCGCTCCAGATCCCGCATCGCTGCTTCCAATTCCTCCATGAGCCTTTCCATCTCTTCACTGCTCATTTCGGGAGATTCCTGTTTCTGCAAGTCTATGTCCTCCGGCCTGAATTCTTCCCTTTCTTCCTCCAATTCCGCATCGCAGAAGCCGCCCTTTTTCAGGCGTTCCTCCTCTTTCAAATGCTTTACCCGCTTCCTGGCTACACGTGCAATGGACTCCGCATGTATCAGGGCCCTTCTCGCTTCGTTTTCATTATAATCCCCGCTCCTGTACTGCCTTTGCAGTATGCCCACTCTCTGAAAAGCCCTCACCAGCACCTGGCTTGCGCCCATTGAAGTCCGCGCCCGCATCAGCTGATTGGATAACTCCCTGTAGTTATAATTGATCCTCTTTTTTTTCTTGTTTCCCGGTTTGGAAATGCTCACCGTACGCCTTGCAGTTCCTTCTGCTTTTCGAGCGG
>Ga0137297_10223_pt1 | contig 44367 bp, 36 predicted proteins | sample RamsorincwithD2O_FD_97191 | JGI IMG/M metagenome (GOLD analysis project Ga0137297, IMG submission 97191) | Mouse cecal microbial communities from Vienna, Austria - Mucin amended with D2O | ecosystem: Host-associated > Mammals > Digestive system > Large intestine > Cecum | place: Austria: Vienna...
TTGACATGGAAAATTCCTATTGATATAATACCTGAAAACGAAATCTGCCGGATCGCACCAGACGATGAAAGGCTTTAAAACGATTTCTTTTCTGTTACAGAAAAGGGAATCGTATGCCCTTTTGTCTGTGGCGGCCGGTTTTTTTGTGAAGGAACAGGTAATTGCCAAACGATACGACAAACAATTCGATTGTGCAGAATATACACAGCAGAAGACGTTTCGCAATCACCCGGAAATACATAGTTGAAAGGAGAACCCTGTGAGAAAAATATTTTGCCTGATATCAGCCTGCTGCCTTTTATCTCTGAGCGGTTGCGGCAGCGATGTTCCTGCGCTGGAAACTGCTGATTCCAGATCTTCGGAGAGCGGAATCGAAGCCGCTGATACCGCCAAACCCATCACCTTCACCGACGACCTTGGCCGTCAGGTCACTGTAGAGCGTCCGGAGCGGGTGGCCTGCCTGATCGCAAGCTTTGCGGACATCTGGTGTCTTGCCGGCGGCGCGGACGAAATCGTTGCCACAACCAACGCCACCTGGACCTACTTTGATCTTCCGCTGCGGGATGACGTCGTAAATCTCGGCGCCACAAAGGAAATCAGTTTAGAACAGCTGATTGCCTGTGAGCCGGATCTCGTTCTGGCCAGCTGCAACACAGACCGGAATACCTCCTTCCAGTCCACTTTTGAAGAGGCGGGCATCACCGCCGCCTACTTCTCCGTGGAGACCTTTGAAGATTATCTGCGGATGCTAAAAATCTGCACGGAGATCACGGGACATCCTGAATCCTATGAAGCTTACGGCACTGCCGTCCAGTCTAAGATCGATAAAGCTCTTGCCCGGGCGGACGGTTCCCGCCCGGAGGTTTTGTATATCCGGGCAACCGGCAGCAGCTGCAAAGTGAAAAACAGTGATAAAACTGTACTGGGCGAGATGCTGGCCGCCCTGGACTGCGACAACATCGCAGATCAGAATGACCTTATAGAACAGCTCAGTCTGGAGGCGATCCTGCTCCATGATCCGGACTATATTTTCGTCGTGCTGCAGAGCGCAGATCCGGCGGATGCCGAAGAAGTTTTAGCGAGCACGCTCCTTTCCAATCCGGCCTGGTCCACTCTGACGGCCGTACAGGAGGGGCGCTATTATGTGATGGATCCAAACCTCTATAACCTGATTCCAAATGACCGATGGGGAGAAGCCTATGAACAGCTTGCAGATATTCTCTATCCGGCCCCGTAAGGGCATACTCTGGGCATTCCTTGTCGCCCTGACTCTGGCGGCGGCGGTGCTCAGCCTCTGGAACGGCTCGGTGCAGCTGTCTTTCTCCCAGGTTCTTGACACATTGACCGGAAAGGACACCGTCTCCACTGCCTCCCATATCGTGCTCTACAGCAGACTGCCCCGCACCTGCGCGGCCATGTCGGCGGGACTGGCTCTGGCGGTGGCCGGCGCGGTGATCCAGACTGTTCTGGAAAACCCTCTCGCCTCCCCCAATGTGATCGGCGTCAACTCCGGTGCGGGCTTTGCCGTAGCGCTTCTCTGCGCCATTGCGCCCACAGCACAGTCTTATGCCCCGGTGGCGGCCTTTGGCGGCGCTCTGACCGGGGTATTACTGATAAACGGTCTGTCAAGGCGTACCGGTGCCTCCCGCATGACCGTAGTGCTGGCGGGGATCGCTGTCTCGGCGCTGTTCAGCGCCGGCATTGATACGGTCATCACCCTGGTACCTGAGGCTATAAACGGCATCTCGGACTTTCGCATCGGCGGTTTTTCCGGGGTTACCATGACAGGGCTTGCTCCCGCCGTCCTGCTTATCCTGCCCTGCCTTATCCTTGTACTGTCCTTCTCCAGACAGATGGATATCTTAAGGCTTGGCAGCAATACGGCCCGCAGCCTCGGGCTCTCCGTCGGAGCCGTTCGCCTGATCCTGTTAGTTTTATCTGCTGCGCTGGCCGGGGCCGCGGTCAGCTTTTGTGGGCTGATCGGCTTCGTGGGGCTGATCGTCCCTCACACCATGCGCCGCCTGTTCGGCGAAGAAAGCCTTCCGTTACTGCTCTCCTGTGCGCTGGGGGGCGCCTGCTTCGTCACGCTGTGCGATCTGTTAGCCAGGGTACTGTTTGCCCCCTTTGAACTGCCTGTGGGCATCGTTTTAGCGTTTGCGGGAGCGCCCTTTTTTCTATGGCTGCTCTTCAGACAGAGAGGAGGCCGCACATGGTCCGACTGAAAAATCTCACCGCCGGGTACGGAAAAAGGCCTGTGGTACAGGGCGTCACTCTGGAATTTGCGCCGGGGAAAGTGACAGTTCTGTCAGGTCCCAACGGCAGCGGGAAATCCACCCTGTTAAAGGCGGCGTTGGGACTTCTCCCCCTCCTGAGCGGGGAAGTACTGTACGACGATGTGGACATCAGACATCTGAAGCGCAGGCAGATCGCCCGGAAAGCAGCATTTTTAACCCAGAGCCGAAATACACCCTCAATCCAGGCGCTGCCCATGGTGCTGCACGGACGCTTTCCCTGGCTGACCTATCCCAGACGCTACGACAGAAAAGACTATGCCATGGCCAGACATGCCATGGAAGCCACGGACACCCTGCGGCACGAGACAGCCAATGTCAGCCACTTGAGCGGCGGTGAACGGCAGGGCGTCTATCTGGCAATGGCGTTAGCCCAGGATACCCCCACCCTTTTCATGGATGAGCCTGCCGCCTGGCTGGATATCAACCACCAGCTTCGCATGATGCAGACCGCCCACGCTCTGGCCGAAAGTGGAAAGGCTGTGGTGCTGGTGCTGCATGATATCCCCCTGGCGCTGCGGGAGGCGGACCGCATCGCAGTGTTAAAAGAAGGCCGCCTGTTAAGCTTTGACACGCCGGACGCCGTTTACCGAAGCGGTATTCTGGAACAGGTCTTTGACGTCGGTTTACACCGCGCGGACACGCCCCATGGCCCCCAGTACTACTGCACCCCAAAGGAGAGATAACGATGCCCCTTTTTCCCATGTTCGTTGATCTGAAAGATAAAACCGTCCTGATCGCAGGTGGCGGAAGCGTGGCCCTGCGCAAGCTGCAAAAACTGACGCCTTACGGCGTATCGCCCACAGTTGTGGCGCCGGATATTCTGCCGGAGCTTGCCGCTGTTCCCGGTGTAAAACTGCACAGACGCACCTTTCGGCCTTCCGATCTGCGTCCCCGTCCCGTCCTTGTCATCGCTGCCACAAACGACAGGAAAGTAAACCGTTATATTTCCATGCTCTGTAAAAAACGCCACATCCCGGTGAATGTGGCGGATGATCCGGCGCTCTGCAGTTTTGTGTTTCCCGCTCTGGTTCAGAGGGGAGAATTTTCCGCGGGCATATCCACCGGCGGGGCAAGCCCCACTGCGGCGGTCTATTTCAAAGAACGGCTGACGGAACTCCTCCCGGAGAATCTGGAGGAACTTCTCGTCTGGCTACGATCCAAACGCCAGGCCATAAAAGCTTCCATCCCGGAACCTGAAAGACGCGCCGCGTTCCTTCGCAGGCTTTTCGATGCCTGCATAGGGCAAACCGATCCGTTTGCGGCGAACTCTGCCACGCAGTCCCGGATCAACGACGAACTTTCCCGTGCGGTAAAGAGCGATTCTCCGCCAACCGATGAAACACTGGAAAAAATCATCTCCCCACCTGTGGGCAGCGTAGCCTTAGTGGGGGCCGGCTGCGGCAGGGCGGATCTGATCACCCTGCGGGGACTGCGGCTACTTAAGCGCTGTCAGGCTGTGGTATACGACGATCTGATCGACGATGCCCTGCTTCACGCCGCGCCGGAATCCTCCCTGCGGATCTATATGGGCAAGCGAAGCGGCTCCCACGCCGCTTCCCAGTCCGAAATCGAACAGAAACTGATCGAGCTGGCACAGGCCGGTCTGCAGGTGGTGCGCTTAAAAGGCGGCGATCCCTATCTCTTTGGCCGGGGCGGCGAGGAAATGCTTTCGTTAAAGGCTGCCGGTATTCCCTGTATGGAAGTACCGGGCATTCCCTCCGCCATCGGGATCCCGGCGGAGGCCGGCATTCCTGTCACCCATCGGGGGATCAGCAGGAGCCTTCATATCGTCACAGCCCACACGGCAGACACCCCTGACGGCCTGCCCGAAGACTTTGACATGCTTGCAGGCCTGTCCGGCACCCTGGTCTTCCTGATGGGTTTAAAACAGTTACCCCTGATCGCCGCCCGGCTGATGGCTGCCGGCAAGGACGGTAATACGCCCGGGGCTGTGATTTCCGGCGGCAATGCCCCCCATCCCGCCTTTGTCCGCGCACCCCTCGCCGGGCTGGCGGAAGCGGCAGAAAATGCCGGTGTCACCGCACCGGCTGTGATTCTTGTGGGCGATGTGGCCGGACTGGACTTATCCGTCCACATGGAAAGATTGAGTCAGGATGGCCTCTATGATCCGCACGCCACTTCAGAGGGTTCAGGCGGTCATATGGAGCATACATATTACGAAACCACCGGCGATCTTTCAACCGCCTCAGGAAAGCTGGAAGGGCTCTGCATCGGTATCACCGGCACAGAGGCCGTCGCCGCAAAGCAGTTAAAAGCTCTGCAGACCCTTGGCGCCCGAGGGCTTTGGATACTGCGTTCCGATATCAAAGCACTTCCCCCGGAACCTGCGCTCAGGGCTCTGGAGAAAGATCCGCAATGGATCGTATTTACCAGCGCAAACGGTGTCGACACCTTCTTCCGGCAGGCAGCACAAAAAGAAACAGACAGGCTTTCCCTGTCAAAACATAAATTTGCAGTCATCGGTCAGGCAACCGGTGAGGCGCTGGCCAGACGCGGCTTTCGGGCCTCTCTATGCCCAAAGCGCTTTACCAGTGAAGCGCTGGCTGCAGAACTGACGGCAGCCGCAAAACCGGATGAGCGGATCCTCTTACTCCGCTCCGCCATCGCTTCCTCCACCCTGCCCGACCTGCTTCGGAAAGCGGGCCTTATGGTAGAGGACGTCCCGATCTACGACATAACCTGCGAATCTTTTGCACAACCGCTGCCGAATATGGATTATCTCACCTTTTCCAGCTCAAGCGGCGTGGCGCTGTTTCTCGAACGCTATGGCCGGATCCCGGAGGGAATCCGCATTGTCTGTATCGGCGACGTCACCGCAAAGACCCTGTCGCAATACACTGACAGAACTTTCCTGACAGCGGCGGATATCTCTGCTACAGGCATTGTTGAGACGATTCTGAGAGACCGCTTTCTCAACATGGACTTCCTCTGACACCCGAAACATATAGCCGTTTGTCATTTATTTCCGCGGGCAAAATGCCAGGCAAGCCTGGCATTAGCCAAGGCAGCCGTATTTGCAGGCGAACTTGTTCGCCTTGGATATCTATTGGCGACCACCGCGAGGGTATCTCACTCCTTATACCGCACCACCGTCCTGTCCTCAATGGTCTCCGTTGCATCCGTGATCAATTCCGTCTCGCTGTCGATCATGCCTTCCTCGATGGCCGCGTAGGAATCATTCTGATCAAGCACCTTCACATACACCACCTCCGCCGCCAGCTCCTTCCCCAGGATCCCGGACCGCTCACTGACGATATAGACAAACTTCCTGTGGTTGGCGTCCTCATGCAGCGCCGCAAGCGGAATACAGCACTGGTAGGTGTCCGACTGGGCGTCCACCCGGAAGGTGCCGCTCTGGCCGATGGTACCCAGGCCCTCCTCCAGCAGAATGCGGGCCTCGTAGACATCCGGGTTGGCCTCATTCTCCGCGATGTAATCCACCGCGTACTCCTCTCCCTTTCTGTTTCCCAGCGACAGCTCCGCGATATCCCCCTGATTCACATACTTTTTCTGCTCCTTTGTCAGAGATACCGTAAACTGCATGGGACTGGTCAGATCCGCATAGACGATGGCCGCCCCGTCCGGCACCCTCTCCCCGGGACTGACCTGAATTCTGGTGACAATGCCCTCCGCCTCAGGACAGATCTGCCCCCCGGTTTCCAGCACCTTTTTACAGGCGGCAAGCTCCGCCTGCAGAAAAGACAGTTCCAGGCGATTTATTTCCAGGGAACTGTCAGCCGTTCCCTCTCTCTGCGTGTCATCCAGCCTGCGGGCCGCCTCCTCGATTTCCTGTTCTTTGGCCGCCCCGGCATCGCTCTTATCCCAGGCCGCCGCGTTCGCCGTATCTTCCAGGGCCCGTTTTTCCTTCTCCCAGGCCTCCTTTGCCGCGTCCTCCGCACTGTAATCCGGTTTCGCAACAGGCGTTTTCATATAATTCTCATAGGCATTCTTCGCCTTCTCATACTTCTCCTTTGCGGCCGCTGCCCCCGGCTCATTCTGGGACACCGTAGTACCGGCCGCCGCAGCATCCCACTCCGCCTTCGCCTGATCCATAGCGGCTTTCAGACGCTCCGCCTCCTTCTCCCAGGCATCATATTTTGCCTGAGCGGCCTTCCTGTCTGCCTCCGATGTCGTCTCCACAGGATCATTTTTCAGCTCTTTCAGATTCCGTTCCGCGATCTGCCTCTCCCGCTCCGCCTTATCCACGCCGCCCTGGGCATCCTCCAAAGCCCTCTCATAATCCTCCTCGGCCCTGATCCTGTCGATCTCCTCTTTCTCCTGCTGCAGGGCGCGGTTTTTCTCCTGATCGGATATCTGAAGACGCAGTTTCTCTATGGCGATCTCCTTTTCCCTTATCTGCTGTTCCAGATCTTCCAGATCCACATCAAATAAAACAGACTCCGCCGTCACCCGATCACCCACATGGGCATATACGGTCCGTACTCTGAGCCCCGAAAGCGCATTCACAGCATACTCTCTGCCCTGATGCACGATGCCTTCCGCTTCCACCTGATGACCGATGGCCATTCGCCCCGGTCTCGCCACACTCACCTGGGGGAGCTTCGAGGCGTAGACTGCTTTCGAGATCAGCGTACAGGCATACATCAACACAAGAAAGATACAAAAACCCGCCAGTATTTTTTTCTGTTTTTTTAAAAATTCCATCGATCACACCTCATGCGGAGCACCTGCCTGCTGCTTTCCTCTGCAGTGTACATCCTGTTCCCCGCAACACGCACCCTTTACCGCCACAGATACATAACATTTGCTGCCTATCCCTTCACCGCCGACGCCGTGATCCCCTGCTCCAGATATTCCCGTCCCGCCAGAAATACAAACACCGCCGGCACCAGTGTGATCACCGCTGCCACAAAGGAATACCCCGCCTGTTCCGGCCCGATCTCCGGCAGATAAAGCGACAGCGGCCATAACGTCTGATCTTCCAGAAAAGCCATGGGCTGTTCGATCAGGCTCCAGTATTCCAGAAACCCTAACACCCCCGCGGACAATATCCCGCCGGAAGCAAGAGGCAGCCCTACTTTTCGAAAGATCATCCACTCCCCGGCCCCGTCTATCCGCGCCGCCTCGATCAGGCCCTTCGGCAGATTGCAGAAGTCTCTGTAGATCAGAAACACCGGGAACGCCGAGAAAACAGCGGGCAGAATAATCGCGCCATGGGTATTTAACAGCTCTAACTTATTTAAAACCAGATAGCTTGACAGCATCGTCACCTGAAAGGGCATCAACATCAGCACAATATACAGCGTAAACAGAAGTTTCCGCCCTTTAAACGGATGCACCGCAAAAGCCCAGGCCGCCGGCACCGCCACAAAAAGCTGTCCCGCCAGAACCAGGCATACGATCTTCATGGAATTCCAGAACACCACAAAAAACTGCGGCGTCTGAAACAGGATCCGGAAGTAGTGCTCAAAGGTCGGGTAATCCGGAAACAGTGTCCAGCTGATCAGCTCCTCATTATCCGCCATCAATGGCAGCAGACTCTGCGTCAGCTCATACCGGCTCATGATGGAGCCGCTCAGTAAAAACAGGACCGGTGCACAGAACAACGCTCCCACCGCGTAAAGCATCAGCTTTATCACAAACTTTTTCCAATTTTTTCTCACAATCGCCGCATATTTCATGCTTTTAGTTTAACAGACTAATCTCTAAATTTTCTCTAAAGTAAAATCCCCCGTCTCCGGGGGATCTATCCATCACTGTTTCTATGATAAACACAACCTTTTTTACAGCAAAGAAGTCATATAAAGCGGCAGATAAACAATTCCCTCCTCCTCTTTCACATCTCCCGTATGGAGCACATAACAGGTGCCGGTCTGCTCCGCATATCTGGTCCTGAACTTCCGCAGGGACGTCAATGTATAATTTTTGCCGGATTTTACCTCAATTGGAGAAATATTATGACGATTACTGACTTTGCTTTTAGCAGTCAGAAAATCAATTTCCATGCGGGCCGCCGCATCCTCTCTCGAAGAATTGGCATAGAAATACAATCTGTGCCCCGCTGCCGTCAGCATCTGCGCCACCACATTTTCCATTATCATCCCCATATTTACTTCCAGTTTACCGAGAAGGAGCTTTTTGTAAATCTCCTCACTGACAATACCATTTTCATCAAAAGTATGGCTGACCAGCAATCCCGTATCTCCCATATAACATTTTAAGAGCGTTCTGTCTCTGTTCAGATTGAGACCGATATTCGGTTCTGTCGAATTATAACAATTATTTACGATCATTGCATCGGACAGCCAGAACAGCGCATCCTTATATTCATCGAACCGAGCGCCCTCCTTCAGGGAAGAAAGCTTAAAATGCCTGTTCTGATTTTTCAGCTGTGAGGGGATCTCATCATAGATGGCCTCCACTTTCATCGCATAGCCGCCCGCATGTTTACGAATATCTTCGCGGTACAGTTTCAGGATACGCCGCTTTATCCTGTCCACCCTCTCAAAGTCCGGACTCTCTGCAAAAGCGCTGACCGCCTGCGGCATGCCTCCTATAATGAGATACTGGCGAAACAGATCCATTGCCTTCCGGTGCAGCGCCTGCCCCAAAGGTTTTCTTCTTTCAAAACAGGTTCGAATCAGATCCATCAGCGTTTCATTTCCCACCGCCCAGAGGAATTCTTCAAAATCCATGGGATGCATATCAAGTTGATCTTCCTCCGAGGGAATGAGGATATCCTTTACATTTTCCCGGATCGAAATAAGAGAACCTGTTTCCATGTAATCATAACGCCCGTCAGCCACAAGATACTTGACAGCACTCCTCGCTCTGGGGAACAGCTGTACCTCATCAAATATAATCAGAGACTGCCGCTCGTAAAGCTTTGTATTAAACAGCGTCGTAAGTTTTAAAAAGAATGTATTCAGATCGCCCAGATCATAGAGGAACAGATCCCTCACTTCCTGTTCCGCTTTATTAAAATCGATCAAAATATAGGAGCGGTACTCTGCCCTTGCAAATTCTTCTGCCAGATAACTTTTTCCTACACGTCTGGCTCCCTGTATTAAGAGAGCACTCTCTCCCCTGCTTTTTTCTTTCCATTGACAGAGCTGATCATAAGCTTTTCTGCGCATGAGTGTTCCTTTCTATGTGTTCCTGTTTTCTTCTGTCACTATTATAACACAAATCAAGGTTTTTGATACACTCATTTTTACACCAATCATGATTTTTATTATTCGTATTTTCACATAAATCGCAATTTTTATTATTCCTGTTTTTACATAAATCGCGATTTTTCTCTCAAATCACCTCCATGATGGTGAAAAAACGTCAATCTTTCACTTATGGCAGTGCAGTTTCGCATTGCATGGGCGTATAGCCAGAATATATCCGGCATGGCATTTACTCCGCCAGATAAATAGCGGACCGCTTCACGATCTCCCGCACAGCCTCCTCCACCGTCCTATCGCTCTCAAGCACTTCCCGTCCGACTTCATAAACCGCCTCCTCTATGGCTGCATCCCCCGCGTTTACAACGCGAAGCCCGCTCACCGTATCCTTCAACTTCCCAAAATCCTCCTCATCGGGCCATATCAGATCCACACTGTAGGTATCTCCCATATCGTCAGACACCACTAGGGCGCCCGCCACATTATCCTCCATAAACCCATCCGGATCCGTATAGGGATTTACCGCAAAAGTATCAAAGGAAGCCATATTGACAGGCAGCCCTCCTGTCAGATCCATATCCTGCAATTTCCTGCCAAACAGAAATCTGTAAAACGCAAGCGCCAGCTCATCCTCAGCGGAATTTAATAAAAGCCCCGCCATGCCGTCCGGAATCAGGCAGTTTTCCGCCTGACCGTTCCAGAAATCGAAACCAAAATCTTCTTCCTGTCCGGCCACGCTTGTCAGCACATCATAATCAAAATCCACCCGGCACACTTTTCCGACAGCCAGAAGCTGTTGCTTCATGCCGATACTCACCGCACGCTCGGAACCCGCAGCATACTCCATCCCCTCCTCCCAGGCGATCCCGCCGCCATAGTTTGCACTGTGCTCCAGAAGTCTTTCATCCACACCGGAAATCTCCGCCTGCCAGATACGCTTCGCCGCCGTCAGAAACTCCGTCAGCGCCTTCTCATCCACCGCCCCTGTCTTATCCGTCCACGCGCCTCCAGACGTCAGGCTCAACACCCGCAAAAGCCCCTCCGCAGAGGTCAGCCCAAGAACAGCTCCCTCCGGCTTTTCTTCCCGTATTTCTTCCATCACATCCGCCAGCGATTCCAGATCTTCTATCCTCTCCACATAGTCCGCTCTGCCTGCCATCATGGGCACCTGTACCCTGATGGGAAGCGCATACAGCTTTCCATCCTTTCTGCAGGCCTCCACAATATTCGGAAACAGCGCCTCTTCCCCGCTCATCTCCTCCACCAGTCCGCTCACGTCCGCAAGCACCCCTTTTTCCACATAGGAATCCTGTGACAGCCCGTCAAGCAGCATGATATCCGGTCCCTCTCCCGCCAGGATCTTCGTGTTCAGATTCCGTATGGCATCCTCTTTTGTGATACTGTCATCTCCGGTCATCCCGATCTCATAGCGGACATACACATCCTGATGCTCCTTCTGAAACAGGCTGACTGCCTGCCGCAGAGAATCATTTTCCACAAGACTGTACACCTTTAACTCATGCTCCGGCACCGACGGCACATCCGGATCATAGGTATATTTATACAGCTTCCTGCCGGTATACAGTACGATAAATTCATTATCCGGCAGCATCTCCATGGCAAGAAGCTCTGCGCTGGGATCTCCAAAGGCAGTGATACTGCCGTCAATGATCTGTTCCATCACCGTCCCGCCGATCACATGCCGGTACAATCCTCCCTGAAAGGCCAGATAGAGAATATCCCCCTCCTCCCCGGACGTCGCTATGATATCATACCCCCATTCAACACTTCCGCCTGAACTTCCCACATTTTCGGTCACAAAATCCTGTAACGTCCTGTCATCTTCCACAGGCATCCCTTTCTCCAGGTCGAAGAGTATGACCTCATTTCTGCTTGTGAAGGCAACCATATACTGCTCTGTAAAACAGACGGAATCGATAAGCCCCTCTCCCTCAAAAAGTTTCTTTGCCGTCCCCGCTTCCAGATCAAACAGATATCCCCTGCTCTCAAATCCAAATCCATACAGTCTGCCCTGCCTGTCAAAGGCGAACTTTGTAATCTCCTCATCCGCTCCGCCATCAAACGGAATTTCCGTGATCGTCCCCTCCGGATCCACATAATAATATCTGCTCTCCTCTACCTCAACGCCGTAACCTTCGGTCCCGTCATCCGCTTCTCCACCTGAACCCTCCTCTGCCCCGGCACTCTCCTCCGGCTCTCCTTCCACATCTTCCATTTCACCCTTTATTCCATCCGCTTTCTCACCTGCGCTTTCCGGCGCTGCCTCGCTTCCGGAAGATCCTTCCGTCTCATCTCCCCCCTCGCTCTCCTCCTCAAAAAGAACGCCGACAATAGCCGCCGCTCCGTCAGGCGACAGTGCGATATCGCTGATATAAGTATTTTCCCACAATTCACTCCAGGGACAGCCCGCCGCCTCCCAGCTTTCCCCATGATCCTCCGAAGTATAGATACCCAGATTTTTATCCGCCATCACAACTTTCCCGTCATCCCGTTTTCCCAGCCATGGGGCAGCATAATATTCCGGCTGATCGCTCACCTCCGGCACCAAGACTTCCTCTTCCAGATAACGTCCCATGCTCTTTTCCGCAGCCGTCAGCTCCACATCACCATTTTCCTCATTCTTCTCCATACTGTTTTCTTCCCCAGAACCTCCGCCGCATCCGGCCAGTGAAGTTACCGCCATCACTCCCGCACAAAATAACGCTGTCCATTTCCTAAATTTTTTCATAACCGTCTTCCTCCATCCTGCAAAATGTATATTTATGGTTATTTCCCCTCACGCGTCCTCCTGCCTCCAGAGCCTCTGCAGCAGCAGGATGATAAAGAACAGCACCGCCCCGACGCAGACCGCCGCTGACGCCATCTTGTCAAGCTCCAGATTGACAAACCAGTTGTTAAACAGATGCTGCAGCAGATACATATCCTCATGGGGATAAGAGCCCGCCACCAGATAAGCCTCTCGAAACACCTTAAAGGAATTCAGAAAAGAAAGCACTGTGATCGTATAGAGGGAACTCTTCAGATTGGGAAAGATCACCCTCCAGAACACCTGCCCTTCGCTCGCCCCGTCCACTCTCGCCGCCTCACACATACTGTCAGGCACCGCAAAGATCCCGGCTAACCACAGCACCATCGTGTACCCCAGATTCTTCCACACATAACTGAACACTAACACCCAGAAGGACGCTCCTGTGCCCATATAATCATAAAGCATTCCCTCCTGCAAAAGCCCTGCCGAAATCAAAAGCCCGTTTAAAAAACCCTGCCTGGAAAAGAGCATCTTCCATATCAACACCACCGTAGCCGCCGGCATGGCAAGCGGAAACAGAAATAAGGACTTGATGAGCTGAATCTTTTTAAACCTGGCAAGCCACACTGCCGCCAAAAGCCCAAGTCCGATCAATAACGGCAGACAGACCACCGTAAACCGCAGCGTATTATGTACGGCGAGACGAAAAGCCTGATTGCCAAATATATTCCGATAATTGCCCAGGCCCGCCCATTCCTGCGTTACTGCCGTCACAAAGGAACGCCTCACCACATCCAGAAAAGGGATGAGCACAAATACCGTCACCCCCAGCAGACTGGGCAGCAGGAAGAAAAACCACGCATGCTTTCGCCGGGCCGCTGTCCTTCCCCGCTGCTGCCGATCCTGCTGCCTGCTTTCAAAAAATTCTTTTCCTGTTTGAAATCTGTCTTCGCTGCCTCTATCCATTTTTCTTCCCGTCTGTCTGAATTTCCAAATTCTTAATTCCACCTCTCTTCACCGATGTTCTGACATCCTTCGCAGTCTTACTCCGCCAGATAGATCGCCGCCCTCTTCTCGATCTCCGCCACGGCATCCTCCACACTTCTCTGCTCCTCCAGCACCTCTGTCCCCAGCTCACAGACCAGACTGTCCAACCACGCTTTCTCTTCCACGGGTGTATCAAGGTTTTGCACCAGCTCCGTAAAGACGCGTTCTTCCCCTGCATCCGGCCACAAAAGTTCCAGTTCCTCCTCCGTGCCGTCCTTTTTCGGCAACAGCATGCTCCCGTTAGAGTCGCCGCCCTGGAGCATGGCGAACCGTCCGGCGAAAGCCTCCCTGTTCACCGGAAATCCGTCATACATATTTTCCTGCGCTTCCCCGGAAAACATCATGCGAATAAACGCCTCCGCATCCGCTCTCTGTTCGGATCTCACATTCAGCCCCACCATGGTTTTCGGCACAAAAACATTTTTCTCCTGTCCCGGAAAACTCTTATAATGCATAGCCTCCTCCAGCCTGATCACGCTCGTCACATTATCGAGACAGAGCTGAATCCCGTTCACATAGCCGCAGGCAAGTCTGGCATAGCCCCGCCTGATATTTAACACATTGTTGCAGATCTGTATATTATTTTCCACGACGTCCATACCGTACTCCCGCAGCTCCTCATCCTCTCTCTGCAGCACTTCCAGATCCGCAGCAGATGCCCCGGCTCGTTCCGCATCATAGATCCGCTTTACCTGCGTCAGGAATTCCGTCACCGCAGCGCCATCGATCTCTCCGGACTCATCCGTCCAGGCCGGAGATGACACCATACCGAACAGCCGGAGCATCGTCTCCTCATCACAAATTCCCAGCAGACAGCCCTCCGGATACTCCTGTCTGAGCGCCTCCATCTCATCCGCAAAGCTCTCCAGATCTTCTATTCTATTTATGACATTCGTGTCACCTGCAAGCAACGGCACCTGAATGCACAGGGGCATCCCGTAGACAGCCCCATTTTCTTCCCTGAAACTCTCCACCAGATTCGCAAACAACGCCTCCTCCCCGTCCGTACTCTCCAGTAATCCGCTGATATCCGCTAACATCCCTTTCTCAATATAGGAATCCACAGGCAGCCCGTCCAGAATGATCACATCCGGCCCATCACCCGCCAGAATACGGGTGTTTAACTTTCTGATAGCATCCTCCTTCGTCACACCGTCCTCGCCGTCCATGCCGACCTCATACCTGACATACATGTCGGTATGTTCTTTTTTCCAGATGGTCGCCGCTTTGCGAACACTGCTCTGATCCTCCAGTGAATAGATCCGCAGCTCCTTATCCGGCATGGCAGGCATCGACGCATCAAATCGATAACGCGCAAGCATCCTCCCAAACTGCACAAGAAACTCTCTGCCTGCGGCATCCTCTGACGCTCCTGCGCTCTCTTTTTCTCCGCTGCCGTCCTTTTCAGAACCTTCCGCCATATCCCGGCTCAGTTCCCTTCCCAGATAGATTGTGTTATGATCTCCCAGACTGCTTAATGCACCGTCAATCACCTGCTCCACCGTGCTTCCTCCTGGAGCATGCCGGTACAGCCCATCCACGCAGGCAATATAGATCACCGCATCCTCCCCGCCGAACACCACCAGGGGATACCCGCCGCCGGTATAGCTCACGCTCTCCTCCGTCAGTGCGTTTTTGATGAACTGATCCGCCACCGTATCCCGGGGCAGGAGTTCTCCTTTTTCCAGATCATACAGATACAGGCCGTCCGTCCCCACCGCCATCAGCGTATTGCCGTTAAAACCGATGGAGCCGACCTTCCGTTCCATCATAAACAACTCTTTCAGACTCTCATGTTCTATATCGATCTCATAGATTTTCCCATTCATATCACCGCCAAACAGCCTGCCGTCCTCCTGAAACTGCAGTGTGGCAAGACAGCTCCCGTCCTCCTGCGTAAAGCCAAAATCCACCACCTTCACGCCCCCTTCTGGTGACACGAAAATACAGTAATTTCCTGCCCAGTCTTCCGGCAGAGGATCCGCAAGCGCCTGTTTTGCCGCCTCCGGCATCTCCCCGGAACAGGTCACCGCCACAGTTCCATCAGGCGCCATCACCGCCGACAGCGCATAAACATTCTGCATCATCGGAAAAAACTCCGTCTCTTCTTTCTGCCAGCTTACTCCGCCATTTATAGAACGCCACAGCCCGCTGTTAAAACTGATGATCGTCATGGAGCCGTCGGAAAGCATATTTAAGCCGCCGTTGCGGTTGATCTCCTCAGGCAGCTCCAGAATCTCTTCCACATACCTGCCCATACCGCCCGAATTTTCTGTGCTTTCCGTCCCTTTCTGCACTTCTTCTGCCTGCCCGTTTCCACAGCCTGTCAGGAAAAAAAGACTTACACAGAGCAAAGCAGCTGTTATTTTTTTGTTTATGTTTCCATGTCCGTTTATCTTTCCGCTCATGATTCTTTCTCTATTTCTTACCGTTTCCCTTTTTTCGTCTCTCCTCTTAAAAACCATTTCCCGCTATCCTCCTGCTTTACCTTATAGCATAGCAGACGAATCTCTAAAAAATCTCTAAAGCTATACAATAAAAAAGAACTGCCGCTCTACAGAGTGTTCCTCTGCTTTTACGCCAGCCCCTTTTTTCGTCTGCATCTTATATTGATTGAGCAATGAAATACCCCGCAGCATTCCTCAAATATCCATTGAAAATATGGCTATTTTCCCATTGTCCGTGGGAATCAATTCTCTGTTAACCGCTCCCTGTATTTTATCCGTTCTGCTTCCGGCACTTTCAATGCATCCATTGCCTGTTCTTCCGGCAATTTAAGCGTCTCCATCAAGCTTTTTATATCTTCCAGAGCTTTTTCTTCTCTTCCGATCTCTTTACCGATTGCCTCTCCGTCCTCCCGCAGAACCCTATCATACAGTTCCTGGTCAAACTCATAAACTCCCATTTCCAAAATCTCCTCTCTGTGCTCCCTGAAAAATCCCGCAAGAATGCCTTCGGAAATGCATTCCTCCACCGCCTGATGCACCGCCTCCTCCAGAGACAAAGCTGCATCTCTCCCTGCACGAACTTTCTCCACAAATACCATATATCCTTTCAGACTCTCGCATTTATCAAGCAATTCCCTGTTACATCCCGGATTGATATTGATAACTGTCACCCTCAATTCCAGTTCCGGATCTGTTTCCTCCCTGTTAAACGCATCAGAAAGCTTATAGACCTGCCTCTCCGGCTGCTTCTCTGTTCCATTATAAAAGGTTACAAAATGCGGTGCAGGAACCCTTACTCTCGTCCGTTGATGCAGCCTCCCAGGCGGCGCAATCTTTTTCAGTTCTTCCGTGACATAATACAGGTCTCGCAGCGGCATGTTCAGATTAACACTCGCCTGCTGTTCATACAGATTCAGTCTGGAATCGATCACAAAAGCTGCATCATTCCTTATCTTCATACAGATCGCCTCATCCAGTGTTACGACTTCCAGTTCTTCCTCCTTCTCATAAGACGTACCATTCATCGCGTTGTACAGTGAAAGTAAATTCTTTCTGTCCCTGTACAGCAAACAAAATACATTGTCCTTGTGGTTTCTCGTTACATTCGACATGTTTCTTTCTCCTTTCCAGCAGGAGAAAGTGTCAAAGTTCTGTCTCTTCGCTTTACAGATGCTGTCGGTCCGAAATTGCTTTCTTTCACCGATACTACCTGACCTGCCGGGCTGTTTCCTTTCACTGATCCTGCACGGCTTTTCATAGCGTCTTTTCTCCTGCTTTTTCATTTGATAGATTGTGAATTTCAAAGCAGGATTTTCAAGAACGCCTTTCGGCATGATACGGCAAAACACCGTTAATCGAAGTCTGATAGAGCGACTATAGTTATAAAAATATTTCTGCTTTTCATGACTATAACACGGAATGATAGTTCCTGCAAGCATAAAGTTCCATTTACCAAAAAACTTTGCTCTCTCCTGTAACAAACCCTCCGTTTTTGTGATATAAGAGATAGGTGGCAGCAAAGTGTATTATGATCACCTGTCATTTTGCCCACAGAGAAAAACAAAAAGCACAGGTACTGATAAAATACTATCCGATCGAAAGGAGGTGGTAAAGTGCATAAACGCTGCAAAGACACTGACATAGGTTTCATCTATCAGGAGTATGCGAATCTGGTTTATCGCTTCCTGTATTCCCACACACGCGATGCGGAATGGTCCGAGGAGCTCATGCAGGAGACATTCCTGCGGGCAACTGCTTCCATTTCGCGTTATGACGGCTCCTGCAAGTTATCCGTGTGGCTCTGTCAGATTGCAAAACACATTTTATACCAGGAACTTCGCAGGAAGAAGCACATGGAAGCGGTGGAACTGAATGACTGCTTTCCTGATAGTTCCGCGCCGGACGGAGAAACCAGTGTTCTCAAAAAAGAAAGCAGGCTGGAACTTTACCGGGCAGTCCACCACCTGAACGAGCCGGAAAGAGGCGTTGTCTTATACCGGATCACAGGCGAACTTTCTTTCCGTGAAATAGGTGAAATCTACGGAAAGAGCGAAAACTGGAGCCGAACTGTTTTCTATCGTGCAAAACAAAAACTCAGAAAGGAGCTTAACACCTATGAATAACAATTTTCCCTGCGACATCATCAGAGATCTGCTTCCCGGCTATATCGACGAAATATTAAGCGAAACGGGAACAAATACGGTACAGGAACATTTAGCGGAATGCGAGGCATGTCATAAAACTTATCTTGAGATGAAAGAAGATTGGACCTCCGAAACGGAAGTGAAAGAACGGATTGTCCTCGACGGATTTAAAAAAATAAGACGCCGTACCCGGACGCTGAAAATTGCCCTTGGGGCTGCTCTGAGCCTTCTTTTATTATTTACACTGTCCATTTTTGTGAAAGTTTTTGTAATCGGCAAACCCCTGTCCACACACGAGATAGAGATAAGCGCAGAAAAACTTTCCTACGACGAGGAAACGGACCGCCTCACGATAAGCGGCACGGTCAATCTAGCTTCCTGCCGTGTCACCCGCGTGGAATGGCAGCAAAGCGAAGAAGATAAAAACGAGGTAAATATTCTTGTATACGCTGCTGAGACGCTTCCCTTCCAGGCGGAAAAAGGGGAATTCAACCTGACTGTTCCCGATATGAAAGGCAAAACCGCCTATCTTGCCTGTCCGGAATATGACAGAAGAGAGCTGTATAACTGGAAACACTACCATAATGAAAAAATGATAGAACTGGAAAACGAAATATATGACCGTTTTCCGGAACTGGACAGAAACAGAGATGCATTGTCCTATACCGGCGGAATCGAAACGGCAGACGGCACGGAAGGTATCCGCTTTTGTGTGCATTCCGTCATCGGTGAGAATGCAACTTTCTGGACCTTTAACGATCAGATCATCACCGACGGAGATTTGGAAAGCAGAGATTTCGAGATATGGATCTCCTTAGAAGAACCTTATCAAATTCTTCTGTTTGATTATCAGACAGGACAGTATACCGATGATACTTCCATCCTCGACAGACACTGAATCAGACGGATACTTTGCAGCAATTCCCCCATGTCATCTAGTGAAAACTTTTCCCGATATGGCAGGAAAGAGCAGCCCCTCTGCACTCGCAGCAGGCTGCTCTTTCTTATCTGTAAAATAGCGAGCTACGCTCAGGCATAATAAATCATGCCGATAATAAATTATGCCGCATTCTCCTAAAATCCGGAGCAATTTCCTATACAAAAACGTCACTGCATGGAACCAGTGCCTTCTCGTCACTCTGCCAGATAAATAGCCGACTTCTTCACGATCTCCTGCACCGCTTCCTGGGGCGTTGTTCCGCCCTCCAGAACTCTCGCGCCGACCTCAAAGACCGTATCCTCGATCACCGTATCCCCGGTGCTGATGCCGGAGACGGAACTCACGATTTCTTTCAGCCTCTCAAATTCCTCCTCCGTGGGCCACAGCAGTTCGATGCTGAAGGACTTTCCATCCGGCGTACCAGAGCCTATGGAGCCTGCTGCTCTCTCGTCTGCCCCTTCCACCAGTCCCTCTCTGGGGTTTTTCTTCAATCCCTCAAAGGATACCATGTTCACTGTCATCCCGTCGAGCATATCAATATCCTGCAGCTCCTTCCCGAACAGGTATCTGTAAAATTCCACTGCCAGTTCATTGTCTGTGGAATTCGCCGAAATTCCAACAAGCGTATTCGTGATAAAACCGTTGTCCACCTGTCCGTTCCAGACATCAAAATCAAAATCTTCCTCCTGTTCGTCCAGGGTGGTCAGCATATCGTACTCCCAATCCACACCGCGGACTCTTCCCATCGCAAACTTCTGCATATCCATTATAACGAGTTCCGCGCCGCCGGAAATATTCCCATAATATTGCTTATATTCATCATTCAACGTACCGTAGCCGCTCTCGCTCACCCCCAGATCTTCCTCCGTCACACCGGAAACTTCCGCCTGCCAGATCCGCTTTGCCGCTGTCAGGAACTCCTCCAGCGCTTTTTCGTCGATATTTCCTTTTTCATCCGTCCATGCCGCCGAACTGCTCAGGCTCAGGATATATAAGAGCTGTTCCGGCGTCCGTACATACAATAGGCTGCCCTCGGGATTTTTCTCTCTGATCTCTTCCAGCGTCGCCGCCAGGGAATCCAGATCCTTCACCCTCTCCACATCTTCCGGCCGCCCCGCTATCAACGGAAGCTGTATATTGATGGGCAGCGCGTAGAGCTTTCCGTCTTTTCTGCAGGCTTCCACAATATTCGGAAACAGCGCCGCTTCCCCTGTCATGCCTTCCGCTATGCCGCTTAAGTCCGCCAGAATTCCTTTTTCCTCATAGGATGCCTGGGGCAGCCCGTCAAGCAGCAGGACATCCGGCCCTTCCCCGGACATCAGTTTTGTGTTGAGGTTACGTATCGCATCCTCCCTCGTCACGCTGTCGTCCCCGGACATACCGATCTCATAGCGGATATACACGTCCTGATGGGCTTTCTGGAACATGCTGACAGCCTGCCTGATCGTCGTATTCTCCAGAAGGCTGTATATCTTAATCTGTTCATCCGGCACCGTAGGCACATTGGGATCATAGGTATACCGATACAGCTTCATACCGGTGTAAAGCACCGCAAACTCATTGTCCGGCAGCATCACCATATCCATCAGCATCACACTGGGATCCCCGAAGCTGGAAGTCGTCCCGTCGATGATCTGCTCGATGGCCGTGCCGCCGACCACATGCCGGTACAGACCGCCGTCAAAGGCAAAATAAATGATATCTTCTTTCTCTCCCGCCGTCAGAACGACGCTGTGCCCCACATCAGTGCCGCCGATGGAAAGCCCCAGATTCTCTTCGATAAAACTCTGCAGCACTTCGTCCGTGTCCAGCATGATATCCTGTTCAATATCGTACACCACGGCGGCGCTTCTCGTTGTGACGCCGACCACATATTTGTCCGTAAAGCAGGCAAAATCCCCTGTCCCGTCCGCCGTGAACAGTTCCTTTTTTGTCCCCGCCTCCGGATCGATCCGGTAAACTTTTCCGCCGCCCGCAAAACCGTACAGCCGGTTCTGGTTGTCGAAGGCAAAGCTTCTGAGACTGATGTCCGGCAGTTCCAGTTTTATTTCATTGCCTTCCGCGTCATAATAGTAATACTGCCAGTCCAGTTCCGTTGTCCCGCCGGTCTCCGATGCCCCAGCACCGCCAGAAAGCATACCGATCATCGCTACGGCTCCGGCAGGAGAGACCGCCATATCTGTCACATAGAGCTTATCCCCGACCTCTTTCCAGGGATTCCCGGCAGACTTCCAGGTTTCGCCGTCATCCGAAGAAATATAATTGCCCGCCGTTTTTTCCGTCAACATCAGATCGCCGTTTTCCAGTTTCCTGATATAGGGAATCGGGTACGGCACCATCTCACTGATCTCCTCCGGCAGCGTCATCTCCTTTTCCAGATAACGCCCCATGCTTTTCTCCGTATCCTCCTCCTGCGCGGCCGCAGTATTCTTTTCCTCCTTCTCCGGCTGCGGTCCGGGGGCGTTTTCTTCACCTCCCCCGCCGCCGCAGCCCGTCAGAAAGGATGCCGTTATGATTACCGAGCAAAGTAATGCCGCCCATTTTTTTAATTTGTTCATAGTCACCTCTCTGTTTTTTCGCTGATTTTGCGCTGATTAATATATACTGCTTGCTGTACAACTGCTCGTCAGCTTATGAAATTTACGCCTGCCTGTGATACTGCGAACTGCCATAACCTGTTTTAATCCGCTTCCTCTCACAATGGCATACGGATACTCTTTAATCCAGAATAACCTCCACGATCAGGATTTCCGTAGCATGAAACACATCGCCCTCGTAGCTGCCGTTCATCTCGGCTGTAAGGCCTTTCTCTAGATCCGCCGCAGACGCTTCCTTCTCCTCGTGGCTTGCACCGCCGTCCCGGATCGTCTGCCTGATGAATTTCGTATTTTCGTCATATGTGACCGTGATTTTCGGTGCCTCACCTGCTGCTCCTTCGGCCAGTGACGTCATAATCTGGGAACCGTCCTCCATTTTCTCATTATAAATTTCCGTCACCGTAAACTTCCCTTCTCCGACTTCCCATATATCACCATACAGATCCTTGTCCTCATTGATATAATGAAACGTACTTTCTCCCTGCGCTGAACCCGGTACGTTTTCTCCATCCCCTGTTAAGTCCGAGAACAGTTCCGTATCCTGCGAGGCTGCCTGTTCACCATCGCCTCCTTCTGGATTTTTTCCCTGCATATCCTCCGCTTCCGGTACCGCTCCATTGTCCCTCTCTTCAGACGTCGGCAGATCTTCCGCCGTCACCGCAGAATTTCCTGCCTGGTCTGCTTCTTCTGTACTTTTCCCACAGCCGGTTATCCCCAATAGCATCGTTATCATAACGGTCGTTATGAATATCCATTTTTTCTTGCTGTACATAACTTTCTCCATTCTCTCAGTGGTTCCTGTTTCCCTGTCAATATTTCAGTGCCGGTCTGGCCTGCCATAATAGTGCTCTTATCAGAACCACCTCGGTTTTTCACACATTTTTTTACAGAATTACTTCCACAATCTTCACGTCCGTGGCAAAAAATACGTTATCGCCGCCGTAACTGCCCCTTGCCTCCACTGTAAATCCTTCCTGCAGATCTGCCGCCGAACCTTCCTTTTCTTCCGTACTGTCACCGCCATCCTGAACCGTCCGTTTCACAAAGTTCGTCTCATCACTGTAGACTATCGTGATTTTCGTCCCGTCAGGATCCGTTCCCATGATATCGACGCCGTTTTCCTGTTCTACAACAAGCTTCTCTATGATGAAACTGTCGTCACTGTCCTCAGGAACTTCCGCGATCAGGCCATTCAGTTCTGTCGCTTCCCCAGAATCTGCGTTCTCACTGCCGCTCTCCGGTCCAGCCTCCTGCATGTCGGTATCCTCCGCTGTCTGCGCCCCTTCACTGTCCGTATCTTCCGATTGCGCTACATCCTCCGCTTCCTCCGTGTCATCCTTTTTCTCTGTCGTCTTTGTGCAGGCAGTAAGCACCCCAAAGGCTGTCACCGCCGCCACCGTTATGATGATCCATTTTTTTGTTATGTTTCGCATTTTTCTTTCGTCCTCCTGTCAGTTCAAAATCGTTTCTTTCAAATCCCCCACTTCAACCGGTCTACGATAGCATAACAAATGTTTCTCTAAATTTTCTCTAAATGATTTATCTTAACCCCATTTCCCGGCAAACCGGACAGGGAAGACTTATCCTGTCCATTTCATCAACTTTTCCCGACAAGCTGAAAATTTAGAGAATCTTTCGAGATTTTTCTGTTATAATATACTCTGTAAAATTTGTTCCCAGGAATAATGATACAGAGTAACAGGCCGCAAGCCGCTTTCCTGCGTGCCTCATGATCTGCTCATTCGCATACCACAGTGCCATACATAAGGTAATAAGGAGAATTCCCATGAGAATCTTACTGGCTGAAGACGACGAAAAACTGAGAACTTCCCTGGCTTTCCAGTTAGAACAGGAGGGCTTTTTAATCGACACCTGCGCCGATGGAGAGGAAGCGCTCTATTATATCGAACAGAATATACACGACCTGATCCTGTTGGACCGCATGATGCCCTATATCAGCGGCACCGAACTCTTACAAAAAATGCGAAAGGCACATAATCAGACACCCGTTATTTTAATTACTGCTCTGGGCACCCTGGATGACAAGGTCACCGGACTTGATCTGGGAGCCGACGACTACCTCGTAAAACCCTTTGCCTTCAAAGAGCTGATGGCCAGGATCCGCTGTGTCGCCCGCCGTCCCAGGAAGATGGAAGAAGCGGATAAAATTTCCTTCGGGGATATCACATACCGGCCGGAGGAAAACACGCTTTCCGGTACGGCCGGCACCTGCAGCATCTCCAAACGGGAGGGCGATCTGTTAGAAGCATTCCTGCGAAACCCTGGTCAGTCCTTATCCCGCACACTGCTGTTGACAAAAGTGTGGGGCCTCGACAGTGACGTGGAGGAGGGGAATCTGGACAATTACATCCATTTTCTTCGAAGACGCCTGAAAGCCGTGGGCAGCAAAGTAGCGATCCGCACGATCCGGGGCGTCGGTTACCAGATAGAAACCTGAAAGCAGCACCTCCGCATGGCGATGCCTTACCGCACTTTTGCTGTTACACTACTGCCGCTGCCATACCGCAATTTCCTGTATACCACAAACGGATGCCTGATAAACCGAGGAGACTCCCTGCCATGTTTAAAAAAGTACATCTCCGTCTGACGATCCTCTGCGGAAGCATAACAGCCGTTATTCTTCTTGCCATGTCATTCGGCTATCTCTATATCTCGGAACAGAGCCTGAAAAACAGCACCTTTGCCGCCTTTCAGAACAATATGAGTACGTTGCTTGCAGGTATGGAGCACCAAAATGTGATCACTCACGAATGGCTGACCAAAATGGAGGGAAACGGAAGATATCTGATCCATATCACCGACAATGGCATACCCTTTTTATATAACGAACGGGAAACGGAAGAGCAGAAACAGCTCTTTGAAGATGTGTGGCGCATTTACGAGAACAGCCCCGGCCCCCTCGTGGGAAGCGAATACTCCGACACCTCGCATATGGAATTTTTTTATACGCCGCCCCGCCGCCAGAAGGCAGGCTCTTCCACGGACAGCGAGGACCCTGTTCTAATGTCTCTTCGCGGCTTTTCTTTACTGCACAAAACAAAAAGCTACTGCGCCTGCATTGCTGTGTCCGAAAGAAACGGCGGCACCCTGCAGATCATCATCCTGTCTCCCCTTGATCCCCTGCAGGCGCAGATCGACAGACAGCGTTTCCTCTTTCTTTTGCTGGATGTCGCTGCCATCGTACTGCTGTCTTTTTTTTCCTGGCATTTTACCAGGCGGATCCTGAAACCGCTTAAGGAAAATCAGGAAAGACAGGCCCGGTTCGTGGCCTCCGCCTCCCATGAACTGCGCACCCCTCTGGCAGTGATCCTGTCCTGCGCCAGTGCCAGCGAAAAAGCGGACGGTGAAGAGCGGATCCGCTTTCTGGAAGCCATCCATTCAGAGGGAATGCGTATGTCCAGACTGATCGATGATATGCTCCTTTTAAGCACCGCCGCAAGCGGAAGCTGGAGTATAGAGCAAACACCGGTGGAACTGGATACGCTGGTGCTCAACCTCTTCGAGGCCTTTGAACCCGTTGCGGCAAAAAAGAATATCACCCTCTCCGTCTCGTTGCCGGAAGCCTCGCTGCCCGCCGTCCCCTGCGACAAGGAGCGCATCACCCAGGTACTTGCTATTTTGCTGCATAACGCTGTCAGTTATACTCCCGTGGGCGGACGCGTGCGCCTGCTTCTTACCTGTAATGGAAAAAGTACACAGATTTCCGTGGAAGACAACGGCCCCGGTATCCCTGACGCAGAAAAAGAACAGATCTTTGAGCGGTTTTACCGCGCAGAAAAGTCCCGCACCGAGAAAGGACATTTCGGTCTGGGACTCTGTATCGCCTGCGAGATCGTCCATGCGCACCACGGAAAAATTTCGGTATCAGATACCCCCGGGGGCGGAAGCACTTTCACGGTTTCCCTGCCATAAAAGTCTTTTTCTGCCCACAGGCCTCGCAGCCGCTTATTCATAATATCTCTGCCAGACATCCGGCCCACAGCGCTCAATCCCAGTACGCCTTCCGCTGCCGCTCGTCCAGATTTTCTATAAATTCCAGCTTGTATTTCAGGAATTCCTCTATATCCATCATGATATGGTATAACATCGCCTGATTCTCAAATTCCTCCCGGTCTTTAGGCAGATTTTCCTCTTTCATCTCCGCAAAAATCTCCTGCAGCCTGTCATTCTGCGCCTTCGGAATATTCTTTTCCGTCACATGATCCGCCAGATGGTACATATAATCCGCAATCACCTCAGCCTCCTTCGGCACGGTCCGGATCTTTTTCATCTCATAATGCAGATTGTCCAATACACGGCACTGCTCCAGCCGCATCTCAAAATAATCCAGATAGTAACTGTGATGATCCGCAAAGTTATTATTCTGAAATTCTCTGGCCTCCTCCATAAATACCTTTAACTTCTTCTCCAGCATACAGATATCATCCCAGACACTGATCTCACTGCTCATTCGCTCATCCCGAAGATACCCCGCAAGTTCCCGCAGGATATACTGCAGTTTCTCCTCGGTATAGCGCATATCTGCCATAATATCCACTTTTCGCTTCCTGTTCAGATGAAACAGATTCAAAATACAGGCGATGACAGCGCCGATCAGCACCAGAAGAAATTCATTAAAAAAAAATTCTCTGCTGAACTCTTTCTTCGTCACATAGTGTGCAATAATAACGAAGTTTACGGAGAGCGTCGGCATCCAGCCCACAACCGCCAGCACAAAAACAAGGATAAACAGAATAACACAGTAGGTGATCCAGTCGCTCTCTATATTGGGGATGGCCAGATAAGCCAGTAGCACTGTGAACAGAAAAGCGCCGATACGCGCAATGGACACTCTCACAGTCTCCCGCTTGGTTCCAAGCAGTGACAGCAAAGTGACCGTACCTGCCGAAACTGCATTTTCCAGATGCAGTGCCTCGGCCACATAGACGGCAGCAGCACTGCCCACGGCAATTTTCACCGCCAGAAGCAGTATTTTTTCCAGTTTTCTCTTTTTATCCATATCCATGGTTTTTCCTCATTCCGCATTCTCTTTCTGCATGGCTTCATAAATCTGTTTTACATCATAATTTTTCACGCTGCGCTGAATCTTTATCACCTTTTCAACCGCTGAAAGTTCCTCTTCCAGCTCCTCTTTTTCTCCACTGTAGCGCACCACTTCGAATAACTGCCTTAACCTCGTCTTTTTCATGCGCTCTTTTCTTTCGCTTCCACTGCTTCTGATAACTGAGGCTCTCTGTCAGCATATTCCGCAACACCATATGCTAACCCACATAGCTCTGATTTTCCCATTTACATTCCTCCCTTATTCAATTTTTCTCATATAAGGGATTCTTGCAAGAAACAGGTGACTCGTCACAGATGTGATATCAGAACTTAAGACTCCCAGATATGTTTGGAATAATGATAACATGCTTTAGTATATTTTGTAAAGCATCTATTTTTGAGTATTGAAAGACCTCTTTAGAATCGTCAACTCATTTTAATAATAGGTTGACATCCTTTTTTCTCTGTGCTATGATTACTCCGTAGTTTGCTGAGGGGCATCTCACTTATGCCAACGAAGCAGAGTTAAAACGAAAGAAGCCAGATAACGGAGGAAACAGACCATGGACACAAACACAACCGCACAGCTGCAGCACACAAAACAAAAATCCGCAGGAAGGGGAAAAACCTACGACATGGCATATATTGCCGTCTTCACGGTACTGATCGCCATCTGCTCCTGGATCTCCATCCCCACGGTAGTTCCCTTTACCCTTCAGACCTTCGCCGTATTCCTGGCGGTATCCATACTGGGCGGAAAGCGGGGGACCATCGCCGTAACTCTCTACGTCCTGTTGGGCGCTATCGGGGTACCGGTGTTCGCGGAATTTACCGGCGGCCTGGGCATTCTTTTTAGAAACACCGGGGGATATATCATCGGTTTTATCTTTTCAGCCCTGATTATGTGGCTGATGGAGGCTGTCTTTATCAAAAAGCTCCATGTAAAATATGTGCTTGCCATACAGGCACTCTCCATGGTGCTGGGGCTGCTCGCGTGTTACGCCGCAGGCACCGCATGGTTCATGTTTGTCTATCTGAGAGACACCGGTTCTGTCAGCCTTCTGACAGTGCTTGGCTGGTGCGTGATCCCGTTTATCATTCCCGACGCGGTCAAGATCGCCTTAGCGCTCATGCTGGGAAACACCCTCCGAGGACCGCTTGGGAAAATTATGGACAGATCCTGAGGCGCAGGATCAGGCGTAGACATTCAGCCACGGGAAGCAGCCAAATAGAAAACAGAAAAGGAGCAGAACTGACATGACCTGCAAAATCAGACCGCACCACGGCATGTGCTTCTCCTTCTTCCAGGGGAAGGGCTACAGCGGCGCATTCACGGAAAATATGGCGTCCATGAAAGAAAGACTGGAAGAAAACCCGGAAGTCACCCTGCTTTGCGGGGCAGACGACGTCTGTGCCTGCTGCCCGAATAACCAGGCCGGCAGATGCACAGACGCGGACACCGGACTGCCCTCAGATAAAGCTGAAGCATACGACCGCCAGGTTCTTTACTGCTGCGGACTGTCCGAGGGGACAAAGATCAGATGGAAGGATTTCGCTGCCTCCGTGCAGCAAAATATCCTCTCCCCCGGTAAGCGGGAGGAGATCTGCGGCGGCTGCCAGTGGAATGAGCTGTGCCGTTGACTTTCCGCCAAAAAGCCGCCCTCAAACCGGGCGGCTCTCTGCATTTTCCGTATCTCTCTACTCGTCAGACTATACAGCATTCTCCTTACACCGTCAGCATCTCCACATGCTTTTCCAGATCAAACTCCTTCGTCTCTCCGTCGTCCCTGTAATATGCGTAGGGCTTTACGTCTGTCCCCCAGACATACCGTTCCAGATGCGCAAAGTCCACATCCCCGACGCACTCTCCGCCCCGGCTCAGGGGCAGGATATGATTTTCTCTCAGAAAGACGCAGACGTCCCCCAGGGGCATCCCGATATAGGCGTGTCCTTTCGGATATACCGCCTCCTCCAGCACATTCCCCCCATGAAACCGCAGCAGCTTCATGGGCTCCGGGAAATAGACCGTCCTGCCCGCCGCATTCTGCTCATGTACCGGCGCGATCATGATGCTCTCTCCCACCAGAAGCTGGTCTTCCACCTGTCCCGCGATGCCGTCCTTTCTGTAGGCAAACCCGAGAGGCCTGAACAACATCGTACCGCCAAGCGCCGCTTTCATATATTCGCTGTAGAGATAGGGCAGCAGCTTATAGCGGACCGAAATGACATCCCGCATCAGTTCCGCCGTCCCGAAGCGGTAGACCTCCTGTCTTCTCGTCCCCGCCGCCGAGTGGTTGCGCATCAACGGCGTAAAAACGCCGAAGGACAGCCACCTGATCAACAGATCCTCGGTCACATCTCCTCCAAATCCGCCGATATCCGCTCCCGTGTACAGAAAGCCGCACATGTTTAAGGAAGGCATCATCTTGATATTTAACAGCAGATGGGACCACCAGGAGTGATTATCCCCCTGCCAGATGCCGCCAAAGCGGTGCATCCCGATACAGGAAGCTCTGGAAAAAAGCAGAATCCTCTTTTCCGGTTCAAGCTCCTCGAAAGCCTCCGCCGCCCGCCTGGTCATATAATAGCCGAACAAATTGTGCACTCTGTCATGGCGGTATCGCTCCCCTCTGTATTCATGATAGAAGGAAGCGTAATCCTGCGGGCTGTTTGACAGCCCTGCGGCCAGTCCCTGAAATTCAAAAAAGCTTTGGATGTCCAGATTCTGTGTGCGGAAAGCGTCTATCTTCTCAAAGGCCTCCGCCAGCCCTTTTTCCGAGTAAAAGACCGCCGGTTCGTTCATGTCGTTCCAGAAGCCTTCGATCCCCATATCAAGCAGAATCTTATACTTTGATCCAAACCATCTGCCGGCCTCCTCCTGCAGCATGTCCGGCAGACAGCATCTGCCCGGCCACACTCCCAGCAAAAAATCCTCCCCCTCTTCATCCTTGCAGAAATATCCCTTCTCCTTCCCCTCCTCATAGATATCGTAGCCGTCCTCTTTTTTTACACCGCCGTCGATGATCGGCACCAGCCGGATGTCCTGCTCTTTCATCTCCGCCACAAGTCCCCGAAAATCGGGGAAGCGCTCTTTGTCCACCGTAAAATCCTTATAGCGCTCCATATAGTCTATGTCCAGAAAGATCATATCAAGCGGAATATGGTTATCACGGTAACCCGCCGCTACCTCCCGCACCTGATTCATCGAGTCATAGCCCCACCTGCTCTGCCCATAACCGAAGGCCCAGCGGGGCGGAATATAGCTTCTCCCGATGAGGCGCCGAAACACCTCCACCACCGCATCCGGGCTCTCCCCCTCGATCAGATACAGCTCAAAATCCGCCGACTGCGGCGCAATGCTCAGTTTCCGGCTATCCGTATAGCCGATATCGTACACCACGTTCCCTGGCGTATCAACAAAGATCCCAAGCACCCCCGCTCCGTCGAGCACCAGAAAATTGTGGGCGCCGTAGAGCGTGTGTTTTTCCTCTGTGTGACGAGGATCATCCGTACAGTAACTCTCATAGAGCCATCCTCTCTTGTTGATGCCCCGCACGTTCTGCCCGAGGCCGTACACGATCTCCTCCCCGGACAGATCGCCGTAAAATGCATTGTCCCTGCAAAACAGCCTGTCGTCCTGCCAGTCCGCCGCCTCCGGTTTCCATAACACGGACTCCGTCTCCACAGGATCACCGAATACATATCGTTTTATCATACCCGTCCTCCGTTTTTCATTCCTTTCCCATCTTTTTGCTCCTCTATCCTTTCACTCCGCCGGACATGAGGCCCGCCTTAAAATATTTCTGTGCGCAGGCATAGATGACAACGATCGGAAGCATGGAGATCAGACTGCCTGCCATCAGCAGATTGTACTCTGTCCCGTACTGTCCATTTAAACTGTTTAAGGCCAAAGTCAGTGTCATCTTGTTTTTGTCCGACAACATCAGAAGGGGCCACAGATAATCGTTCCAACTCTCCATAAAAGTAGTTACCGTCAAAGTCGCGATGGCGGACTTTGTAAGCGGCATAATTACCTTCCAGTAGATCCGGAAGATTCCCGCCCCGTCGATCCTCGCCGCCTCCATATAGTCATTTGGGATCGCCCGCATCTGCTGCACCAGCATAAACACCGCAAAGGCACGGAACATAGCCGGCAGTATCACGCTTGGATAAGTATTGATCAGTCCCAGCCTGTTCATGATCACAAATAACGGTATTAACGTCACCTGCGTCGGTATCATCATGGAGGCCAGATACAGTTTGAAAATCCCGTCCGCGCCGGGAAAGCGGAGCTTTGTAATGGCAAAGGCCGCCATGGAGGAGGACAGTATCGTGACCACCGTATAGCTCACCGTGATAAAAAAACTGTTGCAGATGGCCCGGAAAAGCGGAAATCTCGAGAACACCGTCCGGTAGGCGTCAAGGGAGGGCTCCTCCGGAATCCACTCAATGGGGATCTGCATCAGCGCCCCCTTGTTTTTCAGAGAGGTGGAGAGCATCCACAAAAACGGAATGATCACCACAACTCCCACGAGTATGGCTGTCAGATACGAAAACGCTTCCTGCATGGCTTTTTTTCTGCTATGATTCATAGTACACCCACCTCTTCTGCAGCTTCATCTGCACCAGTGTCAGGACAAATATGATGACAAACAAAAGCCACGAGTACGCCGCCGCATATCCCATCCTGAAATATTTAAATCCATAAGTATAAATTCTCTCCACCATCACCTGGGTTGCGCCGTTGGGGCCGCCCTCCGTCATGATCTGCACCTGCGGAAACAGCTGGAAGGCATTGATAAGCGCCATAATAACGCAGAAGAATATGGACGGGGTGAGCAGGGGCAGCGTGATCGAAAAAAACTGTCTGACCTTCCCCGCGCCGTCCATCTGCGCCGCCTCATAGTAGCCTGTGTCGATAGCCTTCAACCCGGACAGAAGAAACAGCCCGTAAAATCCCATATCCTTCCACACGGAGGCTAACACAATGGCCGGCATCGCCCAGAATTTGTCCGTCAGCCACTCCGGCCCTCTGACGCCGAGATACCCCAAGAGCTGGTTGATCACCCCGTACTGCGGGCTCAGCACCCATTTCCAGATCAGGCTCGCTGCCACCCAGGAGGTCAGAACCGGGATATAGTACAACACCCGGAAGACGCCGATCCCCCTCATATTCCGGTTCAGGATCGAAGCGATAAATAAGGACATGACAAGCACTAACGGAATGTACAGCACAATATAGTAGACGGTGTGCCCCAGTACATTCCAGAACTCGACGCTTCGCAAAATTGCCCCATAGTTCTCAAGACCGCACAGACGCTCTCCCAGCGTCTGTGCATTTAATTTGTCCAGCCCGTTCCAGTCGGTCAGGCTGACCACTATGGAAATGACGATCGGCAGCAAGCTGAACACGATCATTCCCACGATGCTCGGCAGCATAAACGGCGCTGCCTGCATGAGTGTCTTCCATCTTTTCATGGTTCTCCCTCTTTTTTACATCACTGCATCGTGATCTGCGCGCTGCACTCCTCCTGCGCCTGATCTAGCGCCTCCTTCACAGTCAGTTCGCCGGAGGCCGCCCTGGAGAGTTTGTCCGTAATGATATCCGCCATCAGGGAATAGTCCTCGATGATCGGCGCCACCACCAGGTCATTTAAGGAATCAAACACTGCCTGCCTGTTTTCCGGGGGCGTGATCTCCAGATAGCCCGCTAACACCGCCTCATCGCTGATTGCCGGCAGATCCCAGCCCGCCTCTATCCGCATCTTCGCCGCCGCATCGCTGGACGCTAACCAGTTAATCCAGGTGGCAGCCGCTTCCTTTTTCCCGCTCTCCGCATTCACCACCAGCGCATTGCTGAAAAAGTGGGTTGCTTTCCGGGTGCCGCCCGGCTCCACACAGATATCCCAGTTGAAATCACAGGCATCCGTGAAAGCGCCGAAAGCCCATATACCGGTGGGGATCATCCCGAGCCTGCCGCTCTCAAACAGATCCCAGTCGCCCATTCCGCCCATCTGCGCATCGGTGGGCTGTACGTTTGTCTCTGTGATCTTTTCTATCATCATCTCCGCAGCCGCCAGATTTTCTTCCGAATTGATCGTGAAGGCTGTCTTATCCTCATTCAATACACCACCGCCGTACTGCGCCGCCACCTTGAAAAATTCGTTGAAGGTAATGGGCTGATAGATCCCGTAGATATCATCGCCCAGAGCACTTATCTTCTCGCAGGCCTCCATCGCGTCGTCCCAGGTCCAATCATTCGTCGGATACTCTATCTCGGCCTGGTCGAACAGATCCTTATTGTAAATTAACACCACGTTGGAGAAATTGCCGGGCACGCCGTACTGTTTTCCGTCTATCCCAAAGGCCGACAGCGCGGTCTCATTGTAGCCGCTCACATCGATGCCTGTCAGTTCCGCCAGAACTCCTTTGTTGGCGTAGGCCGCAAAGTTTTCAATATTTAACTCGTAACAGTCGGGCGCCGTGCCGCCTGCCACTCTCGTCTGCATCTGCGTGAAATAATCGTCGTATCCGATGGTCTCGATATCCACCGTGATCTGCGGATACTCCTCGTGGAAGGCCTCATACATCCTCTGCAGCGTCTCTTCGTTGCCGCCGGAAGCGTTAAAGTTCGCGTAGGTGATCGTCACCTCTTCCTTCCCCTCTTCTTCCGCAGAGATATCCACGCTGTCAGATTCCTGCTCCTTCTGGGCGGGCTCCTGCGCCGCCGTGCCCTGCTCCGCCTGTTCTTCCGCCTTGCCGCAGCCTGTGAGCATACAGGCAAACATAGCCCCTGTCAGCAGAAACGATAACATTTTCTTTTTCATAACTTTTTCATCCTTTCTTTTTTCTTTGTATTTGTCAGTTGAGTTGAAACGGTTAACCCGCTAAATTAAAACACAAAAATCCACTCTGTCTCCCTGTCCATTCCCCCTTTCTTCACCACCTCGCCGCACTCCCATGCGATCTCCTGATTGCCCTGTCCCATCCGAACAGTGCTGCGTCCCTTCTCTCCGTACAGATACCCCCTCCGTTTTCCCTCCTTCTCCCGCAGGATGACGCTTCCCTCTCTGACATACACCGGGAATTTCTCCTCCCTGTCCGAGTGATGCACACTGTTTCCCGCATATTTCTTCCCGGTAAAAAATCCGTACCAGTTTCCCTCCGGCAGATACACGTCCCTGGTTTTCTGACAGACCTCCAGAAGCGGCGCCACAAGCATCCTGCTTCCAAACATATATTCATCCGAAACCCCAAAACAGTTCTCATCCTCCTGAAACACATAGAACAGGGGGCGCATCATCGGCTTATCCTCCCGCACCGCCTCTTCCGCGGTCTCATATAGATAGAGCTGCAGTTCCATGCGCAGCAGATGCCAGTATCTGATCTCATCGATCAGCTCCGGCTGACCGTAAACCCGGGCGATATTCCAAGGGCTTCTCTCGTTGTTCCCAGAAATACCGGGCATCAGTTCCTGAAACTGCCCGCCCTCCGGCTCCGAATGCCACTGCATGACCGGTGAAAAACATGCCATTTGGGTGGAGCGCAGATACAGATCCGGATCGGGCAGTCTCCCGGCAAAGCCGCCGATGTCAAAACTCCAGAACAGTATCCCGGACATCGCCGCGCTTAAGCCCGCGGTCAGCACGTTTTTCAGTTCCTCGTTGGTGGACTGATGGTCCCCCGCCCAGAGGATCGGCGTCCTTCCTGCGCCGATGTACCCGGCGCGGCTGAACAATACCTTTTCTTCGCCCACAAAATCCCTGTAGGCGTCTATGTAATCCTGGCAGTATCCGTTCTTCCCCTGTTTACCACTCTCCCCGTTTGCAAAACGAATATCTTCCCGGTATATAAACTCCCCGCCGTCCGTCTTAAAGCCGTCCACGCCCATATCCAGCAGGTATTTCCTTTTCTCAAACCAGAATTTTTTCGTCTCCTCTCCTGTAAAATCGGGAATGAGAGAACCGGCAAACCAGTTTCCTTCCGGTATCTCGTAGGGCGTCCCGTCCTCCTTCATTACGCACAGGCGCTCTTTCACCGCATACGCTTTATCCAGGGCAAGCTGCGGCGATATCTGCTCCTCCGGCTCCTGCTTTTTCCAGACCGGGATCTGCCAGAGCACTAACTTAAGTCCCTCCCCGTGGAGTCTCTCGATCATCCCTTTCGGATCCGGCCAGTAAGCGCTCTCCCCAAAGTCAAAATCCTCATACCGCGCTCCGCCCGGTTTCGCCTCATAACCCGTTCCGTTCCAGATATAGAAGGTGGCTTCGTCGCTCCAGGCTTCCAGCACAAGCACGCTGGCCGGGAAGCCATACTTTTTTAACAGAGCAGTCTGTTCCTCCACATCCCTCTGACAGTTCCAGCGGTTTGCCGAGATCCAGATGCCGAAGGCGTACTCCGGCAGCGGGGCGGGCCTGCCGGTGAGACCTAAGTAGTCGTGCAGTATCTCCTGCATACTCCCGGTAAGCACATAGACCGCCGCCGCCTCCGGTATGGTGCAACGTATGATTTCCTGAAAGGAAAACACTGTTCTCTCTCTCGTCTCCACATAGATGCCGAATCCCGCTTCCGTCATGAAAAAGGGTGTGACAAAATAGCTGTCCTTCCCCTGGTTGCAGAATTTTTCCACCACCTGATTGACCGTCCTCTGTCCCTTCTGATTCAAAAAATCAAATTTTTCCCCCATGCCGCAGGCTATCTCATACTGCGCCCTGATCGTCAACTGACTGCCGTCTTTTCTCTCTATCGCCACAGACTTTCCCCGGGATCCAAACCCGTCTCCTGCGTACACTTTTCCCCTGATAATTTCTGCGATCATCTATACTCTTTTCCTCTGCTCCCGCTTCCTTCCTGATTCATAACTGTTCAGCCCTGCGGCTATCCACCGGACTTCTTTCCTCTGTTTACTCACACGCTGTCTCTCTCACGCTGCCCCGCTCGATCAGCCGCACATTCAGGATCTCATCCACTCTCTCCATCCCGGGATTTTCAATATTCTCAATTAAAAGATCCACCGCCAGCTCCCCTTTTCTGGAGATGGGCTGTTTCATCGTCGTAAGTCCCGGCGTGGTATATTCCGTCTCCTCCAGCCCGTCGAAACCGATCACCGAGATCTCCTCCGGCACGGAGATGCCGAGCCGGTAAAATCCGCTGAGCAGGCCGATAGCCAGAATACCCGCCGTGGCTACCACCGCCGTTATCCCCAGGTCGCTTCCGGCGATCCGTCTTGCGGTCTCCGCACCGCTCTCGTAGGACACCAGATTTTCAAATAAAAACCGGTCTGAATAAGGAATGCCGTTTTTCTTAAGAGCCCGCCTGTAGCCCATAAAACGCTTCTGCATAACGCCGTCTTCCTTCAGGCTGCCCGCAGCGAAGGCGATGTTCCTGTGTCCCTTCCCGATCACATATTCCGTCTCGCAGAAGCAGGCGTACTCGTCGTCGATGCGGATGGCGTGGAACCAGTCGTTCTTACAGTAGCTGTCCACCAACACCACCGGCACCTCCAGCTCCTTGAGCTGCGCCCAGAATCTGCTCTCATAGGTTCCGACGATGATAACGCCCGCCAGATTTCTCTCTTTGATCAGGTTCAGGTAATCCTGGGTCATATCCGTCGCCGATATCAGCACATGATAGCCTTTTCGCCTTGTGGCAAACTCTATGCTGCCTAAAAGCTCGCTGTAAAACGTATTGTGGAACATCAGCCTGCTGCCGGGCTCCGTCTGCGGAATCACAATGCCGATCAGTTTCGTGTCCTTCCCCGACAGGCCCCTGGCATTCAGATCCGGCACAAAGCCCACTTCCTCGATCACCCGCAGCACCCTCTGCCTCGTCTCCTCGGAAATTTTTTTCTTGCCGCTCAGCACATAGGATACCGTCGCATTGGATACCCCCGCCAGGGCCGCGACATCCCTTATCGTATAACGCTCTCTCATAGTCATCTCTCATTCCTGCCCCTTCTCATATACCCGGAGAAAGGTTCAGTATTTTTGGCAGGTTAACCGTTTCAATAAGTGTAACCTGTTGCTGTCTGCTTGTCAATAGGTGAAGGAAAATTTTTATGCACTGTGTGGCAGTTCTGCCCGGTGACAGTCCGGCGGACTGTCACCGAATACTGTCATGTATCACTCTATAAAACTCCTCCAACGTCCACCCCTTATTCCTCAGATAAGCCGCCGCTTCCTTTCCCACATACCGGAAATGCCAGGGCTCGTATTTGATACCGGTGACGTCCTCCTTGTCCGCCGGATACCGCAGAATAAAGCCATACTCATGGCAGTGCGCTGCAAGCCACTGATTGCCCGGCTCATAAGCCTGGCTTTCATCCATCATCATATTGGTGGAGCAGAGAATGTCCAATGCTAACCCCGTCTCATGCTCGGACTGTCCTGCGGGCATCGTATATTCATAGGTTTTCTGAAGCGCCGCCTCAAAGGTATAACCCTTCGCCATATATTTTTTCACATCCTCGTCCACCAGTCCCTGCTGATAAGCTCTGTCGCGGTGTGCCGAGGCGATCCAGTACTCATACCCGGCCTGCCCGCCGTCCTCCAGCATGGCGCAGAGATCCTCATACAGAATATCCGCCGCTTTCAGTCTTCCTTTGCAAATATTGCGAAGCACGGGCTGATAGGAAGTCTCAAGTTCATAATCTTTATTAACGATCAGCAGAAGTTCTTCCTGCTCTTCATACAATTCCTGACACTCCTGTCGTATTTCCGGTGTGATCTCCATCAGGGCTCTGCTTCCCGTCTCTTCCTCTGTCCATGCTTCCGTCCCGTCCGCCATGATCCCGTCAGTTTTTGCAGCATCCTGTGACTGCCTCTTCTCCTTCCACTCAGAGAACACGCTGACTACTGCAATGCAGGTGGCGATCATACCCGCAAACAGAAAATAAAAAAGCAATCCGGTCAGCACTTTGCGCGCCGCGCTCTTTCTTTTCCGCCTTCCGAATTTTTTCCTTCCTCTTTTCGTCTTTTCCTGTCCTGTGGTCCGGTAAGCCCCTGCCTCCCTGTTCCGTCTGTCAGCTTCGTACATGGGTTCTTTCCAGACGGCTCTGCTGCCTCCGGATACTTTCCCCGACTCCATCTGCGCGACGTTCCTCTTCCCGCTTCCTCTGCATTCCTGATACAATGGTTCTCTCCGCACCGCCACGCCTCTTTTTTCTGTCGCCTGCACTCTCCTGTCGTAAACTGTCTCTTCATATTCTCCTGATGCCCGTTTCCTTACGGAAACGTTCTCATACATGTCCGCCCGCATCGTTCTTCCCATACCCTTATCCTCCGTCTTCCATCAGGAATTGTTCAAAAATAATTTGAAGAATTCCTGATGATAAGAATATCTGCCCCATGCATCAGACTTTCCGCAAACCTGCATCAGAATTGCATCATATCAAAAAAATCTCTGCAGCCCGTTTTCTGAATCCAGACGGCAGTACTCTCCTCCCCCCGGACCGCCTGCCCCTGTGCGCCTACAGTAAGCAGCATATCACCCTCCTCTTTAAAACCTGATGTTTCAATTTCTTCCGCGGAAAAGAGGAACGCCTCGCCCGCTTCATAATTATAGATGAGCCTTTCTCCCTCCTGGCCATATCCCATAACAGCCTTTTCCAGCGCAAGCGCCCTCCGCTCCGCTTCCGAAAGCTCTGTCTGGCTGGTCATTCCCGTTTTTGCATCCACCACTATCTCCGTTGTTTCCTCTTCACTGTCCACTCCCACGCTGCCCTCTTTCCCCCCGCCGTCCGCCTTCGCGGCCGATTCCTCATCCCGGTAGACATAAACCCCCACCAGTTCATTCTGTACATCCATGTAATAAGCACGCTCCTCCGGTACCGTATCCCAATATTCCGCCCAGCCTGCCATGATATCCGCAGTCAGATCGATCCGCAGCCGTTGCCTTTCCTCCGGCAGCAGGGACGCCTCCGCATAACCACGCACCTCCCCATCTTTATCAAAGATCTCCATTAACTCCAATCCATACACCTCTTCTATCCTATCCACGTTCCCTGCAACGGCAAAAGCGTAGATCTTATCAAAATCCGCGTCCATGCAGACCATGATCCGGTCTGTTATGTCGTCAGAATCTGTCAGATACTTATTCTCTTTTCCTTCTTCATCGGAACTTTCCACCCGCACAAACTGCAGCACCCAGAACTGAAACGGCGCCATCTCTTTGGAAGTATCGTTCCCCTCCCCGTCCGGCCTGCCATAGAGCGTATATTTTGTTCTGGACACAAGGCTCCCTTCGGTGAGCGTACTCCACCAGGCCTCGCTGAAAAACGTACCGAGGCCCCAGCGAAGCTCCCCGACTTCCCTGTTCACCGCCTCCGCCAGTTCGGCGCCGCTCACGCCGCCCTCCGCTTCCTCCCCCACCGGCAGTACCGACAAAAAACCGCCCGCCGTCTTCACTCTCGCGATGGCCTGCAGCTTATCTTCCATCTTCACATAGCTCACCGCATAGGGACTTAAATCCATATCCATATAGGTGATCTGCATTAACGTCCCGGCATCGTATAGATTATTGATCACCTTTGGTGCTAAAAAAGCACCCACTGTCAGAATGATCACAAGCAGAATACAGAGCGCTTTTCCCATAAAGCTGTCCGGAGAAAGCCAGGCCATGGAAATTTTCTTTTTTTCCGTTCCCAGACCGTCTCTCCCTCTCTGTCCCGTCATACCTCTGGCCATATTTTTCTTTCGTATATATTTTATACTTCTCCTGTCTTTCTCAATCATCTTCTTCCTCCTCTTCCGGGAAGAAAACATACACCGTTGTCCCCTCGTTCTCCCTGCTGGATATTTCCCAGCGCGCGTGGTGCAGTTTCACGATCCTGCTGCAAAGCGTCATGCCGATGCCGGCGCCGCCCTCCTTTCTCGCTCTGGACTTATCCACCATGTAAAAGGCCTCCGTGATCTTTCCCACCTCATCGGCGGGAATGCCGCAGCCGTTGTCCATCACCGTAAAACTGTAACCCGTTCTCTCCTGCTTTCCGATCAACAGGATCTTCGCCTGTTCCTCCCCCGGATAGGTTTTCCGGACACAGGCCTTCGCCGCATTATCGATCAGATTTCCGAACAGGGAACAAAGCAGATCCAGATCCCCGAACAGAATGCCTGGCGCAATGCTTTTTTCAAACGCCACTTTTCGCTCCCACAAAAGCCTTTTCGTAAACAGTTCTACCTCATAGGCCAGCTCTCTGGTCTTTAAAGGCTTCAACGTGATCCCTTGCTTGTTTACCCGCACTAACTCCATCATCTTCAGAGAAAGCCGCTCCAGACGCTTCCCCTGTTTATAAATATAATCGGAAGAACTCCTTTTTTCCTCCTCTGTCAGATTCATGCTGCGTAACATATCCCCATAACCGATAATGGAAGTGAGCGGCGTCTTCAGTTCGTGGGCGAAGGCTCCGGTAAATTCCTCCTGCCTTCTCGCCGCATCCTCCAGCTCCCAGATACTCCGCTCCAGACGTCTTGCCATCCTGTTAAACTCCATCATCAGGCTGGACAGCTCATCCTCCCCTTTTACTTCCACTCTGCTCTGATAATTTCCTCTGGCCAGATCCCTCGTGGCCTTCACAAGCTGTCTCACAGGCTTTGTGAAATGATACGCCAACAGCCAGGAAACAGGAACGGACAAAGCAATCACGACCAGCACCATATTCCGATACTGACCGTAAAGCCTGTCTCTGACATCATACACATACTGGATATTTTTGCCAAAGGCAAAATAATAAGTGGATCCGCTCTTCTTCACCTGGGAAAGCGCCTCAAGGTAATGGCCCTCCTCAGTATCGCTAAGCCGCCACATGGCCCTGTCAGTACCGATATTTTCCGCCATCAGCGCGCCGTAATACATGCCGTTTTTGTAGATCAGCTGCCTGTTCTCATTATAGAGGGCGATCCCGTTCTCCTGACTCCCGATACTGTCCTCAATGGTCTCCACCATCTCCGTCATCGTATCGTTCTCGATGGAATATCCTTCCGGCAGCGCCTCCATAGACGCTAAAAGCGCGAACTGAAACATTTTCCACTCTTCCAGTCCCCGCTCTTTTTCTCTCTCCAGCATAATCTGAAAAGACGTCTGTAAAAAAATACTCCCGAATACCGCAAACATCGTGACCATCAGGCACACCGTGGCGGTAAACTGTTTCCAAAATAATTTCATGTTACACTGCTCCTGAAGCGGTATCCCACCTTATATACCGATTCGATCTGCTGTTCTAACCCCGCCTTCCTCCGAAGCCTCTGCACATGCAGATCCACCGTCCGGGAATCTCCCATATAAGGGCTGTCCCAGACCTGTTCATAGATCATCTCCCGATAGAGCGCCCTGTCCGGGTTTCTCATAAACAACAGCAGCAGATCAAACTCCTTGATCGTCAGATTGATATCCCGGCCATTTTTCTTTACGGTTCTGGCCACCACATTGATCTCCAGATTACCAATCTGAATCACCTGCTCCACCTTGTGGAACCGGCGCAGCACATTCTCCACCCTGGCAAGCAGTTCTATGATCTCAAAGGGCTTCGTGATGTAATCGTCCGCCCCCATCTTCAGCCCCTTTACCTTGTCGATCGTCTCTCCCTTGGCCGTCAGGAAGATAACCGGCATATGCAGGCTTTTTGCATACTCCAACAGCTCATATCCATTGATTCCCGGCAGCATGATGTCAAACAGGCACAGATCATAACTGTTTTCCGCCATCATATCCGCCCCGGTATTCCCGTCATTGGCCACCTCACAGTGATATCCCGCATGCTGTAAATTCATTTTTATTAAATTGGCAATCGCTTCCTCGTCTTCCACAATCAGTATTTTATTCAAACCATGTCCCGCTCTTTCCGTCTGATTCCAAAACTCGCCTATTATGAAATCATGTTAAACCATACTTGCATCATAGTTGTGTCACTTTTCTTAGAAATTGTTGCAGTTTTCCTTAAATTTTTCTTATGTTCAATCCTGTTACAGGATTGATTTGATCTATATACTGATTTTCCTTTCCTTTCGCGAACCTGCGTATAAATACAGGGAAAAACATCCGGCAATGTCTTTCCCCTCTACATTACAGCATTTTCATAACAGTTCAGCCTTCCGGCTTCACTGTTACATCTTATCTGTTTTCTCTATCGACGTTTCTTCCCGGTCAGACGGCATCGCAGCTCTCCCATGCACATCTAACCGATTTTTGCCACGCTTTCCCCGGACACCAGCTGAAAGGGTACCATTTCATGGATCGGATGTCCGTTTCGCATAAATCCCCGAAGTAACGAATCCACTCCCTGTTCCGCCAACCGTTTTGTATCCTGCCTGATCGTCGTCAGACGCGGCAGAGAATACTGCCCGGTGACAACACCGTCATATCCCACCACGGAAATATCCTCCGGCACCCGTTTGCCCATATCGCTGAAAGCACGGATCGCTCCCAGCGCTGTCACATCACTCAGCGCAAAAACCGCAGTCAGATCCGGCCTGCGCAGTAACAGTCTTTCCGCAGCGGCATAGGCGTCCGGCATGGAATAGCGGCACTGTTCACACTGCTGTTCCGCATCAAACGGAATATGCAGCCGTTCACAGGCCTTCTTGCAGCCTTCCAGACGACGATAACTGATCTGAGTACTGGACAAATTTCCGCCCAGCACGCCGATATTGTGATGCCCCAGTTTCACTAACAATTCTATCACCTGCTCCGCCGCCTGCTCATCATCGGTGGTGAAGGACGAGAGATTTTCAAATTCCAACCCCTCTGCGCTGTTTGTCAGCAATACACTTGGAACAGTGATCGGCGCAAAGCTCTCTTTAAACTGATCCAGATCGCCGCCTAAAAATAAAAAACCCCGGGGCCTGCGCTCTCTGCTAAGCCTCAGTGCATAGGTCACCTCATTGGCATCCTCATCCAGATAATAAACTGCAACATCCTGATCTGCCTCCCGCAACAGCGTCTGAATATTTTCCACCAGCTCGGCAAACAGGAGATTCTGTGTTCCCTTGACAATGATCGCAATACTGCTGCCTGCCTGCTGTTTTAAATGTTTTGCGTTTGTATTGGGCATAAACCCATACTGCTCCACGACAGTCATTACTTTCCTGCGCGTCTCTTCGCTGACGTCCGGACGATTGTTGAGCACTCTGGACACTGTGGTCACGCCGCACCCGGAAAGTTTCGCAATATCCTTGATGGTCATTTCTGCCCCCTTTGTTTCCCATCTCCAGAGCCCCTGGAGATGGGAATATACTTTACTGATTTATTAACCTTTCACCGCGCCTGCTGCCACGCCTTTGATGATATGCTTCTGGCAGGCAAGATAGAAGATAATAACCGGGATAATGCTCATCAGGATTAACGCCATCGTCGCGCCCAGGTCCACTGTGCCGTAGCTTCCCTTCAGGTACTGGATGTGAATGGGTATTGTACGGTACTCATTGATGTCAAGTACCAATACCGGCAGCAGATAGTCATTCCACACCCACATGATCTCCAGAATACCCACGGAAATCATGGTCGGCTTTAACATCGGCACCACCACCGTAAAGAACGTCCGTACCGGTCCACAGCCGTCTATTGACGCCGCTTCCTCGATCTCTAACGGAATCGCTTTCACAAAACCCACAAACATGAAGATCGCAAGCCCTGCGCCGAAGCCCAGATAGACGATGGGAATCGTCAGAGGCGTATTCAGACGCAGTTTATCCGCTGTCTTGGACAGCGTAAACATCACCATCTGGAAGGGCACCACCATGGAGAACACACACAGGAAGTAGATCGCCCGGCAGAAAATCGAATCCACTCTCGCGATATACCAGGCCGCCATGGACGTACAAAGCAGAATCAAAAGTGTGGAAAGCAGCGTAATCACAACACTGTACATCACACTCCTGTAAAACGGATAGTTACCGAAAGTCATTCCCTTGATAAAGTTGTCAAAACCGGCGCTCATCTCTCCGGTGGGAAGCGCAAAGGTATCGGTCTTTACATAAGTGTTCTGTTTAAAAGAGTTCAGCACCACCGCTAACACAGGCAGCACATAGACGATGCTGACTATCGCTAATATCACGGAAAGGATCGTTTTATTTCTGTTTGCTGCAGAAACTGTTTTCTTATTCATTACTGCTGCACCTCCTTTTTACGTGTATAGGCTAATTGAAGCAGCCCGAGTCCTGCCACCAGAACGAAGAAGACCACTGCCTTCGCCTGTGCCACGCCCTGTGCAGAGGTATTGGACCCGTAAAATGTATTGTAAATGTTGAGTGCCAGCATTTCCGTCTGCTTGACGGTCATACCGTCCGGCTGGATGGTAAAAGGCTGACCGCCGGTGAGCGCCAGGTTCTGGTCAAACAGCTTGAAACCGTTCGTCAGAGAGAGGAAGATGCAGATCGTAAAGGAGCTCATCACATTGGGAATCGTCACCTTAAACAAAGTTTGCAGGGAAGTCGCACCGTCGATGCGGGCCGCCTCCAGAATATCCCCGGGCACATTCTGCAGTCCCGCAATGTAAATGATCATCATGTATCCGATCTGCTGCCAGCACATTAAGATGATCAGGCCCCAGAAGCCGTACTTACTCTCCAACAGGATAGAGGTCTGATAACGGCCGAGGATACCGTCGAAGATCATCGACCAGATGTAACCAAGCACAATGCCGCCGATCAGGTTTGGCATAAAAAATACGGTACGGAACAGATTGCTGCCTTTAATTTCCAACGTCAGAAAATATGCCACCATAAACGCCAGAATGTTGATAATGACTAATGACACAATGGCAAACATCGCCGTATACCAGAAGGCATGGCGGAAGGAAGCGTCCTGGAAAACCTTCACATAGTTGCCAAAGCCGATGAATTTTGCATCGGAGATCAGGCGGAACTGGCACATGGAGAGCCAGATGCCCTGGATAAATGGCCAGACAAAGCCAATGGT